>ENA-UEQL01000627-UEQL01000627.1-human-gut-metagenome-genome-assembly--contig:-NODE-627-length-25323-cov-7.170681_pt1 | contig 25323 bp, 27 predicted proteins | sample MGYA00242905_ERZ507926 | MGnify/ENA primary metagenome ERZ507926 (study PRJEB26167, sample SAMN06115531) | human gut metagenome | host: Homo sapiens | place: China:Henan | collected 2015-09-09 | study...
CTTTGCTGTTTTTTCGCTCATATATGTTCGAGACCCTGTCTGCCCCTGATTACAATCTGGGTTCCTCGACAGACTGAAGCCCGCATCGAAAGATGCGGGCTTTTCTAATGGGCAAAACAGAGGCAAATTCAGAAGCCTATAGGTATTGGTGCACACATGCGAACGGGCCGGCTATTCCTCCTCGAGCGGCAGGGCGACCTGCGTGACGAACCTCGCGGGGTCCTTGTGCTGCGGCGGGCCCTCGAGATAAATGCGGCGGAGCTTCCCCGTGGGCGTGAACCCATGCTGCCGCGCATAGGCGTGGAGCTTCTTCTCCGCGGCGGGCAGGTCCTCATAGGCCCCGTGGTGGTAGAGACTGAGCGCCGGCGTCGCGGGCAGCGTCTCGACATACTCACCCGTGCTCTCCGGCGGGACAGCCGCGCAGAATGCGACCTCCTGAGGGTGTGCAATGGCAGACTCCACAAGGTACATCCGCTGTGTGATGTCCGTGCCGTAGAGCCGCATCGCCTCCAGTGCCGTGGTGTGAAGCAGCGCCGTGCACTCCGCCAGCGTAGACGCCGGATACACGCGGCGGTAGACCGTCTGCCGCGGCAGAAGAACGCGCCTGACCTGCGGCGGCGCTGCTGCTGGCAATGCCGCTGCTGCGAGTGATGGCGGGCAGCCGGTCGTTCGGCGCGCTGCTGGCGGCGTTTATCCTAGCCGCCCGCGTCCACGCTCTCTGTGCGCAGTTCATCCGTGCCGAGGGCCACACCACGCTCTACGCTGTGCAGGGGCTTCTCAACACCGCACTTTATATCGCGCTCAATGTGCTCTTTCTCACGGTGTTTTGCTGGGGCGTGATGGGGTATTTGCTCTCCACGGTCGTGGCCGACTGCTTGAGCGCGCTTTTTCTCATATGCAGGGAAAGACTCTGGCGGCAGTTTCGTCCGGCGCCGAGCGCCGCGCCCTGGCGGCAGATGCTCGCCTACTGCGTGCCGCTGATCCCCACGGCTGTATTCTGGTGGATCATGGGCGTGTCGGACCGTTATCTGGTGAAATGGTTCGTGGGGAGCGATGCCAACGGCATCTACGCCGTTGCCTACAAGATACCGACCATCTTGACCATCCTCGCCACGGTGTTTATGGACGCCTGGCAGCTCTCCACCATCGCCGAGTCGGGCGACCGCCGGGCGCAGGCGCGCTTTTACGCGCGCGTGTGGGACGCGTTCTTCTCCGCGGCCTGCCTCTGCGCGGGCGGCATCATCGCGTTTTCGCCGCTGCTCATCCGGCTGCTCGCGGCGGAGAGCTACTATGACGCCTGGCGCTATATCCCGATCCTCACGCTCTCGATGATCGCGGCGGCGTTTTCCAATTTCATGGGCAGCGTCTACGTCGTGACAAAGAAGAGCACGGCATCGCTCTGGATCTCACTCGCCGGCGCGGCGGCGAACATCGCGCTCGATCTGCTTCTTATTCCGCGCATCGGCGTGCAGGGTGCGGCGCGCGGCGGCAGACGGACTGCTGTGTACAAAAAAATATCGCCGGCAGGGGCTTCTTCTGCTCGGCGGTCTGGCGGTCGGCGTGCTGGTGGGCAACGTATGTCTGAAGAACCTCATCGCCCGCCCGCGCCCCTGCTGGCTGGACAGCAGCGTGCGGCTGCTCATCGCTGACCCCACAGACTATTCGTTCCCATCGGGTCATACCCTGTCCCCGGTCATCGGCGCGACGATTTTGACGAAAACGGACCGCCGCTTCGGCTATGCGGCCATCCCGCTCGCGGCGCTCATCGCCTTTTCGCGGCTGTATCTCTATGTCCATTTTCCCAGCGATGTGCTTGCCGCGGCGGTGCTGGGTGTTATGATCGGCGAGCTGGCCTTTTATGCTGACCGAAGGTGGACGGAGCGCAGAGGGACATAAGGCGTTTCCTGCCATCTCATTCTTTGAAATAAATCCTCAAAAAGACACACAAGCCGGAGGCTCCCATAACGAGGGAGCTTCCGGCTTGCGCGTTCAATTCAGATGCTCCAGCGCCGCCGCGACGGATACTTGCAGACTCGCCTCGACCTCCAGCATCGAAACGGGCTGCTCCAAAAGCTCTGCCGTGGAAACGGGAAAGCTGCCGCTTTCGCGGCTGCGCAGCAGATAGATCAGCCCAAGGGTCATCTCGTTGCGCTTCGCCTCGATGATCGCGGCCTCCTCCTCATAGCCGCCCGTCTCGCGCAGGGCGCGCACCAATCCGCGGCGCATCTCAGCGAGATAGGTGGGCTGATAGAAGCCGCCGAACACCGTGAAGTCGCGGAGGAAGTGCGCCTCCAGAAAGCAGAGGAACAGGCCCGGCAGCAGCGACCCGTCCCGCAGCCCTTCCGTCAGCGCCTGCGGCGTGAGGGGGACGGTCACAGCCTCGCCCAGCGAGTTTTGACCCGCCAGCGCCGCCGCGCCCGCGCTCTCGCGCAGCCGCAGAGGAAACAGCGCCGCGCGGCGGTCGAGTCCCCAGAAAAAGTGCGTGCCGCTGGTGTTTCCCGTCCAGCAGCCGGAAACGCCGTCCAGCTCCCGCAGAAGCGATGCGCGCAGCTCCTGTCGGAACAGCATTTGGCAGGTGAGCGCGTCTTCCGTCCGAAGATCCCTTTCCAGCAGGCGGGCGGTGAGCGTCTCCATCGGCATCCAGAGGTACTGCGGCGCGCGGTCGGTGAAGTACCGCTGTGAGAGCATGGCGTTGATGACCGTGGTCTGCTCCCGCAGAGTGCCGCAGCGCTGCACACGGTCAGAGAGCAGGACCTCGCGGCAGAAGCGCTCCAGCGCGTCGGCTGTGCGAAGCGAGCAGGAGCCGCGCCGCGTCTCCTGCCGCAGGCGGTTCAGCGCATTGTCTACCATGTCCGGAGAGATGCCCTCCACGGCGGCCACGCAGGCGTGGCGCAGCTTGAACGGATAAAACGGCAGCCGCAGGCAGCCTTCCGGCGCGGCGCAGTCGTAGACCAGCATACCCCTCGGGTAGACATTGTTGTCCAGTCTCGGGTTGGCACAGGACAGAAACGGAACGACCGCCCCGGTCTCGCCCCGCAGCCGCAGCCACCGGTCGCAGAGGATCGTGTCCTGCACGGTCATGTACTCGAACGCGGGATGATGGTGGTTGGCGGTGGACAGGCAGCGGCGGCGCCGGAGAACGTCCGCGCATTCCCCGGCGGTCTCCGCGCCGAAAAAGGGCGTGAAGTAGTCCCGCACCTCTGTCAGCAGGTCCTCCGAGGGCAGAATGTCCGGCAGCGGCCGGTGGTGGAGCTGCCCGAGATAGGTAAGCAGCGTTTCGCCGCCATGCCGCCGCAGCAGCTCCGCGGCTGCCGGATAATTTTCAGCAAGTGCCGTCATTTGCTCCGTCATTCTCTGCCGCCTCCAGTCGGATCGAAAGCACCGTGTTGTTCATGTTCATGATGCGCGTATAGGTCTTCTGATCGGTGAGCCGCTCGAGCAGACGGATGTTGTTCATTTGAAGGATATCCTCATCGTCCACGAACGCCAGCGGGTCGAAGGGTGCGCCGTCGTCGCGGATACGGACGATCAGGCTGCCCTCCTCCAGAAGCAGACAAATGTCGATCATGCTCACATGCTCGTTATGGTTGATGGTGTTGAGGGCGGCCTCCTCAAAGGCGATGGCCAGCAGGACGCCTTTGTTGCGGGAAATGCCGTTCTGTTGGCAGAACAAGTCAATCTCCCGGTGGATGTCCGCGACGTTTTCCGCCTTCCCTGTGATGGAAAAGGTGTGGCAGCTCCGGTCCGTCTGATCCTCCAGCCCGAGGAGGGCGACGTTCCCACAGGTCCGGTTTTCCCGGAGCAGCGTGACCGCGGGGGACAGCAGCTCCACCAGCAGGCACCAGACGGCCACGGCGGGGACGCTGCGCCAATGGAGCCGCGAAATGGCCGCCACGCAGAGCAGCAGAAGCAGTATTTTGAGCACCACGTTCTGCAGCGTCAGCAAAAGCACGGACAGGCGCTGCCGCTGAACGCTGGGATAGAGCCTGGCGAGCAGGTCGTTGAGCCAAAGGAAAGGCAGACTGAGCAGCATGATGCGGAGCGAGAGCACGGTGTCCGGCTCTGCGGCGATGCCGTAGGAGTTGAGAAACGGCGCGGAGAAGCAGAACAGTCCCGCCATGAGCGCCGCGACAAGCGCATAGGTGTACTTGGACAAAAGGGAGAGCATCTTCCGCAGCCCGTAGAAGTCGCGTTCGCCGTAGAGCATACTGCCCAGCGTGGAGATCGTCTGCAGCGCGCCGCCCGCCAGAATGCGCAGGATGAAGCGAAGCTGGCTGTACACCGCGTAGAGCGCCACGCCGATGTTGCCCACGAAGTACATCAAAAGCAGGTTCACCGTCAGGCCGGAGAAGATGCGTGAGGCCTTGTCTGTGGCAAAGGAGGAGCAGGACGAGGCCAGCTCCCGCCCGGTCTCGCGCAGGTCGTCGGCGCGCAGGACAAAGCGGAAGGTGCGTTTTTTGGACAGCAGGTAGGGAAGCACCACTAAAATGCCCGCCGCGTTGCCGAGCAGGGAAGCTGCGGCCGCGCCGGCGACGCCCGTGCGCAGATACTTCATAAAGACAACGTCCAGCACGATGTTCACTCCGTTGGCGGCAACGACCGAGCCCATGGCCAGCTTGGAGCGATCGTCCAGAATGGCGAAGCTGGAGAGAACGAGATTGACGCCGACAAAGGGCGACGAGAGCAGGGTGAAGAAGGCATACCGCGCCACATCGTTCGCGATCGCGCCGTTGTTGGACAGGATGCCGCTGAAAAAGCCGCAGAACGGCAGCAGGCACCAGCAGAGAAGCCCGCCCGCGAGCGTCAGAAGAAGGGACAGGGTGAAGACCCCGTTGGCCTGACGGAGCCTTCGCTTGCCCAGCAGGATGCCCGCGGCGACCGGGCCGCCGGAGGAGAGGACGAAGCCGAATAGCTCCGCCACATCCACAAAGCTGTCGCAAAGGCCCGCGGCAGCGACGGCATCAGCGCCCAAAAGGGCGCCGATGAGCATAAAGTCCACAACGGAGACCAGATAGGCGGAGGCCGTCACCACCGTGCCGACGCCGAAAAACTCCCGCGTCTTGCTGCGTATGATGGCCTCGTTCCGCAAGTATTCATATCCCATTTTGCTTTCCGCCTTTCGCGCTTCGGGACGGTCACACGCCGGTGCGCGGGCCTATCCCGGGTTTTTGAGACATTCCGTATCCAGCATTCCCAGCTGGCCGGCGACGGTCGTGACCTCGACCTGCAGGCAGGTCAGGTTGGATGCCGTCGCGATAAAGTCGATCATGGAATTGATCGCGACAGCCAGAGCGAGGGCCTCGCCGGGGATGCCGAGCTGGGTGAACATGACCGTGTAGCAGGTCAGCGCGCCGCCGGGGATGGGCGGCATCGCCAGCGACAAAAGCCCGGTCACAACGATCATCGTGAGGAGCCACGCGGGCGTGATGGCCGTGCCGAAATTTTCCGCCATGCACAGGCAGGTCGCCACAAAAGCGACCGCAACGCTGGGCATATAGAGGACCTGTTCCAGGGGCACGGCGAAATGCGCGAGCATCGGCGGGATACCCAGCTTCTTCTCGCAGGTCTCTAAATTGGTGGCGAACGCCGCGGAGGACGACGCCGTGGTGAGACCGATGAGGAAGGTCGGCAGCAGCTTTTGCACAAGCAGCCGGAAACTCACCCGGCGCCGCGCGGCAAGGATGCCGATGAATACGAGACACATCAGCGGGCAAAGTGCATAGGTGATGACGATGGCCTTGAGGATGCCCGAGAGCTCGGAGCCGAAGTCGGAGCCCAGCAGAGCGAACAGACTGAAAAATACGAAAAGCGGGATCAGGTCGCCGATGGCCTCCATGAGGAACTGGACCACATCGTTCGTCTGCTCAATGAACGTGCGGACGGCGGCGGCACGGTCGCCCAGGATCAGCAGGGCGATGCCGACGGCGGCGCCCAAAAAGATGATCTGCAGCGTGTTACCGTTCAGGAACGGAGAGATGATATCCGAGGGAACGATATCCAAAATGATCTGATAGATGGTCGAGAATCCGCTCAGCGCCGCGCCGCCCGAGGACAGCTCCAGCGGGAAAAGCCATAAAAGGCAGACGGTCACTCCCGCGCTGACGAGGAAGCTCAGCGCCGCAATGCGGCCGATCACTTTCTTCCCGATCCTTCCCATCATGGTCATATCGCCGATGTTGAAAATGCCCCAGCAGATCGCCAGGAAGATCATCGGCGAGGAGATGGTGCGCAGCAGGTTTAGGATCAGCGTAAAGAGCGGGTCGGTCACGGCTCGGACGCCCGCCTGCGCGCTCGTGGGAAGCAGGCGCTGCAGCAGCCCGAGGATGACCGCCGACACGATGGCGAGCAGGAGCTTCTGCAGCTGCCCCAGCTTCCGCTTTCTGGGCGGGTCAACGGTCAGGCAGTTTTCGCCGTTTTGGTAGCTCTGCGTCAGCGTAAGGCCCGCCTGCGCCAGCAGGCGGCTGGAGAGCAAGCAGTTTTTCAGCACGTCGTCGGCCTGAAGCTCCTTCCCCTCGACGCGGATTTCGACCCGCTGCCTGCCCAGACGTTTTTTCGCGCAGAAGGTGACCGGCGCGCCGGGGAGCGCGGAGGACCAGCCCTCCAGGATCTCCTCCAGTGAGAGGCGAAGCCGCAGGATATCCTTTCGGTCCGCCTCCGCCTCCGTCAGAGAATCCGCGAACTCCTGCGAAAGAAGATCCACGGTCTCCGGCGACAGCCGATAGCCTTTCTTTTTCGATGTCAGCATACTCATTTCCTCCCGCTCATCCGTTCTTTTCCGCTGCGCTCCCGAACGAACGCTCATTCGATGCGAAGGATATCGGAAAAGCCCGTGACCTCAAACACCTCCATCACGGCCTCGTTCACGTTTTGAAGCACCATTTCCCCTTGCTGATTCATGAGCTTCTGCATCGCAAGCAGCACGCGAAGGCCCGCGGAGGAGATATATTCCAGCTTCTCCACGTCAAATACCAGACATGTAATGCCGCCGCGGAGCTCCTCCGGCCTCGGTGTGTTCATCGTGTCCCTCCGCATAAAGATCTTCCGTTGCCGCCGACCACGGCAGACCGGGCCGGCCGGAAACTATGGCTTGTCCTTCTGCCGCTCCGCCTTCTGCTCGAGCAGCATTTGATCCGTTTTCTGCCGCAGAAGCAGCAGCATATCCAGCTGCTCGGCGTTGAGGTCCAGTCCCCGCTCCCGGAACAGCGACAGGAGCTTTTCACGGTACTCGCCCTCCCGCAGCGTCGGATATTGCTTTGCCAGCTCGTTGAGCTTTTGCCGCAGCTCCTCGTTGGTGTCCGCTTCCCAGTTGAATTTGGCGGTCTCCGCAAAGGAGAGCTTTTTCTTCTTCCAAGGCCAGTTCATAGCAATTGTCCTTTCCGCGTCCCTGCGCTGTCGCCGGCGGACGGCATTCATCCTTTTCCGGAGACAGCATAGCACAGCTGCACCCCGACGGAGCAAAAATGCCGGAATTGGTCGTTTTGTCTCCCGAATTGGTCACGGGCAAAAAAGAAAACCGCCCTCGGGCGGTTTTCCGGATTCCGTATCTATGGATTGAGAATGACGCAGGCGGTGCAGACGCCGGCTTCGACTTTGTAGTGTACCTCACCCTGATAGCGCTCGGCGGCGGAAACGATGCTGTCGATCCCGACACTTCGCTCTGCGGGCAGACCGTTTTCCAGCTTCAAGTTGACGCAGGGGTTGCTCACCGCGAGGATCGTCTTTTTCCCGACGTTTCGGATGTGGACGCGGATGGGGCCGGCGCTGTGCGCCGCGGTACAGGCGTTGAGGGCGTTTTCCAGAAGGTTCGCGAGAATGGCGACAAAGTCCACGTCGGCCACGTCGGACTGCGCGGGCGTATCCGCCTGCGCGGTGAACGCCACGCCCGCCGCCTTCGCCTTTTCGGCGTAGGAGCGCAGCAGCTCGTTGACCATGGGGTGCGGGCACCACGCGGGAAAGCTCTCGACGGCCTCCTGCTCCTGCTCAAGATAGCGCAGGATGCCGTCGGTGTCACCCGCGCGCGCCATGGCGGCGATGCAGGCGTCGTGATGCCGCTTGTCGTGGCGGATGCGGCGGCTCTCCCGCTCTGCCCGGCTGACAGTCTCCATGTAGCTCGCCAGGTACTCCAGCTTCTGCTTGACGAGCGCTTCTCTGGCGTCTCTGCGCATATAAAAAATGTTGCCGATGCTCAAAACGCTGACCGCCGCGTAGGTGCATACCGCAGCGCAGAAAGCGAACAGGGTATCCGGCTCCACTCCGTTGTCCAACCGTATCCTTGACATGAGGACTATGAACAGAAAAAAATAGATCGCGGAAACGGCGCTCAGGAGTTTCCAGTTCTGCTTCCGAAAGCCGCTGACCTCGCGGAGCAGCGGCCTGCCGTATCTCCGATAGGCCAGCAGGATCGGCAGCGCCGTGACAATATGGAGCGCGGTGCGCACAAGGTATTTGACCGCCATCGGGCGGTCGGGCAAAAGAAAATAGCACAGGTAAAGGCCGCCGGACCAGGAGATGCAGCACACGCAGAAAAACGTGATGAGCAGATAGACCTTTTTCCAGAAGCCGTCCGCAGACACCGCAATGAAAACGGCGGAATAGCTGAGAAAGCCGACCGTCAGTGACACCGGCAGTCGCAGCGGCGCCGGCAGCAGGCCGAAGCACAGATAGAGATCCAGCAGCAGGATAAGTCCCTCCGCGCCCCACAGCAGCGCCGCCTTTTGCACGGAGCAGCGTCGCTCCTGCATCAGCAGCCCGGCTGCCAGCAGCGCCGCGAAGATCGCCAGTCCCACATAGAGGATCGTTCCGATGTAGCGGGGGTCTGTCATCCGTTTCTGACCTCCTCTAAGTAGAAATCAAAGTATGCCTGCTTAATTTGGGCGCGCAGCCGCCGCGGAACGGGAATGCGCTCGCCGCCGTCCATGATAAGGTCCGTGCCGGAAAAGCAGCGGACGTGTGCAAGGTTCACAACGTAGGAGGCTCCGCATGGGATCATGCCGCGCCGTCCCGCCAGACAGTCCTGCAGCTGGGCGGCGGTCAGCCGCGCCGTCAGCTTCCGGCCGGAGGCCAGAGAGAAGATGCGCCGCTTGCCGTCGGTCTTGATGTACAGCACGTCCTCCAGCGCGACGCGGTGCAGCTCGCCCTCGCAGGGGAGCAGGAGCCATGTCCGCTCCTGCCGCAGGGCGATCACGCGATCCAGCGAGGCGCTGAGCTTTTCCTGCGTGTACGGCTTTTGAATGTAGTCCGCGGCGTGGAGCGCGAAGGCGTCCACCGCGTAATCCGAGCTGGTCGTCAGGAAAAGAATGTCCGTATTTTCGCTGCACCGGAGAATGTCCCGCGCCAGCTCCGTCCCCAGCATTCCGGGCATACAAATGTCCAGCAGGGCGATATCCGGACAGCCGGTCTTCTCGAAGGCGTCCAGCATCGCAAAGGCGGAGGAATAGACGGTCGTCTCGATGCCGTGCTCCTGATGCGCGGCCGCGTAAACGCGGAGGTCCTCCGCGATCCGCTCGCGGTCTCCGGCGTCGTCGTCGCAAATGGCTATTTTCAGCATCGTCCCGCCTCCTTCGCCGTGTTTTCTGTATTATATACCGCAGCCTGCTGCTTCGCAAGCAGTCGGCCTGCCGGATCCGGCCGCTTTGCGGCTTTCCGGGCGGCATCCCGCGTGAGGTTCATTGTATCAGCCTGTAGAACAATGCGCAAGCGAAACGCTTGCGCATTGTTGGCATTGTCGGTCATCCGTGGGTCGAGCCGCAGAAGGTCCTTGCGGAAATTAAAATCGAATAGGGCTCAACGATAAAGCCGGAGTGATCGGGAGCGACGGAAAGGCCGCGGCATAAGCTATACCGTCGCCCGCGTACCGGCACACGCACCGGCGTCCGGCGCGAGAAAATCACCGCGCCGTCCACTGGTATGCGATCCGGGGCGAGCCGTCCCTGACATGGATGATCCCGCACTTCTTAAAGCCGTTTTTCTCAATCAGCCGCTGCATCGTCGTATTGTTGGCGTGGGTATCGACGCGGACATTGGGGGAAATGCTTTTGCAATGATCGGCGGCGCATTGGAACAGCCCGTGGACCCGCCCGTCGCCAGCCAGCCGATGGATCGTGACGTAGGGCTCGTCGTTCAGCCATTCGCCCTCCTCAATGTGCGCGTAGGTAGGCTCCGCGCCCTCGAACAGAGCAAACACCCCGTGTATGCCGGTCTCATCATAGATCACCGTACAGGCCCTTTTTTGAAGGTCGGACCGGATCAGGTCCGCGCTCGGATAAAAGTGTCCCCATTGGGTGGGATTTCCCGACCGGATCATGTAGTCTTGTGCGTATTCGTATATCCTTTGGATCTCTCCGAAATCAGCATCCGCTGCATTTCGCAGGCTGAGCATATAGTTTCCTCCACTTTCATTCGTTTTTCGGGCTTCTTTGCGTCAACCCAGCTTATCGCCGTTTTGGACCTTCTTGTCCGGTGTGACCAGCACGACGCCGCCCTCGCTGTATGTGCCGAGGACAAGGACCTCCGACATGAAATCGGCGATCTGCCGCGGCGGGAAATTGACGACGGCCAGCACCTGCTTGCCGATCAGCTCCTCCGGCTTATAGTGGTCGGTTATCTGCGCCGACGATCTTTTCGTGCCAATCTCATCGCCGAAATCAAGCGTCAGCTGATAGGCAGGCTTCCTCGCCTTTGCAAAGACCTTTGCGTCCGTGATCGTACCGACGCGAATATCCAGCTTCATAAAATCATCAAATGCTGCCATGCAGAGCACATCCGTTCCTTGCCCGATTCCTTGCGCTCAGCATATCACAGCTCCGGACGGTTGGCAATGGGGCGCGGCGGCCTTTTTGAAAAGAATACGCGCCTGCGCGAAAGACCTAACCTTTGGTTAATGGTTTTCCGCTTTCATCCACCGTACAATGAAGGTACGGTGGAGTTTTTTATCCCCCGATACGCTGAAAAAAGGAGGACGCACGCTTGAACCGGAGATACCTGTCAGCCGTTGAACCGCTGCCGGACCACATTCTGCAGGTCGTTTTCGTATCCGGCAGCCGCCTGCTTCTGGACATGAAGCCGTATCTCGACAAGACCCGCTTCCGCTCCCTTTCCGACCCGCGGGTATGGAGCAGCGCCGTGACCAACGGCATCTTCGTCCGCTTCGGAAGCGTGGAGCTAAGCCACGACGAGCTCCTTTCCATGGCGGAGCAGGAGCATTGAAGCAAACGATCTGGATCAAAAAAGGAGAGAAGAACGATGAAGAATCGAAAAAGCTATTATTCCCTGCTGCTGGCGCTGGCGCTGTGCCTGAGTCTGACCGCCTGCGGCGGCAGCGGCGATACCATCGACGACGGCGGCGAGGACTACAGCGGCAATGAGGTCAACACCCCGGATTCCTTTGAGGGGATGGTCAAGGACTCCGAGCTGGCGACGAACTATGCCATGTACTGGGGCACCTGGGTCGACGCGGACAATAACAGCGAGCTGCTCGTGGCGATGGCCGACAGCGGAGATGAGGTCCGCTTTGATCTGTATCAGGACGGGAGCATAGAGGCAAGCGGCTTTGTCCAGTTCTCGCAGGAATACAGCGGTGATTATTTCTACAACGAGTTCGACGGCTGGGCCCACCACTGCTGGCTGGCCGACGACGGCACGCTGCAGATCGAAGGCTTCGGCGGCTTTGAGAAGGACACCTCCGCCGGCGACATGGACGCGTCGGACACGGGCGCTGCCGACGACGTTTCCGCGCTGGCGGGCATGTGGTATCTGGACGGCGACGTGAATGCCGCGAGCTGGATCGAGTTCGACGGCTCCGGCATCTGGACGCTGTATGAGCGCTCGGTGGAAGGCGACTGGAGCGAGGTCGACTACGGGACGCTCCGCGCGAACGGAGACAGCCAATACGAGGCGGTATCCGACGCGTATGAGGGTGTAAGCTACGACGCCTATCTGGCGGACGATAACGCGATGTACTGGGGCGGCGAAAACGACTACTACCAGAGAACATAAGCAGCGGGGAAGGAAGCGGCGATGAAGACGCGGAAAAAATACCGGCCCCTTCTGCTGACGCTGCTACTCTGCCTGAGCCTGACCGCCTGCGGCGGTCCGGAGGACGACCTGGCATCACCGGAGGAGACTGCAAAGGGAAACACGCTGGTGACCGATATGGAATTCCTTGACGGAATGTGGAGCGTCGACGGCCTTTCCATGCTCTATTTCGACAGCGGGAACGGCTGGTACATCTACCATTCCGCTTACGGCCCCACCGGATACGGCGAATTTACCGACGAGACCGGCAAGCCCATGATCAATTACGCCGGCTTCCTGTACGACTTCTATCTGCGCGAGGACGGCGTACTGCTGCCAAACCAGAACGGCAGCGGCGGCAGCGATACGCCGAGCATCGACCACCATACCTTCCGCCGCGACGACGCGGCGGAGCTCACGGTGTGGACGCTGGGGGATCTGGACGGGAGCTGGCAGAACGCGGCGGGCGAGACCATTGTGATCGATGCCGCGGCGGGCGAATATACCGCCCAGGCGCCGCGCTATTCCGCGGAGGGCACCGCCAGAGACGAGTGGCAGGGCATGGGGCCTTACCTCTACGACAACGGCAGCCGTGCCTATCTCTGTCCCGCGCCTGACGGCAGCAGCTTTACGATCTCAAGCGGCGTTGCCGGATGCTACAGCGAGGATGGGCATTTCGACGGCGTCTTTTACCGCATAGACGGCGCGGACGTCTCCGCCGGCGTCTCCACCGACGTCTGGAGCGATGAGCTCTATCAGCACGACGCCTGCCAGTTCGAGGGCGTCTGGTATCCCGACGGCGACCTTGCGTCGGAGACCTATATCCGGATCGACGATACCGGACGCTGGAGCTATTACCGGCGCGCTCCCAGCGCCGAGCCCGTGGAGACGGACTATGGGACCTTTTCCTATTCTGTCGACGAGACCAGCATCTACTATGCGGATTCCACCCTGCATGACGGTGTATCCTACCGCGTGTTCGAGCTGGACGACGATGCTCTGGTGTGGGACGACGAAGGCACATACTATTGGATGGAATGACGGAAGGAGCGTGAAGGAACCGGATGAATCGAATGAAAAAACGCCTTGCCCTGCTGCTCGCGGCGCTGCTCTGCCTGAGCCTGACCGCCTGCGGCAGCCCGGACGGAGACATCGCGGGCGGCGACTGGCGCACCACCGGCGCGGTCGATGCCTACGGCACGATCGCGCGGGACGGGGAGGAGATCGATGTGTGCGCCTGCCTCGGTCCCAAAGCAGTGTATCTCTATTACGACAATGAAAAGCACGAGCTGTTTGACACCGCCGTGCTTCCGACTGACGAGCTTGGCGATGAGGACTGGCAGTTCGGCGAGATGTCCCTCAGCGACTTCAGCGGAGACTACAACAGCGACCTGCGGCTCACGCTCTTTCACGAGGACATGAGCGAATCCTACATCGTGTGGGAGTGGGAAAAGGGTGCCGGCTATCTTTATCAGCCGTATGACTCCTATTTCCGCGAGAGCCGCGTGGTCGATGAGCCGCCGGCGGAGGATGACATTCTGACGGAGCAGATGTGAAAGGAAGACAGTCATGAAAACGAAAAAAGATAAATTCGAGCCGGTCGGCGCGGAGCGCATGACGGATGCGGAGCTGTCGAAGCAGCTGGGAAGCTATCAGAGGGCGGAGAGCATCGGCATGTTGCTGGGCGTCTTACTGGTGATCGCCGGGTGCATCATGATGTTTGTATATCGCAACATCGCTGTGATCTGCATTCTGGTCTTTGCCGGCGTAGCGCTTTTTCTGCTGGTGGCAAAGCCCGCCCAAACGAAGAAAAAAGCCCTGATGCAGCAGCAGCTGGGCGGCTTCTTCCGCACGGAGCTGACAAAAGCCTTCGGTCCGGAGCCGGAGCCGGCCACGCTGCCCATCGACCGGGCGTACCTGGCGGCGGCAAAGCTGTCGGCGGTTCCCTTTACGGAGTGTACCTTGACAGACTTCCACGAGGGCGAGCACAAGGGGCTGCGGTTCTCCGCGGCCAACGTGGAGCTGCGCCGCACGGTAGAGGAAAAGTCCGGCCCCGACAACGACAACTGGATGACCCGGACCGAGACGCTGTTCCGCGGCATCGTGGTCCGCTGCAAGGACATCTGCGACCCGGCGCTGGACATCGCCCTGAACGACCTGTTTCAAGAACGGAAGAAGGACGACATCACCGACCCCGCTGCCTTCCGGAAGTACTTTGCCGCTCACACGGCGGATGGCCGGGAAGTAAACGATTTGGTCACGCCGCAGCTTCGTGACCTGGTACAGAAGCTGGAGGCATCCTCCGGCAGCGCCAAGCTGTGCGGCCTTATCCTCCGTGACGGCGATCTGACGCTGGCTCTGAACACCCGGTATGTGTTTGCGGGCGTTCCGGAGGAACTGGATCTGCGGGACATCGACGGCATCCGCAAATGGTTCACCGCCTCGCTGACCGGTATGGGCAATCTGCTGGATCTGATAACGGAAAGCCCTGCCCTGACGGGCGCGGCGGAATAAGGAGGACGATATGCCTCTTTGGTTGGCCGTTGTGCTGCTTTTGCTGGCGCTGGGCGGCATCGCGCTGAGCCGCAGATATCTGCGGCATGACCGCTCGGCACAGGCTTTGTGCATCGTGGTGTGCGCGCTGGCCGTGCTGGCCTGCGCGGTCTATATCGGCCTGACCGTCCTGCTCGTGGCGGCGGTGCAGGACCGCCCGCCCACGCTCTGAGGGCGGCATAAGGCATAAGAGGATGCACCATTTTCAACGGAAAAGCCGCCGGTTCGATAAACGAACCGGCGGCTTTATCGTATTGCTTTGGGCAGCGCACGGTAGTATTTTTCCATTTCGCTGTACCGGAAGGCGATCAGACAGCCCGGCGGCGCGCCACGGGGAGAGCAGCACGAAGCGGCGGTCCGCTCCGGAGTGGATCAGCTCGCACAGGGCGTTCCAGTCGTTCTCGTCCTGCATATTCTGCGGGTCGTCGAGCAGCAGAACGCGCCACCTGCCGTCGACAGGCGGGAGCGCGAAGCCCTCGTCACCGGCGGACAGGAGCAGAACGTCCTGCCCGCGCAGCAGAGCCTCGGCGAGCGCGGTCTTACCGAAGCCGCAGGGGCGCTGAAAAAGAGAACGCGCCCTCCGGCCATGAAGTGTTCAAAGCATTCCGCGATGGCGGATTTAATGATGATCTCCGGCTCGTTTCATCCTCCGTAAAGCATAATGGCATGGTTTTATCTCGGGTAGCTCCATTATACACGCTCGAACGGAAATGTAAATCATACCAAAGTATGAGAAAACGGACGAAACGGCGGAGATCCATTCACTTTTTCCTTACGGGATAGCAGACCTCGGTGACGAACTCGCTCGGGTCCGACGTATCGTGCGGGCTGACGTGGTAAATGTCGAACATCGGCCCGGCGTATTCATAGCCGTTTGCCTCGATCCACGCGGTGAGCGCGGCGGTGACGTCATTGATCTGCTCGTAGCCGCCCTTGAAGGTGCAGCCGGCATAGGTGACGGGCGGAAGCGTGCGGAACCGAACGTGCTCGGTGTCGGGATACGGGCCCTTGACGGTCTTCTGCGCTTCCACGGTCACGTCCTTTTCCTTGTATTCGCCGTCAAGGAAAACAACGCAGCAATAGCAAGGGTCAGTGGGGAGCAGGTGCATGGAGTCGGTCTCCCGGCAGAGGACATGCCAGACCATGCCCTCGTCCTGATAGCGGGGGATGGTCATGCGGACGGTGGCGGCATAGCGCTCGGGCAGGGTCTTGATGGTCACATCGTAATTCATAGTTTCTTCCTTTCTCAGCCGCTTGCGGGCTGTGTCCAGAAGCCGCAGCCGCTGCGCAACATCGTCCCGCTGCTGCTCCAGCTCCGCCTGACGCGCCGCAAGGAAATCGTCGAGCCGTTCGCGGTCGTCGTAGATGGGCAGGATGGCGCAGACGTCGGCGAGACCGAAGCCCATGTCGCGCAGTGCCGTGATGCGGCAGACGGTGGGCAGCTGCGCTTCGCTGTAGTAGCGGTAGTCGGTAAAGCGGTCGATCTCAGCGGGCTTTAAGAGACCAATCTCATCGTAGTAACGCAGCATACGGACGCTCACTCTGGACAGTTTTGAAAAATCTCCGATCTTCAGCATAGCGGTACCTCCGTGCCTTGTATTTTTGAGCTCGGGAAGAGCATAAGCCCTGACAGCGTGTGAGAGTCAAGGGGGAAAACGCGGTTTTTTGCACAAAAGAAATGAGACAGCCGAGGCTGTCTCATTTCGGGCGTTCGTTACTTTTTGCGGGAGAGCGGCGCGACGTGGCGCTCAACCTTCTCCGCGTGCTCAAGCGGCTTGATGAAGCGCTGACCGAGCGGATGGCGCGTGTTGCGCAGCTTGATGAACTTCTCCGCCACCTGCGGGAAGAGCGCGAGCGAGAGCACGTCCTCCTCGCTGCGGGCGAGACCCTTGTACTGCTCGCGGTACTTCGGCAGCTCCGGCTCAATGAGGTCGGCGGGGCGGCAGGTGATGACGTCCTCGGGCTTGATGCCGGCTTTGGCGCGCACCTCCTCGTTGACCGTGCCGGGCAGCTTGCCGTACTCGCCGCGCAGCATGGCGCGGGATTCCTTCGGGAAGTTCTTGTAGCGCTCGCCGAAGATAATGTTCATCACGGCCTGCGTGCCGACGATCTGGCTCGACGGCGTGACCAGCGGGGGATAGCCGAAGTCCTCGCGCACGCGGGGGATCTCCGCGAGCACGTCGTAATACTTATCCTCCTTGCCCGCCTGCTTGAGCTGGGAAATGAGGTTGGAGAGCATACCGCCGGGCACCTGATAGAGCAGGGTGTTGGTGTCGACGTTGAGCACCTTGGGATCGAGCGCGCCGGAGGCCTTGAGGCGCTCGGCGACCTTACGGAAGTGGACGGCGGCCTCGCTCATCTTGCCGAGGTCCAGACCCGTGTCGCGCACGGTACCCTTGAGCGTAGCGACGAGGGATTCCGTCGCGGGCTGGGAGGTGCCGTTGGCGAGCGGGGAGAGCGCGGTATCCACGATGTCCACGCCGGCCATCGCCGCCATGAGATAGACCATGTCGCCCGTGCCGCTGGTGTTGTGGGTGTGCAGGTGGATGGGAATGCTGACGGTCTCCTTCAGGCGCTTGACGAGGGAGTAGGCGTCCATCGGCAGCAGGAGGTTCGCCATGTCCTTGATGCACAGGGCGTCCGCGCCCATCTCCTCCAGCTCGCGGCCGAGCTTGACAAAATAGTCCTCGTTGTGGATGGGAGAAATGGTATAGGAAAGAGTCGCCTCGACCTGTCCGCCGTATTTCTTGGTGGACTTGATGGCCTGCTCCAGATTGCGCACGTCGTTGAGCGCGTCGAAAATGCGGATGATGTCGATGCCGTTTTCAATGCTCTTGGCGCAGAACTCGTCCACCACGTCGTCGGCATAGTGCTTGTAGCCGAGAATGTTCTGACCGCGGAAGAGCATCTGCAGCTTCGTGTGGGGCAGGTGCGCGCGCAGCTGCCGCAGGCGCTCCCATGGGTCCTCGTTCAGGAAGCGCAGGCAGCTGTCGAAGGTCGCGCCGCCCCAGCACTCGAGGGAATAGTAGCCGATGGAGTCGAGCACCTCACAGGCGGGGAGCATATCCTCCAGCGTCATGCGCGTGGCCGCCTGCGACTGATGCGCGTCACGCAGGATGGTATCGGTGATCAGAAGCGGCTTATTCGATAAAAATTCCATAAGAACAGGAGGTCCTTTCCTAAAATTACCTTTAGTTTAGCATACTGCCGCAGATTTAGCAAGAGGGTATTTGACGGATTTCCGTCATTTAACGGCAAGAAAATGACGGAGAAGTTGCGAAAAAACAGCAAAGCGGTAAAAGTGCTGTAAAAGAGGCGTGGCCGGCCTTGACTTTTTCCCTTGCCTTGTGCTATACTGTGCAGACTTTGAGGGAGTAGATGGCGCGAGAGCGTGGCAAGTCAACAGACTGGCCGAAAGGCCTGGCTTGTCTTAAACACCGAGACTCAAGTATGGTTTTGCCGTACCTGCGTCTTGTTTTCGGGTGCGGCGACGTACCTGATTTTTTTATGTGCGGAGGACAATCCATGGGATTTTTTGAACTGTTCCTGATCGGCATCGGTCTTTCGATGGACGCTTTTGCCGTGGCCATCTGCAAGGGCCTCGGCATGGAGAGGATCAACAAGCGCGACACGCTGCTGCTGGCGTTGTTCTTCGGCGGCTTTCAGGCGCTCATGCCGCTCACGGGCTATCTGCTCGGCAGCCGGTTCGCGAGCTACATCGAACGCTGGGATCATTGGATCGCCTTTGTGCTGCTCGCCTTCATCGGCGGCAATATGATCCGCGAGAGCCGCGAGCAGGAGGAAGAGGAGGCCAAGCACTGTGGGAGCATCCGCTATCGCGAGCTCTTCACGCTGGCGGTCGCCACGAGCATCGACGCGCTGGCCGTCGGCGTCTCGTTCGCCTTCCTCGGCGTGCGCATCGCGCCCGCCGTCACGCTCATCGGCTGCACGACCTTTGTGCTCACGCTCGTGGGCGTTTGGGTCGGCAATCTCTTCGGCTCGCGCTACAAGAGCCGCGCAGAGCTGACCGGCGGTATCATTCTCATCCTCATCGGCGTGAAGATTTTGCTCGAGCATCTGGGCGTTTTAGGATAGGATCACCGTATATTGATAAAAAGAGGACTGCGCGTGAGCGCAGTCCTCTTTGTGTAGCTTGTGTCGATGCTCAGCAGCCGCAGCCGTTGTTGCAGCCGCAGCCATTGTTGCAGCCACAGCCGTTGCCGCACCCGCCGCCGCAGCCGCAGCAACAGATCAGGAGCAGAATGATAATGATGATCCAGCAGCACCCGCCGCCGCCAAAACCGTTATTGCACATAAAAGCAACCTCCCATGAAGATAGAGCCGCCGCCGTGGCGGTCTCAATCCATAGTATGCGCCTCGTGCAAAAGAGTGTCAGGCGATCCGCGCGGTTTTGACGAGCGCCTGCGCGGCACGGTAGTCTGCATCGGTGAACACGCCCGCGTCGATGAGCTTCCGGCTCAGCGCGGCGCCGCCGCTCGTGCGGGCGGAGATCGCGTAATAGGAGAGGTAAGCGACGTCCGCGCGCAGGAAGTCGGAGGACTGGAGCGCCGTGCGCTCGCCGGCAGTCAGGACGCCTGCGGTCACGGCGCGGTCGAGCGCATCGGAAATATTGGTGGTGGCGGTGGAGCTGTAGCCGAGCGCGCGGAGCATGAACTCCACATACATGGCGGCGGAGGCCGTCTGCTGCGTGCCGAAGTAGGAATGGCCGAGACTGTCCGTTCCCACGCCGTTGCTGTAGCCCCTTTCATAGGCGTAGGCGACGTAGGGGGCGCACCAATCCGGCACGTCGATGAAGGGCTGGGAGGCCGTACAGGCCAGCGCGGCCTTTTCCTCACCGAGCATACGGATGAGCATGATGAGAGCCTCGGCGCGGGTGGGAGCCTTTTCCAGCTCATAGCCGCTGCCGATGCCGCTGCCCGTGCCGCGGAAGAGGGAGAGCGACTGGAGCGCCTCGGCCATCGCGTTGCGGTCCGGCTTGTCGGAAAGGGCGAAGTGATAGCTGCCGCAGTAGCTGAGCACGGCGGTCTTGGACGTGCAGGTGAACAGCGCCGTGGTGTCCTCGGCGACGAGGCAGCGGTGGTTGATGGGAATGGCGCTGCCGCTCGTAAGCTCTCTGCCGTCGGTCACGTCCACGACCGTGCCGGCGGAAAAGGAAACGGTCAGCTCACCGGCGAGAGGGATGACCTGCAAGCCTGTGACGCCGGAGAGAATGTCGTCCTGCTTGACGCGCGCTTCGGTAAAGACGGCGGCGTAGTCGGAGCCGACAGCGGCCTCCGCCGCCGCGACCGCGGCGTTCCAACGGGTCTTGGCGTCGTTGAGCGCGCCGGCGTCCGCCTTGGTAACGGCCTCGTCGATCCTTTCCTCCGCCTGTCGGCGGAACGTGCCGTTCAGAAAGTCCAGTGAGACGAGAGGATCGCTCGCGTCGCCGCCCGCGGCGACGGCGTAGCCGACAAACACGAGCGCGGTCAGGACAAGAGCGAGAAGAAAGGTGCGTTTTTTCATTTCGACTCCTTTACTCCGGGGGAAAAATGCTTGGTGATGCGGTAGCTGAGCGTGAGCAGACTGTCGGCAAAGTGGACGTTTTCAAAGAAAACGTCGCCGCTGAGCTCGACGTTGGTGAAGTTCCAGATGCCCTGTACACCGAGGGCGATGAGACGGTCGGCGACCTCCTGCGCGACGCATTTGGGCACCGTCAGCACCGCGACGGAGGGGTGATTGGCGGTGCAGTAGGCGTCCAGCTCGTCCATCCCGCGAATGGTGACGCCGTTCACCGTGGTGCCGATGACGGCGGGGGAAACGTCGAAGGCGGTGTCGAAGAGAAAGCCGCCCTGGTCGAAGTCAAAGTTCTGCAGCAGCGCGTGACCGAGGTGGCCCGCGCCGACGACGATGAGGCGGCGCTTGTCGTCCACGCCGAGGATGTGGCCGATCTCGGCGCGCAGCTCCATGATGTTGTAGCCGTAGCCCTGCTGGCCGAACTCGCCGAAGCAGCTCAGATCCTGCCGGATCTGCGAGGCGGTCACGCCCATGCGCTTGCCGAGCGAACCGGACGAGATGCGCACGATGCCCTTGGCGTGCAGCTCGTCGAGGTAACGGTAGTAGCGGGGAAGACGCCGGATCACGGCGTCGGAGATCTTCTCTTTTTTCATGCTCTGTCTCTTTTTTCAAATTTATAGATTGTCTCTATTGTAGAGGATGAAGGAAAAGTTGTCAATTTTTTTAACGATCTTTTTTCTGCCAAATTTTGCTTTACAGTTTCGTGGAAGTTTGCTATACTATGGAGCGTTGAAGGAAATATGTGCCCGTAGCTCAGTTGGATAGAGCGTTGGACTCCGACTCCAAAGGCCGCTGGTTCGAATCCAGTCGGGCATACCAAAGCCTACCGTTCTTGCTTGCGGTAGGCTTTGCTTTTTGCCGTTTCCGCAGTAAAAAGGGGACGAACTTCTTTGCCTAGCCCCACTGCATTCTTCTTTAAAAAATTTAAATTGCCCTGCAATAAATTATCCTTTCCGTGCATTACACGGATGACAGGAGACGGAAGCCTATGCTCAGCTTGCTGATGACAACCGAATACGCCCCGGCAGAGGATCGGCACGAGCTGCAGCAGTTGATCCTCCGCGTTGCCGGCGGTGAGCGTGAAGCCCTCGCGGAGCTGTATCAACGCACAAGATCGGCGGTGTACGGTCTTGCGCTTTCCTACCTCAAAAATGCGCATGATGCCCAGGATCTCACACAGGACGTCTATGTGCAGGCGTGGGACTGCGCGGAGCAGTACCGCCCAACCGGTTCGCCGATGGGCTGGCTGCTGGCGGTCTGCCGCAATCTGTGCCTGATGCGCCTGCGGCGCGAGGAACGTCATGCCGTGCTCAGCGAGGAGGAATGGGACGCCATTCCCGCGCAGGAGTGCGGACTGGACGCCGATGAGCGCACTCTTTTGCAGCAAGCGCTGGCAAGCCTTGCGGACGAGGAGCGGCGCATCGTGCTGCTCCACGCGGTCACGGGTATGAAGCACCGGGAGATCGCGGAGCTGCTGGAGCTGCCGCTTCCGACCGTCCTGTCGAAATATCACAGAGCATTGAAAAAGATGCGAGCTTATCTGGAAGGAGACGACGCCAAATGACCAACGAAAAAATGGAGCAGAGGCTGGCTGCGGCGCTTGAAAAGACTGCGCCGGATGATGTGAACGGCGTTCTCTCCCGCTGTGAAGAGCGGAAAGGAACGGTAATTCCCATGACAACAAAGAAAACGGCAAATAGAAAATGGACATCGCTCATTGCCGCCTGCCTTGCGGTGATGCTGCTTGGCGGCGGAGGCGTGTTCTACCAGCGAGCGAACGCGGTGGCGTCCGTGGTGTCGCTGGATGTGAACCCCAGCATTGAGCTGAAGGTGAATCGGAGCGAAAAGGTTCTCGTCTGTACGCCGCTCAACGAAGATGCAAAAGCCATCCTTGCGGATATGGGCAACGGCGCAGACCTCAAGGGTGCGAAGCTCGATGTGGCGGTAAATGCCATCGTGGGAAGTCTCGTGCGCAACGGCTATCTCGACAGCATTTCCTCCGCCATCATGATCTCGGTGGAGGACAAGGATACCGCCCGCGCGGAAAAGCTCCAGCGCGAATTGACGAGCACCGTGGACGGTGTTTTGCAGACAAGCGAATCGAGGGCGTCCGTCCTGACGCAGACGCTTACGCAGGACGCGGGACTTACGCAGCAGGCGCGGGAAAACAGCATTTCGACCGGAAAGGCGGCGCTGGTGAACCGTGTGCTGGCGCTCAACGCCGCACTCAAGTTTGACGCGCTGGCGAAGCTCTCGGTCGAGGAGCTCAAGGACCTCGCCGAAGCGGGCGCACCTGCCATGCCCATCGGCAGGGATGCGGCGGCCTACGCCGCGGAGCAGTACGCCGGAACGACGGCGCTGGATTCCGTTACGGCGGAGGTCGATCCCGAACTCGACGAATCCCCTGCACACTACGAAGTAGAGCTGCAAACGGCATGGGGCGAGTTCGAGTATTTGGTGGATGCCTACACCGGTAAGGTGCTCAGCGGGCAGAAAGATTTATTGGCCGCCGTTTCCGCATCGAATGAAACGACGAAGCCCTCTGGTCAAAAGCCCGCGCCGTCCGGAACGGTGCAGGATATCGGCTACGCCAAGGCAAAGTCCATCGCCCTGAACCATGCGGGCTTGAGTGAAAATCAGGCGTATGACATGGACATTGAGCTGGATGATGAGGACGGAAAGCTCGTCTACGAAATCGAGTTCAAATCCGGCAATATGGAATATGACTACGAGATCGACGCGGCCTCCGGTGCGATCCTCAAGCACGAGGCGGAGTTGGATGACTGATACGATTATCAAGGATCGATTTAGAAAAATATCCGAATGGAAGCCGCCTGACAGAAGTTAGGATTTCAAACAGAAATGTTTGGAATCCTTTCTTTTTATATTAAATTAGTCGCATTTTTGTGTTTTTCAAATCCCGGTTTTCTCTGAAAATCGCCCGAAATCTCCGTTTAGGGGAAAGGGTCTGCATTTTTTGCTCTGTTTTCCCTTTGATTTTCCCTTTACAGCAAATCGATCAAGGCCTGTGCTGCTTGGCACAGGCCTTGTTTGTTTTCTTCAGAATACCGCCGTCAGCAGCATGTAGTAGCTGCAGGCGATGAGGACGGTGAGCAGGAACAGCGGCAGGAGCTTTTTGACCGTGGCGAAAAATGTGACGCCGAAATAGTCTGAGATGATCGCCGTGCAGATGTGCGTGGGACTCAGCTGGCTCGAGGCGAAGCTGACGTTTATCAGCAGCGCCAGCAGAAATACGCCGCCGTCAGGAATCATGATGTAGGCCAGCGGGATAAAGGCCGCTGCCGCGGCGCTTGGGCCCGCGACCAGCGTGCCGAACGCGTACAGAATCACAAGCACCAGAAATGCCGGAATGGGTAAATGCTCAAAATACGTCGGCAGCACATCGATCACGCCGCCAAGGATCAAAAGGTCCTTGAAGACATACGTCATCGTGATGCCAAGCAGCGATTTCAGGTCAAAGCCCTTGACGACCGCGTCGCGCACCTCCTGCACAGAGAATTTTTCGACCAGCGCGTTGACGGCCGCGACGACCGTCACGACGGCCCACGTCGGCAGTGAAAACACGATGATTACCGCGATTGCCAGCAGCAGCGACCACAAACTCCGCAAGAGCAGGCGTACGCACTCTTTCTTACTGCGCCTCGTCTCACCGACTGTGCGCGGCACGCGGCGCAGGTAAACAAGGTAGATTGCCAGAAGCGTCAGCAATGCCATCGGGATCATCCACACGAAAAAGGATGAAATGGAAATGCCGCTGATGCTGCACGCCACGAGGGCAAGGCCATCTATGGTCTGACCACGGGCCTTGGTGACAACTGGAAGAAGTTCATCCCCGAAAAGGACCGCGAGACGATCCAGCGCAACAACATCTACGCCCACACCTGCGCCGTCGGCGAGCCCATCGCCGAGGAGTGCACGCGCGCGATGATGTTCGTCATGCTCTGCCACTTCGGCTCCGGCCACACGGGCATCCGTCTTGAAACGCTCGCGCTGATCCGCGACATGCTCAACGCGGGCATCAGCCCCGTCGTCCCCGGTCATGGCTCTGTCGGCTATCTGACGCTCGAGGGCCACATCGGCATGGTGATGATCGGCGAGGGCAGGGCCACCTATCAGGGCGAAACGCTTGACGGCGCAGAGGCGCTCAAGCGCGCGGGACTCAAGCCCGTCGTGCTTTCTTCCAAAGAAGGCCTTATCCTGCTCTCCGGCACCACGTCCGTCACCGCGTTCGCGTCGCTTGCGATCTATGACGCGCAGACGCTCAGCTTGACGGCAGACATTGCGGGCTCTTTCACGCTTGAGGTGCTCAAGGGTACGCTGATGGCTATGGACGAGCGCCTGATGGCCGTGCGCCCGCGCCCCGACCAGATCAACACCGCGGCCAACATCCGCGCCATTTTGAAGGACAGCCCCATGCTTGAGCGCTGCCGTGGCCACCGCGTGCAGGACGCGCTGTCCATCCGCTGCATGCCGCAGCTCCACGGCCCGGTCAAAAAGGCCATCAAGGACGCGCAGGCGACGCTCGCCATCGAGCTCAACTCGTCCGTCGACAACCCGCTCATCTTCGATGAAGAGGACGGCGGCGCGGTCGCGCTGATGGGCTGCAACGCCGACGGCACCTATGCCGGTATGGCGTCCGACAACCTCTGCATCGCGATCACGGATCTGTGCAAAATGAGCAACAGCCGCATCGACCGCCTGCTCAACAGCTTGGTGAGCGAGCTGCCGGCGTTCCTCAACAAGAACGCCGACTTCAACAACGGTCTCATGATGATCCAGTACGCCTCTGCGGGTCTTCAGGGCGAGCTGCGTATCCTCGCGCACCCCGCCGTGGTCGACAATCTGACCACCTGCGCCAACCAGGAGGACTATGTCAACATGGGCTGCAACGCCGCCAAGAAGGCCTATGACTCGATGCACCTCGCCAAGTATATCCTCGCCGCCGAGCTCATCTGCGACGGTCAGGCGCTCGACTGCTATGAGGATAAGCGCTGCGCCAAGGGCACGCAGGCTATCTACGACCTGCTCCGCAGCAAGGTTCCCGAGATGGACAACGACATGCCCCTCACGCCATATCTCGAGGCCGTCGCCCAGCAGATCATCGACCGCTGCCAGCCGGCGGAATAGGCCGCACACCGGGATTTGCGCCGCTTCGTGCGATTT
>ENA-UEQL01000628-UEQL01000628.1-human-gut-metagenome-genome-assembly--contig:-NODE-628-length-25315-cov-8.873524_pt1 | contig 25315 bp, 18 predicted proteins | sample MGYA00242905_ERZ507926 | MGnify/ENA primary metagenome ERZ507926 (study PRJEB26167, sample SAMN06115531) | human gut metagenome | host: Homo sapiens | place: China:Henan | collected 2015-09-09 | study...
AAGCTGGCAATGGATAATGGAATCAGGTCTATTGCATTTCCTTCTATATCAACGGGAGCATATAGTTTTCCGGTGGTGCTTGCGGCAAAGATTGCGGTACGTACAGTTGCTAGATTTCTGCATGAGAATCCGGACAGCTTCGATTTGGTGGAATGGGTGCTGTTTGATACTCAGACTGAATCGGTGTACGAAGCAGAAGTTACGCTCTATTATAATATACGAATTTAGTTTATTTGAATCAAAGTAAAAAACTCAAAAAGGAGAGATTATTCATGGTTTTATTGGTTGTAGATGCACAGAATGGTATCGTGGATGAACGCTTATATGAGTTCAGAAAGTTTGTTGGTAATATCAAAAAGCTGATTGGAGCAGCTCGAGAACAAGGCATAGAAGTTATTTATGTACAGCATGATGATGGACCTGATACCGGATTCTCTATCGGGGATGATGAGTTTGAGGTTTATTCCGAGTTTCAACCGATGCCTGATGAAAAACGGTTTATCAAGTCCGTATGCTTTGAGCATGGCTTACACATGATTGTTCCTGCCTATGCAAATTCTACGCAGGACAATGAGTACATGACTAGGGAACAGGCTTACCATTACTATAATGAATTTCTCTGGCCTGAACGATATGCAGACTGCGTACCAATGGACAGGGCATTGGAATTACTCAAAAAATGATATAGCGTAAACGGTCTTTGCTGAATACCTTTGTTACCGAAATACATTACATAAACTTCAAGATTATGTTGCAGTAAATTCAATAAATCAGTATCATATATTTATACATACAAACAGCGTAGAAGTTTTATAATATGAATGCGGAATAAAACAGAGGATAAGAGGATATGAAGAACGATGAACCGGAGATAAAACCAGCATACAAAAATCCTTTAATGGAGCATTACGAGTGTGATGGCCAGATAAATATGTTCAGGTATCTGGATAAATAAATTCGTTTATTTGAAGAGGCTGGATAAAAAATGCAGATATTTGTAGACGCAGACGCATGTCCGGTAGTGGACATCATAGAGAAAATAGCAGAAAAATATAATATAAAGACAACTCTCCTGTGTGATACAAACCATGTTTTGTACTCAGATTACAGCGAAGTGATAGTGGTTGGCGCAGACGACCATAGCGGCGGTGCCCAGACCGACCTTGGTCTGGCTGGCGGGGTAAGCATCGGGCGCGCCATCGGCCAGGAAGCCGGCGTTTACCAGATCAATGGTCTCCTGTGCGGCAGCAACGGCGGCCTCGTTGGCAGCCCAGCCGCCGTTCAGGCCCAGCTCCTTGATGCCGTCCTCGCCCAGGTGACGGACCAGGTGATAGTAGAAGTTGAAGTTGGCATAAGCGCCGTCCAGCGCCAGAGCCTCGTAGCCGTTGGCCTCCAGGGTCTCGCAGGTGGTCAGGAACTCAGCCCAGGTAGTGGGAGTCTTGGTGATGTTGCAGGCATCGAAAACATCCTTGTTGTAGAACACGCCGCCGATCTGGGGCTGCTCCACGATGGAGTTCAGATAGCCAGGGAAACGGCCGAATGGTTGGCCTCGAGATACCACATGTGGGACGAGTCCTACCCCATAGGGGTCCATCACGGATCGCTGTCCAAAGAGAATAGGATGGAGACCGAGGACGCATTCAAGGCACAGGAGCTGAAAGGACTCATCTGCACATCGTCGCTCGAGCTCGGAATAGACATAGGAAGCGCAGACCTCGTCATACAATACAACAGCCCAAGACAGGTCGCCAGAATGACCCAGCGTGCCGGACGCGCAGGACATCGCATAGGCGGGAAGATCAGGGCGGAGATCCTGGCCACCGCACCTGACGAAGTCTTGGAAGGAATGGTGGTCGCCAGAAGATGCGAGGCAAAGATAATGGAATACACGGCAGGAAGACCGAATCCCCTGTCTGTCCTTGCCAATCAGCTTGTGGCCATGACCATGGCCGGCGGCATAGAACCGGACAAGGCCTTCACCCTGGTCAAAAGATCGTATCCGTTCAGGGACCTCACCCGCAAGGATTTCGACGACACCGTGGAGCAACTGAAGTCCATCAAATTGTTGCTGGACTACGAAGGGGTCCTCCGTCGCTCGAGGAAGGGGATGAACTACTTCTACGAGAACATCTCGATGATCCCCGACGAAAAGACATACCTGGTCAGGGACATCGGCTCCAGAGCGGTCATCGGTACCCTGGACGAGAGCTTCGTAGCCACCCTGGAAGGGGATCTGGCACTTTTCATCGCCAAAGGAAGGACATGGCGTGTGGTGGAACAACGCGAGGACGAACTCCTGGTCGAGGAGGCCCGTACCGTAGGCAACGTCCCGGCCTGGGAGGGTTCCGACATCCCGGTGCCGTTCGAGGTCGCCATGGAGGTCGGAAGACTGCGCCGCATCAGGAATTTCGACAAGTATCCGGGAGATGCGGAGGCGGTGAAGAGGGCCAAGGATTATCTGGATGAACAGACCGAGAAATGGACGGTCCCCACCGACGACACGGTCACCATCGAGATCGGAGACCGCCTTGCCATCATCAACTGCTGCTTCGGGAGCAGGGTCAACGAGACGCTGTCCAAGATAATCTCCGCCCTGATAACGGCCAGGATCGGGGAGAGCATAGGGATTTCGACCGATGCATACCGCATAATCCTGGAACTCCCCCGGAACATCGACCGCAGGGTGATCAGGGATACGTTCCTATCCATAAAACCCGGGACGGTGGAGGCCCTCTCCCGTCTCACCATACAGAACTCCTCCCATCTGAAATGGAGGTTCATGAACATCGCGAAGAAGTTCGGGATAATAGAGAAAGGCGCCGACCGCCGCTACATAAACTACTCCAAGCTCTTCGACCTGCACCGTGACACCCCTGCGTTCAACGATGCGGTCAGCATGGTCCTCTGGGAAGACTTGGATATGCAGAACACCGAACTTGTGGTGAAGATGATCGCCGAAAAGAAGATCAGGATCGTCGAGCAGAACGTCTCGCACATCGGTCTGGAAGGGATAACCCGCTCGAAGGAGCTCATGCAGCCGGCCCGTGCAGACCACGCCATCCTGGCCGCCATGAAGAAGAGGCTCGACGACGAGGTCCTCTACGCCACGTGTCTGAGCTGCAAGAACCAAAGGCGCGTAAGGGTGGGGGATGCACCGAAGAAGTTCGTCTGCCCCCAGTGCGGGGGGTACATGGTGGCCCTGCTGAAAGGTTATGAAAGGGACTCCATGAAGGACTTCGGGAAACCCGGCCGGGACCAGCAGGCGGTGAACACCGACAAGAGGATAGTCAAGAACGCCAACCTGGTGAACTCCTACGGAGGACTCTCGGCCATAGTCCTGGCCGGAAGGGGTATCGGACCCGAGGTCGCGGCGAGGATCCTCATGAAGATGCATGTGGGAGAGGACGACCTCCTGCGCGACATAATGGCGGCAGAAGTGAACTACGCCAAGACGAAACGCTTCTGGGACTGATCAGAAGTTGCCGCCCTTGGCCACGAACTTGGGTCCGTCATCGCCTTTATCGAGCTTCTTGGGCCTGACGTTATGGGTACCGAGGAAACCTTTGGATATGACGTAAACCTCGGACGATGTGGGACGGGACGCCTGCGGAGAGTGGACTATGACCTTTCCGAACCTCTTCTCCAACTGGGTCTGCAAGGTGTAGAACATATCTCCCATGAAGACCTTCATCACGAGACATCCGCCCTTCTTGAGGATGCGGTCGCAGACATCTACCGCATATCTGCACAGCTCTATCGAACGGGCATGGTCCATGGAATAGTGGCCCGCGATATTGGGCGCCATGTCCGACAGTACCACATCCACCTTGCCTCCGACCATCTCCAAGAGCTTGATCATGGTGTTATCGTCGGTTATGTCTCCGATGATGAACTGGACGCCGTCGATAGGATGGATATACCTGAGGTCGACGCCTATGACCTTACCGGTCTCGCCGACGCGCTCCCTGGCCACCTGGGACCACCCTCCCGGACATGCCCCCAGATCCACTACGGAATCCCCGTCGTGGAAGACGTTGAAACGGTCGTCGATCTGCATGATCTTATAGGACGCCCTGGAACGATATCCTTCCTTCTTAGCGAGCTTGTAATAATATTCACGGTGACGCTCGGCCACCCAACGGTCATGCAGGTCTGCCACGTGACGCTCAATCAGGTACACAGATATGAATGTAAGCCTCGCGCGCGGGCAAGTAAATAATATGAGGATGCGATATTCGGCCGATAATATGGCAGAAGGCTGGACGTATTCCAAGGCCGGTGTGAACATCGACAAAAAATCGAGTTCGATCGAATCGCTAGTTGAGGAGCTGAAGTACAAGAGGTCCGGATTCGGACAGATGGTACATAAGTCCGGCCTCTTCGCCAGTCTGATCGATTTCGGCGACAGATATGTGACCCTGGCGACCGACGGCGTCGGAACCAAGATCCTGATAGCGGAAGAGCTCGGCATCTGGGACACCATCGGCATAGACTGCATAGCCATGAATGTCAACGACACCATCTGCGTCAACGCCGCACCCATATCCTTCGTTGACTACATCGCCATCGACAGACCCGACGAGAAAGTCACCAAGGAGGTCGGAAAGGGTCTAAACAGAGGAGCCGAACTCTCCGACATGGAGATAGTCGGGGGAGAGATCGCCGTCCTGCCCGAGATGGTCAACGGATTGGACCTCTCCGGTACCTGCATGGGAGTGGTAGGAAAAGACGAGATCATAACCGGGGAGACCTGCGAGAAGGGGGACCTGATCGTCGCCCTGAAATCCTCCGGAGTACACTCCAACGGACTCACTCTGGCAAGGAAGGTCGTCGAGGCCAACAACATAAAGATGACCGATTCGGTCTCCGGACTCACCAAGAGCATCGGGAAGGAGCTCCTCACCCCGACGGAGATCTATGTCAAGGAGGTCCTGGGCATAACGAAGGCTCACGAGGTCCACGGACTCGTAGACATCACCGGAGGAGGACTCAGAAACATCCTCAGGATGGCGAAGGGACTGAAATACGTCATCGACGACCCTGTAAAGCCGCAGCCCATATTCGAAGTACTGAGGCAGCTCGGAAACATCGGGACCGAAGAGGCCTACCAGACGTTCAACATGGGTATGGGATTCGCCATCATAGCACCCGAGGACGAGGCGGAGTCCATCGCCAAAGAGAACGCCAACGCAAAGGTCGTCGGACGCGTAGAGGAAGGTAACGGAGTCTACTTCGCACCGGAAAAGATCCTTTACGACCACTACTGAAACTCCAAGGCCGTACCGGTCGTTTTTCCGGTACGGTCCCAACCCTTCTTTCAATCAGGATTGAGTCTGCAATCGAGTTTTCCGCATACGGAACCGAGAGCGGTACATGTCTCGAGAGAATAGCAACCGCCTGTGACTTCGTAATCGTATTCCGATATCTCATGGATCTCCTTCGGAGTTCCGTGGGGACCGATGCCGAATATGAGGAGGACGCTCTGCCCGCCCTCTATCATCTCCACCAGCTGAGATGTGTTCAACATCTTCTTCTAATCGGGTTTACAGGTAGTCAGAACGACCTTTCCCAACTGTGGCGGGAATCCTTTCCCGGGGAAGGGGAAGGTCTGAAAACGTCCCAGATCTGCAAGTTGGACGAAATTATCGCCATGGGCCCCGATACTCGTGGTACCGGCTATGAAATCCGCTATCTCCTTGGGGGTCCTCTTGTCCTCCGGGATGGGGAACCCGAAAAGTGCCAGATTCATATTGAACGCCATGGCGAGGTCCCCCGCACGGGCGATGATGCGCCTATGCGGTTCCCTGAATGTCTTGGGATCGTAAGCGTTATAGATGCCTATCGTCACCCTTCCTCTGCGGCCTTTGTTCTCGAAAGTCACTTTTTCACCTTGGGGCGTGCGACGATGGCATAACGGTCTCCATCCATGAATATCTCGCAATTCCTGTAGAGCGGGTCCTGCTTGTAACTCTCTATGCGGGACATGACCTCACCCAACGTCAAAGAGGTATTGTGGAGGTCTATGAGGATTTTGTCCTGCAAGATTTCTTCATCCAAGCGATCGACCTTCTTCATGTCCCCGGGGACATATCGGTTTCCGCTAACCTCTGGCACATATTAATGTTTGGCTGTATGCACGGAAATCGGGAATACGGCTGAGAGTACGATTATTTTGATTTAAAAGCATGGTGCCGCCAGCCGGGTTCGAACCAGCGACCTCGTGATCTTCAGTCACGCGCTCTCCCAACTGAGCTACGGCGGCCTATCACTCCCTTAAACTGACTTCCTATTTTAGATTTACCTTTAATGAAGTCTCGGAGAGGTGTCCACGTGGACCTGGGAGACCTGTCTGGAACCGTTTTTCGGGAAACCCGGCAGGGGAAAACACTGCCGGGCGGTCGGCCGACGACATATCCTGTCGACGGCCGCCGTGACCGGGGTCATGCGGAGAAGATGCCGCCGGACGGTATCGTCCGACGGCGTCCTACCCGCCCATCACTGTTCGGTCTCCCCGTTTCTTTCGGCCTCTTCGCCGTAGGGCATGTCCTCTTCGGACCCCACGCCGTCGGGATTGACGGGCTCCACGGCGGCGACACGGTCGTCGTCCTTCAGCTCCATCACCTTGACGCCCTGGGCGGCACGTCCGGTCTGACGGATGGAGTTGACCTGGATGCGGATGATCTTCCCGGAGTTGGATACCAGCATGAGCTCGTCGCCGTCGTTCACCTTACGGACGCTGACGACGTATCCGCTCTTCTTCGTGAGGTTGATCGTCTTCACACCCTTGGACCCGCGGTGGTGGATCGTATAGTCTCTGACGACGGAGGTCTTGCCCATTCCCTTCTCGGTGACCGTCAGGAGCAGGTCGTCGGACTTGACCACGGCCATGGAGACGACGTGGTTCTGCATACCCAGGGTCATTCCCTTGACCCCTCTGGTGTCCCTTCCCATCGGACGGACCTCTGCCTCGCTGAACCTGCAGGCCTGACCGTCGTTGGTGGCGAGGACGATCTCGTCGGTGCCGTCGGTCTTGGCCGCCTCCACCAATTCGTCGTCATCGTCCAGTTTGATGGCCTTGATACCTTTGGACCTGACATTTCCGTACTGGCTCAGCTGGGTCTTCTTCAGAACACCGTTCTTGGTGCAGAATACGAGATACTTGTCGTCCGGGAAGTCGGGGGTCGGTATGACCGTGGTTATGGTCTCCCCTTCCTGCAGGTCATTCAGGAGGTTGACTATGGGCTTACCCTTGGCCTGCCTGCTCCCCTCCGGGATGTTGTATCCCTTGAGCCAGAGGATCCTTCCGGTATTGGTGACGAACATCAGGTAATCGTGGGAGGAGGCCACGAACATGTTCTTGACATAGTCCTGGTCCTTGGTCTCCATTCCCTTCATACCTACGCCGCCGCGGGACTGCTGCCTGTAGGTCCTGAGCGGCATCCTCTTGACATAATTGTCCGCAGAAAGGGTGTAGACGGTGTCCTCCCTCGGGATGAGGTCTTCGGCATCGACGTCGATGGTCTGCCTGTTTATGACGGTCCTGCGCTCGTCCCCGTATGTATCCTTCATCTGGCTGAGTTCGCCTTTGATGATGGCGTCTACCCTCTCGGGCTTGGCCAGGATGTCCTTCAGGTCGTCCATGGTGACGATGAGGTTGTCGTACTCCTGTCTGATGGTGTCGATCTCGAGGCCGGTAAGTTTCTGCAGCCTCATGTCGAGAATGGCCTGGGCCTGTATCTGGTCGATCCCCAACAGGTTCTGGAGGCCTTCGTTGGCCTCCTGACCGGATTTGGATGCACGGATGAGGGCGATCGTCTGGTCCAACATGTTCAGGGCCTTTATCAGACCGTCCAGGACGTGGAACCTCTTCTCGGCCTCCCCCAGCTCGAACCTCACCCTGCGGGTGACGACCATGCGCCTGTGCATGATGTAGTGCATGATGATGTCCTTGAGACCCAGGAGGGTGGGCTTGTTGTTCACCAGGGCGAGGTTGATGATACCGTAGGTTATCTCCATCTGGGTCTTCTTCATCAGGTTCTCCAGGACGACGTCGGGGATCGCATCCTTGTGCAGCTCGATGACGACCCTCATACCGCGCCTGTCGGACTCGTCCCTGAGATCGGTTATGCCCGTTATGGCCTTGTTCTTGACCAGATCGGCGATGCTCTTGACGAGTTCCGCCTTGTTGACCTGATAGGGAAGCTCGTCGATTATGATGGAATCCTTGGTCTTCCCTTCCTCGACGTGGGTCTTGGACCTTACCTTTATCCTTCCTCTTCCGGTGGTGTATGCCTCCACTATGCCGGATATGCCGTTCACTATGCCTCCGGTAGGGAAATCGGGCCCACGGACGAACTGCATGAGCTGTTCGACGGTGGCGTCCGGATTGTCTATGGTGAACACTATGGCGTCGCACACCTCCCCGAGGTTGTGGGGAGGCATCTTGGTGGCCATACCGACGGCGATACCGTCGGAACCGTTCACGAGGAGGTTGGGGAACTTCGAAGGGAGTACGGTGGGCTCCTTCAGGGAGCCGTCGAAGTTGTCCATGAAGTCGACGGTGTCCTTGTCCAGATCCAAGAGGAGGTCGGACGCCATCTTCGACAGACGGGCCTCGGTGTAACGCATGGCGGCCGGGGGGTCCCCGTCCACGGAACCGAAGTTACCCTGTCCGTCCACGAGCGGATACCTCAGGGAGAAGGGCTGCCCCATACGGACCATGGCCTCGTATGCGGCGAAATCTCCGTGGGGATGGTACTTTCCGAGGACCTCTCCGACGACGGTCGCGGACTTCTTGTGCGGCCTGTTGAAGGTGAGACCCAGCTCGTGCATGGCGAACATGATCTTCCTGTGGACGGGCTTCAATCCGTCACGTACGTCGGGAAGCGCCCTGCTGACTATGACCGACATGGAGTAGTCGATGTAGGAGCGCGCCATCTCCTTCTCGACTGTCTGTTTGATTATCCTTTCTTCTCCTTCCATGCTATCACACATCCAGGTTGGTCACTTCGTTCGCATGCTCTATGATGAACTCCCTTCTGGGCTCCACATCGTCGCCCATGAGGGTGGAGAACAGCTGGTCCGCCAGCATGGCGTCGGCGATCTCGATGCGTTTCATGTACCTCTGGTCGGGGTCCATGGTGGTCTCCCACAGCTGCTGGGGGTTCATCTCTCCCAATCCCTTGTACCTGCTGATGTTGAGTTTTGCGTCGGGACCGCCCATCTCGGCGACCGCCTTCGTAAGCTCGGCGTCGTTGTAACAGTACCTCTGGGTCTTCCCCTTCATGACCCTGTACAGAGGAGGCATAGCGAGGTAGACGTAGCCCTGTTCGACCAGCGGCCTCATCTGCCTGTAGAAGAGCGTCAGAAGGAGGGTGGCGATATGCGCCCCGTCCACATCGGCATCGGTCATGATCACGACCTTGTGGTACCTGATCTTGGATATGTCGAAATCCCTGCCGATACCCCCGCCGATGGCGATGGTGAGGTTCCTGATCTCGTCGTGGTCGAGGAGCTTGTCCTGACGGGTCTTCTCCACGTTGAGGATCTTTCCCCTTATCGGGAGGATGGCCTGGAACGCACGGTCCCTTCCCATCTTGGCGGAACCGCCTGCGGACTCTCCCTCGACGATGAAGATCTCGCACTTGGACGGGTCCTTCTCGGAACAATCCGCGAGTTTTCCGGGCAGCGACGTGCTCTCGAGGAGGGACTTCCTCCTGGTGGCGTCCCTGGCCTTCTTGGCGGCCATGCGCCCCTCGTACGCCGACTGGGCCTTCTTCAGGATGGTCTGGGCCACCTGGGGGTGCTCGTCGAGATATTCCTTGAACTTCTCCCCCATTATGGATGTGACGGCCGTCTGGGCTATGCTGCTGCCGAGCTTCTCCTTCGTCTGGGACTCGAACTGCGGGTCGGCCATCTTGATGCTGATTATGGCCGTGAGACCCTCACGGGCATCGCTTCCTTCGAGGGTTATATCCTTCAGCAGGTTGTTCTCCTTCCCGTAGTCGTTGAGGGACTTTGTAAGGGAGGTCCTGAACCCGGTCATGTGGGTACCTCCGTCGGGGGTGGAGACCGTGTTCACGAAGGAATCGACGGATTCGTTGTACCCGTCGGTGTACTGCATGGCTATGTCCACTATGACGACCCTGTCCCTTCCTTCGGCGTCCTTCTCGTGGTATTCGCCGTTGATGCAGATGGGGCTGTCGTGGATGGGGGTCTTGGTCCTGTTGAGGAACTTGACGAACTCGCTCACCCCGCCGTCGTAATGGTACGTGTCCCTCTTCTCGGACCTCTTGTCCTCGAAGTTGATCGTCACCTTGGTGTTCAGGAACGCCTGGTTCCTGAATCTGTTCTGCAGGGTATCGAAATCGAAATCGACGGTCTCGAACATCGTCGGGTCGGGAAGGAAGGTTATGGTGGTCCCCGTCTCGTCGGTCTCGCCGATGACCTCGACGGGTCCGTCGGGGATCCCGGTCTTATAGGATTGCCTGTGGACCTTGCCGTCCCTCTTGACGATGGCGACCATCCATGTGGAGAGTGCATTGACGACGGATACACCGACACCGTGCAGACCGCCGGACACCTTGTATGCGTTCTGATCGAACTTACCTCCGGCGTGGAGGTCGGTAAGACAGACCTCGAGTCCGGACTTGCCCTCTTCGGGCACTATCCCCGTAGGGATGCCTCTTCCGTCGTCCGCCACGGACACGGACCCGTCGGGATTCACCGTGACGTCGATCTTGGTGGCGAAACCCGCCATGACCTCGTCTATCGAGTTGTCCACCACTTCGTATACGAGATGGTGGAGTCCTCTCGTATCGGTACTTCCGATATACATACCGGGCCTGACCCTTACGGCTTCCAGACCCTTGAGGGCCTTGATGGATTTCTCATCATAGACCTCTCCATTCCTCATGTCGTCTTCTTTTCCCATTTCTTCCGACTCTCGCTCTTCTGAAACTGGGTTGGGTTAAGCCGTTGCTATATTAATATTTAATAATAAAACGCGCACGCACGTGCGCGCGAATAAGGGGGATGTCTTCTGCCGGTCCGACCGACAACCATGATATACGAAACGGCGATTCGGTCGCGATAGCACATGTGCACGATCATGGAAGAGGCCGCGAGAGGCGTCACGAACCACAGGATCAAGAAGATCGCAGAGCGCGAAGGGGTGACCGAGAGGTTCATCTTGGACGGAATAGCATCCGGACGCATAGTGGCCCCCTGCAACCCCGCCCATGACCCGATACCGGCCGCGATAGGGGAAGGACTCTCCGTCAAGATCAACGCCAACATCGGGACCTCGAGGGACATGCCCGACATAGAGCCGGAGATCCGCAAGATGGATATCGCCGTGAAATACGGCGCCGACGCCGTGATGGACCTCAGCACCGGAGGGGACATAGACTCGATAAGGAAGAGACTCCTGTCGCGCTGCCCCGTCATGATGGGGTCCGTGCCCATATACGAGACCGGACTGACGGCCGCCAGGAAGAACGCGGTCGTCGAGATGACCGAGGACGACATATTCTCCGGGATAGAGAAACATGCGAAGGACGGCATGGATTTCATGACGGTCCACTGCGGCATCACCAAGGAGACCGTCCAATGGATCAAGAAGGCGGACAGGCTCATGGACGTGGTGTCGAGGGGAGGGTCGTTCCTAACCGCATGGATACTCCACAACGACCGCGAGAACCCCCTCTACAAGGATTTCGACGTCCTCCTGGACCTGGCCAGGAAGTACGAGTTCACACTGTCCCTCGGGGACGGGTTCAGGCCCGGCTGCATCAACGATGCATCGGACCAGGCACAGATCTCCGAGATGATGGTCCTGGGACATCTGGTCAAGAGGGCCCGCAAGGCCGGCGTACAGGCCATGGTCGAAGGACCCGGCCATATGGCCATGGACCAGATCGCGGCCAACATGAGGATGGAGAAGCAGCTGTGCTACGGCGCCCCGTTCTATGTCCTCGGCCCCTTGGTCACCGACATAGCCCCCGGATACGACCACATCACATCCGCCATCGGAGGGGCGATAGCCGCACAGAACGGTGCGGATTTCCTGTGTTACGTCACTCCGGCCGAACATCTGTCCCTGCCCGACGAGGACGATGTGAAGGAGGGCGTCATAGCTTCCAAGATCGCTGCCCACGCGGCCGACCTGAGCAGGGGCATCGGCAAGGACAAGGACGACAGGATGGCGAAGGCCAGGAAGGTTCTGGACTGGGATACCATGTACGACGTCTGCCTGGACCCCGACAAGGCCAAGGCCTACAGGGCCAGAGGATGCACCGAGAAACAGGACGGGTGTTCCATGTGCGGAGACGTGTGCGCCATCAAGATCGTCAACCAGTACCTGATAAAGGAGGACGACGTCCTCAAACCGAACCCGCTGCAGAAGAAATTCGACTGCGACTGAGGGATCTGGCACATCGCAGGGGGTTCGCCCCCTGCACCAGTACGAGGCTCCTTACTTTTCTCCGAAATGGGGCCACTCACATACGGAAGGGTCCCGACCGATGATTATGTTAGAACTGGAGCCACTGGAGGGAATCGAACCCCCGACCAACGGTTTACGAAACCGTCGCTCCACCGCTGAGCCACAGTGGCACCGACGCAGAAGATTGATTCGCACTATAAAACGCCTTTTATCGTTTCGCACCGGAATCCGTCCCCGCATGTCTGACGGATCGACATGAAGAATGCGGCCGGAACGAAATGACATCCGTTGCTGGCACATCATAATTACAAAACATAACCCAACAGTATCGCCGCGACGATTATGGCGCCTGCGATACAACATGCCAAGATGGGTGTGCTGCGCCTCATGTCCCCTCGATACCCTTACGGATATTTATCGTTGCGACCTGTGATGTAACGGCCATCGACGACACGGGGACGTGAAGTAAGTAATAAAAATACATTGTGAGGTGGAGATATCATGCACGTGGAAATGGACGTCGCCCTCGATCCGACCCTGGGATGCGGGCAGGCACACCGCTGGAAAAAACAGGAAGACGGGTCGTGGCAAGGCGTCATCGGCAACGATGTGGTCACCCTGACACAGACATCCAACGGATTCGACTGCGAAGGTGCATCCGACATGTGCCAGATCCTCAGATATTTCCGTTCGGAGGACAATTTGGGGGAGATAGTCGAAGAGATCTCCAGGCGCGACAGCTATGTTGCCGGCCTGTCTTCCCACTGTCCCGGTATGCGTATACTTCGTCAGCCCGAATGGGAATGCCTTGCGACATACGTCCTTGCGACGAACGTCAACGTAAAGCGCATAGCCAAGATGGTAGAGTCCGTATGCGACCATTTCGGCACCGACCTCGGACCCCGCAGAGCGTTCCCGACACCCAAACAGATCCTCGACAGGGAGGAGTGCATCGGCGAATGCAGACTAGGGTTCAGGGAGCGCCGTTTCATAGAGCTGGCACAGCGCACGGAGAACGGAGAGATCGATATCGAAGGCATGAAGGACCTGCCGTACGACGGTCTTGTAAAGGAATTGATGACGATAAACGGTGTGGGACCGAAGGTCGCAGACTGTGTGGCCCTTTTCGGATACGGCCACATGGAGGCCTTCCCCGTGGATGTGCGCATTCAGAACGTCATGAAGGCCAAATACGGGGTCGAGGGCAACTATAAGACCGTCTCGGCATACGGCAGGAACCTGTTCGGGGAATATGCTGGATATGCCCAGGAGTTCCTGTATCATTCGGAATTCATCTGATACCGTCACTGCGGGACTATGCAGGAGTCGTCGTCCTTTCCCCATGCACACGACGGGGCGGGAAGATGGGTGGTCTCAGTATAGATCTCGGCCAACAGACCGACGGTCTTGATGAACTTACAGATCCTGCACATCTCCACGGACATGTCGGACTTCTCTTCCACGATGAGCTTCGCACTTCTCTTGACCTCTTCGAGGAATTCCGGATAATGCCTGCTCTCCTCTATGAGGGTGCTGCCTCCCCTCTTCTTCTTCAGATACTGGGATATGGCCGCATCGGTGACCCCGAAGATGCGTCCGACATCCGCCTGCTTCATGTGGTAGGTGTCAACCATCTCCTTGGCGATTTCTCTTCTGATCGTCGGGAGCACATACCAGACGACGATCTCACAGGGGGTCTTCATACTGCTCCGTATCCTGTCGTAGATAATAAACTATGCGCCATCATTTGTAATCAAGTGCACCGGTTTTGCCAGTGTTAATTAGACAAATGTCGAATACATACCCATCAAATCCCAGGATTCGTCTTGTTGTAGAACTCCGAGGCGTCCCAGTCCGTATCGTATTCGTCGTCGCTGCGTTTGACGAGCGCCACCCCGTAAGAGCGGGCCTTGTCCTCCACCAGTTTCTTCGCCAGATCCGACCCTTCGAAATCATCGACCTTCGCACCGCCGGGAGCGACCTTTCCTTTGAAGTGCCCGATGATCTCCGTTCCCGACCATACGGTAGAGACCGAAGACCCGCACCTCTGCTTGATGTAGTGTCTCAGATAGTAACTCAGATTGTCCTGGGTATTCAGGATGAACATCCCGGCGAACAGCCTTACGCGGGCATCCTTGTCCTCCGCAGGCATCCAATAAAGCGTCGAGTCGCCCTCGATGAGGAACCCTTTCACCACCTTGCCCTCCTGCTCCAGGTCGGAGAGCATCTTCCTGGTGGCGGCCATCTTCATACCCATGAACTGGGCGGCCATCTCTGCGGAGAATATACCCAGATCGAGGAAGTGGCCCATCATTATCTCCTTCTGTGCGACCTCGGGGGACATATCCGACGGGGGCACCCACCTGTAATACGAATCGGAGTCCTGGCATATCATGGACCTCTTCATAAGCTCCGAGAGCGTCTCCGTCGTCCCCTCATAGGACAGGGGGGAGCGGTAGAGGACCTCCTTCTTGGATATGGGGCCGTGCTCCTTCACGATCCTCTCGACTATCCTCATGTCATCGGTGACGGGGGCCTGCTTGGCCGCACGATAGAGCGGGAGCCTGTCCGGGACCACATATCCGACGAACGCCGGGAGGAGCGTCGTCTTCACCAGCTCCCCCCTCTCCATGTATTTCTTCACACTGGAGCGGGCGGTCACGCGGCAGGTGAGCTCCTGCTCGTTCCGGATGTACTTCCTCACGGCGAGAAGGTCCTGGAGCGTCCCGTAGCGGTCGGTCTTTTCCACCCTCTGCTTACGCAGGACATAGCTCAAAGCCTCCTGCTGGGTCATGACCCTGTCTATGAAGGATCCCTTGGCATAGAACCCGTTGACGAACACGTATCCGCAGGACGTCATGACCTGGGCGGCCTCAGGTGCGAGTTCGGACGCGTCGACGTTCAATATCTCCCTGATCCTGATGATGTCGGTACCCTTCATCCTGAAATAGCCCATCATGTCGTCGAGGGCCCCGAGGGCATCCTCCAGCATGTCGGGGCCGTCGAGGTCCATGGATCTGACCTCTATGCACCCGGACATCTCCCAGATCTCCATGGCGCCGACCACCCTGCTTCCCTTCATCAGGGGATATACCCACTTATCGCCGTAACGGGAAGATATCTCCGCCCACTTGGAACCGAGATCGGGATCGTACAGGGAAAGGACCCTCATCTTCTCCGAGGGCATCTCCGGCGAATTCAGCTTGGGGATTTCGTCGGGCATTATGTACATGGGGGTCTGACCGGGACCGACAAGGATCTCCACGGCACCGACCCTCTCCGCAGAAGGACGTATGTCGTCCTCGGGGACGCTCACGAGATAGCGCATGGACGCAGTAGGCACAGGACCGAACGCCACGATTGCCTGCCTCACCATGTCGTCCTCGGGGTTCTCTTCCGGGATGTCCGGGTGGTACGGGGCGTAAATGTTCTCCGTACCCCAGTCCTCCCTCTCCCAGAAGGCGTGTACGACCTTCATGGAACGGTCCAGACGCAGCATGGCCTCCTTCACCTTCTCCTTCTCCATGCCGGTGGCCGCCACCACCTCCCTCATCGTGAGTCCGGAACCGCTGCCCTCTATCCTCTCCAGGATCTCGTCGTCGGACGGTTGCGTGGAATCCACCCGGAAATAGGCGTAGCGGGCCGCGTCCTCCGCAAGCATGAAACGGACCCTTCCGCGGGCGAACCTTCCAAGGAGTATCCGGCCGTCGGCCCGCATCCTCTGCCACTCTTCGAGACTGAACCCCTCCACCCTGTTGTAAACGTCCAATTCGCTGCCGGCCGTCACATAGAATTTGAAGAAGTCCTCTATGGTGGCGAACTTCTCCCCTTTGGTGAGCCTGTAGTTCTCCACCGTCTCGAAATCGTATACGTTGCTCTTGCCGGACCTGAGACGGAGACGGTCGGACGTCAGCATGTATTGGGGGTTCTCCGATATGAGGAACTGCCCCTTCGAAACCTCCCCGCTGCCCACAAGAGACTCCAGAGAGACGGAGATCTCCTCGTCCGGGATGTTGAGGGCGAAGGCCGCCTCCTGCACCGTGGTAGGTGCGAAACTGCCGAGATGTCTGAGCATGACCTCGTCCACCGCAGCGGTGCGGTCCCCGGAAGGCGGATCGCATCTGGAGAAATACCACCGGTTGTTCTCCGTTATATCCGTCCGGGTGATGACGTACATCGACTCCAGCTTCCTGACGCTCCTGAAGATCATGTCCTCGGTCAGATCGCATTTCGACTTCACTTCGCTGAGGAGGGTGTCCTCCCCGATGAGCGAATATACGGTACGGTCGGCATCGTTCATCGTACGCTCCCGCACGGTGGCCGTGGCATATACGGGGATGTCCTCCGCCACCATTATATGGGGCTCGTCGAGGAAGACGGTACCTACGACCCCCTCGTGGATCAGTTCCCTCACCCAACCGTCCACGGTCTTCTTGTCGGGGTCGCAGTACGGATAGATGTTCCTCCCCCTCTCCCTGAACGCCTGGAGGGGGCCGGTGCGCTTCAGAAGCCTGGGGATGTCCTCTTTGGAAGAGACCCTGCCTATCTTACGGGTGAAATACTGCGTGACCTGGTCCGGATCGAACTCGAAATCGCGGACACCGTCACCGAGGGCCCTCTCGAGGACCTTCCTGTGGAGTTCTTTGAGAAGTGCGGTACGGTCCTCCATCAGCACTATGTCGGAGAATCCCGAGAGGATGACGGAATGGGCGAAGGGCGACGGGGTGCCGTTGAAGTGGATGACCCTCACCCCCATCTTACCGTTCTCGATGAGTTCCAGGACCACCCTTGCGTTCTTGATATCCATGTCGTCCTCGAGGATCTCCCTGTAGGTCTCCTCGATGACGGGCTCGTTGTCCATGTCGCGGAGCATGTCCAGAAGATAGGTGGAGCGGGTCTGCTGCCTGTTGACGCTTATCGATCTGCCCATGTAGTTCCTGAGGATCATGAAACTGCGGGCGGCGGTGTGTCTGAACCTGAGTTTGAAGATCTCCGAATCCTTGACGGCCTTCCTGAGGATCGGCTCCAGGTCGCGGGTGCTCAGCATGAGCGGGATCTGGTCGACGTCCACCTTATGGGTGGTACCGATCATGAAGTCGTCGTCCGTTATGGTGACCGAGACGTTGGCACCCGTCAGAGCGGTTATGCGGTACGCGTATCCTCTGGAAAGGGCGTCGTTCACCCTCCTGCCGAACGGATAATGGAAGATGATCCTCTGGTTGCCGGAAGGATCTATGTACTCTTCCACGGCGAGACGGTCGATGTCGGGGATGAAACCCGCAACGGCCTTCTGCTCGCTGAAATACGATATGAGGGAACGGGCGGACCCCTCGTCGATGTCGAACTCCTCGGAAAGCCTCTCTAGCTTGTCTGCGGGATCCTCGTCGATGAGCTGGGACATCTCCTTCCTGAATCTGGCCACGTCCATGGACAGGTCGAAGGAACGGGGAAGCATCTCCCCCGCCCACGAGGGGACCGTGGGCTTCCTGCCGTTGGCCTCCTTGACATATGCGGTCATCCCTTTGGAGCGGACGAACTCCAGACTCCTGCCCCCCAGGACGAAGACGTCTCCCGGGGAGAGCCTCTCGACGAACTTCTCGGACAGTTCCCCTGCGACCGAACCGTAGGATGTTATGACACGGTAGTTGGACTCCTCGGGAATGGTCCCCAGGTTCATGAAATAGATCATCCTGGCACCTTTCTTCTTCCCGAACTGGCTGTTCTCCTCGTCATACCAGATCTTGGAGTAGACGCTCTCGTGTTCCTCCTTGCTGCCCAGGTATCTGAGCACGTTCACGAATTTATCGAATGGGAGGTTGTGGAAACAGTACGAGGACCTCACCACGTCGTAGGCCTCGTCCACGTCCCATCTGCGGTCGATGGACATCCCGACGACCGCCTGGGACAATACGTCGAGACAGTTCTCGGGAATCCCCACACGGTCGATGTCGCTGCGATGGGCGGCACGGCACATGACGGCACACTCGGACAGGTCGTCCGGATCGAAGACTATGAGACGGCCTTTGGCTACCTTTCCGAAGCTGTGGCCGCTCCGCCCGATCCTCTGGAGTCCCTTGGCGACGGATTTGGGAGACCCGATCTGACACACCAGGTCGACCGATCCGATGTCTATCCCGAGTTCCAGGGATGTGGAGGATACGACGCATTTGATCTCCCCCTTCTTGAGACGGGATTCGACGTCGAGACGGATGTCCTTCCCCAGGGAGCTGTGGTGGACCTCCACGTTCTCCAGACCCCTCTCTTTGAGCTTATAGACGACCGCCTCGGCACCCGAACGCGTGTTGGTGAACACTATGGTGGTCTCATGTTCGTCGACCAGCTCCTTCAGTTTGTCGTACATCATGGAGCTGACGACATCGGTCGGAAGGGTCGTCATATCGTCCGTAGGGCATATGACCTTCAGATCCAGGACCTTCTTGGAACTGGACTCGATGAGGGCGACCGGCCTCGCCTCTCCCCCTTTGTCGAAACCTACGAGATACTTCGCGATCTCCTCGATGGGAGCCATGGTGGCGGAGAGGCCGATGCGGGTGAAATCGGTCTCGCAGTAGTTCTTAAGCATCTCGAGGGTCAGGGACAGGAACGCCCCCCTCTTGGAATCGCATATGTCGTGGATCTCGTCGAGGATGACCCATTCCACCTTCTTGATGGCCTCCTTGAACTTAGGCGATGCGAGAATCAGGGCCATCGACTCGGGGGTGGTGATGAGGATGTGCGGGGGATGGCGGACCATCTTCTGCCTCTCGTTCTGCGGGGTGTCCCCGGAACGTACGGCCACCGAGATCTCGGGGACGGGCATGCCTTCGCGGGCTGCGAGTTCCTTCATCTGCTGCAGAGGTTCGTTGAGATTCCTGTTCACATCGTTGGCCAGGGCCTTGAGCGGAGAGATGTAGATGCAATAGACCCTTTCCTCGAGGGTCCCCTCGGAGGAGTATTTGATCAGCTGATTGAGGATACTGGTGAAGGCGGTGAGGGTCTTACCGGATCCTGTAGGGGACGAGACAAGTACGCTTTTCCTCTCATGGATGACAGGGATGGCCATCGACTGCGGTTCCGTAAGGGCGGTGAACCTCTCTCTGAACCATTTGGAAACAAGAGGCTCCATCATGTCGAGGACCTCGTCCATAGAATACTTCCTGTCTATCTTCTCCAATATCTCACCGCCGAACAAAGATTAATTCGGAATCCCTACTGATAGGTAATATAAAAGATAGTGCTCGGCTCGCATCACATACGGTGATTCCGACAGAGATTCCAGACAAGAGAAGACGGCCTCCTCCGACCCACATATGGATCCATAGCAGGGGGTGTCGGGATCCCCGCTCCTACGAAGGACTCCCTGACGTGTCATGTTGATCGTTTCAGAAACGATCTTGCCGCACATAGGCCGGGAACGGATACGGACACGGTGCGTTGATGACTTGGTGTCGATTACTATCGGACGCGACTTCCTTTGACATCCCGTAGAATGTCGGGATCTGGCACAATATCACATGGAACGAAGATGCCGATACGGCAGATTTTCGAGTACCTCGGTGCCGGAGTCCCCTTAGAAGGAAGTTATAATAGCGAAAAGACCGATTGAGACCTCATGCGCCACTCAGCCGTCGTTGCCGTCATCGCAGTATTAGCACTATGCGTTCCGATGACATTACTTGAAGACAGCGACAGCACGGATGCCGCCTCTACGACCTACCGCATCACAGGTTATGTCAACGAGGAATTCAGCAGCGGGAACATCGGCCTCAAGGGGGCGGTCGTCACCATATACGACGAGACAGGGGACCCTTTAGGGGTCTGCACGACATCATCCGCCGATGCAGGGCGTTTCAAGATCGATTTCGACGGAATTCCCGTCTTCAAGATGTACATCGGATTCTCTTTGGCGGAATACGACCTCAGATCGATCTCGTCATATGCTTCCGAAATAGATACCATAACCGTCGCCACAGGTACCGCTTACAGACTTTCGATAACCACATGGTCTGCCAGCAGCGAGGATAATGTGAGGGAGTGTCTCATAACATCCAGTACCGCGGACGGGCTGAACTGTTTCACCATGGCGACCACCACAGGCACGGTCACCGTCTACGTCAACTACGGCGGACAGGGTGTTAGAGGAGCTAACATAGAGATATCCGCCGACGACGGGAGATCCATACACGGAAAGACCGACGGTTCCGGAGGATGCACCATCTCAGGACTGACCATAGGTGCCTACACGATCAAAGTGTCCGCAGACGGATTCGAGTCCGAGAAGAAGGACATCGTCGTGACCAAAGGTACGGCCACCAGCATATTCGAGATGACCGAAAAGACCCATGCCACCTATCTGGGAATGGACCTGGTCCACTTCCTGATGTTCATCGGTATCATCCTCGGCCTGTCCCTTGCACTATGTGCCAGGATACTGTATCATCGTGTAGGCAGGACGAAGATAGACGAAGAGGACCTGAAGGGAGAGTGAGGTCCTGATGAAGTCCGGTCCCGCAGGAAAGACCTGCGGAATACCGGACGGACAAGGGTTCAGTATTCTCTATTCAGGCCGTTCCTGACCTGTTCGTACAGACTGTTGCCTTTGGAATCCATGGCCACGACCAGCGGTCCGAGCCTGTTGGTCTCGAACTTCCACATGGTCTCCGGCATACCCAGATCCTCCCATTCGGAACCGGTGACGGTGGACAGGCCCTCGGCGAGGGACACTGCGGCCCCTCCGGTGGCGGCGAGATAGACGCAGCCGACCTCCTTCATGGCCTCTGCGACCTCCTGAGACATCCCGCCCTTCCCGATTATGGCGCGGATCCCGAACTCCCTGATGAAACGCGGTTCGAGGGAGTTCATCCTGGCACTCGTGGTCGGACCGGCCGCCACCACGGAGTAACGGCCGCTGTCCATCTTCCTCATTATCGGACCGCAGTGGTACACCACCGCACCCTCGAGGCAGTTGGGGACCGGCTTCCCCTCGTCCAGATATTCCAAGGCACGGATGTGGACATCGTCCCTGCCTGTAACCACCGGTCCGTTGATATATACGACGTCGCCGAGGGACAGGTCTCTCACCGTTTTCTCCGAGAGAGGGGCCGTAAGTGATATCAGAGGACCGCCCCCTGGGAGTAAGTGACATCGGAATCGGTTATCCTGGCACTTGCGCGGCGGGTCGCCCAGCACCCTATGTTGACAGCCACGGGAAGGCTTGCCGTATGGCATGCGGCCTTACGTACCTTCACGCCCAGTACGGTGGTGTTGCCGCCGAGACCCATGGGTCCGAGACCGCTGGAGTTCAGTTTCACGAACAGCTCCTCCTCCAGATCCTTTATGAACGGATCCGGATCCTCGTGGTCCAAAGGCTCCATGAGGGCCCTCTTGGCCATTGCGACGCACTCGTCGGCGGTACCGCCCACCCCTACACCGACAATCCCGGGAGGGCACGGACGGCCCCCGGCGTCGAGGACGGAGTCTATGATGAACTTCTTCACACCCTCCATCCCGTCGGCGGGATTGAGCATCCTGAGTTTGGTCATGTTCTCGGAACCGGCGCCTTTCAGCATCACGGATATCTCCGTGAAGTCGTCATCGGTCGGGATGTAATGGATGCACGGCATGCCGTCCCCCAGGTTGTTGCCGTTGTTCTTCCTGGTGAACGGGTCCACGGTGTTGGGCCTCATGGGTATGTTCCTGGTACAGTTCTCGACCGCCTGCGCTATGTCCTTGGAGATGGAGGAGTCGAACTTCCCGCGGACGTAGAATATCGGTATCCCGGTATCCTGGCACATCGGCTTCCCCAGATGTTCGGCCTTCCTGATGTTGTCCAATATCGCCCCGATCTGGGAATATGCCGTTTTATTGGTCTCCCATTCGGCGGCGGCCTCTAAGGCCCACCCGATGTCCTCGGGGATCTTCGTGTTCGCCAGACGCAACAGATTCTCGACCACCTTCTCCGTGGTCTCCGGAAGTTTTACGACCATTTCGATTCCTCCTCACGGCACGAAATAAAGGACCTCCTCGATCCTGATGACGCGTACCTTCTCGCCGATCTCGGCACCCTTGGGTATAAGCAGGTCCACCATGGAGTAGTTGGAGGGGTCCATGACCTGGACCTCGCCGTCGGATACGGTGATGACGTCGGCCGTACCGATATCCGCCGCCTTGCAGTAGACCTTTATCTCCGGCATGTCCTGACGTTTCACCGACATCTCCCTGAACCCGTCCAAGGAGACCAGTTTTCCGCCCTGGCTAGAGACGCGGGAGAGGAGATAGTAGCGTTTCCTGAAGATGACTATGTCCCCGATATGGAACTCGGGAAGACGGACGAGGTAGTTGACGCGGTACATGTCCAACCCGTCCCTCGTCTGACCGACCAGTTTGGCGGACTCGTTCGTCTCGGCGCAGTACATGTCTCCAAGGTCCTTCACCAACGCCCTCCCGAGGGCGATGAGGGACAGATACACGTCCACTCCTCCCGGTACGATCTCCATCTTGGTTATGAACACGTTATCGTCCGTGGCCATGGCGTCGTCCACGACCTTCTCCACACGTGCCAGGACCTCGTCCTGCAGGTCCTTGGAAAGCGTCTTCTCGGAGGTCCTTATCTGCAGGATGGCCTCGTAGTAGTTCCCGAGACGTCTGGAACATATCTTGCATACGGCGTTCTTGATACGGACGATGGTCGTGGCGAGGGCGTCCGCCATGATGTCCTCGATCTGCACACGGCATCCGAGTGTGACCGAGATGTTGTAGTCGTCCAGATATGACACGGAAGGGTCCACCGAAACGACCTTTCCCTCCTTTATGCAGGTCAAGGCCTCCTTCGCTGCGGTGACGGCTGCCTTCTCCTCCACCATGGACTGCCAGTCCCCGTGCCAATAGAACTGCCCGCAATTGGTACATGTGAGAAGGTCCACGTGGTCGGGCAGGGTGACCAGGGTCCTGTCCCTGAGAAAGCACTCCATGCAGAGGCCGTGGACTGTCTTGTCCACCTCCTTCCCGCATTCCACGCAGAATCCGTTCACAGGGTCACCGCCTGTGCGTGCTTGACCCCTCCGATCACCATCACGGCGTCCGGGTCCACTATGCCCTCGGCTATGGCAAGGTCTACGACCCTGTTCCCGACGAGATTTATGATGGTGAACGTACCGAGACGGGTCCTGAGCTCCTCCTCCTCGATGATGTCCCCTCCGTAGAAGCCCTCCCCCACGGTTATGCGAAGGTCTCCTTCGGAGAACGTCTGACCCAGGATCTCCTCGTCGCAGACGGCGAGTATGACCTCTTCGGGATGCCTGTGGGCCTTGAAATAGAAATTTCCTGCCATTTGCTCAACCTTTGTTGGTAAGTCTGTATATGACCTTGTTGTTTCCGTCCGGGACCTGATAGATCGTACCGGAACCCTTCATCCTCTGCAGAAGACGTCTGACCTCGGTCTCGCTGATGCCGTTGGCCGCGGCCTGGGTGACGATCTCCTCCTCTTCCATGCCTCCCGGCTCGAGTCTCATGATGGCCTCTATGGTCGGGATCCCCTTGCGGTCCTTGGACGAGATGCCGCTCGTTATGGAGTCGATGTCGAACCCTCCGCTCTCGGTACCCGCGATCTTCTTCAGATAGTACCTGATGAGGTCTATAGCCCTCTTGGCGTCCTGGGCCTCCACGACGGGACTGAGTCTCATCCTGGCGGAAGCCTCCGATAGACGCACATAGGCCTCCAGCTGCCTGGCGGTTATGGGCACGGAACCGGTGTCGTCGCCGGACTTCCTTATGGACATGTAATCGTTCTGGATCATGTCCACCGCATCCTGCTTCATGACCGGTATTATACGCTTGGAATATGCGACATATTTCCTCAGGGTCTCGACGTCGTAACGCGGCATGATGGACTGGGTGTTCTCCTTTATCATCTTAAGATCCACCCCGTCCAGTTCGACGGTCTCGTCCACCTGGAGGGCCTCTCCGCGCCTGTGTACTTTCAGGATGTGTTCCGTGATATCGCGGTCCCTCTTCTCGTCCGGCTTGTCGGTGCGGACGAATATGAGGTCGAAACGGGACATCAATGCGGGAGGCAGGTCGATCTGGCTGACGATGGTGCTGTTCTCGAGGTCGAACCTCCCCAGTTTGGGGTTGGCGGCGGCGAGCATGGAACATCTGCACTGGAGGGAGGCGGTTATCCCCGCTTTAGCCACGGAGATCCTCTGGGACTCCATCGCCTCGTGCAGGGACGACCTGTCCTCGGTGGACATCTTGTCGAGCTCATCGATACAGGCGAGACCCTTGTCCGCCAAGACGAGGGCTCCCGCCTCAAGGGCCCATTCCCCTGTGAACTCGTCCCTGACCGCGGCGGCCGTGAGACCTGCGCCGGATGCGGACTTCCCGGATGCATAGATACCCCTGGGGGCCATGGAGGACATGTAACGCAGGATCTGGGACTTTGCGACACCGGGGTCTCCGATGAGCAGGATGTGGATGTCTCCCCTGATGACGGACCCGTCGTCCATGACCTTACGCGTCCCGCCGAACAGCTGCAGGGCTATGGCTGCCTTCTCCTCGTTCATACCTTTGATGGTGGGCGATATGGAGGCGATTATGTTGTCGAACAGGTCCGGATCCTTCGACATCTCGATGATCGCCTTCTCGTCCTCCTCGGTGATCTGGATCTCGTCGTACTCGTGCTGCTCGAACTCTATGGACACAACGTCCACGAACACTTCGAAGACGGTCGTCTTCACCCTTTCCGTCTTCTCGGCGGAACGGATTATACCGTTTATCGTGACCCTGTTTCCGGGGGTGATTATCCCGGCCACGTCGTCGTCTATGTATCCGCTGAGCCTCTGGGGCTGCGCCCCTCCTTTGAGACCTTCGGGA
>ENA-UEQL01000637-UEQL01000637.1-human-gut-metagenome-genome-assembly--contig:-NODE-637-length-25149-cov-10.159381_pt1 | contig 25149 bp, 23 predicted proteins | sample MGYA00242905_ERZ507926 | MGnify/ENA primary metagenome ERZ507926 (study PRJEB26167, sample SAMN06115531) | human gut metagenome | host: Homo sapiens | place: China:Henan | collected 2015-09-09...
CCGGCTGGAGCAGGGCGAAATGCTCCTCCATCCGCTCCATGGCGGCGCAGCCCTCGGCGCCGAACAGTGCGCCCAGGTAGTTGTAGCCCCCCTCGATGGCACGCTCCAGGATGCAGCGGACATAGGGGCAGTTGCGGTTGGTCATGTAGTAGGACGCCACGTCCGCCGTGGTGCTGTTGGGGGCACGCAGGCGGGAGGAAAAGCAGCCCGGCAGGTTCAGCAGTACCTCCGGGATGTAGTAGCAGTTATAGCCCAGGGCCACCTGTCCCTGAGCCGTGGCCTGCTCCACCAGCTCGTTGTGGGCCTGCTGCAGCAATTCCTCGAACCAGATGAGATGCTTCAGATCTTTCATAGGCGGTTCTCCTTCTCTCCTCCGCCCCACCGGGCGGCATTTTCTGTGTAAATTCTACCAAAACCGCCGCCGTTCGTCAACGGAAACCGTGCAATATGCGGGAAGTTTTACAGTGAAGCGGCAAAGTGTCGGGAAAGTGCATGGGAACAGAGGGCGGGGAACGGCGGATGCCGCCCTACACCCGGACTATCGGTGGCTGTTTCGTAGGGGCGACCCTTGCGGTCGCCCGCACAGCTGCCGCCGACGTCGATTTGGGCGACCGCAAGGGTCGCCCCTACATCTCTTTACGCACATAAAAAGAGGACGCTTTCGCGTCCTCTTTTTCATTCGTCTTCCGTGTAAATGTCCTCGCACCGCTGCTGGGCTGCCGTCAAAACATTCACCGCCCGCTGCAATGTCTCTCCGTCGCCGGCACAGCCCACCAGCAGGTTCAAAGCGTCCTCTGACGCGTGGAACATCGTCAGGTACATCTTCTTATAATCCGCCATCCGTCTCACCTCACCGCCATTCTAGAACAATATATTCAAATTGTCAATAGAACAAATCGTTCCACGTATACTAGGCTATGGTGATGTATATGGAGCGATACAAGCGGATCCGCGACCTGCGGGAGGATCACGACCTGACACAAAGGGCGGTGGGCGAGGCCATCAACGTGCCCCAGCGCACCTACGCCTATTACGAGAGCGGCCAGCGGATGATCCCGCCGCGGGTGCTGTGCGCCCTGGCCGACCTGTACGGCGTCAGCGTGGACTACCTGCTGGAGCGGACAGAAGATAAGAAATAACACAAAAAGAGGACGCTTTCACGTCCTCTTTTTATTGAAACAACTTACATGCCCTTGATGATGTCCACGATCTCGGCGCCGATGCGCTTCTGGGCCTCGTTGGTGGCAGCGCCGATGTGGGGCGTGCAGGACACCATGGGATGGCTGTACAGCGCCTTGTTGGTGGCGGGCTCGTCGGCGTACACATCCAGACCGGCGGCGCGCACCTTGCCGGACTCCAGGGCGGCCAGCAGAGCGGCCTCGTCCACGTTGGTGCCGCGGGAGGTGTTGATGACCACCACACCGTCCTTCATCTTGGCGATGTTCTCGGCGGAGATCAGAGCGCCGCCGTCCACAGCGGGGGCGTGCACGGATACGAAGTCGGACATGGCCAGCAGCTCATCCATCTCCACATAGGGGATGCCCAGCTGCTCCTCGATGCCGGGGATGTGGAAGATGTCGAACGCCACGACCTTCATGCCGATGGCCTTGGCCATCACGCCCAGGTGCTGGCCGATGCGGCCGAAGCCCACAATGCCCAGGGTCTTGCCCTGCAGCTCGATGCCCTTGCCGTAGGCCTTCTTCTCCCACTTGTCCTCACGCATGGTGTGGCCGGCGATGGAGATGTAGCGGGCGCAGGAGAACATATGGCCCATAGCCAGCTCCGCCACGGACTGGGAGGAGGCCTTGGGGGTGTTCTTCACGTCGATGCCGTTGGCCTTGGCGTAGTCCACGTCGATGTTGTCCACGCCCACGCCGCCGCGGATGATCAGCTTCAGCTGGCTGCCCTTGGCCTCGTCGATGTGGTTGGCGCGGACCTTGGTCTTGGAACGGACCACCACCACGTCAAAATCACGCAGCGCCTTGCCCAGCTGATCGGGCTCATAGAACTGCTCCACGACCTCGTGACCCATCTCACGCAGCTCCGCCATCGCGGTCTTATCCATACCGTCAGTAACCAGAATACGCATGGTAATACTCTCCTTTTAAAATACGTTTTGTTGTCGGAATTTGCCGACCAAGAGGGGAATGCGATCATTTTTGCCGCGGCGTGTACGTGGCAAAAATACCACGGCCCAGCCGCCTTGGGCGGCGTTCACCAGTGACCGATGTCAGCTGGTGAGGGGGATATACAAGGGGGATGTTATCCCCCTTGTGCGTTACTTCGTGTGCTCGGCCTCAAACTTCTTCAGGAACTCCACCAGCGCCTGGGCGCCCTCGATGGGCATGGCGTTGTACACGCTGGCGCGCAGGCCGCCCACGGACTTGTGGCCCTTCAGGTTGTCGTAGCCGGCGGCCTTGGTGGCGGCCACCACCTCGGCGTCCAGCTCGGCGCTCTCGGTGACGAAGGGGATATTCATCAGGCTGCGGAACTCCGGCTCCACGGTGCCCTTGAACATCTTGGACTGATCCAGGAAGTCATAGATGACCTTGGCCTTGGCGATGTTGCGCTTGTGCATCTCCTCCAGGCCGCCGATGCTCTTGAGATACTTGAACACCTTGCCGCAGCAGTAGATCGCCCAGCAGTTGGGGGTGTTGTACATGGAGCCGTTGTCGGCATGGGTCTTGTAGCTCATGTAGACGGGCATCTTGGGGTCGATGTCCTCGCGGATCAGGTCCTCGCGGATGATGACCACCACCATGCCGGCGGGGCCCACGTTCTTCTGCACGCCGGCGTAGATCATGCCGTAGTCGGACACGTTGCAGGGCTTGCTCAGGAACATGGAGGACTGGTCGGACACCAGGACGTGGCCCTTGGTGTTGGGCAGCTTGTTCCAGGTCACGCCGTGGATGGTCTCGTTCTCGCAGATGTACACATAGTCGGTATCCTCGGGGATGTCCAGATCGGAGCAGTCGGGGATGTAGCTGTAGTTCTTATCCTTGGAGGAGGCGGCTACGATGACCTCGCCGTACTTCTTAGCCTCGGCAATGGCCTTCTTGGACCATGCGCCGGTCTCGATGTACACGGCCTTGCCGTTCTTCATCAGGTTCCACGCCACAGCGGCGAACTGCAGGGTAGCGCCGCCCTGGATGAACAGCACCTTGTAGTTGTCGGGGATGTTCATCAGCTCGCGCAGATCGGCCTCGGCCTCGTCGATGATCTGCTGGAACACCTTGGAGCGATGGCTCATCTCCATGACGCACATACCGCTGCCGCGGTAGTTCATCATCTCGTCGCGGATCTCCTCCAGCACGGGCTCCGGCATCATGGCGGGACCGGCGGAGAAATTAAAAGTACGACCGTATTTCATGTGGTTTTCCTCCTATTTGTATATTGTTGGGTCTTCCTTGTGCCTTTTGCGTTTGGTAATATATAGTATACGGCAACACCGCGGCATAATCAACAGGGAAAATGAAAAAAAGTCAGATAAACTGAAAATTTTTCAGCCCTGCTGAAAGTTTATCCGACAGGGTTTGACACACTCCCGCATAGATGGTAGAATAATCGTCTGCAAAGAGAACGTTACAGGAGGCGGCACGGCCATGGAGAAGGTAAAGGAGCGCATCACACACTACAGTCTGTACGTCACTGCCCTGCTGAAATGGCTGGCGGTGGGCGCACTGGTGGGCGGCGTGGGCGGCTTCGTGGGCGCGCTGTTCCACCTGGGCGTCGACTGTGCCACCAACGTCCGCCTGGCCCACCCTTGGATTTTGTACCTGCTGCCCCTGGGCGGCGTGGTCATCGCCCTGCTGTACAGGCTGTGCCGGCTGGAGGGCGCGGGCACCAACGCCGTCATCGAGTCCGTCCACTTCGGCAAAAAAATACCCACCCTTCTGGTGCCGCTGATCTTCGTCTCCACGGTCATCACCCACCTGTGCGGCGGCAGCGCCGGCCGTGAGGGCGCGGCGCTCCAGATCGGCGGCGGCATCGGCTACCGCACCGGTACGCTGCTGCGCCTGGGGGAGAAGGATCTGCCCCTGGCCACCCTCTGCGGCATGGCGGGCGTGTTCTCCGCCCTCTTCGGCACACCCCTGACGGCCACCATCTTCGCCCTGGAGGTCATCAGCGTGGGTGTGCTGTACTACGCCGGGCTGCTGCCCTGTATCACCGCCTCTCTGACCGGCTACTACATTGCTCTCCTCATGGGCGTGGAGCCCACCCGCTTCACCGTGGCCATGCCGGCGCTGGCCTGGCCCACCCTGGGCCTTGTGGCGGTGCTGGCTGTGGGCTGCGCTCTGGTGAGTATCCTCTTCTGCCGCGGCCTGCACATCACCGAGCACCTGGCCGCCCGTGTCCTGAAGGATCCCTTCCTCCGTGCCGCCGCGGGCGGCTGCGTGATCGTAGCCGCCACGCTGCTGCTGGGTACTACGGACTATAACGGCGCGGGCATGGATGTGGTGGCGCGCGCCCTGTCCGGCCAGGCCGACCCCTGGGCCTGGCTGCTGAAGCTGGCCTTCACCGCCGTCACCATCGGCTGCGGCTTCAAGGGCGGCGAGGTGGTGCCGTCGTTCTTCGTGGGCGCCGCCTTCGGCTGCGTGTTCGGCGGACTGCTGGGCCTGCCGCCCGCCTTTGCCGCCGCCATCGGCCTGGTGTCCGTGTTCTGCGGCGCGGTGAACTGCCCCATCGCCTCCGTTATCCTCAGCATCGAGCTCTTCGGCTCCGGCGGTCTGGTCTACTTTGCCGCCGCCTGCGCCCTCAGCTACCTGCTCTCCGGCTATTGCGGGCTCTACAGCAGCCAGACCATCCTCTACTCCAAGCTGAAGGCAGAATTCATCAACGTCCATACCCATGAATAACTCTCGCGGGATCTTTTCCGCGCTGCCCTCACCAAAGATCCTTGAAATATACCCAATATGTCTGCGGATCTTTGGCATCGGCAGCACGAAAAATCTCTCCGCGATAGACGCTTCTGCTGAGTAAAATCGGCCCCCGGGAACCCGGGGGCTGACATTTTTATAAGCAAATCTTAACGTTTCGTTCACATGATTTTCCGAAAATCGTGGTATCCTGCGGGTAGTACAAGAAAAAGAGGTATCGCCCGTGAAGCGCACGCTGACCGAACAACAGAAAAAAACGCTGTCCGTACTGGCCATCGTCATATTCGTTCTGCTGTCGGCGGCGCTGGCCTGGTTCGTGGGGCGGCCCATGGTCCGCTTTGCCCGCCAGCCGGAGCAGTTCCGCGCCTGGGTAGACGGCCACGGCGCCTGGGGGCCGCTGGCCTACGCGGCCATGGTGTTTCTGCAGGTGCTGGTGGCCATTATCCCCGGCGAGCCGCTGGAGATCGCCGGGGGCTACGCCTTCGGCGCCTGGGCGGGCACGGCCCTGTGCTTGCTCGGTGCCGTGCTGGGCAGCGTGACCGTCTTTGCCCTGGTCCGCCGCTGGGGCCGCGGTCTGGTGGAGGTGTTCTTCCCGGCGGACAAGCTGGAAAAGCTCCATTTTCTCCTCCATACCTCCCCCAAGCGCACCGCCCTGTTCTGGCTGATCTTCACCGTTCCCGGTACGCCCAAGGACCTGCTGTGCTACTTCGCGGGCCTGACGGACCTGCCGTGGGGGACCTGGCTGCTGATCGCCACAGTGGGCCGCCTGCCCTCCATCGTCACCTCCACCGTGGGCGGCAGCGCCCTGGGGGAGCAGAACTACCGGGCGGCGGTCATTGCCTTCGCTCTCGCCCTCGCTGTGGCGGGTGTGGGCTATGTGATCTACCGCGCCGTCTGCCGTCGGCACGGACAAAAACCGGATAACACAAAGACCGACGGCTGATGAGCCGTCGGTCTTGTATCTTTTTCAGCCTCAGAATGCGCCCAGCGCCTTGAACAGCACCGACCAGGCGAACATGGTCACGATGCACAGCGCGCTGGTGGACACCACGATGTCCCCGGCCAGCTCCGCGTCGCCGCCCATCTGCTGTGTCATGGTGAAGGAGGCGATGGCCGTGGCGCTGGCGAACACGCTGATCAGCCCCGCGAAGCCCACGCCCCGTATGCCGATCAGAAACGCCGCCGTCAGCAGCAGCGCCGGCATCAGGAACAGCCGCACCACACACACCTCGATCAGGTCTCTCCGGTACCGGCGCAGGCCGCTGAACCGGAAGAAGGCCCCCAGCAGGAACAGCATGAACGGGCTGGTCATGGCGGCCACCTGGTGCACCGCCGACTCCAGCGCCATAGGCAGCCTCCAGCCGGTGCCCAGGAACACCAGCCCCACGGCGGAACCCAGGATCAGCGGATTGGTGGCCACCATTTTGATGAGCCTTCCGGCGGGCAGTCTCTCGCCCCGGAACGCCGTCAGGGTGATGACCGCCAGTACGTTGAACAGCGGCACGATGATGGCCGCCAGCATGGCCACCGGCCCCATGTCCGCCCCGGGCACCAGCACCGTGGCCAGCGGCAGGCCGATAATGGCCAGGTTGCTGCGGTACATACCCTGTATCTTCACGCCCTGCTTTTCGTAGTCCTTCTCCGTGGGCAGTACGATGGCCAGGGACAGGCCGTACATCACCAGCGTGGCCCCCACGGCGAACAGCAGCAGCTTCGGCTGTAACGCCTGGTCGATGGAGGAGGTGTACAGGTTCCAGAACAGCATCACCGGCATGAAGAACCGGAACGCCATCTTGTTCAATCCGGGCACGTCCTCCACCCGGATAGCGCCCAGACACTTGACCCCGTAGCCCAGCCCCATGATAAGAAACAGGGGCATCACGGCGTTAAAGCAGACTTGCAGATTGCTGAGCATGACCCATCGGCCTCCTTTCCCCCGTGCAGCCCCGGCGCACGGTCTATTGCATCAAAAACGTCATGGCTGCCAGCAGCACGGCCAAAAAGCCGAAGCTGACGGCGGAGAACAGTGCCAGGAACCGTCCAGTCTGTCCCTTGACGTGCTTCGTATACTCCCGGAAGGTGATCAGGCTGGCCAGCGACGCCACCAGCGTCCCCGCCCCGCCGATGTTCACCCCCACCAGCAGCGCCGGGTAATCGTCGGTAAACTGGCTGAGCAGTATGGCCGCGGGCACATTGCTGATGACCTGACTGGTCAGCGCCGCCACCGGCATGGCCCCGTGGGCCAGCAGCTGCCGGAACAGTGTCCGCACCGGCTCTATCCGGGCCATGTTGCCCGAGAAGGTGAAAAACGCCGCGAACGTCACCAGCAGCCCCCAGTCCACGCCCAGCAGCGCCCGGCGGTCCAGCACCAGCAGCGCCGCCGTGATGGCGGCCAGCCCCAGCCAATACGGTATGCCGCGCAGCACCATGGCCGCAGCCGTGCAGAACAGTACGCCGTACACGATGCACCGGCGCTTGTCCACCGGCGTCTCCTGCGCTGGTACCGTCAGCGTCTCCCGGGGAATCAGCAGGCAGCACGCCAGGATCAGCGCCGTGGACAGCAGGAACGGCGGCAGCATGATGGTCAGGAACTCCCCATTGGGGATCGTATAATGATTAAATAGGTATAGGTTCTGCGGATTGCCGAAGGGCGTCAGCATCCCGCCCAGATTGGCGGCGCAGTTCTGCAATATGAACGTCAGCGCCGTGTGCTTCGTCTGCCCTGTGCCCTCCAGCACGAACCAGCTCAGGGGCAGAAACGTCAGCAGCGCCGTGTCGTTGGTCAGCAGCATGGAGCCGATCAGCGTAACGACAACCAGCGCCGTCACGGCGCTGCGGGCCGTGTGAAACGCCCGCACCAGCCGCTGCGCCAGCAGGGGGAACAGTCCCGCGCCCCGCAGGGCGCACACCACCGCCAGTATGCAGAACAGGCATGAGAGCGTCTTCACGTCGTAGTACCCGAGATAGGCGCTGTCCGGCGGCACGAATACGGCGGTGACGGCCGCCGCCAGCACCGCGATCACCGGCATGGCGTTGGCGCGGCACCACTGGAGAACTTTCATGTATGTATGCACCTCCGCACGATACGACTCAACGGCTGTTACCTTACCATATTTTGGCCGGAAACGCAAGGGCTTGCCCCGGCTTTCTTGCCCTTTTCCGCCGCCTGTGCTATACTGAAAGCGATACAGAAAAGGGAGGTGCTCCATGGATGACATTTTGAGCCGTTTTTCCATCAACTGCCACAGCAGCATCCGCTATGCCGGCGCGATGACGGTGTGGTTCGACCCCTTCCGCGTGGCGGACGCGCCCTGCGATGCGGACGTGGTCTTCGTCACCCACGACCACTATGACCACTTCTCCCCGGAGGATATCCGCCGGGTGATGAAGCCCGGCGCGGTGCTGGTGCTGCCGGAGACGTGCGTGGCGGCGGCGCTGCGGGCCGGCTTTGCCTCGGCGCAGCTGCTGCCGGTGCGGCCCGGAGAGGCGTACACCGTGAAGGGCCTGCCCTTCACCGCCGTGCCCGCCTATAACCTCGGCAAGCCCTTCCACCCCCGCGGGAACCGCTGGGTGGGCTATGTGGTCACGCTGGAGGGCCGGCGGGTCTATGTGGCCGGCGATACCGACGATACCCCCGATGCACGGTCCGTGTCGTGTGACGTCGCCTTCCTGCCGGTGGGCGGCACCTACACCATGACCGCCGCCCAGGCCGCCGGTCTGGCGGCCGCCCTCCGCCCGAAGATCGCCGTCCCCACCCACTACGGCTGCATCGTGGGGGAGAGGACGGACGGCGCGGCCTTTGCCGCCGCCCTGCCGGCGGACATCTCCGCCGTGCAGCTGATCCGCCAATGACCCCGTACAGAATTCCGCCCCGGTGCCGGCTGATGCCGACCAGACGGTGGAGGTGACGGCCCCGGCACCAGCCGGGGAGGATAATCGAGCGAACGAAAAAGACATTCAGCGGCCCCCGGCGTCAGCCGGGGGGATGATCGGATGAGCAAAAAAGGCATTCAGCGGCCCCCGGCGTCAGCCGGGGGCCGTCACTTCATTTTTGCTGCATTTTGCTTACAAAAAAAGCACAAAAAGGGAACCAAAGAGTACAGGGAGGGTACAGAAAAAGTAAAGCAAATGTATCAAAAGAAAGCACTATTTCTCGCTTTTTTCCTCCCGCGGCAGCACCAGATTGAGCAGTACGGCCATCAGTGTGGCCACCACCACCGGGGACTTTCCGAAGATGGTCGTCACTGCCTCCGGGAACTGTGCCAGGGCCTCTGCCGCCTGGGAAATGCCCACACCCAGTGCGGCGGAAAGCCCGACGATCGTGGTGTTTCGGGCGGTCAGCCCCTCGGCGGCGATGAGCTTCATGCCGGTCATGGCGATGGTGGAAAACACCGCCGCCGTGGCCCCGCCCAGCACGCATTGCGGGATGGTGGTGAGTACGGCGGAAAATTTCGGAATGATACCGGCAAGCAGTAAAAACGCGCCGGTCAGCGCAAAAACGTTGCGATTTACAACTTTATTTGTGGCTACAATTCCCACATTCTGGGAGTATGTCGCCGTGGGAAGACCGCCCAGCAGCGCTGTCAGAATGTTGCTGACGCCATAGGCTGCGATGCCGCCCCGCAGCTCCTGCGTGGTGGGCTCCCGATCCATGCCGCCCACGGTGGTGGCCGTCAGGTCGCCGATAGCCTGAATGGCGTTGATAGCGAACAACAGCCCCAGTGCGACGCACGCCGAGGGTTCAAATGTCACGCCAAAGGGCAGAAATTCCGGCAGAGAGAACCACCCGGCCCCCGCGATGCCGGACAGATCCACCATCCCGGTCCCAAAAGCGACGGCGTAGCCCGCCAGAATACCCAGTAAAATGGACGCCAGCTTAAAAATGCCCCTGCCGCGATTGGTCAGCACCAGCACCACCGCTAGTGTAAATGCCGCAATAGCCCAGTTCTGCCAGGATCCGTACACCAGCGCTTCCGGCAGGCCCCGCTGCACCACAACGCTTTCATATGTGTTGCCGGTGCCGCCGGCCATATAGTTGATGGCCGTGGGGTACAGAGACAGACCGATGGTGAACACTACCGTACCGGTAATGACCGGCGGGAACAGCCTGCGGATAGGCTTGATGAAGATACCCACCAGTGCTGCCACCGCGCCGCCCACGATCATAGCGCCCGACACAGCGGCCAACCCGCCGCTGCCGGAGACGATGGCCTGCATACTGGGCAGATAAGCGAAGCTGACACCGAAGATCACCGGCAGCCCCGCGCCGAAGCGCCCACCGATGGGAAACAGCTGCAGCAGCGTGGTAACGGCGGACATGACCAGCGATGCCTGTATCAGCAGGACCCGCTGGTCATGCGCCAGTCCGGCCACGTTGGCAATGATGATGGCTGGGGTCACGCAGCCCACGATCATAGCCACCAGGTGCTGCAGCGCCATGGATACGGCCATGCCAACAGGTGGCAGGCCCCGGTATTGAAACAGCGCCTCTCGGCGGCATTCAAGCTTTCGCATGGTGTGGTCTCCTTTGTGCGTAGTGTGCTCAGTATAGCACGTTTTTAACGGGAAACTCAACCGTTTTCTCACAAATAGCTGTACAGCCCAAGCGGCGTAAAACCGCCCTCCGGTATCGTCGGAGGGCGGTCAGATCATGCGTGTTTATGCCTGCAGACACTGGCGAAAAACGGGCGCTTCAGCGTGTCTGTACTGCTGAACAAACCGGATTAGAAGGATGACAGCGCCTCGTCCGTGTGTGCGGGGTGCTGTTTTTTGTGCTTGACAAGGGAAGCGCAGCGGCATATAATAACACATTGTTATTGATAACGCATAGTGATCGTTGAGGTGAGCGTAATGCCGGCAGCAAAACGAATATCCAAAGAGGCCATCATCGACGCCGCAGCGGCGGTGCTCCGCATCGGCGGGTTTGAGGCGATCAACGCCCGCAGTGTGGCAAAGGCGCTGGGGTGCTCCACCCAGCCTATTTATCTGTCCTTCCGCAATATGGAGGAGCTGAAGTCCGCGCTGACCCAGCGGGCCATCGAGCAGCATACCCAGCGGGTACGGGAATCTCTGCGGGCGCATGAGGGGTGCGATAGTCGGTACAGCAGCTACGGCATGGGCTTTGTGCAGTTCGCGGCCCAGGAAAAGCAGCTGTTCCGCTGGCTGTACCTGGAGGACAACCAGCCGGGCCGCCATCAGGAGGACGTGCTGGAGCCGGAGATCATCCGGACCGTCATGGACGAATTCGGCTATGACGAGGTCACGGCCCGGGCCTTTCACCGGGATATGACGTATTATTCCTACGGACTGGCCATCCTCGCCAACACCGGGCATCTGGCGCTGACAGAGACGGAGCTTCGGGAAGCCTTTCGACGGGAGTTCCGTGCACTGGCGGCGTATTACGGTCCGCCGAAGAAGCTGCCGGAATTTGCAGAGAGGGAGAATGCAGTGCATCAATTATTCCGCTAAGAGGCCGTCTTGCAAAATTGTAAGAAAATCACAGGAAATGTAAGGAAAAGCAATGGCTGCCATGGGATAATGGCGGTATACTCCTCCGGTGGGAAGAAGGTGTTGAAGTGAAAACAAATAAGACATTGGCACAGAAGCTGTGTCTGCTGGACCTGGTGAGTCTGCTGTCGTATACGGCGGCTCTGCTGGCAACGCTGTGTTTTTTGGTGCTGCTGCCCGGGTGCAGCCTGGGGGAGAAGGTGGATCGCGAGCCGGTGCAGACACTGGAATGTACCCGCCCGGCATCCCTGTCCGGGCTGTATCCAGCGGGCGGCAGCGTGGTGCTGATCAGCTGGGCGGACTATGAGAGCGGCAGGACCACTGTGCAGCTGGTGGATGCGGAAGCGGACACCGTGAAGCGTGAGGTCACGCTGGATGGGGTTTGGGATACGAAGCGGCAGGCCCTGGCGCATGGATTTGCGCTGTGCGACCGGGAGACGAATCGTTGGAAGCTCCTGGACGATGTGCTGACGGAGACAGGCAGCTTTGATGCGGAGAACGTGGATGGCTTTTTCTCATATGACGGGGAGAGCTATTACTTCCTGCGGGACGGGGTGCTGCATTGTCAGAACGTAGCCGGAGGAGAGGCACAGCCGGTAACGGCGCTGTCACAGCTGCGGTTCGCGGAATTGACGGCCTATGATGCGGCAAGCGGGCGGATGGCGGCCCTGTTCCTCCTGTCACCCTACGGCAGCGTCTGCGGTACGGCGGTCTTTGACCCGGAGACGGGGGCGATCAGCCTGCTGCAGGAGCAGCGGTATCAGGTGATGTTGGCGCCGGCGGGCGGCATGAGCCTGCTGGCCTTTGACAACGATAAAATGGGATATTCCGCCCTGTGCGGCAGCGGCGATACGTTCTGGTTCGCCGATGCTTCGCTGTTTCTGGACGCGGGAGGCGCGCTGTACGCCGTCGGCGATGCGGAGGAGCTGATCGGTGTGGGAACGGGCCGCACGACGCTGTATAACGTGGGGGAGAGCATCACGGCCTGCGACCTGACGGCTAACGGTATCGCCGGAGAGATGTACGACTGCTGCGTTCTGCCGGAGGCAGGCCTGCTGGTGGGCGGCATGTATGAAAACGGCGCCTTCCGGCTGTACGTTATAGACCCGGCGCAGCTGACCTTCGAGCCGGTAGCGTCAACGGTGCCCGTCCCGTCGCCGCTGACGGTGAATGAGACACTGCTGCAGGCCTATTGGGGTGCCCTGAACGGCCTGCCGGTGGCAGAGAGCTTACAGGAGGCGCGGCAGCAGGCGGATGTGTTGGAGCAGCGATACGGCGTGCGGATACTGCTGTCCTCCCAGTGCCGGGAGGCAGCGGCGCTGAGCAGCTATCCTATCACCCTGTCGGACACCATGGACACGGAAGCAGAGCTGAACGGTGTCCGCGCCGTGCTGGCGGCGATGGACCGCAGCTTTGCCCTGTATCCGGAGGGCTTTCTGGCGCAGTTCCGCAACCGCACCGGTGAGGGCGGGCTGTGCTTCCTGCTGGTGGCTCACATCGACAGCGACTATGGCGTGGTAGGCTGTACCTACGATTCGGCGGACTGGCAGTATATCGCACTGGACGTGCAGGCCGACTATATGCGGGAGGGCACTGTCTGCCACGAGATCTGGCACGCTACGGAGAACGAGATACTCTCACGCGATTACACCAGCTTCAACTGGGATGACTGGAATGCGCTGAACCCGGCGGGCTTTACCTATTGGAACGACAGCGGTGACTATGACCGGTACGACGCCCGCTGGACCATGTTCGACAACGGCGAGGGCGTGTACTTTGTGGACAGCTACGCCAAGCTGGCGGCACAGGAGGACCGGGCGCGGATCATGGAGTATTTCATGGTACATGAGGACGAGGCGGGGCTGCTGATCCAGTCAGACGCCATACGGCAGAAGCTGACGTGGATGTGCCGCGCTGTGCGGGAGTGCTTCGATACCGCCGGATGGGGAACGCCCCGCTGGGAGAAGCTTTTGTAAAGCAAAAGGAGCAATAATGATACCGGAATGGAAAATTTACCCCCGTTCTCAGGGACACAGTACCGTGTACCTGCAGAACGTGGTCACAGATCCCGCCATACAGGTGGGGGCGTACACCATCTATGACGATTTTGTCAATGACCCCCGGGATTTCCAGCGGAACAACGTGCTGTACCACTATCCCGAGTGCAACCATGACCGGCTGATCATCGGAAAGTACAGCTCCATCGCCTGCGGGGCGAAGTTTATCTTCAACGCGGCCAACCATACGCTGAACAGCCTGTCTACTTACCCGTTCCCCATCATGTTCGAGGAGTGGGACCTGGGGATGGCGTGCGAGGACATTGCCGCCGCCTGGGATAACCACGGGGATATCGTGGTGGGCAATGACGTATGGATCGGCTATGAGGCTGTGATCCTGGCGGGCGTTACCATCGGCGACGGCGCTATCATCGGCAGCCGCGCCGTGGTGACAAAGGATGTGCCGCCCTACACCATCGTGGGCGGCCTGCCGGCCAAGCCCATCCGCAGGCGGTATGACGAGGAGACCGCCGCGCGGCTGGAGAAGCTGCGGTGGTGGGACTGGCCGGAGGCGCAGGTGCGGCGGGCTATCCCGCTGCTGCAGGCCGGTGATCTGGACGCCCTGGAAAAGTTGGTATAAGGCCGGCGGCCGTGGACCAGGCGTACACGCCGGGCACTTTCTGACCCTGCTGTAAAAGAGTATCTGAGGGATACGTGTGTATACGGACAACGAAATGAGCCCTCCGGCAGCTGCCGGAGGGCTTTCAACTGCCTGTTGCGAAACGGGCCGGGGAAAGGTATAATCTAAGGAGAACATACTGCGGAACGGCGAGAAAGGAGAAACCTATGGGTAATGTGACAGCGGACCGCGCATGGGATGTCCATCCGGTGACGGAGGCGGACATGGAGGCGTATCTGGACATCTATCTCAATTCCTATCCGGCGTACAAGACGCTGGACGAGGAATGCCGGGCACACTACCGGAGCAAGCATCTTACGGAGCTGCGGGAGGACACCCAGACTCGGACGATGGGCCTGTTTGAGGGCGGCACACTGATCGCCACCATGAAGCTGATCCTGTTCTCCATGAACTTCTTTGGGGTCATGCAGCCTGCCTGCGGTGTGATGGCGCTGGAGGTACACCCCCTGCACAAGAAGAAGGGCGCGGCGCTGTATATGATACGGTATGCCGAGCGCTATGCACGGGAAAACGGCGCGCTGCTGACCATGCTGCTGCCGTTCAACATCGGCTTTTACCGTCGGATGGGCTACGGCTTTGGCGGGAAGTTATATGAATACCATCTGCCAACCGGGGCACTGCCGCGGTTGGACGGAGAGGTGCGGGAGCACCTGCGCCTGCTGCAGCCGGAGGAGTTTGACCAGGCGATGGACTGCCAGCGGCGCTTTGCCGCCCGAAACCATGGCATGGTGGAGAAGTTCGACGAGGAGCTGCGCGGAGCCCGGGGGGATATTCAGGTGCGCCGTATGGGTTATTACGACGGCGGACGCCTGTTAGGCTACGCGGCCTATCGGTTTGAAAGCGCCAGTGCGTGCAACTATACCCAAAACCGGCTCAGCGTGGAGGAACTGGTGTATGAGAGCGGCACAGTGCTGCAGGCGCTGCTGGGCGGCCTGCGGATGCAGGAGGACCTGGCCCAGACAGTGATCCTTCGGACCGGAGAGGAGGATTTTCACCATCTGTTGGACGATCCGCAGGACGTGTCCGGAAACTACATCGACTACGGCTTTTTGCAGACCAATGTTTCCGCCGTGGGGACCATGTTCAAGCTGACGGACGGGGCGGACTTCGTGCGGCGGACCGGCTATCGGAATTTCCCGGCGGGGACGCTGACGGCGGCCTTCCGCTATCGGGATGAGATGGCGGACCGGGAGGAGGAGCTGCGTATCGGCTTTGCCGATGGCCGCTGGGCCGTGGCAGAGGGGACCGCGGACGTGACGGTGATCTGCCGGCAGGGGGATCTGGCGGCGCTGCTGATGGGGTCCTGCGGCCTGACGGCGCTGCTGCGGCTGGGTGCGGCGTCCGCAGATGACGCCGAAAAGGCGCGGCAGTTGGCGCAGCTGCTGTACTGTGTCCAGAAGCCCTGGCTGAACGCGGATTATTGAGCTGCCGCGGTTGACAAATAGAAAACAACACAGGAGAACAAGAGATGCGGAACATATTGAAGGAAAAGCTGGCCAGAGGCGAGAAGCCGCTGGGCACATTCGTGGGTACCGGCAGTGCCGCAGTGGTGGAATGTCTGGGCTGTGCGGGGCTGGATTTTGTCATTCTGGACAATGAGCACAGCCCCATTGAGGCGGAGACCACCGCCCGGCTGGTCTGCGCCGCGGAAAGGCGGAACATCACGCCCCTGGCCCGGGTGCGGGAGATCAGCCGCCCGGCGATCTTGAAGCTGCTGGACGTTGGCGTGCAGGGGATCATTATTCCAGATGTGCACAGTGCGGCGGAAGTGAAGCGCGTGGTGGATTATGCCAAGTACGCCCCGGTGGGGCAGAGGGGGTTCTGCCCGTCCCGGAAGGATGGTTGGGGCACCGATACGCCGGCCGGCGTACTGGAGACAATGGCGCACTTCAACGGTGAGACGCTGGTGATCCCCCAGTGTGAGACGACAGAGGCGCTGGCGGATATTGAGAATATCGCAGCGATGGAGGGTGTGGACGGCATCTTTATCGGTCCTTTCGATCTGTCTATTTCTATGGGGCTGCCGGGGGCCTTTGAAGAGCTACGCTTCAAGGAGGCCCTGACGCGGATACAGCAGGCCTGCCGCCAGGCGGGCAAACCCTGCCTGATATTTGCCGGGGACGGTGCGGCCGCCGGTGCACGGCTGGCCCAGGGCTTCGACGGCGTGGCCATCGGACTGGATGCCACGATGCTGATCGCCGGTGTACGGGCGCAGCTGGCTGCCTGCCGCGGATAAAGAAGAAAAGAGGACGGCGCCCCGTGGGGCGCCGTCCTCTGCATATTACATATCCTTCATTTTTTCCAGCAGCTCTGCCATCTTGTCGTAGAAGTACCGACATTCGCGGATGCTCAGGTACTCCTGAGTGGAGTGGCAGTTGAAGGCGTTGGGCGTCAGGGAGACGGCGTTAAGGCCCGGAATGCGTGTGGTGAAAAAGCCGATCTCGCCGGTGCCGCCCAGGTAGTAGGGGGGATACTCCGGGTACATCTTGCGGAGCATTTCCATCCACTCATCGCTGACGCTGTACTCCCACTCCGGCAGTTCACAGATCAGCTCAGTTTTTACGCCCAGCCGCGCACACAGCCGCTTGAGCTGCTGGTAGTTGTAAAAACGCTTGGTGTCCGTGCTGCGGATGGTCACGGCCAGCTCGACCTCATCCTGCCGCGTCTCCAGTACGCCCACATTGGAGGTGCTGCCCAAGGTGTGCTCGAAGGTCTGGTGGGTGGAGCGCAGGCCGTCCGGCAGCAGTGTCATCAGGTCCAGCAGCATCTCGCGGTCGCCGTCGGTCATAGCGTCTGTTTCCACCTCGCAGGGGGAGACAGCGATGCTCATATTGGGCTCCCGGACGGAATACTCCTTTTTCAGCTTTTCCGCGCTGGCGGCCAGTACCGTCTCTGCGGCCTTGGTGTCCGGTACGGCGATGATGGCCGAAGCTGTGGCAGCGATAGCCGTGGCCATGCAGCCGCCTTCACGGCCGCCCTTGGCGGTGATGAGCTGGAAAGTGGACTGTTCCTCCAGATCCAGCAGCAGACGGTCCAGCAGAATGATGGCGTTAGCGCGCTCCAGCAGAGCCTGATTGCCGCTGTGGCCGCCGTGCAGCCCCTCTATCTTGAGACACAGGGCCTGCCAGCCCGGGCGGACCGGCTCGTGGCCGCGGGGCATGAGAACGCGGGCGTCGATCTCTCCGGCGCTGCCTACGGCGAAGCCAAATCCGTCAAGATTGACATAATATTTTGCTTTGAACTGGCTGTAGTCCAGATGGATGCCGCCGTTCATGGTGGTCTCCTCGTCTGCGGTGAACACGCACTCCAAAGCCGGATGCTTGGCCTGCTTGTCCGTCATGTAGGCCATCATAAAAGCCACGCCGATGCCGTCATCACCGCCCAGAGTGGTGCCCTCCGCCGTGACCACGTCGCCCTCGGCATAGACGCGGATGGGGTCCTTGGCGAAGTCGTGGTCCACGCCCTCGTCCTTGATGCAGACCATGTCGCTGTGGGAGTGGAGAATGACGGGTGAGGCATCTTCATAGCCCGGGGTGGCCGGCACCCGGGCGATGACGTTATACGCTTCATCGCGGTAGGCCTCGATGCCGTGGGCCTTGCAGAAATCCAGCAGGTACGAGGTGATTCCCTCCGGGTTGCCGGTCTCCCGGGGAATTTGGGAGATCGCGTAGAAGTTTTCCCATACACTGGCCGGCTCCAGGCCTGTCAGATGATAGTTTCTTGCCATGTTTCGTTCCTCCTGTTCCGTTGTTCTCTGTTTTATTTGCTCTCATTTTGATAGATCTGCCAATACATCATCAGCGCATAGGCCAGGGCGTCCTCGTCCACAGTAAAATGACTGCTGTGCAGCGGGTATATGGCGCCTTTTTCCGGGTTGCCCGTGCCCAGACGGAAGTAGGCGCCGGGGCACTTCTCCAGATACCGGGAAAAATCTTCGGTGATAAAGGTGTGCAGCAGGTCCCGACAGGGGAGGTGCAGCGCCTGCGCTGCGGCACGGACTGTATTCACCTGATCGGTGTAATTCACCAGCACCGGATAGCCCCGGCTGTACCGGAAGTCAAAGGCCGCGCCGTAGGCGTCGCAGATGCCGTGCAGCTCCCGCCGCAGCAGTGTCTCGATTTTTTCGAACGTCTCATCATTGAAAGCACGGATCAGTCCGCCGAAGTTGGCCTCGGCCGGCAGCACGTTAAAGGCGCTCTGCCCATTGATATAGCACACGCTGATAATGCCCTCCTCGCCGGGGCCCAGCAGCTTGCCGGGGATGGCGTCGATGGCAGAGACGGCGTGACAGACAGCGCCCAGCACATCGGTGGTCAGGTGGGGCAGCGCACCGTGGCCGCCCTGGCCGCGGATAGTCACGTCAAAGCGGCCGGAGCCGGCCATGTAGGGGCCGTCCTTGATGCCGATGGTGCCCACAGATAGTTGGTTGTCCACGTGCAGACCGTAAATGCGGTCTACACCGGCCAGACAGCCGTTGGCGATCATATTGATGGCGCCGCCGGGATCCGGCTCCTCGGCGTATTGAAAGATAAATCGCACGTTGTATTTCAGTGCTGCACGGTGCTGCGTCATAGATCGCAGCAGGCCCAGCAGGGCTGCCGTGTGGCAGTCGTGGCCGCAGGCGTGCATGACGCCGGGGTTTTCCGAGGCAAAGGGCAGGCCCGTTTCCTCCTGGATCGGTAGGGCGTCCATGTCCGCGCGAAAAGCGATGGTTTTCCCGCCGGTATGGCCGTGCAGGTCGGCCACCAGACCGTTCTTCCCGCAAGGCCGCAGCGTGTCCGGGCCGAGTGCCGCGATCTCCGTGGCCAGATAGTCCCGGGCGTCCTCCTCATGGAAGGACACGCAGGGATGCCGGTGCAGATAGCGGCGCCGGGCGATCATGTAGTCCAGCTGTTTCTTCGCTTCTTCAGTAAGGTCGAAATTCATAGTATATCTCACCACGACTATATAGGAATACATATAGCATACTCCGGTAAAAGCAGAGCGTAAAATATATATTTTATATGAAGCTATATGAAAAAACATATAACTTCGGCTTCCAAAAACGGACGAGACGTGGTATGATGGACGCAGATCACGGACATGGAGGCGGTTATGACACGACAGCAGCTGATATGTGCCCTGGAGGTCGGCCGGGCAGGCTCCATCAATCGGGCGGCGCAGAACCTGTTTATGGCGCAGCCGAATCTTAGCAGCACCATTCGGGAGCTGGAAGCAGAGATCGGTATCACCCTATTCAAGCGCAGTTCACAGGGAGTGGAGGTCACCCACGCCGGTGAACAGTTTTTGCGGCAGGCGGCAGATATCGTGGCGCAGTTCGACGCGCTGGAGTCTGCCTATCACAGCCGGGACGACAGCGTCTCCCTATCCGTTACCACCGCGCGGTCCTCTGCCATTTCGGACCGTATCGCCCGGTACCTCAACGACTTTGCGGAAAGCGGCGTACCGTTCCGGGCGCGTATCTGCGAGGCCACCAATATGCAGGTCATCGAGGATGTGGCCGCCGGCAACGCGGATATCGGCATCCTCAAGCCCAACTATATGACCGCGGACTACTATCTGCACACGGTGCAGCTGCGCGGGCTGACCGCCGTGAAGCTCAGGCCGCAGCCTTATGTGCTGCTGCTGTCCGGCAGTCATCCGCTGGCCGGGGCGGCGCATATCATGCCGGAGCAGCTGGCACCCTACACCGAGGTGGTCCACGCTGACTACGATATGCCCATCTATCCCTATTCCGACTACCGCTATACCGGCGGCCGGACGGCGGACCGCCGGAAAAACGTGATTTTCATCTATGACCGGGGCACGCTGATGGAGATGCTGTCCAACGTGCATGGCAGCTACATCTGGACCACGCCCACCGCCCAGGCGCTGAAGGATGCTTACGGTCTGGTGGAGCGCCCCTGCGGCGCGGAGCCAATCCAGGGTTGCGATGTGATACTGTATCAAACGTCCCGCCGCCTGTCCCCCTATATCCAGCGGCTCATCGACAGGATCGAGGGAGAAGACCGGGCGTTCCCGACGCAGTCCGAGCCGGAATAGCGTCCGACGCGAGCTGCCGTGAAATTTTGCTGAACAGCTATGTCAGCGCTGTGCGGCACACGGTAAAAAACAGATCCGCCTGAGGGCGGGTCTGTTTTTTGCAAAGCGGGCTGTTCTGTGTAATGAAGCACCATGTGCGGCGGATGTATATTCCTCCGACACCGGACAAAGACTACGGATGTAAAATCTGCTTTGACTGGAGGAATTTCATATATGAAAGCAACAGGCATCGTGCGCCGCATCGACGACCTGGGCCGCGTGGTCATCCCCAAGGAGATCCGCCGCACCATGCGTATCCGCGAGGGCGACCCGTTGGAGATATACACCACCCGCGACGGCGAGGTTATTTTCAAGAAGTATTCCCTTATCGGCGGGTTGGAGGAGTTCGCCGCACAGTTCTGCGATACCCTCAGCCGCAGCACGGACTTTTCCGCCGCTGTTACCGACCGCGATGCGGTCATCGCCATCGCCGGGGCGGGGAAGAAGGAACTGCTGGGCAAGCCTGTCTCCCCTGCGCTGGAGCAAGTCATGGACCAGCGTGGCCTCTACTGCGGCGAGGGTGTGGCCGTCAGCGATGAGAACGAGCAGTTCCGGGCCGCTGTGGCGGCACCTATTCTTTGCGGCGGCGACGTGCTGGGCGCGGTGCTCTTTCTCTCTCCCGACGGCAAGCCGGCGGGGGAGACGGAGTGTAAGCTTGCCCAGACCGTGGCGTCCTTTCTGGGCAAACACATGGAGTCCTGACAGAAAGCCCCGCGGATTTCGCCGTGGAGCCTTGCATAACGGCTTTCGCAAGCTTTTTGACCGGCCTGAAAAAGAGAAGCGCCTGAAGGGCGCTTCTCTTTTGACTTATCAGCGCAGCAGCAGGCTGACAACAGCCTGAACGTCATCGACGCTTACTTCACGGTTGCCGTTGACATCGCAGCGGAGAAACTTCTCCATGTCAAGTGCGGAATGCTTGGCGTTATATAGGTCGTAGATATACTGGGCGTCGTTGATGTCGATATGGCCCGTGCCATTGACGTCGCCGCTGTAGGATACCGACACAGTGGAGTTGCCCTTAACGGAGATCGCGGATTTCGCCGCGGCGGCGATATCTGCCGCCGTACCCTTGCCGACCAACAGCCAGGCGTAGGCTTCGTATTTCTCTGACCAGAACATGGCCGCATCACCGTAATAGAGGGACTTGGTCGCAGGGAGCTTTGTTTCCGGCACAGCGGTGATGAGCCACACAACGCTACCGTCTGTATACTTCACATACTCGACTGCGTCCACCGTCAATGCAAGCTGTGCCGTTTTGGTGATGGTCACCATGATAATGCCGCCCTTGATGTAGTCCCCGGGAATGGTGTAGGTGCTGGTGCTTCCTTCATTACGCTGGAGCGTGAGAGTTTTTTCGCCAACCATGACAATAACTGTGTAGTCAAATCCATCTTGGTGATTGATACCGAATGTAAAAGCTTCACCGCTTTTTACGGTATAGGACGTAACACTATCCCATACATCGGCGGCGCCGCTGCCCGTAAGCACGATTTGCGTGGTGCCGCTTTGCGGGGCCTTCTTCACCGTAATGACCACCGGGCCGGTGACAGCCGCCGGGATCATATAGGTATAGAGGCTGCCGCTGCTGCTGACAGTGCACGTCACCGGCTGGCCGTTCACCGTTACGGCCACCGCGTAGTCGTAGTTGGCGGCCTGCGTGACCGTGAAGGTGTACTCCTGCCCATGCGTTGCGGAAGTGGGGGCGTTGACGTCGCCGTAGCCGTCGCCCTCGACGGTCACCGCGTAGGTTTTGACAGTGGGTGTGCTGTTGGCTTTGATGGCCAGCTCGCCGGTGACATTTTCGATCGTGTAGCTGCCGTCGCCGTTGTTGATGATGGCTACCGTTTTACCATCCACAGTGGCCGAAAAGTCGTAGTCATAGCCGGGATCGGCGGTGAAGGTGTAGTCGCCGTTTGCTGTCACATAAGCGGCACCGGTGGCACATTTTGGAAGCTCAACAGGGAAGCCGCCACACAGGATCGTCACCGTGCCGCTTTGGCCGGCCGGTACACTGGCAGTTTGGGCGTCCTTTGCCGCGTTGGCGCGGACATCCATCTGCGCTTTGACCAATTTCACAGTGGCCTCACCGGCAGCCTTTACGTTGAAGTTCAGCGTGATAAAGCGGTCGGAGCGCGGTTCTCCGTAGCCGCCTATGGTCAGCGATCCGGCGTTAGAGTTGTCGTTGATGATGTCAGGGACGTCACTATCGTTGCCGATAGTGACACTCGTGAACGTAAGCTTTTCCGCGTCGTAGGAGAACTGAAAAAAGAAGGTGTTGTAGGTCAGATCCCCCGGCTCCTGATGCATGAACAGCGCCACTGACACTGGTTTATTTACTTCGGCAGATGCTGTGCCGCCCAGAGAGACATAGTACTTCGGATCCTCGCCGCTGGCGGACGCCGGCAGTAAAAGCAGTACCATAACCGCCGCTAAAAGCCCGGAAAACCATCGTTTCATCTTAAAAACCCCTCCGCTTCACCACTTTTCGGTAAATACCAGCCTAAATTTATCACCGGTCACCGAACAATTCAATTCGCAATAGGCAGAAATTTAAGGGGAATTGTTGTGCAGAATGACGATAAAGCCCATGAAAATGGGCAAAAACCTTCCCCCAGGGGGAGGGATTTTTCGCGCCCCTGTTAGCGTTCCGTTAAAACTGCGTTAAGAAATCACCGATTTTCTTGAAACTACAATCATAGAGTGCTACCATAAAACAACGTAGGGGGCGTGAGGTACAGGCCTCGCGCGACAGGAGGGGAGCTCCCGGGAGACAGATCATCTGTTTCCCGGGAGCCTTGCTTTGCCTACAAAAAACCCATCGGCCGCACAAAAATGCGGCCGATGGGTTTACCATAATTTGTATTATTGTCAACTTAACCCTGCGGCTGCTCACTTTCTGGCACCGGAGTCTCGACGGCGGAAACGGCAGCGGGCTCCAGCGCCGCTTGGGGTAGCGGCTCCTGCGGGGAAGCCTCGGGCGCAGCGGGAACCCGCGGGTCCGGCTCCGCCTGTGTGGCTTCAGCGGCCTCCTGGGCCTCACGGGCCAGGCGCTCGTTTTCCTCGCGGATGGCGGCCTTCTGCTCGCGGCGGGCATCAGCGGCAGCGAAGAACGCCCGCACCAGAGCCAGCAGCACGAAGAACGCCGCGATGGCCAGGCCGATCCAGCCCGCAGTGCGGATCAGGAAAAAGTCCCGGATGGTGAAATACTCCTTGTAGATGCCCAGGAAATACAGCGCCACGCCGCCGGCGGCACACAAAATGCACAGCAGCAGGCGGAAGAAGGCCCGGACCTTGTGCTTGCGCCCGGCCAGATACGCCACCAGCAGCGCCAGCGCGGCCAGAAACAGCGCCGGGGACTGGCAGCAGAGGATATAGCCCAATGCCTTGTCCAACATGGCCTCGCCTCCTTACAGCTGGCACTTGCCCCGGGGCAGGTATTTGCCGTCCGGCCCGGCCAGCACCTTGCCCGAGGACACCGCGGGCTTGCCGCGGAGCCACACCTGGCGGATGGAGCCCTTGGTGACCACGCCCTCGTAGGGGTTGTAGTCCGCCGCGCCCACCATATCCTCGGCGCGGATGACGTGGTCGGCGTTGGGGTCGTAGACCACGATATCGGCGTCGGAGCCGGGGGCCAGTACGCCTTTGCGCGGGAACAGGCCATACAGCTTGGCGGGGTTCTCTGCCAGCACACGGCACATGGCGCCCAGACCGATCTTCTTCTTGGCCACGCCGAAGGTGTAGATCAGCTCGCCGCGGGTCTCCACGCCGGGGATGCCGCCGGGAATAGCGGTGAAATCGTCACGGCCCGCCAGCTTCTGCTGGGTAGTGAAGCTGCAATGGTCGGTGGACACGGTCTGCACCTCACCCCGGCGGATGGCCCGCCACAGGGCCTCACGGTCAGCCGGTTTCCGGATGGGAGGCGAGCAGACGTATTTGGCTGCCTGCAGCCAGTCCTCGTTATAATACACGCTGTCATCCAATACCAGATACTGGGGGCACGTCTCCACAAAGACCTTCTGGCCCCGCCAGCGGGCGTTGGCGATCTCGTCCAGCGCCTCGATGTTGGTGGTGTGGACGATGACCACGGGGATGTCTACCTGCTCGGCGATGCGGAGCAGACGGCCCACGGCCTCGGCCTCCATGATGTCGGGCCGGGTCTCCGGATGGCAGTGGACGCCGTTTTCGCCGGCGGCCTTTTTTTCAGCGATCAGCGCGTCGATGACCCCGGCGTTTTCGCAGTGGACGCCGCAGATGCCGCCCTTTTCCTTCAGCTTTTTCAGCGCCTTGTACATGGCCTCGTCACCGATCATCATGGCCGGGTAGGTCATGTACATCTTGAAAGAGGAGATACCCTCGGCGTACATATCGTCGATCTCGCGCTCGATGGTCTCGTTCCAGTCGTCGATGGTCATGTGGAAGCCGTAGTCGCAGGCACACTTGCCGTCGGCCTTCTTGTGCCACAGGCGCAGGCCGTCGTGCAGCGTCTCGCCCTTGTTGGGGCAGGCAAAGTCGATGATGGTGGTGGTGCCGCCCCGCAGCGCCGCCCGGGAGCCGCTGGCAAAGTCATCCGCCGTGGTGGTGTTGCACACGTCCAGATCGAAATGGGTGTGGGCATCGATAAAGCCGGGGAACAGCAGCATCCCGGTCACGTCCACCACCTGTGCGCCGATGGCGGGAATATCGCGGCAGACATCGAGGATCTTCTCGCCCTCCACCAGGATATCGGCCCGGCGGGGGCCCTTGCCGGTGACCACGGTACCGCCCTTGAACAGCAATCTCATCACAAGACCTCCTCGTTTGTGTTGATTTCTGTCGGTATTATACCACTTTTCGCCCCACTGTGTAAAGCACAATAAAAACGTCCCCAAGCCTTCCCCTTGGGGGCGCTCCCTCGTTAGCCTTCCCCTCGAGGGGTCCGCGGTGTTGAATGACACGCCGGTGGCGTGTCAGACCCGCGGACCGACCGACCCGCAGGGAGACAGGTGGC
>ENA-UEQL01000640-UEQL01000640.1-human-gut-metagenome-genome-assembly--contig:-NODE-640-length-25112-cov-7.072339_pt1 | contig 25112 bp, 19 predicted proteins | sample MGYA00242905_ERZ507926 | MGnify/ENA primary metagenome ERZ507926 (study PRJEB26167, sample SAMN06115531) | human gut metagenome | host: Homo sapiens | place: China:Henan | collected 2015-09-09 | study...
GGTCTCCAGAGAGGAGATGCCGGTGGTCACAACGTCCTCCGCGATGAGGCACTTCTCACCCGGATGGATGGCAAAGCGCTTCAGGGTCATCACATTATCAACGCGCTCGGTGAAGATGGCGCGCTTGCCGGTCTGGCGGGCCAGCTCGTAAGCGTAGACGATGCCGCCCATGGCCGGGCCGACGATGACATCCACATCCAGCTCCTTGACCTTGTCAGCCCCTTTACACAAACTCACCTGCGGACAAGATCAGTTCTTCCATATTGTGAACGATTTGATTTGTATTCAGCACTTTTACTGTAAATGGTTTTTTGCCAAAATCCATCAGGTGACGCAAATTCACCGTGCGATCCTCCTGCTCTGCAATTTTGAGCAGCCACTTTGCACAGTTGTTACCACAAGTCGATACATTGAACACTTTCTCCGGCTCAAACTTTACCAAAATCAGTGTCTTTACGCCGCCAGACAAACCAATCGGTGGAATTTTACCCAAGACCGGGCTGTCAATGATACCACTGTCGATAACGGTAGACTTATCTACATCCTCAATCATTTCCTTGACCATCGGGTCAACGATCCAGGCTTCCTCGTAATCATATTTGAAATAAGAAGCCGTATTGTACACCGCTTCCTTCATATCACCGTAAAAAATGTTCAGCATCTTATCACCTCATCGATGTGCGTACTTCTGCTATCATTGTACCCTCTTTCAGCCTACAAAACAAGATGCAAAAAGCTCTTGGCCTCCATTACAGAAGCCAAGAGCTTTTATCTTCTTTGTCCTATCAGATTTTATTTCCGGGGAGACTTAATCGCAGCCTGAGCGGGTGCCAAAATTACAGAGCGTTCGAGTCAATCCACCTTCACTCGCCCTGTCTGCTTGAGGGGTTCTCCATAGTTGATATGGTAATGGCCGTTATTCTGCATTCCGAATTCAATATATTCCGAAAATGTTGTCCCAGAAATCGTAGTATTAGTCAAATGCATCACAACAGCCACTCCAGCCAAATCGTCATCCCAAAGTTCCTTATAAATAGCATTATTGGAATACAATTTCAGACTCACATCCACAGAATCGCCCATTGCGAGTAGCGTTCCTATTCCGCCTTGTCCAAAATTTTGACACGCCACTAACTCTGTTTTGCCTTGGAATCCAACAATATCAACGCTATCCACTTGAATATGCCGAATAATTGATTCAGAAATATTTTGCAAGGAAAATTCTATTGTTTTAATATACTTTATTTCTTCAACCAAGGAATCAATATTCACTCGAATCTCACTGGTTTCATGTTGTACGGAATCTCCATAATAAGACCGAATAATTCTGAACTGTTTGGACTGTGGCACATAGGACAGTGCTCCGCGATGAAGCATTGTCGGTTTGCATGATGGATTTGTCAGCTTCACAGCTGGTAAAAGTTTTTGTGACATTATTTTTTGGAGTCTATTATTTTCTTCGCTTAAGCGCCTATTAACTTCTTGTGCGTCTTGTCCCTGCTCAACAGTGATAATGCCAAGTATAATGGTACCCAGCAAAGCTTGCAATCCAGAAACATAGGAAAGTGCATCTCCTGCCGACCATTCAGCCGGAAAAGCACTGGAAAACTTAAAGAGGATATTAACCACCATTGGAATAGCGATTATTGAAATCGGATAAGCTGCGGGCGATGTTGGCAAAAGAGAAGGAACGCCGCATCAAACTGAACAATCGCATCGAGATTTTGGAGCGGCGCATTCAGGAGGAAGATTCCGCCGAGGTCAACGAGATGGTGCGGACTGCAAAGGTCACGCCGGAACAGCTTGCTGCCCTGCTGCGGCAGTCGGCAACCGCCACCCCGAACCCGGCTGCGCTGTCTGCCGTGGGTGCAACTTTTGAGAAGGAGGTCGATGCAGATTGAATATGGTGTTCGACTGGTATCGCAGAGATACCAAGGGCATGCTTGCTCCGGGCTCTGAACTTCCGGGTGTATTAGGTGCAAGTGCCCCTTTACAGAACACGGCTGACCTTCGTTCTAAAGGTTGGGAAATCTCGGTTGACTGGAACGATCAGATCGGAAAAGTGAAATATAGCATAGGCTTTAATCTTTACGATGCGAAAACAAAGATTACTAAATACAACAACGAAACAGGACTGTTTGGCAAGGACAAGAACGATAATGAAACATATCGCGTAGGAATGGAACTGGGTGAAATTTGGGGGTATGTGACCGATCGTTTGTACACAGTGGATGATTTCGATGCAGATGGCAAACTGAAACCGGGTATTGCTAAAGTGGAAGGTTATAATCCGAATCCGGGAGATATATTATATAAGGACTTGGATGGTAATGATATTATCAACAGTGGTACCAGTACAACGAAAGATCCGGGAGACCGTAAAATCATTGGTAATAATACCCGGCGTTATCAGTATGGTATTCATGGTAGTGCAAGTTGGAACGGTTTTTCTCTGTCATTCTTGCTGCAAGGAGTTGGTAAACGAGATTTGTGGGTGATGAACGATCTGTTTTATCCGCATTATGATGCTTGGACTACCGTTTATGATTCACAGTTGAATTATTGGACTCCGGAAAATACGAATAGTTATTTCCCCCGTATTTATGAGAAAGCGGCCGGAAATACAGATGCCAATACACGTGTACAGACTCGTTATCTACAGGATGGATCGTACTTAAGTATTCGTAATATAACGCTTTCTTATAATTTCCCGTCTAAGTGGATGAGTAAGATTGGAGTTAATAATCTGGCTGTGTTCTTCAGTGGTGAGAATCTTTATACGTTCGACCACTTGCCGAAGGGACTTGATCCGGAACGTTCTGTCACGGATGATTTAGGACAACGTGGTTTTACCTATCCGTATATGAGACAGTATTCGTTCGGTATAAACCTTTCATTCTGATTGTTTCACTATTTAAAAGAGTAATTATTATGAAGAAATATATACTGGGTACGGGCATTAGTCTCTGTTTGCTGATGTCGTCTTGTTTGAATGACTCTTTTCTGGAAGTTTATCCGAAAGGACAACAGACGGAAGCGACAGTCTTTACTACCTATGATAACTTTAAAACGTATGCATGGGGATTATATAATGTATTCTTCGGATATACGTATGATACAGGGCAAACGGATGAAATTTTCCGTGGTGATTTTGAATCGGATAACATGATAAAAGGATTGGATGGATATGAAGGTCAGTGGGCATATCGCAAAGCAAAGGCTACGGATGAGTCTAAAGATTGGGATTATGATTATATCCGTCGTGTTAACCTGATGCTCGATAATATTGATCATTCGGAAATGAGTGAAACCGAGAGGGAGCATTGGAGAAGTGTGGGATATTTCTTCCGTTCTTATAAATACTTTCAGATGCTTTCTAAATTTGGTGATATTCCTTGGGTAGAGCATGCTTTGACTGAGGAAAGTCCCGAGCTTTATGGAAAACGTGATAGTCGTGACTTGGTGGCTTCCAATATTCTGTCTAATTTGAAATATGCGGAAACACATATTGGCAGTAATATCGAAGCGGATGGGAAAAATACAATTAATATGTATGTGGTGAAAGCTCTTATTTCCCGTTTTGCTTTATTTGAAGGAACTTGGAGAAAATATCATGGTTTGTCGGGAGCGGATACTTATCTGGAAGAATGTGCCCGTGCTTCTGAAGAGGTGATTAAGCAATATCCGAATGTGCATCCTAAATATGATGAGTTGTTTAATTCGGAAACACTGGATGGGGTGACAGGTATTCTTTTGTATAAGGCTTATGAAACCGGACAGTTAATGCATGGTTTGACCCGTATGGTGCGTACAGGTGAATCTTATATTGAGGCAACGAAAGACGCGGTAGACAGTTATCTTTGTACGGATGGACGACCGGTTAGCACGACGACTAGCCGTTATGGGGGTGATAAGAATATGTATGGACAATTCCGTGATCGTGATTACCGGTTGTATTTGACGATCTGTCCTCCATATATGGTGAAGAAAGAAAACGGACCCAGTACGGCTGATTGGAAATATACGGATAATGCACAGGACAGGGAATTTATAGATTTAATGGCTACGATTTCCGGTGAAACTTATCATCGTTTGCCGTCTTCCAATTTTAAAGGATTCACCGTGCAAGGACAACCTCACTTTAAGAATATGAACTGGGGACAGGGCTGGAACGCTTCCCAAATGGGCTTCTGGGTATGGAAATATTATAATACACATACTGTAGCTACCAACGCGAATGGGGTGAATACAACAGATGCCCCGCTGTTCCGTATAGGTGAGGTGATGGTAAACTATGCCGAAGCGATGTGCGAATTGAACAAGTTCGACCAGGCTGCTGCGGATAAGTCTATTAACAAACTTCGGGCAAGAGCTAATGTGGCGAAAATGGTGGTGAATGATATTAATGATGCTTTTGATCCGAAGCGTGATCCTTCCGTTCCTGCTCTTTTGTGGGAAGTGCGTAGAGAGAGACGAGTTGAATTGATGGGCGAAGGTTTCCGTTTGGATGATTTGCGCAGGTGGAAGAAAGGAGACTATGTTAACAAACAACCGCTGGGTGCCTATGTGACAGGGGCTTCGGCCAAGAATTTGAAAGTAACGGGTGGTGCAGGTGCTGATGAAGGATATGTTTATTTCTTTGATACCCCGCTTGGATGGCAGGAACATTATTATCTGTATCCGTTGCCTTTGAAGCAATTGGCGTTAAATACGAATTTGGAACAAAATCCGGTATGGACAAAGTAATTTTAAATTGAAATGATGCACAAGACCTGTAATATTTTAGTATATTGCAGGTCTTGAAAATTTAAGGTAGAAAATGAAAAATAGAATATCAATAAAATATGCGTTTTTTTGTGGAACAGCTTGCTGCATCTCATCTATACTACGTGCACAACAGGATGCATCCCAAATGAATGTGCTTTTTATAATGGCTGATGATATGCGCCCCGAACTGGGGTGTTACGGGGTAGATGTAGTGAAAACTCCTAATATGGACCGTTTGGCGGCAAGTGGCGTCTTGTTTCAGAATGCGTATTGTAATATTCCTGTGAGTGGGGCATCCCGGGCTAGTTTATTGACGGGTGTATATCCTCATTACCCCGATCGCTTTATTAGTTTTTCCGCCTATGCCAGCAAAGATTGTCCCGAAGCAATACCTATTTCGGGATGGTTCACCCGGAATGGTTATCATACTATTTCGGACGGCAAGGTGTTTCATCATATCAGCGATCATGCGGATTCGTGGAGTGAGCCTCCTTACCGGAATCATCCGGATGGATATGATGTATATTGGGCGGAATATAATAAATGGGAACTTTGGATGAATTCGGAATCGGGAAAAACGGTTAATCCGAAAACGATGAGGGGACCTTTTTGTGAATCTGCTGATGTTCCTGATACTGCCTATGATGATGGGAAACTTGCAAACCGAGCTATTCGTGACTTGAAAAGGATGAAGGAGGCTGGCAAACCTTTCTTCTTGGCTTGTGGTTTCTGGAAACCTCATTTGCCGTTCAATGCCCCAAAGAAATATTGGGATTTATATAAACGGGAGGAAATACCTTTGGCTACCAATCGTTTCCGACCTGAAGGATTGCCGGAGCAGGTTCGTAATTCAAGCGAGATATATGCGTATGCACGGGTTGCGGATACGAGTGATATTGACTTCCAGCGGGAGGTAAAACATGGATATTATGCTTTGAAGTTATTTTCTCTTTTTAGTATTAAGGGTTTCAACTTTCTATTTTCCGGTTTTTTTTATTTTTTTTTGCAGCTCTAAAATTTCTTGGGGCTTAGGGATTTATTTTCAAAACGCCAGTGCATAACTGGCAGTAGATGTTTTTAGATATTGTTGATTGTTTGTAAAGATTAAAGTTTAAGTTATTGATTCATTTTCTCATTGCCCCCTAGGGGGCGGCGCACTTTAGTTCGTGAAGATAATCGCTTGGACTCTTCCAATTTAAACTCTTTCGCGGTCGAGAGTTGATCTCGTTTAACGCAAATTTTAGTTCCCTTCCTGTCGCTTTTCGCAAATCCATTCCCTTCGGAAAGTACTGTCTCAACAATCTATTTGTGTATTCATTAAGACCTCTTTCGTAAGAAGTATATGGGTGCGCAAAGTATATTTCACTTTTTAATTTTTTACTTATATCTTCGTGATAAGCAAACTCCTTGCCGTTATCAAAGGTTATCGTTTTCACATTCATTCCGCGCAACAACTTTATTACGCCATTTTTTGTAGCTTTCGCATCCTTCCCTGATAAGTAAGTTGCACATAGATACTTGCTTCGCCGCTCTACCAGCGTTAGTATCGCACCCTTGTGATTTTTACCCATTATCAAATCTCCTTCCCAATCTCCAAATCTAGATCTTTCCGCCACTACCTCAGGTCTGCTTTCTATGCTCACTCTGTTGCGGATTTGCCCCCTGTAATCTTTTATGCCATACTTCCTGCGGCGCCTCTTAAAAAATAGATATCTATACAACGTTCCTCCTAATTGACGCTCCCGCTCAATATAATTGTAAATAGTCTGATGCGATATCTTCTTGTCAAAACAAACCGATGATATGGTTTCAGGAGACCATTTCTTCTTTAGAAATCAAATTTATTTAACCATGTAAATTTCCCTATCCGAAAGCACCAACTACGCAAAATTTTGTCCGGGGAAATTTAGCCTCCTTCGCCGACGCTTTCCCGCGGGTTTTCCGTAAAAAACCAAAACTTGCGAAACCGAATAAAAAACGCCCCGCGGCGCGCGCCAAAAATAAACCGCGCGGATTGCACCAATGCCGCAAAAAAATTCGCGCTTTGTCCGCGGGCAGAGCGCGAATGCCCCGCCAATTTTTACGCCGCAAAGCCAATCGGCGGCGGTTTGCGCACTTTTCCCTGCCGCGCGGATTGCCGCCGGAAACCGCGCAAGGGCGCGGCGGGCGCGCCGGCGGAGGGGGCTTGCGTCAACATTCCCGCCCCTGCGCCGCCGCAACCCGACCTCAGAAGAAAACGGAGAATGTCGGCGTCCGGTTGACGGGCTCGCCGCGGCGGAAATCGTCGCCTGCGGAGGCAAAATCGCAAACTTTGGTTTTTATCGTCCTGCCGTCGGCGGTTTTTATCTCCGCGTCCCACAGGCCCCAGGTTTTGTCCGCCTTTGCGGGAGTGAGCCTGCACTCTGCGCCGCCGTTGTTAACCGTGGCCGACCCGAACATCTCCGCGTCCGAATTGCCTATGTATTTGCTGCGCGCCAAAAGAAGCGGCCCGCGCCTGATCGTCGCCCCCGCGCTGTGGCGCATCAGCGGCAGAAGGTCGGGATCCGACCCGTAGCCCGTCCAGCGGCTTGCGCGCAAATCGTTCTTGGGAATGTAGCAGTCCGAAAGGGGGGAATCTACGACGCGCGGCGACATGTCGAAGCCGATTTTCACCGTCTTCTCGCCGTCCGCCATCACGGAATGCCACGGGCCCTTTGCCAACTTGCCGTCCACGAACGTCCGGGCGCTCCACGACGGAATGCGGAAGGAAACTTTCGTCGGCTTCTCGGCGCGTATTTTCACCTCGGCGAAATCGGCTATCGGATAGCCGCCCGATATTTCCACCTCCGCCCCGCCGATTTTCCCCTTAAACGGCGAATAGAAATTCACGAAAATTTCGCCGCCGGAACGCGAGAGCGCGGTTTGGGCGAAGTCGAGAAATCCGCGGGGCATGTTGTCCACGCAGCAGTGGTTGTATTTCATGCCGACCTGCGGCTTGGCGACGAAGTGGTAGCCGTGGCTGCGCACCCCGCGCGAACCCCATTTGCCGTCGCGCGAGACGCCCGCGAGAAAGGCGTTGTAAAAAGTGTCCTCCATTTCGTCGAGGTACTTCGGGTCGCCCGAGGCGAGGAACAGCTCTTTGTTCAGGCGCATCCAGTGGATGGCGTCGCAAGGCTCGGTGATGGCGTTTATCTGGTTCGCGCCGCCGACGAACATGTCGTTGTAGCCGACGCTCGAAAGTATGTTCTTTTCGTCTCGAAGGAGCTGGTCGCGGATATTCGAGGCGGCTTTCAGCGCCTTTTCGTCGCCGGTCACGCGCCAGTAGTCCACGAGCCCTTCGAGGCACGACATCATTTCGTACGCCTTTTCCCACTTCTTCACGTGCGGATACCAGAGGCGCACGGGCTCGCCCGAAAAGGCGTTGCGCAGGAAGTTTGGCGGCGGATTTCCGTCCCTGTCCCAGTATGAGACGATTTCCTTTGCGAAATCGAGAAACTTGGCGTCGGAAGTCTCGCGGTATAGAATAAGCAGGGGCTTTAAAATCGACATGCTCGGCATTCCGACAAAAGTGCCCGTGTCGCAGATTTTGACGTTTTCGGCGCGCAGCATGTCGATGTACTGGTTCATGAAGCGCGCGGCGGCGGCGAGCGTCTCGGGGTTTTTGCCGATTTTATAGGCTTCGAGAAGCCCCCAGAGGGTGTATTTTCTGCACCAGAGATTCCAGCACCAGTTGCACTCGTATCCGACCGCTTTCTTTGAGGCTTCAAGGTCGTTCACGCGCAAAAACGCCCTGTTTTTGTACGTCCCCAAATATCCGTCGGGCTCCTGCATTGAAATGAGCGTAGCCGCCTTTTTTGCGATGAAATCTTTCAATTCCCCATCCTGGGAATATTCGCAGACGCCGGAAGCGGAGATGGCGAGCTTGCCCCAGAACTCGCCCTGCCAATAGCCGACGCAGCCGAGCCTGTCGTCCGCTTTTGCGCGGAAAGCCTCCTCCGCCTCTCCGAAAACCTCGTTTTTGGCAAAATCCGAAAAGACCCGGTTTTTGAAAAACAAATCCATTTTCTCGCCGGCATACCCCTTCAATTTCACGTCGGAGAGCGCGGGCTGCTCCATCTTGCCTGCGGCGGCGTCCTTGGCGCGCGCCGGAGCTCCGCCCGCGGTCCGCCCGCCCTCCTCCCGAGGGGAAGCGCACGCGGCGCACAGAATTGAAGCGAGGATACAATAGAAATAAAATGTTCGTATTTTCATAAAACAAATAAATCTGTTTGGAATAGAAACAGACTAAAATCCAAGAAAACCAACGTCAAACAAAAAATCCGACGCCCGCCTGAAAATTCGCCGCCCTGCAAAAATTTTTGACCGCGCAACCGCATTCCGAATTGGCGCGCCACCAAAAGAAAGGATTTTCAAAATCACAACAGTTTTGGAACGGCCGATAAAGCGCAAACTTGCGGGCTTCAATACAGAGCGGAGCCGCCGCCCCTCTGCCCGCGCCTGACGGCGGGCAAATACTCTCTCTGTTGGGGCTATCCGGCGTTTATGAAAATTTTTGAAACGCAGGCGATTCCCGCATTCAGGCACTCCACGTCGGTAGGCCTGCCGTCGGGCGACGGGGCGGTCTCGCCCATTGCGTAGGAGAATCCGTATGTGCCGTCGGGATTTTTTACGTAAAGCGGCGCCAATTTCGCGCGCGCGGGAACGCATTCGGAGAATTCCGACTCTTCCGAAAAACCCGCGGGATAGTTTAAGTTGCGAACCTCCCCGAATGCAAAGCCGCCGCGCGAAACGCAATCGGCAATGTAGCGCGCCGCGTGCTCTGAGGCGGCTTCCAAATGCGCGCGCAATTCGTCCGGCGGGGGCTCGCGGCGCAGCCGGCAGATTTCGTAAAATTTTTTGAGAAGGCGCATTGAACACGCGAAGGCGGGGATCCCCCAACCCGCGGCCTCGACCGCCGCCGCGAAAGTCCCGCTGCTCCAAAGCAGGGGCAGCGCGACGTTCTGGCCGATGTTGAGCCCCGAGACCACGGCGTCGGGCGGCTCCGGAAGCAGATGGGAGAGGGCGATGTTCACGCAGTCGGACGGCGTGCCGGCGACCGTGCGGCACTTGAAGCCGCCGACTTCCGCCTCCCCCACGGCAACCGCGGCGTGGCGGTTGTACGCGCGCCCTATCCAGCTCTGTTCCCGCGCGGGGACGACGATTTCCACGTCCGCGACCCCTGTGAGCGCCGCGGCGAACGCAGGCAGAAACGGAGAATCTATCCCGTCGTCGTTAGACAGCAGCAGGCGCATCTTTTAGCGGCTCGCCGCGCAGGAATCTGTTTATGCTGCGCGCGGCTATTTTCGCCTGCCCCATGGCGCTGATTACCGTGGCGGCCCCGCTTACGACGTCGCCGCCGGCGAAAACCTGCGGTATGGAAGTCTGCAAAGTTTCGGGGTCGCACTCTATCGTGCCCTTCTTTGTCGTCTTGAGATTCGGGCTCGTCATGGGAATCAGAGGATTCGGGCGGTTGCCTATCGCCACCACCACGACGTCGCAGGGAATCTGGAATTCGCTGCCCTTTATCTCGACGGGAGAGCGGCGGCCGGAGGCGTCGGGCTCGCCGAGTTCCATTCTGACGCATTCGAGCGCGACGACCCTGCCGTCTTCGCCGGCGATTACGCGCTTGGGGTTGGTGAGCATCTGAAATTCCACGCCCTCCTGCTGCGCGTGGTGTATCTCCTCCTTGCGGGCGGGCATCTGCTCGAGCGCGCGGCGGTAGACGATTGTCGACTTGGCGCCGACGCGCAGGGCGGTTCTCGACGAATCCATCGCGACATTGCCGCCGCCGACGGTGATGATGTGCTTCGCGCGGATGGGGGTTGTGCCGTGCTCGGGAAAATCGTAGGCCTTCATCAGATTGAAGCGCGTGAGAAATTCGTTTGCGGAGAATACGCCCACGCTGTTTTCGCCCGGGATTCCGAGGAACATCGGCAGGCCCGCGCCGGAACCGAGGAATACCGCGTCGAACCCGTCTTCGAGCAGGCTTTCGAGAGTCCTAAGCTTGCCGACAATGTAGTTGAGATGGATTTTTACGCCCAGCTTTTTGAGCGATTCGACCTCGTGCGAGACGATTTCCTTCGGGAGGCGGAACTGCGGTATGCCGTACATCAGCACGCCCCCCGGGAGGTGGAGCGCCTCGAAAATTTCGACTTCGTGGCCGGCTATCGCCAAGTCCGCCGCAGCCGTGATTCCCGCGGGGCCGCAGCCGATTATTGCCACCCTCTTGCCCGTGGGCGCCGCCTTTTCGGGGGCTTTTTCGAGGTTGTTGAGGCGCACGTAGTCGGCGGCGAACCTTTCGAGCGCGCCGATAGCCACGGGCTCGCCGCGGATTCCGAGCACGCAGCTGCCCTCGCACTGGCTCTCCTGCGGGCAGACGCGGCCGCACACCGCGGGGAGGGCGGTCTGCGTCTTCAGCTTTTCCGCCGCCGCCTTCGGGTCGCCCTTTGAAATTTCCGCGACAAACTGCGGAATATTTATGTTGACGGGGCAGGCGGCTTTGCAGCGCGGCTTGGGACATTGCAGGCAGCGGCTGGCCTCGTCCATCGCCATTTCGAGGGAAATGCCGTAGGGAACCTCCTCAAAGTTGGAAGCCCTGCGCACGGGATCCTGCTCGGGCATCTTCATGCGGGGAAGCCCCGACGCCTTGATTTTCCTTACCTTTTCTTCTGACATTTTAAATATCTCCGAAAATTCCTTGCTTTAACCGCGGTAGCATTTGCCGTTCAGGTGGCGCGGCATCGCCTCTATCTCTATCAGCCTGTACGCCGAGCGGCGCTTGCCGAGCTCGCCGAAATCGACCTTGTCGAGGCGGAAGAACGGGCCGTCGACGCACGCGAACTTCGTCTCTCCGCCTACCGTCACGCGGCAGGCTCCGCACATTCCGGTTCCGTCGACCATTATCGGGTTGAGCGAGCAGAACATGTCGCGCCCGTCCGCCGGAGCTTTGGAGGCGCACTGCTTCATCATGAACACGCAGCCTATGGCGACGATTTCGTCGAACTCCGCCCCGCGCTCTTCCATGACGTTTATGCACCCTCCCCTGCGGCCTTCGCTGCCGTCGCGGGTGGAGACTATGAGCTCGTCGCAGACTGACGCGAGCTTGTCCTTGTAATAGAGCATGTATGAGGACGACGCCTCTATCGCGCACACAGTCCTGACGCCCGCCTTTTTGAGCTCGCGGGCGATCGGGTATATGGCGGCGATTCCGTAGCACCCGCCGAGCAGCAAGGCCTTCGAGCCCTCCTTGAACCGCCCGAGGTCGAGGGGCGTACCGAGCGGGCCGCTTAGAACCGCAAGCCTGTCGCCCTTTTGGAGCGCGCCGATCTCCGCGGAGGACCTTCCGACCTCCTCTATTATAAACTTAACCCAGCCCTCTTCGGCGTTCCAGTCTACCAGCGTGAACGGCGACCGCTCGCTGTCGGAGTTTGCCATTAGTATCGCAAACTGCCCGGGGCGCGCAAACTTCGCCGCCTCGGGCGCCTTGACGGTGAGTTCGTGGAAATTGGGGACGAGCATTTTGTTCTCGAGGATTTCAAAGCCTCCGGAAGCCTTTGCCGCCGCCTTTTCATGCCACTTCGGGGAATGCGGCAGGCCGAGCAGCCCGAGATCCGGAACGTAATCGGCGAGGAAATGCCCCAATACCCTGCGCGGAAGCGCCTTTTTGTCCTCCGTAGGCGATTTGAAATCCGCCGGAAGGGGCTCGAGGTCGAAGTCGTATTTTTTGACGTCCACGCCGAGCTTTTTGCACAAGTCGCAAAGGTAGCCGTTGAGGGGCCGCTGGTCGCCGGAAGAGGCGACCGCGGCGGGCACGGCCATTTTGGAGCCGTCGGGAGCCGCCAGCGTTCCGGAAGTCTCCGCGAACGCGCTTATCGGCAGCACGACTTCCGCGAACTTTTGCGCGGGCGTCTTCATGACGTCGAATATCGCCAGATGCCCTATTTTTTGCGCCGCCTCCTCGGAAACGTAGTCGCCGTAGGAAAATACCGCGGAATAGTTGCCGGCAGCCAGGTCTGCGGCTATGTCGGCGGGAAGGTCTGAGGCGTCGGAATCGAGCGGCATTTCTACGAGCTTTCCGCCGAACGCGCCCGATATGGCGCGCATTGCCTTGCGGCTCTCGTATGTCGCGCCGGCGTTGGATATGACGAGAATCTTACCGGAATTTTGCGATAGGATTTCAAAAAGCCTTTCGACCGCCTCCTCCGGCGGGACGGGAACCTGCTCCCCGCCGCGCCTGACGGCGATTTTGCGCAGCCGCCGCGGGGAATTTACCATCTGCGGGAGCGCGAACCTGCCTATCGGGCAGATCGCGCTCTCCTTGTTCAGCGCTGCCATTCCCGCAGAGACGACTTTCCCGTCCTTTATGCGCAGCATGATCTTGCAGTGCTTCGGGCACATCGCGCAGCGGGACTCCACCGTTTTGTCGGGCTCGCCGAACCACTTTCCCCACCTGTCGGTGAGGCAGCCGGTCGGGCAGGCGTCTATGCACGCCCCGCAGAACAGGCACTCCTCAGAGCTCCATGACCTTCCGAAAGCCGCCGAAATCTTCGCCTTCTTGCCGCGGTTTGCGATGCTTATGGCGGGCTTGGAATGGATTTTCTCGCAGACCCTGAAGCACCTGCCGCACAGAACGCAGAGGTTGTGGTCCTTGTCTATGAAAGGATCGTCGCGCTCGACCTTCGATGGGTCGTAAATCATGGGGAGGCCGATGTCGCGCGAATACGAGCCGAGGGCGATTTTGCGCAACTCGCAGCCCGGGCGGTTGGAGCACGCCCCGCAGCGGGTGGCGGAAGTCGCGCGGGTGGGCGTTTTCTTCTCATTCTCGCAGTCCGCGCGGGAGTCGCATACGAGGCACGGCGACGGATGGGAGCTCATCATCAGCTCTATCGTGCGCCGCCGCTGGGTTTCGAGCTGTTCGGAAGTAGTGCGCACCACCATTCCCTCGGCGGCGGGCGTCGTGCAGGAAGTGGGGGTTCCGCGCATTCCGTCGATTTCCACGACGCACAGGCGGCACGCCCCGTAGGGGTCGAGCTCGTCGTGCGCGCAGAGCGACGGTATGAATATTCCCGCCTTTTTGGCGGCCTGGAGTACGGTCATGCCGGGTTCGGCATCGACTTGGCGTCCGTCTATGGTAATTTTAAAAGTGCTCATTTTTTATTTCCTCGCGATTGCGCCGAACCTGCAGCTCTGGTAGCACGCGCCGCAGGATATGCATTTTTCGGAATCTATGGAATGCGGCTTTTTGACGCCGCCGGATATGGCGCCCGTCGGGCAGACGCGCTCGCAGGCGGTGCAGCCCGTGCACTTTTCGGCGTCCACCGAGAAATGCACCAGCTGCGGGCAGACGAGCGCGGGGCACCGCTTTTCCCTTATGTGCGCGAGGTATTCGTCCTCGAAGTATCTGAGAGTGGTGACTATCGGGTTGGGCGCCGTCTGGCCGAGCCCGCAGAGGGAGGACTGCTTCATCGTAAACGCTATTTTTTTGAGGCGCTCGATGTCCTCCATTTCGCCCCTGCCGGAAGTGATTTTTTCGAGAATCGCGTGGGCGTGCTGGGTTCCCATGCGGCAGGGAATGCACTTGCCGCACGACTCGTTTTCGGTGAAGTTCACAAAGAATTTCGCGACTTCCACCATGCAGGAGTCCTCGTTCATCACGACCAGCCCGCCCGAGCCTATTATGGAGCCCGCCGCAGCCAGGCTCTCGTAGTCGACCGGTATTGAGAGGTGCTCCGGCGTGAGGCAGCCGCCCGACGGGCCGCCAGTCTGGACGGCCTTGAACTTTTTGCCTTCCGCGCAGCCGCCGCCGATTTTGTTTATTATGTCGTCGAGCTTTAGCCCGAGCTCCACTTCGATGAGCCCCGTCCTCTTTATTTTGCCCGCGAGCGAAAACGTCTTGGTGCCCTTGCTCTTCTCCGAGCCCAGCGACGAATACATCTGCGCGCCCTCGCGCATTATGGAGCTGACGGCGGCGAGCGTCTCGACGTTGTTTATGTTGGTCGGCTTTTTGAAGAGCCCCTTGGCGGCGGGGAACGGCGGCTTCGGGCGCGGCATTGCGCGCACGCCCTCTATGCTCGCCATGAGGGAGGTTTCCTCGCCGCAGACGAAAGCTCCCGAACCCTTCTTTATTCTTATTTCAAACTTGAAACCGTTGGGCAGCTCCCTTTTCAGAAGCCCCGCTTCCTCCGCCTGCGCTATCGCTTTTTTGAGCCTTTGGATAGCAAGCGGATATTCCGAGCGCACGTAGATGTACGCGCATTCGGCGCCTATGGCGTAGCCGGCAATCATCAGGCCTTCGAGCACGCTGTGCGGGTCGCCTTCGAGAACCGAACGGTCCATAAACGCCCCCGGGTCGCCCTCGTCGGCGTTGCAGATTATGTACTTTGTGGGGGAAGTCTTGGACGCCCTCGCAAAGCCCCATTTTACGCCCGTCGGGAAACCCGCGCCGCCCCTGCCGCGCAGGCCGCTCGCGGTGACCTCCTCTATGACTTTTTCGGGCGGCATTGAAAGAGCCCTTTCAAACCCCTCGTATCCCCCGCGGGCGAGGCAATGCTCGAAATTTTCGGGGTCTATAACGCCGCAGTTGCGCAGCACTATGCGCTTTTGCAGCTCCACCATCGGGTGTTTTTTAAACGGCTTTATGCCGCGGTATTCTTCGTCCGCCATGACGGCTTCCGCTTTTTCCGCAACCGGATTGCCGCCTATCAGATGCTCCGAAACGAGCTTCGCCACGTCTTTGGGTTTCACGTTTGAATAGAGCACGGAAGGTTCGCCCTCGCGCTTTATTTCGACGAGCGGCTCGGCGTAGCAAAGCCCGATGCAGGCGGTTTCCACCACTTCTACCTTGCCGTCGAGGCCGTTTTCTTTCAGGGACTTTTTGAACTCTTCTATGACGTCCCCCGCTCCGGCGGCGCGCCCGCATGTGGCGGCCCCGACCATCACGCGCGCCCGATTTTGGAATTCCGTCCAATTCTTCTTGGCGGACTCCCTTAAACTTTCGAGAATCTTCATGGCTATTTCAGGGATTTGAGGATTTTTTCTATCTCCGCGAGCGTCACGCGCGCGTGGACTTTGTCGTCTACAACCATCGCCGGAGCGAGCGCGCAGGCGCCGAGGCACGCGACGCGCTCAAGGCTTACGAGGCCGTCGGGCGTAGTCTCGCCCTCTTTTATGCCGAGCCTCTCCTCGAGCGCGGCCAGCAGCGACCCCGAGCCCCTGACGTGGCACGCGGTTCCCTTGCAGACCTTTATCGTGTGCCTGCCGGGCTTTTTAAACTTGAACTGCGCGTAGAAGCTCGCGACGGAATATGCGTCGGCCTCCGAAATCGAAAAATATTCGGCTGTCTCGCTCACGGCTTCCGGGGAAATAAACCCCTCCTCTTCCTGAATATCCTGCAAGACGCTGACGAGATTTTCCCTCTTTGGGGGATACGCCTCGAGGATAGTTTTAAACCTGCCTTCTGTCATAATCGTAACAAAAGCCTTAGCTTTGTAGGTTAAGTTGCGTATTATAAAATATTCCAAAGAGCTTTAAACCCTTTGAAAATTGGAAATGATGGCGGAATTATCGGATTCCAAATAGGATTTTTGCAATATTTTTCATTCCCAAAAATCCTTTTTTTCGAAAAAAAGCTACATTTTTGGACAGTTGTTTTAAAGACTTCCGAAAACTTGTGCGGTCTCTTTACTAAAACGTTTGAGAATGCGGAAGCTCCAAAGCTCGCTTCCTACATTTTTGTGCTTTTTGCGGGTACGGCAAAAATTGTTAAAAACCATGTCGATAACCTGAAAATATTGTCCGAACAAATTGTAAAGATGTCATTAACCCGAAGTTTTTTACAATCAGACCGAGAGTTATTTTCGTGGCAAAACCATTTTATCATACTGAATTTCAATATCTAAAAAAGTTATTGCACTTGTTTACACTCTATAAGAATAGGAATAGATTTTAATTTAAATTTTCACTTTTATATTCTCGAGCGCCTCTTGAAGAGAAAAGCCCCTCCGCCGTCGCTGAAAAGCGAAGGAAGGCAGATTTTGCCCTCGGCAAGCTCGAAGTCCGGAAAGTTTTTTGCAAACCATTCGGCGTTGCGGAAATTTTCCTCTCTTTCGATTGAACAGGTTGAATAGACTAATCTTCCGCCGGGCTTTACAAATTTTGCGGATTTTGCCATCAGGGTTCTTTGGAGTTCGGAGCAGGAGGAAATGTCGGATTCTTTCAGCCTGTACCGCGCGTCCGGCCGCCTGCGCAGCACTCCCGTGTTGGAGCACGGGGCGTCGAGCAAAACGCCGTCGAACAGCGCCGGAAGGCCGCGTTTTTCGAGCTCTGGAACGAGGCCGTCGGATTCGAGGTCGGAGGCTATGGAATGCGATTTTAGAAAATCTATCTTGGAGAGGTTTTCCTCGAGTTTTTTCATTCTCGGGCCCGGGGCGTCCACGGACACGAGCAGGGAATTTGAACATGCGGACTTTTGGAAATCCGCCGAGCGCAGGGCGAGGTCGGCGCACATGCGCGATTTTCCGCCGGGGGCGGCGCACAGGTCGAGGATTGAATCTCCGGCGCGCGGATTCAGCAGGGCTGGCGCTAAAGACGTGGAAGGGTCTTGCGCGTAAAACTCGCCGGATTTAAGGAGCTCTTCCGCGGCTTCCCAGTTTCCGCCCGCCAGAATTTTGAAATTTTCAAAGGGCGACGGGCGGAGGGATTTTTCAAATTTTTTTTCGAGAGAGCGCGCCGCCCCCGAACCGGAAGAGCGCAAAAATACGTCCGAGGGAATCCGATTGTTTTTTAAAATCTCCAACGCCGTTTCCAATCCGAATTCCGAAATCCATTTTTTTACGAGCCATTCGGGATGGCTGTATGCGAGCGACAGATTTCCGGCGGACGGATTTTTTTCGGCCTCTTCCGCGATTTTCCCCGTAAATTCCGGGAATTTTCTCAAAACCGCGTTAGCGAATCCGGATTCGCCTTTTGAGAATTTCGCCTTTATGAATTCCACCCAGGAATCGACGGCTTGAAACGCCTTTTTGCGCGTTGCAAGATCCGCGCACGCGCAAAAAAGGGCGGCTTTCAGCGCGGGCCGCGGAGGTTTTTTGCAAAATTCTTCAACGGCTGCTTTTATGGGGAAAAAATTTCTCAGAAAACCCATGAAAACCGCGTTTGCCTGCGCCCTCGCCCCCGCGGAATTAAAAACTCGAAAGCGCCGGTCGGAAATGCCGTCCGCTTTGGCTCCGGACTCCAAATAGTCCGCGGCTGCCGCGCAGACGGCCGCTTTTTCGGCGAAGTCAAAGTTTTTTCGGTTTTCCATTGTTTGGGGATTTTCCCTTTTAAGGTCGGAATTTTAAGCGCGCTTTTCGGGATTCCGGAAAAAATGCCCGAAAGTCGAAAGAGGTCAAAGATAAAATTGACAAATGCGGCAAATCCGCCATTTTAAGGATAATCATAGACTGCGGAAAAATGCCCCCGCGCAGGGAACCGGCGGAGGCTTTTCGGGCTTATGAAATATGCGCGCTTGGGCGGCATCCGAAGAATCCGGAATTGAGAGGCGGCTTTAAGAGCCTCTGCGCCGGAAATTTTCGCGGGCGGACGCAACGGCGCACAACGCAAGAGCATACAAAAAATGAATTCCGAATCCATCGAACGTCTCATAAGTAAAAATCCCAAGCTGCGCGCCAAGCGCCAGAAGCTTGAGCAAATGCGCGACGGCGCGTATTGCATGCACGGCAGCTGGGGATTCGGCCGGATCGTCTCATACGACGACGCGGCGAAGAAGCTCGTAATAGACTTTGAGGGAAAGCCGGGGCACAAGATGGATCCGGCCTTCTGCGTCGATAAGCTCGAAGTGCTCGAGGACGACAACCTTCTCGTCCGCTACCGCACCGACCGCGAAAATCTTGAAAAGGAGATGAAAGACGGCGGAGAGTTCGTGGTGGCGTACCTCGAAAAAAAGCCCGACTTTTCCGCGAGCGCAATAGAGCTCGAGACGCTTTTCAGGCAGCTATTCGGGTATGTGGCGGAAAACCCGTCCATTCCGGAAAAGGAGCTTGCCGAAAAAAACAAGGCGGCGGAGAAGGCGTACAGGGCGTGGTGGAACAAGGCGAAGGAATCGCTATTCCGCAACCCCCGCGTGGCGTGCCCCAAGAGCAAGGGCGAGCCCTACGTTCTGCGCGCCAAGGAGGAGGAAATGAAGCCCGAGCAGGAAGTTTTGCGCGAATACTTCCTCAACAGGGAGCCCAAGAAAAAAATACTTTTGGCGGAAAAGCTCTACAAGACCGCAACCGACGACAGCGTAGAGGAAATCAAAGCCGACCTTCCAAAAATCAAGGAAGAGCTCACCGAGGCCATAAAAAAGGCGCGCTCTCTCAACGACGCCGACAGGCTCCACGGCATCTGGGTCAGAAACAATCTCGTCCGCTATCTCTACCCGGGCGAGGAGGAAAAAGTCGAAGAAATCGCCCCGCGAAGCAAGGACATCATTTTGGCCGCCGTCGAGCGCGACCCGAAAGACGGGCTGAACAACCTCGCCAAAAACCTGCCGTCCTCCTATCTCGAAAGATTCCTCGACCTGCTCACGCGCATTTTCGTGGAGGATTGGAGAGACCGCATAATAGACCTTCTCAAATACAGCGAAGGCAGGTTCACCAAAGAGTGCGTCGACTTCCTGCTCAGCTGGGACGTCTCGAAGAGCTCGCATTTTGTCAAGGGCGCGGAAATCCCCGACGACGGCAAGGGAGTGACTTCCCGCCAGCTGATAAAGGATTGCCTCAAAAGGTGGCTTGAAGAGCAGACTTTGCGCGGGCCCGTCATTTTGTGGATAGTCAAAAACCGCAACGCGTCCGCCTACAAGGACATTCTTTCGCCGCTCATCGGCGAAGACCTTTTGAGCGCCCTTCTTGCCGCCGTCGACGACGAGGCCCTCCAGCGCGAAACCGTGGTGACGACCGCGCGAATCGCGCTCGCCGACGCGCTCAGCGACGACAAGGACCTCATAAGGGACATGCTCGAAAGCTCCACCGCCGACACCGCGCGCGACCTCGCCCAGACGCTTCTGCTCAACCAGGGCTTTGAAGACCTTACGAAGAAGTCGATACTCGCGCGCATAATAAAAGTCTTCCCGAGCGTCCAGTCGCTCGTTGCGACGAAATCTTCCGACTCGAAGGAAAAGCGGCTTCTCGTCTCCGCCTGGAGCTTGCAGGCGCGCCGCGAAGAGCTCGAGGACATCGTCAAGAACCAGCTGCCCGCGAGCAAGGCCGCAATCGAAGCCGCGCGCGAGCTCGGCGACTTGCGCGAAAACTCCGAATACAAGATGGCGCGCGAGCACGACGAAGTCCTCTCCGCCCGCCGCGGACAGCTCGAGCGCGACATCGCGGGCTCCGAAGTGTTCGACTTCAATTCCACCCCGTCGGACAAGGTCGGCATCGGTTCGGTCGTCAGCCTCGTCACGAACAAGGGCGAAGAGCTCACCTGCACGATTCTCGGCGCGTGGGACAGCGATACCGCCAAAAATATATTCTCCTACCAGACGCCGCTCGCCCAGGCCCTCTTGGACCACAAGGTCGGCGACACTGTGGAGACGAACATCAACGGCCACGCGACGCTCTGGACCATAAAGAAGCTCGCGCGCTACATAGACGCCGTGAAATAGCGGAAATATCCCGAAAAAGCGGGTTCGCCGGTTGGCGAAGCCCGCTTTTTTTGCGCCCGCGCCTTGCGCAGGACGGCGCCAAACCGCGGTTTTCCGCGCTTTCGCGTTTCGGAAATTTTTTTGCGCGCCTGCGCTGGAATTTCCGCCAGCGCGCGTGTTGCGTTGCCGAAAACCATTTTATTTTCCAGTCGGCGCGCTTTTTTTCGATTTTTCCGCCTGTTTGCTCTCCGCAAACCGTTTTCCGCTCCCGGATTGCGCGGGAAGGGCGGATATTTGCGCGCAGATATTGTCGAAATCGGCGCGGCAGGCGTCAATGAAAAGTCGCGCGCCCGCGCCGGACGGAAGCATTATTGCAGCAGGAAAAGCGCGCTTTGCTTTCCATAAAATTTTGCCGCGCCGAACAGTTTGCCGGCGGCATTGCGAATTTTTTTAAGCCGCGCGCGGCGCGCGGAAAGCGGCGGCGAAAATGCGCGATCTCCGACGGCGCGCGGGGAATAAAATTCCGCCCCCAATTGGATATTTCTTCCGCGGCGGGTTGGTCCGCCGGCGCAGACGCGCGGGCGGGTTGCCCAATGAAAGGCAAATACGCTTTGCGCGGACATTTTATTTTCCGTTCCGAACCCTTTTCGCGGCGCGGGCAGAATGCTTTTGCGGGCAGTATTGTTCTCCGGCGCGCAATCCGCGCAGCCGCGTTTCGCGCCGTTTTATCGGGGGTTGTCAAAATAGAATGGGAAAATCTGGGGGAATTTTCTGTCCTTAAAAAAATCAAATAATTTCAGCAAAGACAGTTTTGTATACGGACGGGCGAAACTTTTGCTTTGCCGCCGCGCCAAAAACCGGCGCGCAAAAAAACCCCGCGGGGCGGGGTTTCGACAATACAGCGAATATGAAGATTAAATGCCGGTTATTTTCCGAAAGTTTCAATTGTTTCAATCAATTCACGGGGGGTTCTGGTTTTCAGCCCCTCTATGATTTCGACTTTGTCGTTTTTGGGGTTTATCAGCACTATCGTCGGGAAATAGCGCAGCTTGTACTTTTCGGAAAGTTCGAGATACCTCTTGGCGTTCTTTTTGTCGACGGGTTCGCCGGTGCGCTTGAAGTCCGCCATTACGACGCGCAGTTTTTCCTTGGCGTATTTTGCGAATTCGTCGGTGTTTACCACAAATTTGTGCAGCATTTTGCAGGGAGGGCACCAGTCGAGGCCGGCGAATTCAAGCATCAGCGTCTTGCCCTCTTTCTTGGCGGCTTCGTATGCCTTGTCAAAATCGGCTTCGGTTTCGAGCAGCGATGCCTTCGCTTCGGCCTTGACGCCGGTCAGCTGCTCCTCGGCTTGGGCGGCGAGCGCCGGCCCCAGCACGAGCGACGAGAGGACCGCCGCCAGAAAGTATGTTTTTTTGCTTATTTTTTTCATTTTGCCTCCGTATGAGGGTGTTTTATCTATTTAGACGACTTTCGGGGAAAAATGTTCCGGTATTTTTCCGGCGGGAGAAACCGCGGGCTATTTCTCGAAGAGGTTCATCTGCGCGCCGCGCAACATGCCGTAGTTTTTCAAAATGCGCAGGATTTGCGCAAGGTCGCTCTTTGCGTAGTTTGCATTTATTTCGACGGCGTCTATTAGCGAGCGCAACATCTGCGGGAACGTCACAACCCCGTCCACGCCGCGCGACTTCATTGCCGCAATGCTCTTCTGCCGCTCTTGGCGCGACTTCGGGAGATCCGCGACTGCGGCGATTTTCATCACGCCGCCGGTTTTGCCGAAAAACTCCTCCGCCCTTTTCAAGGCGGGCTTTTGCAGGAAGTCGAAGAGCCCTCCCTTGGCGGTCGAAATCATGTTTTCCGTAAAAACCGCCGTATGCCATGCCCGCACCGCGACTATGGCGCGCCCGCACTTTTTGAGTTCGGACGGGGTCAGGACGAACGCGGGCTCGCCGCGGAGCGGGTTGGGGTTTTCGACGAAGAAGTCTATGTTTTCGTCGGCCCTCTTTTTGCGCGACTGCACCTGGTGCTTGTTGGTCTGGCAAACGAGAAACCCGTTCGCCTCAAAATATTCCCTCACGATATTTTCGTCAATGCCCGCCATAATGCGCAACAGCGTACCGCGGGTGAGGCGGCATTCAAGCAAATTTGTCCCCATTGCGCGGCGGGGCGAAGCGTCCAAATGGGGGATTTTGGAATCGGGCGCCCTCCGCGGTTTGCGGTGCGGCAAAGAGAGGGCTGCGAAAGGGGCGAGGTTTGGGCGTTATGAGAATTTAATAAAATTTAAGGGAAAATTTTGAAACAGTCAAATTAGGAATTTTTTAAATTTGACTTTTTTAATACAAGGTATAGCTTTGCGGATATTAAACCGATGACATTATGAAAAATATCAATAAGTTTATTGAAAATGTCTTGTTTCAGGGCGCCGCAATCTCGCGCGGATTTTTCCACTGCTGCGCAATATGCGCGCTGACTTTTTCCGCCGGCGCGCAAGAAACCGATAACTATTATTGGCGCGGGGGAACTTGGGGGCAGTCAGCCGAACTTCTGCGGATAGATTTGGCAGGCAACTGGGCTGCGGATTCGTCAGGGGAAACGGTTCACGAAATTTCCCCTTCCGAAACCTCCAATTTGATTTTCGACTATGCCAATATTGCCGACAGGCAACACGCCCGCATTAATGTATATTACAGAACAGTTGCCGTTAATTCAGTCGCCTCTTATGTTCCGACTGAAATGCATATGCAGTCAGGCTATTCTCTGACAGTCCTCTCCGATTGGACGAGCTCGGTTTCTTCCGACACAAGATATTCCGCATCATATCGTACGGATGACAACGGCGATAAAAAGTCCGTTCGATTTGCGGCCGATACCGCAAACTTTCTGACCGTCGGCGGCGACATGACGCTTTCGACGGACAAATATTTTACCTCGCGAATAAGGTTGGGATCCCAGCAGGGATCTTCAGCTTATACGCTGACGATCGGAGGGGCGTTGAGCTTTGTCAAGAACGGCGTGGACGCCGTAGGCTATCACGTCTTTGATATGATTGCGTTCGATTCCACTACCGGAACTGCGTTCGCGCCTGTACCCGGCTTCAAACCCGTCACGGCGATGACGGTGATCGCGGGAGTCGCTTTCGGCGCTGAGGCAGGCTTCATGACGGGCAGTATGTCGGCTCTCATTTCAAACATATATTTCGGGCAGGGTCCCTGGACGCCGTTCCAGATGGCGGCATGGGGCTTTATCGGACTGCTCGCGGGACTGCTTTTTTCACGCAGGAGGAACCCGCCGATGATGCTTCTGCTCATTTACGGCGCGTTTGCGGGCGTTGCGTTTTCGCTGATTATGGATATCTGGACGACATTTTCGGCAGAGGGCGGATTTTCGTCTGCGCGATATCTGTTCTACGTCGGCACGGCGCTGCCCGTCACGGCGGTTTATGCCGTTTCCAACGTCGTTTTCCTTGCAATACTTTCAAAGCCGCTTTTGCGTAAGCTGGAGCGCATAAAAATAAAATACGGAGTTTTTGAATGAATACACACACAGAAAAAGCCGCAGTGTCCTTTCTTTCGGGCTGCGGCTGCGCCCAGGCGGTGCTTGCGGCATTTACCGATGTCACGGGGCTTGACGAAAGCACGGCTCTGCGCCTTGCGTCGTCCTTCGGAGGCGGTATGGGGCGTATGCGGGAGGTATGCGGTGCCTGCTCGGCAATGTTCATGGTCGCGGGACTGCTTTACGGCGACTACGACCCGACGGACGTAAAAGCGAAATCGGCACATTATGCGCTCATACAGCGCCTTGCCGACGAATTCAGAAAAGAACACAAAACAATTATATGCCGCGAGCTTCTCGGCGGCATGGCGGCTGACCGTTCGCCGAACGCCACGCCGCGCGACAGCAAATACTACCAAGCCCGACCCTGTGTGAAATTCGTAATCACCGCCGCCGGAATACTTGACAGAATGATCTCGGAAGGAAAAGTCAATCATTAATGGAATTTCAGACAGCTCTCACAAACGTAATAATTACTCTGCTTTACATCCTTCCGGGATATATCTCGGCAAAATGCCGCATCGTAAAGCCCGAGCACCTCTCATCGATGTCGTCGGTGCTTGTCTATGTATGTGCGCCCTGCATGATTGTACACGCATTCCTGAACACCGATTTCAGCGGCGAAAACATCGGAAACATGGGTCTGTTCTTTGTCATAACCTTTGCGCTTCAGGTGCTTTTCATGCTGGTGATTTATGCGCTTTTCAAAAAGAAATATGACGACGCAAAATACCGTATTCTGACCATCGCCTCCGTCATGGGAAATGTCGGCTTCTTCGGGCTTCCGATCATACGCGCGCTCATGCCGGACAACCCCGAGGTCTCCTGCTACTCGTCGGTGTATATCATTTCGATGAATATACTTGTGTTCACCGTCGGTGTTTACTGCCTGACGCGCGAAAAGAAATACATGTCGCTCCGCGCGGCGGTTCTCAACCCGTCGGTAATAGCACTGCTCGTCGCACTGCCGCTCCATTTCTTTTCGGTTGGGCAATATGTCCCCGACGTGCTCATGAACGCAGTAAACCTGCTCAGCAGCATGACAACGCCGCTTTGCATGATAATACTCGGCGTGCGCCTTTCAACGGTCAGGTTTCTGTCGTTGTTTTCAAAGCCGTTTGTTTATATCATCTGTCTCGGAAAGCTGGTCGTTTTCCCG
>ENA-UEQL01000654-UEQL01000654.1-human-gut-metagenome-genome-assembly--contig:-NODE-654-length-24858-cov-7.768653_pt1 | contig 24858 bp, 20 predicted proteins | sample MGYA00242905_ERZ507926 | MGnify/ENA primary metagenome ERZ507926 (study PRJEB26167, sample SAMN06115531) | human gut metagenome | host: Homo sapiens | place: China:Henan | collected 2015-09-09 | study...
CATCGTAAATCCGGCGGCATCATTCAGGGCGCCGATTAATTTCTTGCATTTGATCTCTCCATTTTCCACCACTACCTTTGGACGATAGGGTAACAAATGTTTCTTTATCGGGGCAATCAACCTTGGTCACTGTGGTATTTTGTTTCAGTATGTCACCAAGTCTGATTAATTGGTAGTTTTGATCCTCAAACATCTCGATAAACCTTGATTTGAAGGTTATCCTATGTACTTCCTGTGGGATGCCTTCACATTGCTTTGGTTCACCATGGCATATTCGAGAGTGGTATCTATCTTCTGATGACCCAGCAGGTGCTGGACCTGCTCTATGGGCATTCCTTTGTCTATCGCACGTGTAGCCAAGGTACGGCGGAATTTGTGGGGGTGTACACGATGTATGTTCAATCTACGACCGAGGTTGTGCAGGCGTATCTCCACGCCGCTGATCTTCAGTCTGTCGTGAGGGCTGTCCAATGTGACGAATAATGCGGGGTTGTCGTCGGTCCTGCTGTCCAGATATGTCTGGAGGTGCACCTTGGTGCGGGCATCGAAGTAGACCGGTCTTTCCTTGTCCCCCTTGCCGAGGACGATGCACTCTCTGTTTTGGAAGTCTATGTCTTCGCGGTCGAGTTTGACGAGTTCCCCTACGCGCATCCCCGTGGAAGCAAGGATATCGATCATAGCCAGATCGCGTATGTTGTGGCAATCGTCGCGTAGTTTCTCCAGCTCTTCATCGGAGTAGACCTCCTTCACCATTTTCGATACGCGGACCTTCTTTATCCGTCTGACCGGACTTTTGATTATGTGGTCCTCGTCTTCCAGCCACGAATAGAACGACGACATTATGCGACGGACATTGTCTATCGTAATCTTGCTTACCTTTCTGTCCTGCTGGTACGAGGCGAGATAGATGCGGAGGTCGTCGGTGAGGATCTGACGGATAGGCTTGCCGATGGCACGGACGACGTTGTTTATCGTGGAGCCGTAGTATCCCAGTGTCCTTTCCGAACATCCTTCCACTCTTTTTGCCGTCGACTGTTATTTCCCTCTTCTGATTCTCAAATTCACAAATGGCAATGTTGCTTTTTTGAGATTTCAGGTCGCGTTGGAAAAATATAATGATGTCTCTGATTATGTGTAGCCGTTCTGGAGTCAGTTCTTTATGAAATCTTGCCTGGGTTTTCCAAATGCGGTTGAATTCATCCTCATAATCCTGACGGTAGAAGACTTGTCCTTTCAGTTTGTTGTTTGGATTTCTGTCCAGTTGAGACATCAGGTACTGACCGATTGTTTGATTGTTGATAAACAGCTCCTTGCTCCGGTCGCTGATGTCCCCGAGGTATCCACTTGAATTCCTGATTTCAGAGCTGATTTTTTCCAAGACTAAAGCCAATTCTTCAAGTCTGATTTGTTGCGTTGCAGCTTGCGCTCTTAAACAATACAGGTCTCTCTTTTTCTCTGAAGGGCTACCTTTCTGCTTGATGCGTTGCACATCTTGTCCGTCTAAAATGATGTCGCAGTTTTTGGCTTTTAGAAGAGAGCCTGTGTCGATATTCTTTAGGTGAGGGTAGAATTGCGTCTGGCAGTCAACTATTTTATTGAATTCGTTGATTAGGTCGGAACGATAAAAAGGAGGAATGTATTGAATCCCTTGTTTTAGATTGTTGAATACATACTCTCCTGGGGTTAAGTGACTTTGATACAATTTCTTTGCAATGTCTATGTTGTCAATAGCCCCATTGTCGTTTGGTTGAGCTTTCCTGTTGCTTTTATATCCACGCTTTTTGTTTATCATCAATAGTACACGTGACAATTCTTCAAGAGTGATTTCTTCGGTTGCGGCTTTTGCGCGCAGGCGAAGTGTTTCAAACGTGGTGTTTGAGCCATTCTCGCAGAGAACGGTGTCAGGAGATATGAATTTGAATCGTATTAAACTTTTTATAAGCTCTTTCCTTCTCTGCTTGTATCTGGAAAGGTTCAGCCTCATGCCGTGGGCCAATCTCCTGTTTGCATTAGTCGTGATGGGTTTCCCTTTTTCGAAGTTTGTTTTTTCATCGGTTGTTAAAGGATTTACGCGGACGCCAAGTTTTAAGATTCTTGACGCTTCTGTATCGTTTTCTTTTTCTTGGACAACGGCCCATCCAATGCTTGTGGAGCCAAGGTCAAAACCAAATATAAGTTTCATGACTAATCGGGTGTTTTCAATGTTATTGTTTTTTTGTTTGCAAGGTAGTAATTTTTTTTGAAAAAAAGTTGGAAAAGTCGTTGAAAAGTGCCAAATTTGCGGTAGAATTTTAAGCAAATCACAATAAGGAGCCTGGCTCCGTTGTGAAAACATTAGGAATTTCCATCAGCCTTAAAACGGTGGATGCGCCTGCGGTAAATGCTGCAGGCGTTTTTTTATTGGTTGGCGTGGTTGGACGTCGTAAAGCCAAAAAGTTGCAAATAGGGCATAAAAATGCACAAAAATGTGATTTACATGGCAAATAAGTCGTAAATTTATGGCGGAAAAACAAAAACTCAATTACCTATGATGAAAAAAATCTTTCTTGTTGCCGGACTTCTTTTGGCCGGAGCAATGACAACCAACGCAAAAACTGCTGTCGACCGTATGGACCCACCGATGTGGTGGACAGGGATGGAAAACCAGCAGCTGCAGATAATGGTTACGGGCGAGGGCATACGCGACGCTGTGCCGTCGGTCGACTGCCCTGGCGTGAAACTTGACTCCGTGGCGCGTCTCGACAGCCCGAATTATCAGTTTCTGTATCTTACCATCGGCAGCGACGCCAAACCTGGCACTGTCGACATCACGTTTGCCAGCGGCAAGCGCAAAATCAAGAAGCAATATGAACTGCTTGCCCGTCAGGGCGACGGCGCAAGTCACGAGGGTTTCGACTCTTCCGACGTGCTTTATCTGATGATGCCCGACCGCTTTGCCGACGGCGGCGACGTGAAGCATCAGTCTACCAATTTCGACTACCGCATAGACCGGACGAACCCGGGCGCGCGCCACGGCGGCACGCTGAAGGGCATCTCCGACCATCTCGACTATCTTGAGGAGCTGGGCGTCACGGCAGTGTGGCTCACTCCTGTGCTTGAGAACGATATGCCCGGTGGCTGCTATCACGGTTATGCCACCACCGACTATTACCGTGTGGATCCGCGCTTCGGAAGCAACGACGACTACCGCCGCTTGATTTCAGAATGCCACAGCCGCGGTATCAAGGTGGTTATGGATATGATTTTCAACCACTGCGGACTCTACCAGTCGTGGCTCTACGACCTTCCAAGCCACGACTGGCTTAATGCCCAGCCGACAGCCGACGGCATCAGAAGCGTGCAGCAGGCAAATTTGACAGGCAAGAGAAATGCCGCCGTCGACTCGTTGCTGCTCACCAACTTCCGGCTTAACACGGTGCATGATCCGTATGTGAGCCAATACGACTTCAAGCACACCGTCGACGGATGGTTTGTGTCGGGCATGCCCGACCTCAATCAGCGCAACCCCCACTTGATGACATATCTTATCCAAAACTCCATCTGGTGGATTGAGTATGCCGGAATCAACGGCATCCGCATGGACACCTATCCGTATGCCGACATGGAGGCTATGGCGCGTTGGAACCGCGCCGTGGCACGCGAGTATCCGCGGTTCAACATCGTTGGCGAAAGCTGGCTTGAAAACGAGGCGAGCATTGCGTATATGCAACGCGGCAACAAGTTGAACCCAGTCAATACAGAATTGCCAACGGTGATGGATTTCCCGTTGTGCTTGATGGCGCAGCAAGCGTTTGGAGAACAGACAAAATCAGGAAGCGACGGACTCAACCGCCTGTTTAACCACCTTGCGCTCGACATGCTTTATGCCGACTGCAGCAGGTTGCTGACGTTCTACGACAACCATGACACAGACCGTTTCCTCTTAGAGGAGCCGTCTGACCTTGCCCGCTGGAAACAGGCGCAGGCATTCCTTTTGACCACCCGCGGCATTCCGCAGATATACTATGGCACAGAAGTGCTGATGCACGGCAGCAAGGCTGTGACCGACGGCTATGTGCGCCTCGACATGCCAGGCGGATTCCCAGGCGACAGCGTGTCGGTGTTTACCGCCGACGGACGCACGCCGCTCCAGCGCGACGCGTTCAACTTCATGAGCCGTCTGCTCCATTGGCGCCAAGGCAACAAAGCCGTGTCGGCAGGCACATTGCGTCATTTCATGCCGTCCAACAAGCTCTACGTCTATGAGCGCACCAACGGTGACCGCCGCTTCATCGTGCTGATGAACGGCACCGATGAGCCTCTCACCGATGTTGACATGAGTCGATATGCCGAAATCATGTGTCCCGGCGACACTTTCCGCGACGTTATTACCGGCGATGCCGTGACCGTCGCTCCGCACATGTCGTTCCCCGCACGCGCCACTTTGGTGCTCGAATAGCCATCGCGCCGCATAGGAATACAGCAAGAAGACGCCGACTCCGTTATGGAGCCGGCGTCTTTCTGTTGGTGCGCAGGCATTATGGAAAAGAAACGATGCGTGGTTAAACATTGTTAATTCAGTAAAAGATGTTTACACACACCGCCAATTCATGGGATTTATGTTTAACTTTGAATGTTAAAATAATGGGAAAAGAAAATAAAAATGAAGCGGATTAAGCATATCATTCTGATAATCTTACTGCTGTCTGTCGGATTTGCCGACAGACAACCGATGAAAGCCGTGACGGCGTCAGACAGCGTTGTCGACACCACCGTCGACTCGTTTTCTGTGAAAATGGATTCAGCCATCAGGCAGTTTGTGTCGAGCCGTGCCATGACAGGAGCCACAGTGGGCGTCTGCGTGATGGATTTGCGCACAGGCACACCAGTTGCGTCCTACAATCTTGAGCGGCAAATGATACCGGCGTCGGTGATGAAAATTGTCACATCGTCGGCAGCGTTGAAGCAACTCACCCAAAACTTCCATTTCCGCACGCGTCTGAAATATACAGGCACTATCGACAAAAACGGAACGCTCAACGGCGACATTGTCATCGAGGGCGGCATTGACCCGACGCTTGACTCCAAGCATTTCCCCGACCGCGAAACCTTTGTCTCCGCCGCTGTTGAAAACATAAAACTGTGGGGCATAAAAGCTATCAAAGGCAACATCCGCCCGGAGGAAAAGATACAGCCGCACAACGCCGTGCCCAAAGATTGGCTCGACGTCGACGTGACGGAAGACTATGGCGCGGGAGTGCATTCGATAAACTACAACGACAATCTGTTCTCGCTGATTATCGACACATCGAGCGGCCGCGCCCTTGTGGTCGACACCGTGCCGCATCTACGTTCGATACAGATAGACAACCGGATTACGGTGGTGAATCGCGGCAGATTCAGCCCTGTCGTGCAACGCAAGAAAAACAACAGCCGAATCACGCTTAGCGGAGCTATGCGCCGCATGCAAGAGCCGATAGAAGTGGTCACCACGATGCCGCATCCAGCCGTAGGTTTGTGTGCCGATGTGAGAGAGACACTCGAGAGCGAGGGCATCCCCGTTGAAGGAAAAAAGGTGAGTGCAAGCGACAGCGATGCCATGCAAATCCTGTCGTACGAGTCGCCGGTGCTGCCAGAGATTCTGAAATCGTTGCTTTTCCGCAGCGACAACATGTATGCCGAGTCGGTGCAGCGCAAATTGGGCGAGAGCATCTACGGCGATCCGCAGCGTGAGTATGGCGAGAAGGCAGTGACCAAGATAGTAGAACAATGGGGCATCAACATGGACAAGGTGACTCTCTATGACGGCAGCGGATTGAGCCGCACAAACCGGATGACACCTCTGTTTCTGGCAAGCGTGCTGCGCTCGGCCGCACTCGACTGGCAGACCGGCGACCTTTTCCCGACATTGCTGCCACGATGTGGCGTTGACGGAACGGTGCGCAACCTGCTAAAAGGCACGTGCCTGTCGGGAAACATCGCATTGAAGTCGGGCAGCATGACCGGCGTGAGATGCTATGCAGGCTATTACCCCGCCGAGCGTCCGCGCTACTCCGTAGTGCTGCTTACAAACAATTTCCACTGCACCTACGAACAACTGAAATCATCGATAGAACGGCTGATGGTGGGAATGTTTGAATCGTATCAGGACACTATTGACAAACGACAAAATACTCCTCAATTATGAAAACCGACATAAGAAAAATGATTGCCGAGGCTTACGAACTCGAGGGACTTCTGCTCCTCGCTGACAATCGTGGCGCCGACACTCCGGAATATGTGTTTACGGCAATAGGAGAGAAGCTCGACAGGTTGCAGATGCTGCTTGGCGAAAGAGAAGGCGATGAGGGCGAAGAAACGCAGGAAGACGCCTGTATGGTGGAGAACGACGTGGCCGATGCCGTAAGCGAAGAGCCGGAACCAGAGCCGGAGGAAGACGTGGCGGAAGTGACGGCAGAGCAAGTTGCCGACGGCGAATATGACAATGAGCAGGAGCCTATGGTCGAGCTCGTGCTTGACGATGAACCCACCGCAGAACCTACCGCAGAACCCGACGCGGAGACACCGAACGTTGCGGATGAAACAGAAGACGTCGAGGCAGAGGATAATATAGAAGAAGAGACAGAAGCGAATGAAAAGGCATCCGACGACAGCGAGCCTCTGCGTCTTGACGAAAAACTGCAGCGCAGCCGTTCGAAAGACCTTAAATCAGCGTTCTCGCTCAACGACACATTCCGTTTCCGTCGCGAACTTTTCGGCAACAGTGCCGCAGAGATGACCGACGCTCTCCATATGGTGGAGGCAATGCATTCGTTTGACGAGGCGGAAGATTATTTCTATGGCGATCTTGGATGGGATCGCGAGTCGGACGACGTGAAAGAATTTATGGCGATAATAAAAAATCATTTTCTATAGCGATGGCACAGAGACCCACAGCGGAAGCCGGCATACTCTATGTGGTGCCGACGCCGGTAGGCAACCTTGACGATATGACCGTCAGAGCGGTGAACGTGCTCAAGGAAGTAGACGTTATTCTTGCCGAGGACACACGCACCAGTGGAGTGCTGATGAAGCATTTCGGCATCGAGACGCGTATGCAGAGCCATCATAAATTCAACGAGCATGAGACGGCGGCAGGCATAGCCCAGCGTTTGAAAGGCGGAGAGCGCATAGCCCTTGTGTCGGATGCCGGCACTCCGGCCATCTCCGACCCCGGTTTTATGCTTGTGCGCGAATGCCGTCGTGTGGGCGTTAAAGTGGAGTGCCTTCCCGGCGCCACAGCCTTTGTCCCCGCGCTTGTCGACAGCGGCCTGCCATGCGACAAATTTTGCTTTGAGGGATTTTTGCCACAAAAAAAAGGCCGTTCCACACGCCTTGCCGAACTGAGCGTAGAGCCTCGCACAATCGTGTTCTACGAATCGCCGCTCCGCTTGGTTAAAACCCTGACACAGTTGGCAGAAGCCTTTGGCCAGGACAGAGAGGCAAGCGTCAGCCGCGAAATCTCAAAACTGCACGAAGAGACCTGCCGCGGCACCCTTTCTGAACTTTGTGAACATTTTTCCGTGAACGAACCGCGAGGAGAGATTGTTATAGTAGTGTCGGGCAAGAAAGAAGAAAAAAGCGCCGGCAAAAGAGATAAGTACGCACATTTTAAAACCGAAAAAAAACAGAATTTACTATGAAGAAGATGATGATTCTCGCCCTTGCGCTTACAGGTGCGCTCGTGGCATGCAACGGCAACAAAGAGCAAAAAGACGCTCTTGCCGACACTACGCAACCCGACATCTCGAAAGTTGAGGGACAGCGCGACAGCTTGATGAACCTTATTGGCGACATCAGCCAGAACCTTCTCGAGGTGAACCGTATGGAAAACATCCTTGTGAGCGGCGATTTCAAGGATACTCCCGACAAGCGTCAGAAAATCATAGCCAACATCAACGCCCTCCGTCAGGAGCTTGACGCACGCAAGCAGGCGCTGGAGGAACTTGAGAGCAAGTTGAAAAGCTCAAACGGATATTCTGCAAAATTGCAGAAAACCATAGAGTCGCAGAAGCAACTCATTGATGAGCAGTCGCAAAAAATTCAGCAGCTTGAGGCAGCATTGGCAGATGCGAATGTGAAAATCTCAGATTTGAACAAGAATGTGGAAGATTTGAACACACAAGTGTCGACCGTGACAGAGGAGCGCAACGCAGAGACACAGCGTGCCGACAAGGTCACCGACGAACTCAACATCTGCTACTATGTTTGCGGAAGCAACAAGGAGCTGAAAGAACACAAGATTCTGGAAAAGAAATTCTTGGGCAAGACAAAGACCATGGAGGGCGATTTCGACCGCTCTTACTTCACAAAAGCCGACAAGCGCAAGCTCACAGAAGTGAAGACTTACGCCAAGAAGGCGGAGCTGAAGACATCACATCCAGCTGGATCATACTCGATGGAGACGGTTGGCGGAACAGTGGTGATAAAGATTAAGGATGCAAAGAAGTTCTGGGAAAAATCGAATTTCCTTGTAATCCAGACTAAGTAATACTCAACATTCCCCATTTTTATAGAAATCCAGTGGTGCCAGGCATGAGAATGTCTGGCACTACGATTTTTTTTCAATCAGGTTTTTCTGCCGGCCCCGTTTATTGACGGAAAAATTTTGGATGTAGAGAAATAATTGTCGGAATATTTGCGGGTTACGAAATAAAAGAGTAATTTTGTGCGCTAATTCCGAAAAGGCTCAGAGAAGAGAAGCGCAGGTGCGCGTCCGCCTCACGGACATAATTGTTAAAGTTTCTATTTTAAATGTACGCAATTGTAGAAATTCAGGGACAGCAGTTCAAGGCAGAAGCCGGCAAGTACTTGTATGTCCACTATCTCGGCGAGAACGTAAAAGAAGGCGATTCAATCGATTTCGACAAGGTTCTCTTGATTGATGCCGACGGTGACGTTAAAGTTGGTGCTCCTACCGTAGAAGGAGCAAAAGTTGTTTGCGAGGTGAAACGTCCCCTCGTGAAAGGTGACAAGGTTCTTGTATTCAAGAAGAAACGTCGCAAAGGCTATCGCCGTTTGAACGGTCATCGCCAATGCTTCACCCAAGTAGAGATTAAAGACGTAGTTGCATAACCACTAAAAGTTTAAAGAAATGGCACATAAAAAAGGTGTAGGTAGTTCTAAGAACGGACGTGAATCGGAAAGCAAACGATTGGGCGTCAAAATCTTCGGTGGTCAATTTGCTAAAGCAGGCAACATCATCAAACGTCAACGTGGCACAGTTCACCATCCGGGTTTGAATGTTGGCATGGGTAAGGACCACACATTGTTTGCGTTGGTAGACGGTACAGTCAACTTTACAGAAGGTAAAGGCGGTCGCAAGTTTATCAATGTTCAACCATTGGACGCTGGCAACAATTAATCAGCGCCTTGGGTTGACCCAGGAACAACAAGCATAAAATGGCGGTTGCATTTGCAGCTGCCATTTTTTATTACAACAATTTATATCAGCATATATGACTAAACAGAAACCATTATATTTGTTTCATCTGCTTGCGTTGTGCATAGTGTGCGTGTGGGGTACCACATTTGTGTCGACCAAAACGCTTATCAGCAACGGACTGACGCCCACGGAAATATTCATCTACCGATTCGCACTTGCTTATATCTGCGTTTTGTTTATGGCGCCTCGTCGGCTTTTTGCCGACACGTTTGCCGACGAGATGAGGATGATTGCCGCTGGACTGACGGGAGGCTCTGTGTATTTCATCACGGAAAACACCGCGCTCGGCATGATGCAGGCCACCAATGTGGCAATCCTTATCAGTGTCACGCCGCTGCTTGCCACGCTTGTGGGAATGGCGGTGTTCCGTTCGGAACGCACAAAGCGTCCGGAACGCGTGATTCTCGGCTCTGTTGTCGCTATGGCAGGCGTTGTCGTTATTTTGTGGAACGGCGGTGACTTCGCAGCGTTCAATCCTTGTGGCACCGCTCTTACGTTTTCAGCGGCGCTGTCGTGGGCTGTCTACAGTTTGTTTGTCAAAAAGCTGTCGCAACGTTATGACAATGTGTTCATTTCGCGCAAGGTGTTTGGCTACGGACTGCTCTCCATGGCTGTGTGGGTGCCGTTTTTCCACCCAGTGAGTTTCCGTTTAGAACAGTTGCTGGTCCCGACGGTGTTTTTCAATATCCTGTTTCTCGGACTTGTGGCGTCGATGCTCTGCTTCACTCTGTGGAATGCCGTGGTGCGCCATTTGGGAATGGTGCGCGCGTCCAACTATATAAATTTCAATGCTGTAGCAACTTTTGTTGCAGCGTTTCTGATACTTGGCGAACACGTTTCTGCGGTGGCTCTTGTGGGTTCTGCCGCTGTGATTTTCGGAGTCTGGCTTGCGGAGGGAAAATAGTGGTCTAAAATTCCGATAAAATGGAATAGCGGAAATATGGAACACTTCCAAATCCATTCCGATAGCGTGAGTATTGGAAAAAATGCGCTACTTTGCATCAAATAAATTCAGCTATGGACAAAGAAATGATAATGGCGTCGGAGAGATTCGGCAATATTGAAGACTTGTCGTATAAAGATGACATCTCGCTTTTTTCGCAGATAGGAGAGTACAGTCAGATGCAGCCGTTCAAGCTCGACGTTTTCGTGTTGCTTGTGTGTCTTAACGGGCATGGCTCGCTCAACATCAACGGGGTGGACTATCGTGTCGATGCCGGCAAGATGTTTGTGTGCAAGCCTCACATAATTGTTGAAAAGAGCAGCGTGTCGCTCGATTTCGAGTGTCGCGGCATGGCGCTTTCGTCCAAGTTTATAGATCAGCTTGGTCGGGTGGCTGACGGAGGATGGGACTTGGGAGTGTTTCTTGGCAAAAATCCCGTGTTGTCACTCTCGGACGATGAGATAAGTCTGTTTATGCAGTATTACGCCCTCCTTGGGTCAAAAATCACGCGCTCCTACTGCCGTCATCAAGACGCCGTGATGCAAGCTTTGTTCAGGGCTTTTATGTTGGAATTTTTCGACATTATGGACCGCCACGTAAAACTTACGCCGCCCAATTTCACTTCATCGGAAATGCTTTTCCGTCATTTTGTAGAAGTCCTGATGGCAGACTATCCGCGGCAGCGCTCCGTGGAGCACTATGCCTCGCGCCTTTGTGTGACACCGAAATACCTGTCGGCGGTGAGCAAGTCGGTGAGCGGAAGCACTGCGTCAGAGGTAATCAACCGATGCATCACCGACGATGTGCGCCGCCTGCTCCATAATCCCGACAAGAGCGTCAAGGAGATATCCAACGAGCTTGGATTCCCCAATCTGTCGTTTTTCGGCAAATATGTGAAAAGAATGCTCGGAATGTCGCCGAAGGCCTACCGCAAGTCGCTCGGCGTTATTGCCGGCGAATGATTGCCGAGAGAATCCGTCCGGAGTTGATGCCCAATGTCCTGGCGGAGAAAAACCGTTGAGGCTCGCATTTGGTGCATAACCCCGACAACGAGATGTTGGCATTTGGGACGCCGGCGCTTTCCATAAGCCAGCGGTTGGCTTCCGCCAGATCTATATGGGCTTTACCGGTGACTGGGTTTCGCCATACGATGTCGTTGAGAGAGAAGGCTCGTTTGGCAAATTCAGCCACCACTTCGTCGCCCACCTCAAAGCAGCGTTGGCATATTGAAGCCCCCACCACAGCCTCTATTCCGTATCTGTCGGCGCCTTCATCGACCATCGTTTCTATGGCTTTTGCCACGATTCCTTTCGCGGTACCTTTCCATCCGGCGTGGACGGCGGCAATCAGTCCGCTTTTAGGCTCGCACAGCAATATAGGCACGCAATCGGCGGTGAACACGCCTATTGCTACATTCGGGAGTCGTGTGACAAGCGCGTCGACATCGGTCGGCGGAGTCGGCGGAACGCTGTCGATAACGGCGACGTTGGTGCTGTGGGTTTGCCGCGCCGTGACGATGTGTTCTGTGCCGAGCAGAGTGCGCAGGCGCTTGAGGCAATCATCGACGTGCGCCGGGTTGTCGCCCGTATATCCGCAGCAGTTGAACTCGGAGTAGGGCGAAAAGCAGTCGGCAGCGCCGCGCTCTGTTGAAAAAGCGTCGATGCTGCCGACATTATGATTGAAGTGAAGCTGGCTAATCATCTTTGAAATCCTCTTCCCAATATTCGTCAGGCCATTCAACGTCCCAAGTCTCTTCCTCCGTGTCGTCACCGCCGTCCTGCTCAATCACGAAGTTGTCTTCCTCCTGCACGCGGTGCGTGATGTCGAGGTCGCGGTGCGTGATGCGCGTCGGGATGCGGTTGTCCTCATCGTTGATGGTGCGCCACAACACGTCTTTCAGCTCCGCCAGCCCCAGTCCTGCCACCGATGAAATAAACACCGTTTCCACGCCTTTCGGAAGGTGTTGCTGCATCTCTGCAATCAGCTCGTCGTCGAGCATGTCGCATTTTGTGATGGCAAGCACGCGTCCCTTGTCGGCCAAATCGGGGTTGAAGCGTTCCAGCTCGTTGAGCAGTACCTCATATTCGCGGCAGATATCGTCGGCGTCGGCAGGAATCATGAACAGCAGCACGGCATTGCGCTCGATGTGGCGCAGGAACCGCAGTCCGAGACCTTTGCCCTCGCTTGCACCCTCAATTATGCCAGGAATGTCGGCCATTACAAACGACTGCGCTCCGCGATATCCCACGATGCCGAGGTTTGGCTCGAGAGTCGTAAACGGATAGTCGGCAATCTTAGGCTTTGCCGCCGATATTGCAGACAGCAGGGTTGATTTGCCCGCATTCGGGAAGCCGACAAGTCCGACATCGGCAAGAAGTTTCAGCTCGAGGATAATCGACTTTTCGATGGCAGGTTCGCCAGGTTGCGCATAGCGCGGAGTGCGGTTTGTGGCAGATTTGAAATTCCAGTTGCCAAGACCTCCGCGTCCGCCTCTGAGCAGCTTCACTTCCTGCCCGTCGTCGGTCACCTCGCAGAGGAATTTGCCGTTCTCAGCGTCGTAAACCGCCGTTCCGCACGGCACTTCGATAATCTTGTCCTCTCCGTCCTTTCCAAAGCTGCGGCATTCTCCGCCCGGCTGTCCGTCGGTGGCGAAAATGTGCCGTTGATATTTCAGGTGGAGCAGCGTCCACAGGTTGCGGTTGCCACGCAGAATGATATGTCCGCCACGTCCGCCGTTTCCACCGTCGGGGCCGCCTTTCGGCACGTATTTAGCGCGATGGAAATGGCATGATCCAGCGCCGCCTTTGCCGCTTCGGCAAAGGATTTTAACGTAGTCTATAAAGTTTGAGCCTGCCATAATTATAGTATGCTATTCGTTACTTGCAAATTCCATTAAATAAGCCTTGATGAACCCGTCGATGTCGCCGTCCATCACCCCGTTCACGTCGCTTGTCTGCCAGCCAGTGCGGTGGTCCTTCACGCGGCGGTCGTCAAACACGTAGCTTCGTATCTGCGAGCCCCATTCGATTTTCTTCTTTCCGGCTTCGATTTTCGCCTGTTCCGCCATTCGGCGTTGCAGTTCCATGTCGTAGAGTTGTGACCGCAGAAGTCGCATCGCATTCTCGCGGTTGTCGAGTTGCGAGCGCGTCTCGGTGTTCTCGATGAGAATCTCGCGCGTCTCCCCGGTGTCCGGGTCCTTGTAGTTGTAGCGCAACCGCACGCCCGTCTCCACCTTGTTTACGTTCTGACCTCCGGCACCACCGCTTCGGAACGTGTCCCAAGTGATGTCGGCGGGATTGATTTTCACTTCGATTGAATCATCGACAAGCGGAGTGACAAACACCGAAGCAAACGACGTCATGCGCTTTCCCTGCGCGTTGAAAGGCGACACGCGCACCAGCCGGTGCACACCGTTTTCGCTCTTCAGGTATCCGTAAGCCAAGTCGCCCTCCACCTGTATGGTGACCGACTTGATGCCTGCTTCGTCGCCATCCACAAGGTGTATGATCGACGTCTTGTAGCTGTGTTTCTCGCACCATCGCAGATACATGCGCATCAACATCTGTGCCCAGTCCTGGCTCTCTGTGCCTCCCGCGCCCGAATTTATTTTCAGGACTGCGCCGAGTTTGTCCTCCTCGCGTCGCAGCATGTTGCGCAGTTCCACGTCTTCAAAGCGTTCGATGGTCTTCTGATACATCTCGTCGAGTTCCTGCTCAGTGACCAGTCCCTCCTTCACGAAATCAAACCCCAGTTTGAGCTCGTTGACCATCTTTTCTATATCCTCGTAGCTGTCAATCCAATAGTGCAATTCCTTCACTTTGCGCATCTGCTTCTCCGCCGCCTTCTGGTCGTCCCAGAAATTGGGCACGTGCGTGCGCAGTTCCTCTTCTTCGACTTCTATTTTCTTCGAGTCGACGTCAAAGATACCTCCTCAACGCCAACATGCGTTCTTCTGTCTCTTTTAATTGTTCTTGCGTAATCATCCTAATATACAAATTTTCTGCGAATTTCGCAATTTTCCGTCACATCTGCAAATTCCGTATCTTTTTCTTTGGCATTTCGCGTCAAAGTGTCTACCTTTGCGATAGAAAATGCGGTAGTAGCTCAGTTGGTAGAGCATCAGCTTCCCAAGCTGAGGGTCGCGAGTTCGAGCCTCGTCTACCGCTCCAACAGCCAAGCCGGGCGGTGACAGATGTCGCCGCCCGGCTTGGCTGTTATATTTCAGTGAAAAGTTATTTCAAGTCGGCGATTAGTTGTCGGGCGGCTGTTTCGGCGCTGTCGTTAGAGCCGAGGCGCTGTCTGACGGTTTTGTAGCCATCGAGCATAGCGCTCCGTTCAGGGCTGTCGGCAAGCAACGGCGCGAGGTGGGCGGCGATGTTGTCGGGGTTGCATAGGTGGAGCAGCAGTTCGGGCACCACTTCTTTGTCGGCGATAAGGTTTGGCAACGACACGAATCTCACTTTCAGAATGTGTTCAAACAGCTTGTATGACAGTTTTGAGCCGTTTGCCCTGTAGCATACCACCTGCGGTGTGCCGATTGCTGCGGTCTCAAGAGTCGCCGTTCCCGATGTCACCAATGCGGCTTGGGAGTGGGCGAGCAGCGGATAGGCAGCGTCGTAGATTATCTTCATTCCTGGAACCACCGACTCGTAGAAGCTCCTGTCGACATTAGGCGCGCCTGCCACGACAGCCTGCACGTTTGGAAACCGGCTTGCGGCTTCAGCCATTAGCGGAAGGTTGTTGCGGATTTCTCCAAGCCGCGACCCCGGTAGCAGTGCAACGGTCAGCCTGTTGTTGTCAAGCCCGTTGGCGCGGAAGAATTCCTCTTTTGATGGCATTGTCAGCATCGCCTCCGCTATCTCGTTGGCTGTTGGGTTGCCCACATAGTCCACACGGTAGTCGTGGCGTGCGAAAAATTCAGTTTCGAACGGCAGTATAGAGAAAACTTTCTTGACGTATTTCTTTATCGACTTTACGCGCCATTCCTTCCATGCCCATACTTTCGGAGAGATGTAGTAGTAGACCGGGATTCCGATATTGAACGCGTATTTAGCTATTTTCAGATTGAACGACGGGTAGTCGATGAGAATAAGTGCGTCGGGGCGGAATTCGGCAATCGCCTTCTTTGCCCGTTTCATGTTGCCGAGGATTGTTGGCAGATGGCGCAGCACCTCGGAGAACGCCATAAAAGCCATCTCCTTGTAGTGTGTTATGGGACGGCATCCCGCGGCATGCTCCATACAGTCGCCTCCGAAGAATGCAAACGAGGCGTTGTCGTCGTTTTTGCGAATAGCTTTGATCAGGCGTCCGGCATGCAGGTCGCCAGATGCTTCGCCAGCGATAAGAAAGTATTTCATAAGCGCAAAGATAGTGAAAAATTCCTATGAGAAGGCTTGAAACGCCATTGATAGTTGGATATGAAAGCCACATAAGTTACCTTTGTAATGAAAATCGGTGATAATGGAAGACAAAGTAGTGAAAATCGACATACGGAAAGCCATATCCAGCAAGCTGCCAAAGGCATCGCGCTGGATACCAGGATTCGTTTACCGTTGGCTTGCCCGCCTGATTCGTCAGGACGAGCTCAACCGAGTGCTTTGCGAAAACCGAGGCAAGACAGGCAGCGCTTTCGCAGAAGGCGCGTTGCAGACGCTCGGCGTGAGCGTTAGCGTGATTGGCGAGGAGAATATCCCCGCTTCCGGCAGGTTTGTATTTGTGTCCAATCATCCTCTCGGCGGGCTTGACGGCATCGGTCTGATAGCGTTTCTCGGGAAGCGTTACGGCGACGACCACCTGCGTTTTCTTGTCAACGATGTGCTGATGGCAGTGAAGCCGCTCGACAACGTGTTTTTGCCAATCAACAAATACGGCAGCCAATCGCGCGAGTCGATGCGGGCAGTCGACGCAGCCTATGCCGGCGATTTCCAGATAGGCACTTTCCCAGCCGGACTGTGTTCCCGAGAGGGGGACGACGGTCGCGTTCGCGACCTTGAATGGAAGAAATCGTTTGTCGCCAAGAGCGTGGAAACGCATCGAGACGTCATTCCTGTATATTTTAGCGGTCTTAATTCAAGATTTTTTTATAAATTTGCAAAATTCCGCAAGAAGTTGGGCATCAAGTTCAACATAGAGTTGATTCTTCTGCCCGGCGAGATGGTTAAGAATCGAGGGTCGAAATTTGAAATACGTGTAGGCAAGCCTATCCCCTGGACCACCTTCACCTCCGCCCGCCGTAGTGGCGAGTGGGCAGAAATCGTGAAGGATAAAGTGTATGATATGGCAGACGAGCAATAGAAAATGAAAGTAGACAGCATCATAGCTCCGGTTCATAAGAGCCTGTTGAAGATGGAGCTGACGGAGGCGCGTTTTCTCCGAAGCACAAATAAAGGGCACAATGAAATCTACATTGTCGATGCCCATAACTCTCCCAACGTGATGTGGGAGATAGGTCGTTTGCGCGAGATAGCGTTCCGCACGTCGGGGGGCGGCACAGGCAAGAGCGCCGATATCGATGAGTTTGACACGATGGAGGAGCCGTGCCAGCAGCTGATTGTGTGGAATCCGGAGGCAGAGGAAATCATAGGCGGCTATCGTTTCCTTCTTGGTGAGAATATGAAGATGGACAAGAACGGAGTGCCGCGGATAGCGATGTCGCACATGTTTGGCTACTCACAGGAGTTTTTGAAAGAGAAACTTCCGTACACGCTTGAGCTTGGGCGCTCGTTTGTGTCGGTGGAATACCAGTCGACCAAAGCAGGCGTCAAGGCACTCTATGCGCTTGACAACCTGTGGGACGGACTCGGCGCGCTTACGGTAGTCTATCCGAATCTGAAGTATTTTTTCGGCAAGATGACGATGTATCCAAGTTATCCTCACGAATGCCGCAACATGATCCTGTATTTTCTTGACAAATATTTTCACGACAACGACCGCCTCGTGTATCCGTTGCATCCTCTCGACGCTCGCATCGACGAAGACAAGATGCGTCACATCTTCACAGGGTCGACATTCCGCGAGGACTATAAGATTCTCAACAGCCATATCCGGAGCCATGGCATCAATATCCCGCCGCTTGTCAACTCCTATATGAATCTGTCGCCGAAGATGCTTGTGCTCGGCACGGCAATCAATGATGGGTTTGGCGACGTTGAGGAGACGGGTATCTTTTTTGCGATATCCGACATCTATGAGGACAAGAAAATGCGTCATATCCGCACGTTCTATCACCGATTTATTGAGTATCGGCAGGAACTGGTGAGAAGAATGAGAGACTATTCACGAAACAGAAAGTAATAAATAATGAATAAGAAATCAATCATTGCCACGCTTGTAGCGTTTTCGGCTATCGGAGTGGCATCGGCGGAAGCGCCATTGCAGGTTGAAGGCTCTGTGAGCGCGAATGCCGGCAGCGGCGACTTTGCGCCATATTTTATGATGGCCAACCGTGGCGGAACGCTTACGCAGCCAAAGGCGGTTGAGCTTCGCGTCAAGGCGCTGAAGGATTTTGACTTGAGCGAGAGATTCAGCTATGGTTTCGGTGCCGACCTTGTGGGAGGTTATCAGTCGAAATATACGCAGTATGACCAAGCCGTCAATACACCGGCAGTGCAGGGGCATCATCCCAATGCAATATGGTTGCAGCAGCTTTATGGAGAGGTGAAGTATCGCGGAGTGTATTTGTCGGTGGGCATGAAAGAGCGCACGTCACCATTGATGAACGACAGTCTCGGAGTGGGCGACTACACGCAGTCGAACAACGCCCGTCCGCTTCCGCAGGTGCGTGCCGGTTTTGTTGATTTTCAAAACATCCCGTTTACTAACGGATGGGTGCAGATACAGGGCGAGATAGCCTATGGCTACTACATGCAGGACGATTGGTTTGAAGACCATTTCAACTACTATAGCGGCTTTATCAACACGGGCGAATATTATAACTATAAGCGGTGCTATTTCCGCACCAAGCCGTCGAAGCCGTTCTCGGTTACTGTCGGCATGCAGATGGTGACGGAATTCGGTGGCACAGCCACGTCCTATAGCTATGATAGCGGTGAGGGAAAAGTGAAAGCCAAAGAGGATCGCTATGACACAACGTGGAAAGACTTTGTCAGAGCGTTTTTTGCGTCGGAGGGTGGAAGCAATCCGGGCGATGCTTCCTATCATTACGGCAACACGCTTGGCTCATGGGACTTCGTGGCGCGCTATCGACTGAAAGACAACAGTGAGATTAAAGCGTTTTTCCAAAAGCCGTTTGAAGACGGGTCGGGCATCGGTTGGATGAACGGTTTCGACGGCATCTGGGGTTTGGAATATAAGAATGCGAAAAAGGGAATTGTCAATGGCGCGGTTCTGGAGTATGTTGACTTCACCAACCAAAGCGGGCCAATGCATTGGGCGCCGCACGACCATAAGGACACGAAGTTCACCGATCAGGTTACAGGCGGCGACAGTTATTATCAGAATTTCCGTTGCAACCCTTACAGTAATTTCGGTATGTCGCAAGGCACAATGTTTATCCCGTCTACAATCTATGACCGACGTGGAGAAAACCGCATTTATGACAACCGAGTCAGAGGATTCCAACTCGGTGTGAGCGGCAATATTTATGCACCGCTTGAATATCGTCTGCTCGTGAACTATCGTAAATCGTGGGGCTCGTATGGCAATCCTCGTTTGTCGGTGGTCGACAACACGTCGTTTATGCTTGAGGGAACATACCATTTCAAGCAGGTGAAAGGGCTGACGCTTAACGGACAGTTGGCGTTTGACAAGGGAGAGCTTGCCGGCGGCGACAATTTCGGAGTGCTTCTCAGTGTGAAATATAATGGATTATTTGATATTTTCAAACGATAGGAAATGAAGAAGTTAACTATAATATTTGCTTTTGTGGCGATGCTTGCCATGTCGGGCTGCGTGCAGAACAACGGACATATCGGACATTGGTTTGGCTTGTGGAAGGTGGAGCGTGTGACTATAGATGGGCAGGATGACGCAGACTATAAAGGCAATGTGTTTTTTGCATTCCAAGGAGCGGTGTTTGGAGTAGGCACACAGGGCGGCATAACATGGTACGGACGATGGGAAGATTCGGGAAAAAAAGGCTGCATATCGATTGAGATGAATACGGAAATAGACCAATCACGCCTTCCAGACTACAATAAGTTGCATGTTTATGTTGAGAAACAGATGGTTTTCCGCCTTGTGTCGCACAAAGGCAGCGACAAGGTGCTTGAATATGTGGGGCCTGACGGCAAGACCTATACCTACTACCTTAAGAAATGGTAGCCGATTGGGAAATCCCGTTGAAAAGTAGTACTTTTGCAAATCAATAAGAAAACAAATAAAAAAACATATATCGATGAATAATTTCGTTGAAGAACTAAAATGGCGCGGTATGGTGCACGACATGATGCCGGGCACAGAAGAGCAATTGCAGAAAGAAATGACTACTGCCTATGTCGGCATCGACCCAACGGCAGACTCTCTGCACATCGGACATTTGGTGAGCGTAATGATTTTGCGCCACTTCCAGCGTTGCGGCCACAAGCCGTTGGCGCTTATCGGCGGAGCAACAGGTATGATCGGCGACCCGTCGGGAAAGTCGGCAGAGCGCAATCTGTTGACAGAGGAAGTGCTTCGTCACAACCAGGACTGCATCAAGAAGCAGCTGTCTAAATTCTTGGATTTCGACAGCGACGCTCCCAACGCAGCCGAGTTGGTCAACAACTATGACTGGATGAAGGAATTCTCGTTCCTCGACTTCGCGCGCGAGGTGGGCAAGCATATCACAGTGAACTATATGATGGCGAAAGACAGCGTGAAGCGTCGTCTGAACGGCGAGGCCCGCGACGGACTGTCGTTCACCGAGTTTACTTATCAGCTGCTCCAGGGTTATGACTTCCTGCACCTTTACGAGACAAAGAACTGCAAACTCCAGATGGGCGGCAGCGACCAATGGGGCAACATCACCACAGGAACCGAGTTGATACGCCGCACGAACGGCGGAGATGCTTTCGCCCTCACATGTCCGCTCATCACGAAAGCCGATGGAGGCAAGTTTGGCAAGACAGAGTCGGGCAACGTATGGCTTGACCCGCGCTACACATCGCCTTACAAATTCTATCAGTTCTGGCTCAACGTCAGCGACGACGATGCCCAACGCTACATAAAAATCTTCACATTCCTCAGCCGTGAGGAGGTGGAGGCGTTGGTTGCAGAGCATCTTCAGGCTCCTCATCTGCGTCTGCTCCAGAAGCGTTTGGCAAAAGAGGTGACAGTGATGGTTCACTCCGAGGCAGATTATGAGTCGGCGGTAGAGGCGTCAAACATCCTCTTCGGCAATGCCACAGCCGACGCTCTCCATAAACTTGACGAAGACACATTCCTCGCGGTGTTTGAGGGAGTGCCTCAGTTTGAGGTGTCGCGCGACGTGGTTGCCGGCGGAGTCAAGGCGGTTGACCTTTTTGCCGAGCATGCCAAGATTTTTGCATCTAAAGGCGAGATGCGCAAGTTGACCCAGGGTGGCGGTGTTTCGCTCAACAAGGAAAAGCTTGCGGCGTTCGACCAGGAGGTGACAACAAAAGATTTGCTTAACGACAAGTATCTGCTTGTGCAGCGAGGCAAGAAAAATTATTTTTTGATAGTTGTGAAGTAGGTAAAATACGCATATAGACAAAACGCGACCAGAATGCCGTGATTCGGCTGCTGGCCGCGTTTCTCTTTTTTACGAAAATCTCGGCGAGTTAAAAATGCGGTTTTTATGGGGTATGTCACTGAGTCAGAGTAAAAATGGCGGATTGTAAAAAGGAGGAAAATTTTGCTCAGAAAAATAAACGAAAGCAAATGCTGCCTGAACAGGTTTTAGATTGTAATTAGATATGATAAATTGTTACTACGTTGATAGAGTGCGGTTTATGCGTTTATACGTCTGAAGCAGGGTGAAAAAGATGTAAATGTTAAATTTAACACTTTGGATTAACACTTCATAATGATTGAAAATTGTGGCAAATGTGAAGATAAAAAAGGAAAAATCTGAAAATTTGTCAGTAAAAATAAGTTTAAAAAGCAAACTTTTAGTTCAGTATTATGTGCTGACAAGCGGCGGAAGCCGGCAAAAAGCGACATATTGACCAAAACGAAATAAGTGACTGAAACTCATGTCGGTTGCCACGTGCGGACTGCGGTTGAATATAGAGAATTGATTTTTAGAGTGTTATACAAGTATGTTGTATAACATAAAATTAATAAACATTTCCAACCTTTAGAAAAGTAAAAAATAGTGAAAGAAAACTTGCACGGACGGAAAATCGGTTGTAACTTAGCAAAGTGCTACAGAAAGCGATAATTTGAATATAAAAAGAGATAAGTTAGCGTTTTGATTAGAAAAAAGTGATAATAAAAACGGGCAAATAGTGCCGTCTTATCTTAATTTCGCTAAGAAGATTTAACAAAGGAAGCTTTCGCTCCGGTAATAGATTGTAATTGCCGGGAAAAGGAACAGAAAAGAAATATTTATTGTGTGTTTTATATAATTGTTTAAAAGATTTATGAGACTAAAGAAATTTGTCATGATGGCTTTGATGTCATTGCTCAGTTTGTCGGCATACGCTGACGTGACTGTGACAGGCATCGTGGTAGAAGCCGGGACGAACGACCCTATCATTGGAGCCTCAGTGGTAGAAAAAGGGCGTACGTCTAATGGAGTCGCAACCGATGTAGACGGTGCGTTTACGCTGACTCTTCCTTCTTACGATTCTCGCATCGTTGTTACCTATGTAGGTATGAAGGCGAAGGAAGTGAAAGCCTCTTCCAAACCTCTCACAATCGTACTCGATTCAGATTCGCAGACATTGGACGAGGTCGTTGTAACAGGTATGTCTAAGGTGGACAAACGAATCTTTACCGGAGCAACGACTCAGATTTCAGCCGACAAGGCAAAGCTGGATGGTGTGAGCGACGTATCTCGTTCACTTGAAGGCCGTTCAGCCGGTGTGTCGGTGCAGAACGTGTCGGGAACCTTTGGTACAGCTCCAAAAATCCGCGTGCGTGGTGCGACATCAATCTATGGCGCCAGCAAGCCGTTGTGGGTAGTCGACGGAGTTGTTATGGAAGACGCAGTAGAGGTGTCAGCCGACGACCTTTCATCGGGCGACGCCGTGACATTGATTTCTTCTGCAATCGCAGGTCTTAACTCAGACGATATCGAGAGTTTCCAGATTCTTAAGGACGGTTCAGCAACCTCAATCTATGGAGCCCGCGCCATGGCAGGTGTGATTGTCGTAACGACAAAGAAAGGTAAGGCAGGCCATACACGCGTAAGCTATACAGGAGAGTTGACCACCCGCTTGAAACCTCACTATTCAGAGTTCAACATCAGCAACTCACAGGAGCAGATGGGCATCTATCGCGAGATGGAGCAGAAAGGATGGCTTGAGTTTGCCAACTTGGCAAAAGCGTCGACATCAGGTGTTTATGGTAAGATGTATCAGCTGATTGCCTCTTATGCCAACGGTAAGTTCGGAATTGAGAACACTCAGGCAGCGAGAAACGCATACTTGCGTGAGGCAGAGTTCCGCAACACCGACTGGTTTGACCTGTTGTTCAGCAACGCAGTGCTTCAAAACCACTCGTTCAGCATCGCCGGCGGTACAGACAAGGGTAACTTCTACACATCATTGTCAGTGATGAACGATCCGGGATGGACATTGTCGAGCAACGTTCGCCGTTACACATTCAATGCCAATGCATCTTATCAGATTTCTCCGACATTGAAATTCAGTGTTTTGACATCAGACTCATACCGTCAGCAGAAAGCTCCTGGCACATTGAGCTCTTCTACCGACGCCGTAAACGGAACAGTGAACCGCGATTTTGATATCAACCCGTACAGCTACGCAATCAACGCATCGCGCGCATTGGATCCAACAGAGTACTACACTCGCAACTACACAAGTTTCAATATCTTCAACGAACTTGACAACAACTATATCGATATCAATGTGACCGACTTGAAATTCCAGGCAGAATTGAACTGGAAGCCAATCAAAGGACTTGATATCAACGCTTTGGGAGCATATCGCTACCAGAGCAGCGTTCAGCAGCACTATGTGAAGGACAACTCGAACCAAGCAAATGCTTACCGCGCAGGTATTGATCCGGAGGACGCTACAATCCGCGATTCCAACTCGTTCCTTTACACAGACCCTGACGATCCAAACGCATTGCCAGTGTCGGTAATGCCACAAGGAGGTATTTATTACAACGACACCTACACCGTGTCGCAGTATGACTTCCGTGGAACGGCAACATACAACAAGACATGGAACAACACCCACATTTTCAATGTGATGGGTGGTTTGGAAGTAAGTTCAACCGACCGTAAGTCAATCGGCTGGGAAGGCTGGGGCTTTGTCTACGACAACGGCGGCGTTCCTTCGCTCGACTACAAGCTCTTCAAGCAGCAAATTGAGGAAGGCCACACTTACTATGCAATCTCTCCTTCATACCGCCGCAGCTTTGCAGCGTTTGCCAACGCAACATATTCATACAAAGCACGCTACGTGCTCAATGGAACAATCCGTTATGAGGGGACCAACAAGTTGGGTATGTCGCGCAACTCACGCTGGTTGCCAACGTGGAACGTGTCAGGCGCATGGAACGCACACGAGGAAGGCTTCTTCAGAGAGAAAGTTGACCCAAAAGTGCTTTCACACGCAACAGCCCGTGTGTCATACTCACTTACAGCCGACAGCGGACCATCAAGCATCTCCAACGCTACACCTATTTATACATCAGGAACGGCATGGCGTCCGTCGGCATCCGACCAAGAACTTATGCTTGAGCTTTCGACACTTGGAAACTCAGAGCTGACTTACGAGAAGAAACACGAGTTCAACTTCGGCGTCGACCTCGGCTTCTTGAACAACCGTATCAACGCCAGCGCTGATATCTATTTCCGTAACAACTTCGACCTTATTGGTTTGACTTATACTCCGGGTGTCGGTGGTGAGTCGATGAAATATGCCAACGTAGCATCGATGAAGTCGCATGGTGCCGAGGTTACAATTTCAACCAGCAACCTTAGCCCAGAATTGAAGGATTGGAAATGGTCGACCGACTTGACATTCTCTAAGACCAAGAGTGAGATTACCGATCTCCAGTCGCGTTCGAGCAACATCTACCTTGTCAATGGCGCAGGTTACGCATTGCAGGGTTATCCAGTGCGCTCACTGTTCTCTTATCAGTTTGCTGGTTTGAACGAGCAGGGTATTCCTCAGGTAATCAACGAGAACGGAGAAGTTGTAACGTCCGACGTGAACTTCCAGAGCTTCGATGCAACCCACCTTGTATACGAAGGTCCTACCGACCCGACCATCACCGGTGGATTCGGCAACACCGTAAGTTGGAAAAACTTCCGTTTGAACGTGTTCTTGACTTACTCGTTCGGCAACAAGAT
>ENA-UEQL01000656-UEQL01000656.1-human-gut-metagenome-genome-assembly--contig:-NODE-656-length-24857-cov-9.211622_pt1 | contig 24857 bp, 19 predicted proteins | sample MGYA00242905_ERZ507926 | MGnify/ENA primary metagenome ERZ507926 (study PRJEB26167, sample SAMN06115531) | human gut metagenome | host: Homo sapiens | place: China:Henan | collected 2015-09-09 | study...
GGCAAATTGTGGAAAGTTTTTTATTCAAGCGTTCTTTCGCCTGGACAGGTGGGTCTTCATTCTGCCATGTTCCCGTTTCATCCAGCACTTTTTCAGATTAAATGCCAGTGCAAGGAACAGCAGCTCAGTGCGAACATTGGCCCTTCCTGTGGTCAGAAACCGACGGAACCCGAAATCATTCTTCAATAGCCCAAAGGCGCCCTCCACCTGAATGGACCGGCACAAGCGAAGGTAGACGCCTTCCTCCGTTGCAATATTTGCTTCGGCCTCCGCACGTTTTGCCCAGAGCTGCTTCTTGATTCGCAGTTCCTTGGGCCTCTCCGGATCTTTTGCGCCGCAGCAGGCTGTCCGGCAGGTGCAGCCCTTGCAGTCTCCGCAACGGTAGTGGCTGATCACTACGCCGTCCTTTTCGCTTTCCCGGTACATGGACAGCTTCCTGCCCTGGGCGCAAAGGTAGCTGTCCTCCTCCGGCAAGTACGTCATGTTCTCCATACGGCCAATTTGACGTCTGAACTTTGCAGTTTTCCGCTGGTCGTGGTTCTGGGGCTTGATGTAGCACTGAATCCTGCGCTTTTCCAGGTACACTCGTGTGCCCTCTCCTCCGGGCCTGTTTCTCGAAAACATATAGCTGTACTCTTCCCACGAAAACTGCGTCAGTTCGTCAAACCCCACAAAATCAAAATGCTTGCCCTGGTAATTCAGCTTATCCTTACTTCGCTGCATCGCCCCGAAATAGATTTTCGCCCCCGACGGGAAGCTCCAGCAGTGCTTGGTCTTGTTGTACTCAGCCTTCGGATAAGCCGCACGGTATATAGCCGCCGACCTGTCCTCAAGCTCTGTCAGTTGCGGGTACGTCTTTCTGAAGATTATTCCCCTGTAACATGGAATGTTCACCTGCCGCAACGCCTCGACCAGTAATGCGTCCGATTTCCCTCCGCCCGCCGCCCCACCGTACAACGCTTCATATTCCCCTCTTTCCATAAATTGAGCCTGCTTCTTCTGCGGCGACCATACCACCCGCCGCGCCGACTGTCGTGCACTCTTCTCTTTCTTTTTATCTGATCCCATTGTTTTGCTCCTCCCGAAATTATTTTTTAATGAAGAATGAATGATGAATGATGAAAAATTGCGGAGGCGCTTTCAGCGCGTATTTAAAAACGCCCTCCGCAGCCTTTCGCTATTTCTCAAACTTCCTACATCTCCACCTGCACTATCCCTTGCAAAGCACATTTATTCAGCTCCCTTGTGTAAAGGAAGCTCGCTTGCTTCCGATATGATCATATTCACTGACACTAACACCGTTCAAATTGCTCATACTCTTTCTGCCGTCAAGACTGAGGGGTTGCTACCGCCAACCACTCCATTTCCATCATCACCGCCAACCGCTCTCTGCCCTTAAAATTCAAATTCGCGCCGCAGGAGCCACCATAATTCTTCATTCTTCATTATTCATTATTCATCATCTCTCATCTCCTCCCTCTCCGGCAACACCACGATTCCCTTCTCGCTTTCCTCCTCGCCGTCCTGCGGAACATTTCCGTCCCACTCATATCCGCATCTGTTTTTAAGCCAGAATATCTGAGCTGTTGTGCGCTTTATAGCCTCTTTCTTTTCATCCTTGTTTTCTTCCGTTGTTGCCATATCTAATGATTTATAATAAGGTGATACGATAAAATAAAACTGGTCAGCCCAGTGCGAGCTTGCGAGCGGCTGTAACGGCTTATGTGGCATGGAAGCGCGGAGCGGTTTTGTGCGACATAGGCAATTCTTGTAACAGTCCTGACACGAACTTTGGATATATTACAGCTCACAGAAAGGATGGTTTGTCCGAAGTCTTTATAAACGTCTAAAACAAACGTACTCCGCCACATTCATTTCTCAAAAACTGCTTTCAACCGCATCATAAGAATAAGCCCAAATTCAGCCATAAACCAACGCTATTCCAAAAGGTCACAAAATGCAGCGTGAAAGACTATGTTTCGCATTGTAAAAAGCCATCTTTTGAAAGCCAATACACGGCATTTCGCAACAGTCTCAGTTTTATCATGTTTCACACTCCGTCTCCGTCATGAACATTATTGTCCGAAATAAGGGATAAAGACGGCTGTCCACTGTTACAACAGTCGGAGGTATCCGACTTTCCAATTCCATCATTTGGCGTATTGGCAGAGATACCATCTTTATCTATACCATTGTCGCCAATCTCTCCGACACAATGATGCCGTTCTTTCACGCTCACGTAATACGGATTGAGTATCTTTTGATTGTCCGTATACCATGCCGATACACAATGCACGGTGTGTATGCTTGTGCGGTTGGTCTGTTCGGATGTGACAATCCCCAACTCGGCCATTCTGTCAAGTAGCCTCGAAATGGTCTTCTTGTCATAGCCTAAACGGGTGGCCAATTCAACTTCCGAAAGGGCGACTTGCCCGATATGCAATGTAACAGCAAAGCCTTTCTTTTCGTACTTCGTTTCCTTAATGACCACAGCGTCAATGAGGCATTTCAATACCTTCATGCGGTCGATACCGTACTTGCTTCCTGCCAGAAAATCAAGCTGGCTGTCGGAAAGCACTATGCAATAATAAACGTCTTTCTTCATTTTCATTTCTATCTATTGTTCAACTAACTCTAACTGAAATTGGTCAATGAGCGTTTGCAAACTCGGACATCGCTTTATCATCTTTTGAAGCGTCATCATGGGAGTGTCCTCCATCAGCAGAAAGTCGACTATATCCAATCCTTTCTCCCTCTGTTCGTCCGTTGCACATTGCTCCAGCTTATCACTGAAAACCACTTTCGAGCAGATGGAAGAGAGCAACCGCGCTTTCTCCTGCCAAACCTTCTTCGCTCCCAAATCAGGACAAAGTATGACGGCACGGTTCTTCAACACGGCAACGGTGTCAGCCTTGAAACAGCCGTGTATTCCTCCGGTCGCCAGCCAAACAAAGTCAGGCATGAAGTGGCTGGCCACTAAAGCGGATTTCTCACTCTCCACAATGGCTACAGCTTTTGTTGGATAACCAGCTAAAAGATGTTCGCCAAACAAGCATTGCTTCATGTTAAAGTGTTCAAGTTCCAATTCCGTATGCACCCAACTCACATAGCTTCTCGGTTCTTTTACCCGATGTCCTGTCACCGGATTATACAGCATGATCTTTCCGGCTCGCACTCTTCCTTGTCGGTCAATCTGCCAGAACACCGTGGAGCCTCCCCATTTCTTGGATGTCCCGACACAGTATAATTGGAACAGCCGGGATGTTTCTTTCTCACCAAATACACTTGAAAGAAAGATGAATAACGGATTCCGTTCGTAGTTGGCAAGCGAGCGGTGCATAATGTCACGGTCAATGTAATCTGTTGGCTTGGGCTGCACAATTTTTGTTTGTGACTTCCATGACTTCCTTTCTTCCAATACAACGGGATTATCTTTGAAATAATCCGATGGCTTATAATGGTATTGGCACGAATGTTCATGGTCGCACCTGCCTACATAATCAGGAAACGCAATTTGTCCTTCGGCATCAACATACTTGACGAAACATTGCTTTCTTCCGCATTTAGGGCAGGTCAGCTTAGAGCCTCGCTTGTATTTTTGGAGCGTAAATCTGTATTCAGGCATAGTTCCTCCTTTTTTATAAATGCAGTTCGTGCAGTTTGCAGTTGCTGCAGTTTTGCAGGTTACCCATATTCTCTGAACTGCAAACTGCAAATACTGCAAGGTGCAAACTGTATAGCTCATTGCAGTTTCTCATATTCTCCTCTTTTGACTTTCCTGACAACCTTGCTCGTTGTAAGGTTGACCAGCATATACATCACAGACCTCTCGGACAGACCGACTTCTTTTCCTGCTTGGATAGCTTCGGCGGTGGAAAACAAGACAGGTACGTTGTCAAGCAATTCTTTCTTTTGCGGTTCTATACTCTCCATCAACATGAATCTTTGTATGTTTGAATAACAGTCTTCAAAATAGGAACTTAATCTGATGGCCGACTTAATGGAATCTATATCCACGAAATCCTTGTGTACTTCGCCACAAGCCCATCGGAGTATCTGGAATACTAAAGCCAACCGTGCAGTAATCATAGGTATTTTCATTACCCGACTGTCAACTAAGCCATCATCCTTGATTTGGTTTACCTTGTGGATTAAGCCATTGCGCCAATCGGTAAAATAGGCTCCAGTCTCTGGAGAAAAATTCAGTACGTTCTGTAATGCGTAGTCGTTGTTCTCATCCGTTATGAAACAAATCTCGCAAATACGGTTGATTATATCTTCCCACAAGGCAGAATACTTCTCAAACGATGAAGCAGTGGAATCTTCGTCAATCGGCCAGTCTGATATTTCCTGTGACGAGGGATAAACGAAAATTATCCTATCCAGCAAGCCATTGTCCTTGTATCCCTTATCGACCAGTTCGTGCACACGGGTAGTCTGCATCGTGCCGACTATGTTTATAAAAGGCCGCTCAATGTGAATGGGTATCGGCATACTGCATCTTGACACATCAAGAGGCTTACCACTGAAAGCAGTCAAGAGCTGTTCTATCAGTTGCCCCTTGCTGTACTGGTTCACGGCATTGAACATTCCCATTATTTCATCCACATACACGGCCACTCCTCTTGGATTGTCGTTAAGCGCACGAATAAGAGCTTCAGGAGTGAAATCAGAAATGATTGTCCGCTTCAAAATCGGCTTAGACGGCAATGGCGGTCTTTCGTCTTTCTTACCCTTCTGATTTTCCAGTATGGAATTGTAGTTTTCCATATCTATCTTGAATTGCTTAATGACTTTGGCATCAAGTTTTCGGATGGGCCGAAAGGCAAAGTCAAGCGGAGGTGTTTTACCCATGCCTGGCCGTCCGACCAATATCATGTATAGAATTGGACTACTAACCCAGCCGCCACGGATGCGGATGTTGACCGCATTGCCGATGGCCGTTGATGCTGCTGCAATAAGGGATGCCATCGTGTACTCAATGGAATAGTTCTCTTGCCGTGCCAATGCCAGAACCATGTCCTGCAACTTGGCAGGAAATACGTCCAAAGGTATCTTGTTTTCAATGACACCCTCGAACTCCATTCTGATGCTGTTGCACAAGTCAAGTGAATCCATTAGAACGGTCTGTTTCGTTTGGCATTAATGAATTGTGCAGCTTCTTCCGCCAGTTCCTTCTGTGATTTCCGCTTGCCGTCATGAAGCCATGCGTCAATCTCCGATTTGAGGAACATGATGCGCTTTCCTCTCTTATGGAACGGAATCTGGTGGCAACTCGTCCATCCGTAAACGGTCTGTTCCGCCGGATGGCTGGGCAGGTATTCGCACAGTTCTTTCAGGTTCATCCACTGGTCGGCAGGTCGTACTTGTGGAATGTTGTTCAGACCGTCAATCTTGGAATCAAGTTTATTCAACTTATCCATCATCCATGACATTGCCTTAGGCAAATCTTCAAATGTAATGTTCTTGTCTCCCATATTATTATCAGTTGATTTTGCCGCAAAGTAAAAGCAAATCCCAATACTGATTTATGGGTGACAAATATCACCTAAAGAAACATCAGCAGGTCATAAGAATCATAAACGATATGTATTGATTATCAACGGATATAATGACAAATTCCATTATTAGATTTTTTCGATTATGCCTCTCGACATAAAGGAATCATCATTGAATCATAAGGTTATGAAGATAAAAATGCACAGAAACAGAAAGCCACCCACATGAAGATGCAGATGGCTTACAGAATAGGAAATCAATGTCGCTTTCTATACTTAGTGTAAATTATTTTTTAGAAATTTCTTAAGCGAGATTGTAGTTATACCCAATAGCTTAGACTTAAGTTGTAGCCCATTGTCTGATGTAAGCATAATTGGATTCTGTTCTTTATACTTTAATGCGACTGATAATATCATATTGTCAGGTGAACGTTTATCAAAGTCATCTGGCAATAAAGAAGTATCTGCGAACTCGTATAAAATCTCATGTTGTGTCTCATTATTAAGATTGCGTAAAGCCTTCTCCGCGTTTTGTCTTCGTTCTTCAGTTAATTTGATTTTCATCTTATCGAGCTCATCCGTCACCTTTGCAGACAAGATGATAGGATACTTTCTGTCAATCTTAGAAATAATATCGGGACAGTCCACAAAAACATTAGTATCAATGATGTAATAGTTTTTCTTCGTTACACTTAATTCCTTCTTTTTCCGTTCAAATTGAGAGAGGTCAATTTTACCTACAACTTTCAACCCTATTGTGGAGGAGACCGTTGATGCTGTTTTTTCTTCAGATATAGGTTGGACTATAAGGCCTGATGATTCTGACTCTTGCAAATTAGTTCTCCATACATCTGTTTTACCATCAAACTTATCACAGTTATTTATAAACTGTAATACTGTAGGTGAGACAGTGTGAAATTCGTTAATAGGCATATCTGAAATAATGAGAGTCGTACTAAGCGAACGGCTTGTTGCTACATTAAAACGTCGATCTTCTAGTGCGAAACCCGGATTCCTTCCAGGAATGTATAGAATAGCGTAATCAACAGTCATGCCTTGGATTCTATCTATCGTTTCGATAGTTATATCCAGTTCAAGGTCAGACGTACAGAAACGTTTCTGCAGTTCCTTTACAGAATCTCTAAAAGGTGTTATGATAGCTAAAGAACGATCAGGATAAAATTTTTCCAGCTTTTCAATCACATCTCGTATAATAGCATCTGCTTTATCTGAATAAACTCCATTGCGGACATCTAGTGTACAATGGTAAAGTACACCGCCATCTTGTGGAAATAAGACACTATTCGCTTTGGTAAAATCTAAATAGTCTTTCTTCACAGACACAAAACGATTCCCGTAAAAGCATTTTGTAAGGGAGGCAGATCGACTCGTGAGACGGAAAGTGGTTACTATACGATAAGATTTTATCGATGTTCCCAGCGCCATAGACTTTAATCCTTCAACTTGTGTTGCCACATTCCACGAATTATATTGTGGATTGTTAAGTTTCACGATAGGCGGCAACTGCATAGGATCACCTACAATTAGGCAATCTACCCCTAACTGCTTAAACGCAACTATAGCCGTAAGAAAAGCCTGGGAAGCCTCTTCTATTACAATCAGATCGTATTTAGGCAGACCATAAAGTGTCATTTTCTTCTCACTATATACGCTTGATAGCTGATAGTTTGTCGCACAGAGTATTTCGCCACCAGGAACCTGCAAGTCGGCCGAGGCAGCTTTTACACCAGACACCTGTTTGCGTTCGTCAATAGAGAGATTTGTCTTGCTGACACGACCTCCCTTCACATACTTCTGCAAAGGCTTCTGCTTTATCAACTCGATAAGGCCCTTGTTCGCCATAGTGGTGACGCAGACGGTTTTGCCAGCATCAAGATACGATGAAATCACAGAAGCGATGGTGTAACTCTTACCAGTTCCCGGAGGACCTTGTACGATACAACAATGTTCATTAGCGAGCGTGTCTATGATTGTGTCAGAGATGCCTGTTGGCTTCTGTTCATCAAACGCAAGTTCCTCGGGTGTCCATTCATCATAATCAATAGTCGGTTCAAGGTTCAATTCCTCGTTTGAAGAGAATGCATCCATGTAGTTGGCAAGGTTACGGAAATACTCTACAGGAGGAAATGGATTATGGACGATAAGTGAAAGACTTTTGCCATCAGCCAATGCCTTTGACAAGATATCGTACAACTTAATACTGAATCCAGAGCATGCAACATAGTCATAGTTGGAATCACCAGTATGAACATAGTACATTGGAGTCATGTCAGAACCTGGAGAATGAAAATCCTTATTGTCAACGAACTCCTCCCAACGGCAGATCCATTCCGTAACGTGTTCACCTAATGCTTGTTTAACACCTTTCTTAATTATACACACGCCCTTCAGAACTTTCAAGCGTGGAGCCATACGGCGGGGGCATTTGAGGATAATCATGCCTGTTTCATGCTGAATGGAATCAACATAAGCAAGCGACAATTCACCTGTCTTGAATAAGTTCCGCATCTGCGAGCGATTGATCTTTTGTTGTTCGTCGATAGCCTCCTTCACCTGGTCAGCAAAGAATGACTTATAGTTTGCAAGTTTGATATTGTCAATCATAATCAATAGTCGTTATCGTTGTAATCATCGTTACCATCTTCCGCTTCTGCCATAGCACCAACATAGTGAGCGAATACGGCATCCATATTTGTACGAGCAGCCACACGAATCAAGGTGTATGCAGTACCTTTGGCATCTTCAAGTATGCCTGTATAAAGAGCCCTTACTACATCAACCTTCTCCTTGCCGGTAATCTTGATAACAACATCGTCTTTTTCTACGAGTTTCAGGAATTCCTCGGCGTTGTTAATGTAATGGAAGTTCTTGCCTTGTCCATCAAGATAAACACAAATCTTCCACTTGTCACCAACCATCTTATTCCATACAGAAGGAGAAACATACATCACGCCACGAGCAGCACTACAAGTATGAATGTATCTACCATCTTTAAGTTTGTGTACAGTTACATCACTCGCATTACGCACGAACTCTTCCATTGTTTCCTCAGGCTCTGCGTGCATCTCATTTCTGAGGTTCTGGTACAGACGCAACTGAGCAAGATAATTGGTGTCGGCAATCTGCTCTGGCTTGATGTTACATTGAGCTAAGAGGTCTATTTCCTCCCTCGTTGGTGGTAATGATTCCAGTTCAAGAGGCGTTCCATGTGAGCGAAGGCGTTCTAATTCCTTTTTGGTAAAGATCTTCGGATGTTTACGTGTACGAGGTTTGTAAGGTCTGTCGCCAACAGGTTGATAATTCTTGTCCTTATCAACAGATCCCATGTACCCATTGCGGTCAGGATCATAATCCTTATGAGGCTTATTTGATAAAGCGTGAGACGTGTTAGACGTATGAGTATTAGAAGGCGTTGTGCTGGCATTATCCGTCGTGTCAACATCTTCATCAACGTCAGCTTCTACATCGTCTGTTTCATCTGTGTCATCGTAGTCTTCAATATCCTCTTCATCAACCTGTTCATATGTGTCATACTGACCAAGGTCATCTTCTGACTCTTCCTCTGCTGTAGATGACGTTGTTTGACCAACTGGTGATTCAGCTTGTTGCGACTGCTGTTGTGGACGAGAGTCAGAAGTTGGCTGTTGCGATGCGGTTTGAATAGGTTCTTTTGGTGATGTATCTGCTTCTTCCCCAACTTCAAGTTCGTTAACAGGTCTTGACGTTACATCTTTATTTGGTGCACCAGGCTTGTCATCCTTGCGAATAGTTTCCCTATCGTCAACATGTTGGTTTTCGGTTGATGTCTCTGTAGTTGCTTCTGTAGCAGTATCTGTTGGTTCATACGTAGCATTGCTATAGTAATCGTTTTCTGTTTCGAAAGGTTCTTCTTCCTCTGGCTCAACGTTGATGGTCAAATCCAACGATCTGAGATAAGCGCGGAACTTTTCATCGTATGCAAGCGAAGAGCAATATTTTTCGATGCACGCTTCTACAGAAACGCTATCATCAAGAACGTCTTCACATACATTGTCATACACGTCAAAACCTACCAGTCGCTTCAATCTACTACAGAACTTTGTAAAGGTACGATTATGCTTCCATGAGCTTACATAATAAAGGTGGTTGTCATCGTTATAGATACGCTCAACATCATTATGTATAGTGTCATAACCGAGGTCTATCTTTTCACATACAACAAAATGATACTGCGACAGCTTTGTATTATAGCGTTCGTAGAGTTCTTGGAAACGATCTGGGTTCTCGATAGCCGACAAGATAAGCAGACGAGGTCTGATAATGGCAACCATATCAGCTGTTTCATCTTGTTTACCTATAGGTGTTGCCACAAAATCAGAACTTGTCAGACATTTTATCTTCAGTATGTTGCAGACCTTGACAAACAAATCTGTATCATAAGGGAAAGCACTTGTCTGCATAACAAACTCATCGCCACGGAAGATATTCCTTTCCTGTGTCGCATCTGGATGGATAGCATAAAGTTCCGTAATATGCTTCTTCTGCCCCTTACCATTACGCCATTCTGCAGTTGGCGTTTTACGATAGTTGTCAACCAAAGTCTCATCTTGAATAGGCGAAGACAGCATCCAATTAATTACTATACTGCGGAAATGAGTTTCTTCCTCTCTTGGATGCGTGACACGAGCAAGGTAATAAAGGCAATCTTCAAAAGAGAGAGCCTTACAGAAGTTGATCTTCTCAAATAATTCACGAGCATCACTATTGTCAATAGAGTCAACAATAGCTTTGCAAGGAACCTTCTCTTGCCATTGAGGTACCTTGGCACGAACAGCATAACCAGCTATGTGAGGTGCATACAACAACTCCGGCTTTTGAACAGAATTCTCTGTTGGTATGCACACGCGGTTATTGAAATATCCATCTTCCACCCATGATTCATATTCGCCCAAGCGACGAGAGAAACATTTCGACCAGAAATAACAAGCAAATGTGCGGTTTGCGAGATACTTCAAGTCCTCTCGCGTCATATTTTGATGCACGTTCTCCGCTTTGAAATATTGCTTAATGATATCCTTGTTGCCTTCGAATATGTAAGTGTCAGAAAGATACGACAATTCAGACACACCATTTGCCTCAAAGTCGCACGTTGGAGAATATTCTGTTCCAAGTGTCAGCTCATGAGCAAACTTGTATGTCGTTTCATTCGACTTGACCAGATACTTTATCTGCTTACGAAGTGTGTCATTTATGTCATACTCACTCTGTATCTTGGCTACTTCACGTACAAACTGAATGTGAATGTCTGCAACGCTATTCTTATCGGCAGCAAACTTTGCAAGATAATCCTTAACCTTTGCGTCAATCCACATTTGCTTTGTGGTAATGAGATTGCGATTACCGTACTCTTCAGAGATAGCATGAAGCAAGTCCTTATTTGCCTTTAGAATATCGGGATGAACCTCGTTGGCAAGAGTGATGTACTTAAATGGTTCAGATACAGAAGCCTCATCCACGTTGACGATTATTACCTGATCAATAGTCTTATAACCAGCATATTGAGTACGAACTCTCAACTGCATAATTTGGTGTTTCCTTTCTGCCCATTTATCCTTCAGGTCTTTAAGGTGCTTGGTCATCATCGCTACAACCGAATCCAAAGACTCGGCTTCAATAGTTGAAAGCTTAGGCAAGATGTCTGAGAAAAGAATATCCTTGTTATCGGACTTAAGACCGAGTTTCCTGAACAATTTCATCCACTCTGCCTTCTCGTTTTCATTGGCGGTTTCGATGTAAGACGAAGACACAAACTGCGCCTCCTTTACATACTTAGTTACCAGTGCCTCAATTTGTTCCTGCTGATAGGTGTCAGAAATGTAAAGCGATGCACAATTGATAAGCGCGTTGTTATTGTCAAGCAACGGAATAGTCTTGAACTTATCAACAGATGTAATTTGCTTCTGGTTTACCTTTACCCATCGCCAGAAATCAACGTTATTATTTATAACATTAATAGATTGACGCAAGTTTGCGTTCTGGACAAGGATGTCAGTTGTGGTATTGATGTCAAACTTCACAATCTTGAACAGCTGACGCATATCCTGAGAGAAATCATCGGTATATTTCTGTGAGAGCATAACATACGTCTTCGGACACCATGCTTTCTCGCACAGAATCTTTGCGTCCTCGTTGTATTCGATATACTGGATATTCAGTTCCCTTGCTCTTACTATGGTTCCATCATAGGCAAGTAAAGGCATATCCTTGATGTCGTTGAAACTCATAGTATCATCAAAGAGTCTGTCTGCGTCTCGCTTCAGGTATTCCAAGAATGTGAGCATAGTTGCCTCGTCAACAAGACTGGCATAGATAACCGCCTTGTTCTTTATTACAACATCTGTGAAGAACGACTTGTCTGTGAAGGTCTTAACGCCAAACTGCTGACGCAAGAACGATTCCAGTTTCTTTACCTCTTCCTTCTCACGACCTTCAAAGTAATCATTCGATAGAGCATACATCATGCTATCCTGCAACCAAGCATGATTGATATTGTCAGCATAGGTGCTGTTCTGAGCATACGCATCCTGATTGAAGTATCGCACGTCATCGTTGCAAAGATATACCTCATTTTTGTGGATGTCAATACAACGCAAGACATAATCCTTGAAAGCGTTTTCCTTCAACTGCGCTTCACAACCGTACACATATTCAACAAATGCTTTGTTGGCGGCATAATTGTTTTCTATGGCAGCGTTTACTTTTGCTCGGAAATCGGCATCGCCAACTATGACAGTCGTGATGAAGGAGTCCTTGGTAAATTCGTTGAATCCAAGGTCAGCAAATATTGCAGTTATATTACCTTTCTCGTCATCAGCAAGGCTATCAAAATAAATATGCGATAGTACGTTGATAACATTCTCGCCCAACCATTTCTCACGTGTTAAGCCATGAGCATCTTCGTTGAAGAAGTAGTGATAATTGGTATAGTCGGTACTTGCACCACCAGCCTCAGTAATGTACGGAACCTTTGTCTTGTTAGCCTTTAAATCAACTTCCTTTACTGCAAGATAACGATAGAATGCAACAGAATTGCTTGGTACGTTAAGCAACGCCATAGCATCCTCATTGGATAGAATGTAATCTGTAATCATAGACGCAGCAGAGAAAGACAGGAAATACTTGTCTGCAAATGATTTCCAATTTTCATCTTCCTCAAAATTTGCTCTTGATGCCTCGCAAAGATGCGGTACAAATCTACGCAAGAATCCTATTCCATTACAATTCGTGTCAAAATCATAGTAGAGACTTCCTGCTGTAAACAGATCGCCTTCGTATTCAATAAATATATTTTTCTTCGCAAACTCGTTTAGTTCATCCTTACTCAACCAATGTCTTATAAATCGTGTATTGTTTTCGGGAACTGTCAACCATGTCTGGAAATCAGTTTCCTCACATTTCTCTACAACAGCATCAACCTCTACATCAAGGCTCGAAGGAGAATGCTTGTACAAGAAATCCATGAATGCCTCCGATTGTCTTAACTCGTCAACTGGCAAGGAATAGTCACCCAACTCCATAAGAATTACGAAGTCTTCGTCTGAAATGACTCCGTTCGCTGTCATGCCAGTCATGTCGTTAATAATATTGTCGATGCATTCAAAGGTTTGTTCACCATCCTTATCCACGCATGGAACAAAAGGCTCTTCTTTTATGAGCTTTTCAAATTCTTCCTGGAACTCCTCTATAAACGTCTTATACACTCGTCTCTTCTTGCACTCATCAAAGTCTGGGATAAGCGCAAAGATTGAGTCAAGGTCGTATTTTTTGCTTTCAATAAGCTGCTTGATCCAATAAAAGAACTGTTTACCTGCAATACGAGCAATAACGTGATTGAGCTCGATATCCTCAATATCATCACGCTGCCCGTTGGGCACCATATCGGTGTTCATTAGGAAATTGAAGCCCCAATCAGCCCGTTTTGCTGGCAGATAGCAGTAAAGCATGGCATCATCAACTGGCATCAACTTTCTTTCAGCTTTCTTGCACGCAAACTTTACCGCAGTCTTACGGAAGTTCATGTACTTCTCAGGTATTTTCTCATAACCATCCGAACGAAGAGAGTCTGGATTTTCCAAGACATCGTTTATCTTATCTGTAATGTCCTCAGGAATATCATCTACAAGAGAATCTGATACACACCAGTCTTTATTGTCTTTCTCACGTACAATCGGTTCATCCTGACCATCAATAAAGATGCTAACCTTCTTGATGTTCGGGATAAACAATATGACGCGCTCTGATTCAAATACATCGGTAAACAAATCGATGTAGTTATCATCTCTGTCTTCGTCGGTCAGAATTTCCTTATCTCGTGGTTGGAGAGCGAACTTTACTCTGAACTCTTCGTTTGGATGCTGACGGAAAACAGACTTGATTTCATTATCTATCTCATTATGTTCCGTCCAGATTGGTAATATCTGCCATGGTGTATTGATTACATCCGTAGCAGACTTGTCGAACCTGAATGTGTAATTACCAGTATTGAGGAGAACATAGTCGTTGTCAAGAAAAACGGTCTTAAAACCAATACCTTTGTAACCGATGGCTTCGGTATTGTCAGACTTCTCGCCATCATTTATATCACAAATAGCTGCAATATTCTTCGGATTGAAATATTCACCTGTATGCTCGAATGTTAAGTAGTTCTCGGTAATATGGAACTCTACATTAACAGGCAAAGGTTGAATCTTGCCATTAATTTTAGTACGACGAGGATAATCATTAGCATTCTGCAACAACTCATAGATGAATACTTCCTTACCGCTTTGTGTAAGTTGCTTTTTGAGAGTATCAAGCGAACGAGCAATCTTCTTTGCAGCACCTGCAGGATAACGCATAATGCCCTCGTAAAGACTGTTCACAATGTCTTTGGGGTAAATTGGTGTTATTTCCTCATGCAAGTCTATACCAAACTTGAGAGGATCGGTTTCAAGCAATACCCAAGTGAACTTGTAGTATGCAAAGCGGTTAAATTCCTTGTTACTTCTAAATGAGATAGACAGATTCTTTATACCACGTTCCTTATCTTCAATCTTTGTAAAATCAGTATTACGGATATCTGTTATCGTAAACCAACCTTCATTTCTTTGCGGCGCAAACTGACCAATAAACTGATTGTTCTCAAGACGCAATCTGCGTTTGATTTTAACGACCTCCTCGGAATCTACGTATTGGGTTGCTGCACGATTGTATTGTGGTCTTCTTTGCTCTTCGTGAGATTTTGGCTTAGCTTTTTCAATTACATACTTTGTAGGTTTTTCTCCTGAGAAATCTGTCCAGAATGAAAACAATCCAGAATCTGTTAAAAATTCATAGAAATGCTCGTACCCCAGATTCTTATAATTGATGCCGACTTTCCCAACAGCACGTAAGAGATCATACTGGTTCACCCATCCATCACCTTTGTCTATCAATTCTACCTTAGGCAAAGATTGATATATCTCACGTAATTTTTCTATTATAGATTTGCTGATCATATTCTATTAGATTAGTTATTACAAGATAGTCATCACAATTTTCTGATTGTCTGTAGGGACAAGTAGCTCACGAATATCAACCTCAAGTATCTTTGCAATTTCTACTAAAGTTTCAAGAGTGGGCTGTGTTGTATTAGTACACCATTTGCTTACTGTAGCCTGATCTTTACCAATTTGGTCTGCAAGCCACTTATTCGTTTTCTTTTTTTCTACGAGAACTACTTTGATACGATTAATATTTTTATTTGTTGCCATATAATTACATTCTATTGTCTTATACATAACCAAAGATGCAAAATTATTTCGAAAAACAACAATATATTTTATTGTAACATAAAACTATTTACGTATTTACCTAATAATTTGATTTAGAATATAAAATTATAGTCAACAATACGGTAAATCAAGCTTAATCGTCTTGGTAGCCTCTTCTTTTTTCGCATCAACCACCTTTGCATACACCTGCGTAGTTCGGACATTTGTATGGCCAAGCATTTTGCTGACCGTGTAAATGTCTGTTCCTCCGGCGAGTTGCAGGGTTGCATACGAGTGCCTAAAACAATGGTAGGTGATGTGCTTCGTAATTCCGGCTTCCGCAACCCATTTCTTTATTGGACGGTTAATCCATGACGGGTCGGGCAGTCCGGCAAAAACTAATTGTTCACCGTCCTTCCTTTCACCACATAATTGAAATGCCTGTTCGGATATGGGCATATACTCAACGCCTTTGGTCTTTTGCTGGGTGAAGTTCAATCGGTAACTGCCGTTGAACACCTCTATTTCTGACCACTTCAACTTTTGAATGTCGCAATGGCGAAGCCCGGTCAGTGCGGAAAAGAGGGCGGCACGCTTCAACAATGGGTCGCATGGAGTTTGAGCCAAACGGTTCAGTTCATCTATGGTCAAGTATTCCCTACGGCTTTCTTGACCTTGAATACCTTTGACCTTTGCTCCAATATCAACCGTCAGATAACCGTCAATGAAAGCCTGCTTCAATGCGGCCTTGAATATGGAGAAATAAGTGGATGCTGTATTTTGCGAGATGACACCTTTCTTGCCACCTCCTTGTGGGGCGTTCAACAGGAACATACGGAAGGATTCTATCAGCTTCAAATCAATCTGTGAGAAAAGGATGGTATCGCCTTTCGCAAAGATTTTCAACAGTTCATGCACACGCTTCCAGTTGATGATAATGGAATCAGAGCTATGGGCGTGGCGTAACCGCTGCACATAGTCGAAGTATTCAATGAAGTTGCAACGTGAACGCTCCAGCTGCTCAGCCTGTTCAGCATCAGTTTCTGAATATAACGAGGCATTGTCATATTCCTTTTGGCGCAAGCTTCTTACCTTGTCAGCATAGATACACGATTCCTGGTCTAACTGTGATTTGCATTGGATGATACCGTTCAAATCACGTTTAGGCTTATAAGTGGTCTTGCCGTCTTTGGCGGTTCGGGCGTTCCGTGACTTATCCCAAATAGGAGTGGTGATGGTACGGTTCAGATATTCACGCACTCTCTGAGGAGTGGGTTTGTCTGCTTGAAAAACCGGATAGGCTTCCACATATAGATACCATTCCTCGCGGTATTCCGACTTGCGGAGTTTTACCGAGACTCGTGTATTGGCCAACGCTTTCTTCATTGCTTCATTCCTTTATATAGGTTATCAATTTCCTTCTTAGGGACATAAACGAAATTACCTATCTGACGCGTGGGGATAGAGTATTTGCGAATATGCAGGTAGACTGTACTGTCCTCTAAATGGAATTTCTTGGATATTTCGCCAATGGTATAACAGTCCTTAGGCTCCAAGCTATACAGTTTAGCTATGGGTTTTGGCTTAGCGAGAGCTTTCTTCCGTAGCGGATAAAGTTTCAGCAGTTCTTCTTTGCTGAGCCTTATTTGTCGTTCGCCTACGTTTACACTTGAAATGACACCTTTACGAATCAAGCGATATAGGGTTTCTTTGCTAATCCCGAACAAAGCATAGGCTTCGGGAACAGTGATATAGTCTTTGGATTTCGGTATCTTCTTCACAACCTCATCCAATTTCTGCATCCTCAGTTCCTCGTCCTTGTTTCTTTTCCAAGCAATTTTGGAGCATCTTGGAGAACAATACCAAGATTCAATGGTCTTCGCCTTGAACAATTCTCCGCAGACCTTGCATTTGCGTACTATCTCGAACTTTGCTGCTGGCATATCTGTCTTTGAAACATAAATTATTCACTATCAATACCGACAATATATTAAGTGTCACTTTATCTACTTTTAAGTGCCGGCACAAATATGGTACAAATATACGATAAAAATCCGAGAAACAAGCAAATCTATTAGAAAGTGCTAAAAACAAAATAGGGAGTAACTCATTGAGCTACACCCCATTTTTCTATCGTTGGTTATCGTTGTTTACCGATACTTATTTCACCTCCTCGAAGTCAGCATCTTGAATATCTTCTTTATTATTAGAAGAACCCTGATTAGCCTGTTGTCCTGCACCTGCACCCGGACCGGCCTGAGCGCCACCTTGTGCACCACTCTGAGCATACATTTCAGCGCTGGCAGCCTGGAATGCTGTATTCAGTTCAGCCATGGCAGTATCAATAGCAGCCAAATCCTGTGCTTTATGAGCATCTTTCAGTTTCTGAAGAGCAGCTTCAATCGGAGCTTTCTTATCAGCCGGCAACTTGTCACCTAATTCCTTCAACTGATTTTCAGTAGAGAAAATCATGGAGTCAGCTTGATTCAATTTGTCAATCTTTTCACGTTCCTTCTTGTCTGCTTCTGCATTAGCTTCAGCTTCGGCTTTCATCTTTTCGATTTCTTCCTTGCTCAAACCAGAGGAGGCTTCGATACGGATAGCTTGTTCCTTGCCGGTAGCTTTATCCTTGGCAGATACTTTCAAGATACCGTTGGCATCGATATCGAATGTCACCTCAATCTGAGGAACACCACGACGAGCCGGAGCAATACCAGTCAAATTGAACTGACCGATTGACTTGTTTTGTGCAGCCATCGGACGTTCACCTTGAAGTACGTGGATAGTCACTTCAGTCTGGTTATCGGCAGCTGTAGAGAAGGTCTCACTCTTGCGGGCCGGGATAGTAGTGTTTGCATCAATCAACTTAGTCATTACACCACCCAATGTTTCGATACCCATTGACAACGGAGTAACATCCAGCAATACCACACCTTTGATTTCATCTGTCAAAACAGCACCCTGAACGGCAGCACCTACAGCAACCACTTCGTCAGGATTAACACCCTTGGAAGGAGTCTTACCGAAGAATTTTTCTACCAATTCCTGAACAGCCGGAATACGTGAAGAACCACCAACAAGGATTACCTCATCGATATCAGAGTTGCTCAAGCCTGCATCGCTCATAGCCTTCTTGCAAGGTTCAAGACAAGCCTGAATCAAATTGTGAGCTAAAGCTTCAAATTTAGCACGTGTCAAAGTCTTAACCAAGTGCTTAGGCATACCGTCTACGGGCATGATGTATGGCAGGTTGATTTCAGTTGAAGTAGAAGAAGACAATTCAATCTTAGCTTTTTCAGCAGCTTCTTTCAGACGTTGCATAGCCATCGGATCTTTTGTCAAATCCGCACCTTCGTCATTCTTGAATTCCTGTACCAACCAGTCAATGATTACCTGATCGAAGTCATCACCGCCCAAGTGAGTATCACCGTTAGTAGAAAGTACTTCGAATACACCACCACCAAACTCAAGGATAGAGATATCGAATGTACCACCACCAAGGTCGAATACAGCAATCTTCATATCTTTGTGAGCCTTATCCAAACCATAAGCCAAAGCAGCAGCTGTCGGTTCGTTCACAATACGTTTCACTTCCAGACCTGCAATCTGACCAGCTTCTTTAGTAGCCTGGCGTTGTGAGTCCGAGAAGTATGCCGGAACGGTGATAACGGCTTCTGTAACTTCTTGTCCCAGATAATCCTCAGCAGTTTTCTTCATCTTCTGCAGAATCATAGCTGAAATTTCCTGCGGAGTATAAAGACGTCCGTCAATATCTACACGCGGAGTATTATTGTCACCTTTCACTACTTTATAAGGAACACGAGCAGTTTCCTTCTGTACCTGATCCCAAGTTTCACCCATGAAACGCTTGATAGAGAAAATAGTACGTTGCGGATTAGTGATTGCCTGACGTTTTGCAGGATCACCTACTTTACGTTCACCACCGTCAACAAATGCAACGATAGACGGAGTGGTACGTTTACCTTCGCTGTTTGCGATTACTACCGGTTCATTACCTTCAAATACTGAAACACATGAATTTGTGGTTCCTAAGTCAATACCAATAATCTTTCCCATAATTATATATCTTTATTTATTTGTTTTCAATTAAACTGATTTCTTGGCGAATGGTTCACGAAGGACTTCTTTTTTCTTTGGTGCACCAACCGCACGCCCTTCATAAAACAAACGGTATGCCAAAAATAAGAATGTGACAAAGGCTGACAAAATGACTGATTTATTTGCTATATGATACTTTTAAATGGATTCATATAAGGCAAGAATGTCAGAACTCCACCAAATACAATACCTGTCAGCATCCTAGCATAATGCCATAAATGCAATCGGCCTGTTTTCTCGTTTATGAGAAAACAGGCCGACCCATATCAATTCGAATGTAGATGGATTATTGTTTCTTCAACACCAACAATTCATTTCCATTTTCACCTAACAAATATACTTTATCATCTTTCATGCTGAAACTTTTTGTTTCATTCAAAGCATTCAGCACGATAGTTTCAGTTTCCATATCAGGACACATCATCATGGTAGTAGCAACATTGTCAAATCTCAAAGAATTGGGTTTTCCATCTTCCTGCATTAACGCACCATTTATGGTATTACAGCCCACATTACCGTAAATGCGGCTTTCATCCAAATTAAAACCGATAAAAGGGGTCACCTCAGCCGTACCTACAATCTTCTTTCCATTCACCAATTCAATAACCCATTCTCCTGAAAGATCAGACAGTGACACTTCCGGAGCCGCCTTCTTTTCCAAAGTCATCAACGGCTGACCATCTTGATTACATAGAGTTATCACGTCGGGCTTGTCAGAAACCGTCTGGAAAGAAGTCACTTTATCCAATGCACCCAATACCATCTGCTCAGTCTTCATATCAGGGCACATCATGCGGGTACTTCCTATCTGTCCAAACTTCAATGTACCTGGCTTCAGAGAGTCGGCTTCAAAACTTCCCATCATATGGTTACATCCGCTATTGCCATAAATACGTTTCTGAGCTACATCAAAACCAATGAAAGGCATTCTCTCTGTAGATATCTTCTGTCCATCCACCTCTGTAATATTCCATTCCCCATCCAGAGAAGAAACAGACAACATATTCTTTCCACTACCACAAGATACAATCAATGCTCCGGCACAAACAGCCATCATTTTCAATACTAGTTTTTTCATATTATTTTTTTGTTAAATCTGTTAGTTTAGTGTGCAAAACTAACCATTTTATTTTTCACTATAGCAATTATACACAAAAATTTTATACCTTTGTATCAATTTATATATACTAACACTTAAAGCAATGAAAAGGTTTTTAGCCATTTTAATTGGGGCAACAAGCTGTAGCCTATGCACTTATGCACAAAACGGATATATAGTCACGACTACTTCACAACAAACAAGTATTTCCGTAGAATCTTTGGAAAAACAGTTTATAAACGATCATTTCAAGTATTACAACCTGTGTGACTGGACACCAGGCATGAAATTCATGGTGATGCCGGAACGTAAAGACATCATTATTCCTCCTTTTAAATCGGCGGAAACCAACAAGGAGGTGGATACAGGAGAGTTAAAACATAAGATTTTTGAATATCTGGGTTCGGAAATTACCGAACGGGGCTTTGTACATTTTAACTTTGAATGTGAAGGGCAACAATATTATCACGAACTTAAAAACACCACCCTGGAACAATATTGCCTGAAGCCCAAAGCCGGTATTCCTACCCTTGCCTACCTGGGTGATGTGGACATAGCCAAAGAACTGCTGGAAGGACAAACCCTATATATGCGTACCAATAAAGTACGTATAGATGATCCCAACAGCATATCGGGCTATAAAGAGGTCCCGATTGGTATAAATGAAGAAGTAACAGTAACAGCTGTCGGAGTGGGCAGCCGCGCATACCCTGTAAAAATCGTATTCCAAGACAAGAAAGGAAACACCTACTATCAGCCAGTAGCTATATCAAAGACTAATTGTGGCATGGCAGACAGTGATTTTATTATGGAAAATAAAAATAAATATTTTCCAAATTCATTTAGCTTCAGTGATGCAAATACAAAAAAATCAAAGAATCTGATGAGTAAATATGGAAAAAAAACTGTCTATCTGAAAGCGGAAACGGAATGTCTGGATGAAACAGACACTCCGGTGAGACTTCCCCGATATACACAATTCACCATCAAAAATATAATCTCACAAAACAACTCTCCTTACGTCTTTTTAGAATTGGAAAACATAGATGGAAAGCATTATAAGATAAAAGCTGCATTCACCCATACGAGTGTAGTTGATGTGATTTTACAATCAGACAATTATTTTACGGATCTATTCGGCATAGGCAACTTACGAACCAAGTATCCGAATATCACAGAAGAAGTTTGGAACATGATAAGCCGCGGTAAGGTACGAAAAGGAATGACAACCGACGAATGTCGTCTGGCATTGGGTAATCCCATGCGCATCCATATAGTCACGGGTGGCTATGAAACATGGTCCTACGAAAGAAAAACCTTAGATTTCACCAATAAGAAACTAGACCGTATCCACTAATACCCAAAATATTTTGTTATCTTTGCCCTGTGAACGGTAATGTCTGCCGGGCATTTTATTTTAACAAGAATAAAAAACAGCAAATGGGTAAAGTATTAATTATCGGTGCAGGCGGTGTAGGTACTGTCGTAGCACACAAAGTGGCTCAGAATCCGGATGTATTCACTGACATCATGATCGCCAGCCGTACAAAATCAAAATGTGATGCAATCGTAAAAGCTATCGGCAATCCAGCTATTAAGACTGCACAGGTAGATGCGGACAATGTAGACGAACTGGTAGCCCTGTTTAATAGTTTCAAACCCGAAATCGTCATCAATGTAGCTCTGCCTTATCAAGATCTGACCATCATGGAAGCTTGTCTGAAAGCCGGGGTGAATTATCTGGATACAGCAAACTATGAACCAAAGGATGAAGCTCATTTCGAATACAGCTGGCAGTGGGCTTATAAAAAACGTTTTGAAGACGCAGGACTGACAGCGATACTGGGTTGTGGATTCGATCCGGGAGTAAGTGGTATTTATACAGCCTACGCAGCAAAACATCATTTTGACGAGATGCACTACTTAGATATTGTGGACTGTAATGCCGGCAACCATCACAAAGCGTTCGCTACCAATTTTAATCCTGAAATCAATATCCGCGAAATTACTCAGAACGGACGTTATTATGAAGAAGGCAAATGGGTGACCACCAAGCCATTGGAATACCACAAGGATCTGACTTATCCCAATATCGGTCCTCGTGATTCCTACTTGCTGTATCATGAAGAGCTGGAATCATTAGTTAAGAATTTCCCGACCATCAAACGTGCTCGCTTTTGGATGACTTTCGGTCAGGAATACCTGACTCATCTGCGTGTCATCCAGAATATCGGTATGGCCCGCATTGACGAAATAGATTATAACGGAGTGAAAATTGTTCCGTTACAATTCCTAAAAGCCGTACTCCCCAATCCACAGGATCTAGGAGAAAATTATGAAGGCGAAACTTCTATCGGATGCCGCATCCGAGGCGTAAAGGATGGCAAAGAACGTACTTACTATGTTTACAACAACTGTAGCCATCAAGAAGCTTACAAAGAAACTGGAATGCAGGGAGTAAGCTATACAACTGGAGTTCCAGCCATGATTGGAGCCATGATGTTCCTGCAAGGATTGTGGAAACGTCCGGGAGTATGGAATGTAGAAGAGTTTGATCCCGATCCATTTATGGAACAACTGAACAAACAAGGTTTGCCTTGGCATGAAGTATTCGATGGTGATCTAGAACTTTAAAATAGTGATTAATGGCCCATAATTCATACTTGGGCCACACTAACCATTAATCATTAACCACTAAAAAATGAACATAGGAGATAAAGCCCCGGAAATATTAGGCTTAAACGAAAAAGGAGAAGAAATTCGTTTAAGTAATTACAAAGGAAAAAAGATAGTACTCTATTTTTATCCTAAGGATATGACATCTGGTTGTACTGCCCAGGCATGTAATTTGCGTGATAACTATGCGGAACTGCGCGCTCATGGTTATGAAGTAATCGGTGTCAGTGTGAATGATGCCAAATCGCATCAGAAATTTATTGAAAAGAACGAGCTACCCTTTACTCTTATTGCCGATACCGACAAGAAGTTGGTAGAACAATTCGGAGTATGGGGAGAAAAAAGTATGTACGGACGTAAATATATGGGTACATTCCGTACAACTTTCATCATTAACGAAGAAGGCGTGATTGAACGTATCATCTCTCCCAAAGAGGTGAAAACAAAAGAGCACGCACAACAAATTTTATAAACCAACAGATTTATGGCAAAAAAAGATAACGAAGAAATTCCATTCGCAGCAAGTCCGAGTGCCGGAAATAGTGAAAAACTGAAAGCGCTGCAAGCTGCAATGGATAAGATAGAGAAAACTTTTGGTAAAGGCTCTATCATGAAAATGGGTGATGACAACGTACAGGAAGTGGAAGTGATTCCTACCGGGTCTATCGCCTTGAACGCCGCATTAGGGGTAGGCGGCTATCCCAAAGGTAGAATCATAGAAATTTATGGTCCCGAATCATCCGGTAAGACTACATTGGCTATCCATGCCATTGCTGAAGCTCAGAAGGCAGGCGGCATTGCCGCTTTCATTGATGCCGAGCATGCTTTCGATCGTTTCTATGCGGCCAAACTGGGAGTGGATGTAGATAACTTATGGATATCACAACCCGATAACGGTGAACAGGCACTTGAAATTGCTGAGCAATTGATACGCTCATCCGCCATTGATATCATTGTTATCGACTCTGTCGCGGCATTGACTCCGAAAGCTGAAATTGAAGGAGATATGGGTGATAACAAAGTAGGTTTACAGGCACGTTTGATGTCTCAGGCTTTGCGCAAGCTTACGTCAGCCATCAGCAAGACCAATACAACTTGTATTTTTATCAACCAGTTGCGTGAAAAAATCGGTATCATGTTTGGTAACCCTGAAACAACTACCGGTGGTAATGCTCTGAAATTCTACGCTTCCGTACGGTTGGATATCCGTCGCTCCACTCAACTGAAAGATGGTGAAGAAGTAATCGGCAACCAGACTAAAGTAAAAGTGGTGAAAAACAAAGTGGCACCTCCTTTCCGTAAAGCCGAATTCGATATCATGTTTGGTGAAGGGATCTCAAGAGCTGGTGAAATCATTGATTTAGGTGCTGATTTAGGCATTATCAAGAAAAGCGGTTCATGGTACAGCTACAACGAAACCAAACTGGGACAAGGACGTGACGCCTCCAAACAAGTGATTCAGGACAACCCCGAACTGGCGGAAGAACTGGAAGGTCTGATTTTCGCAGCACTGAAAGAACAAGAATAATTTGATTTTTTTTGTAATAAAAGGAAGCCATCTTAATGACTTCCTTTTATTATAACCTAGCTCCTATTCTAGGGACATTCATTAAATATTACAAAATCAGCCAACTAATTCATACACAAAGTATTGCGAATTAGTTGGCTTTTTTG
>ENA-UEQL01000657-UEQL01000657.1-human-gut-metagenome-genome-assembly--contig:-NODE-657-length-24848-cov-9.812603_pt1 | contig 24848 bp, 23 predicted proteins | sample MGYA00242905_ERZ507926 | MGnify/ENA primary metagenome ERZ507926 (study PRJEB26167, sample SAMN06115531) | human gut metagenome | host: Homo sapiens | place: China:Henan | collected 2015-09-09 | study...
TATATGCCCAACGCACGGCGATGCCACGCTCGCCAACTTCAGATAGATGTGACCAATTGATTTTTAGAGGAAAAGTAGTAAATTTGTAGGATAAATTAGTTGATTATGGCTCAAAAACCTTCCATTCCTAAAGGAACCAGAGATTTCGGTCAGCGTGAAATGGCCGAGCGCAATTATATTTTCGATACCATAAAAAGCGTTTTCCGCTCTTTCGGTTATTCCCAGATAGAGACTCCGGCTATGGAGAATCTCTCTACGCTTATGGGAAAATACGGCGACGAGGGCGACAAACTGCTTTTCAGAATACTTAACTCGGGCGATGCCTTCGCTAACGTCGATATGTCGAAACCCCTTACTGGCCAAGTCTGTGAGAAGGGATTGAGGTACGACCTCACGGTGCCTTTCGCGCGTTACGTGGTACAGCATCAGAGCGAGATTTCCTTCCCGTTCAAGCGTTTCCAGATACAGCCTGTCTGGAGGGCTGACCGCCCGCAGAAGGGTCGCTATCGCGAATTCTATCAGTGCGACGTGGATGCGATAGGCTCGAAAAGCCAGATGTGCGAGCTCGAACTCGTGCAGATAGCCGACGAAGTGTTCAAAAGGCTGGGTGTCAGAGTAGTGATTAAAATCAACAACCGTAAGGTCCTGAGCGGATTGGCCGAGATATGCGGCGCACCCGATAAGGTCGTGGACATCACAGTGGCCATCGACAAGCTCGACAAGATAGGTCTCGACGCGGTGAAGGCCGAGTTGATGGAAAAGGGATTGAGCCCGGAGGCAGTGGAATTGCTCGAGCCGGTACTTTGCCTTAGCGGCACGAATGCCGAGAAGCTAGCCACTATGAAAGGCATAATGGCAGGAAGCGAAGTGGGCCTAAAGGGTATCGCTGAGCTCGAGGAGCTTATGGGATTCATTCAGGCGGCAGGCGTGACTACCGAGTGCGAGATAGATTTGTCGCTGGCTCGTGGACTGAATTACTACACAGGTGCCATTTTCGAAATAAAGGCACTTGATTACCAGATAGGTAGCATAAGTGGAGGCGGTAGATACGATAACCTTACCGGTATCTTCGGACTTCCGGATATGTCCGGCGTGGGCATTAGTTTCGGAGCCGACCGTATCTACGACGTGCTTAAGGGATTGGACAAATTCCCGACTTCGCTTGGCAGTTCGACCACGCTTCTATTTGCCAATATGGGCGAGTCTGAGTGCGCGTACATTCTGCCTATAAGCATCGCTCTTCGCGCAAAGGGCGTGAGCGTGGAGGTGTATCCGGACAGTAACAAGCTGAAAAAGCAGTTCGATTACGCCGACAGAAAGCACATTCCATTCCTTTCCATCTGCGGTCAGAGCGAAATCGAGGGCGGAGTGGTTCAGATAAAGAATCTGTCGAGCGGAGAGCAGAGAACGTTCGCTAAGGACGATCTGGCCGCCATGCTCGAATTCTTGGAAGCATAATGGATGAATTGGCCGAAATAAGGGAGCAGATAGACAGGATAGATGCTCGAATCGCACGTCTTTTCGAAGAAAGGATGGAGGCGTGCGGCAGGATTGGCCGGATAAAAAAGGAAAAAGGGCTGCAGGTGCTGGACGAAGGCAGGGAGGCAGAGGTCTTGAAGAGCAGAAGCGGCTATGTCGGAGCGCAGATGCTTCCTTACTGGGAAGAGGTGCTCGCGACACTTATGAAAGTCTCGAAGGATTATCAATGGAATTTAAGAGAAAACTGCCCATCCCGAAAGAAATAAAAGAGTTATATCCGCTGTCAGACAAGGGGATAAAGACTCGACAGGAGTGCGTCGCTACCATTAAGGGGATTCTCGAAGGAGTGGATTCGAGGATGCTCCTTTTAGTGGGACCTTGCTCCGCCGACAGGGAAGATGCGGTGCTGGACTACCTTCAGAGGCTTAAAATATTGAGCGAAAAGGTCAGTGATAAGATTTACATAGTTCCTAGACTCTATACGAGCAAGCCCCGCACCAGCGGCAATGCCTACAAGGGAATGCTCCATAGGCCTGACCCGTCCGGAGAAGACGACATACTTAAGGGCATCATAGCCATTCGTCAGATGCATCTTAGTGCGATAGAGAAAATAGGATTTGGCTGCGCTGACGAGATGCTTTATCCTGAAAATCACAGATTTATCTCCGACCTTTTGTGTTATGTCACGATAGGTGCGCGTTCTGTGGACGACCAGCAGCACAAACTCACGGCGAGTGGGCTGGAGATTCCGGTGGGGCTGAAAAATCCTATGAACGGGAACCTCGACGCCTTGCTCCAGGACATACTTACAGTTCAGAACAGCCACCTTTTCCTGTATAGGAATTGGGAAGTGGAAAGTGAGGGTAACCCTTTCGCACACGGCATCTTGCGAGGCTATGTGGACCATACGGGGGAGAGTCACTGTAACTGCGACGCGTCGGGGCTCGCGCTTGCGTGCAGGAAAATGCTCGACGGGGGAGTGAAGAATCCGAGCCTGGTGGTGGATTGCAACCACTCGAACTCCGGAAAGGACTATTTGAAGCAGGTAGATTTGGCCCGAAACATCTGTGCTCTTCGTCGCAAAGGCGAAGGCGGACTGCGCGAAACCATCAAAGGCCTTATGATTGAGTCTTATATAGAGGACGGAAACCAGGAGGAGCACGGCGCGGTGTATGGCCAATCCATAACTGACGCGTGTCTCGGCTGGGAAAAAACCGAAAAATTAGTCCTCGAATTGGCGGATATGTGGTAAATTTTGCCTAACTTTGAATCCCGTTATGAAATACGGGTTTGACAACGACAAATACTTAAAAATTCAGTCCGAACACATTAAACAGCGCATTTCGCAGTTCGGAGATAAACTGTACCTCGAATTCGGAGGTAAGCTTTTTGACGATAATCACGCAAGCAGGGTTCTGCCTGGATTCAGAAGAGACTCGAAGATGCGTATGCTTCAGCAACTCTCTGACAGTACGGAGATTATCATCGTCATCAGCGCATTGGACATAGAAAGGAATAAGGTTCGTAACGACTTGGGCATCACCTACGACATGGACGTACTGCGCCTTCACGACGAATTCGAAAACCACGGCTTTTTAGTAAGTTCGGTGGTCATCACTCACTATAATGGCCAATCCAGTGCCGATAATTATCGTGCCAAGCTCGAACGCAGGGGTATACGTACCTATTACCACCATACGATCGAGGGCTACCCGAACAATGTGGCTCTCATCGACTCCGAAGACGGATTTGGCCGTAACGACTATGTGCCGACCACCCGTCCGCTCGTGGCAGTGACAGCACCGGGCCCTGGAAGCGGCAAGATGGCTGTCTGTCTGTCCCAGCTTTACCAGGAGCACAAGAGGGGAATAAAGGCCGGCTATGCCAAGTTCGAATCGTTCCCTATCTGGAATCTGCCGCTGAAACATCCGTTGAATTTGGCCTACGAGGCAGCTACGGCCGACATCAACGACATAAATATGATAGACCCTTTCCATCTGGAAGCTTATGGGAAGATGGCCGTCAACTATAACCGCGACATCGAGATTTTTCCTGTCCTGAACGCCATTTTCGAGAGCATCTACGGCGAGAACCCGTACAAGTCTCCTACCGATATGGGCGTGAATATGATAGGTTACTGCATGTGCGATGAGGAAATCTGCTGTAATGCGGCCAAGCAGGAAATCATCCGCAGGTACTACGATGCCTTGTGCAGAATGGCCGACGGTGCGGTTAACGATTCCGAAATCAACAAGATAGCCTCGCTGATGAAGCAGGCTAAAATCGATACTTCCTTCAGGAGGACCACGGTGGCAGCGAAGGAGAGGAAGGAGGCGAGCGGGGGATTGGCCGCGGCAGCGATCGAATTGGCCGATGGAACCATCATCACTGCAGGAAGCAGCCCGCTGCTGGGTTCAAGTGCCGCTCTGATTTTGAATGCGATTAAGCATTTGGCCGGGATAGACCACAGCATCAAGCTCATTCCGCGCGATATGATAGAGCCTATTCAGAAGACGAAAGTCTCTTATTTGCACGGAAATAACCCACGTCTGCACACCGATGAGGTGCTGGTGGCGCTCTCGCTTCTGAGTCTTACCGACGACAAGTGCCGAAGGGCCCTGGCACAGCTTCCTGAGCTTTACGGATGCCAAGTTCACTCGACCGTGATGCTTTCGGAGGTGGACAGAAAGGTGTTCAAGCGACTGGGAGTCGGTCTCACTTGCGACCCTATAAAAAAGTAATTAAAAGAGCAATATATTCGGAAAAACGCTATATTTGTGAATATGAAACGGTTTTTATTTACAATTATGGCGCTTTTTCTGTTTTCGGCCTTCTCGCAGGCGCAGGACAGAATAGCTTTGGTGGGCTCAGCTGAGATGATAGATAACGTGAAGGTTATCGAGATCGGGGAGGATTACCTTATCTATAAAATGTATGATAACCTGAATGGCCCGGATTACAGACTGTCTCTGGACAGGGTAGCTTTCGTACAGTTCGAAAATATGACTGTGCAGAGGTTTAACGACTCCGGTTACAACCAGACTTTAGTCCATCCGTATTATCCGGATTTCTATGAGGATTTTCCGCTGGAGTACCGCTACGGGCATTACTATATTCACGATGCCAGAGTGGACGCTCAGATAATGTCCCAGATGCTCGGCTATTCGCTTTATGGCGATAAGTATAGGACGGCGAATCTTCAATATTTCTGGGGTATGTCCCTGACTCTTAGCGGTGTTACCATACTAGCGGGAACCCTGGTCACACACCTTATGGATAATGCCTTTAATAGTGACCCTTCATTCAATGACCCATTTTTCAAGTCTAATTCTAGTTCTTATACTGCCCTGTATGCAGTAGGATATGTGGTAGGTGCGGCTTGTCTGGGCGCCGGAATTCCTCTCTGGGTAAAGGGAAACAAGAAACTGGGCGAGATAGCCGACGACTATAACCGTAATTACGGCACTCCTCGTCGTTCACCGGGAAGCGGTACCTCCCTTAACCTAGGCCCTACACATTCCGGAGGGCTGGGATTGTCACTGAATTTTTAAGAGATTTCTTCCCGGATCACGATAATGTCATCGTCTTCCGGGTTTACTTTTAGTTTTTCGCTGATGCGACGGCATAGAAGAGCCAGCACTTCGCTGCCGTCAGGGCCTGAGCCGATGACGACCTCGCTGTCTTTCCTGAATGCTGGGATTTTAAGGTCCACGAACATATCGCTCAGCTTCTTTTTCTTTCCGTTAAGTCCCAGCGGCGTAATGTAATCGCCTTCCTGCCACTTCCTTAAAAAGAATGGAAATGCATCGGATTTAATGTAAAGCACGCCTTCCGGAGCACGAAGCGAATGAGGGCGCGATTCCTTTCGGATGCTGAACTTTCGCCCTGCCAGCTCGTATGTGCCCTCGGCGGCTACCATTACGCACGGATTCTCATCACGCCTTTCGTCCAGAGGGGAGAAGACCATCTCTTCGGAGCTAAGGTCGAGCCTGTGCGTAGGGCTTAAAAAGACTTTTCCGCTTAGAGGCTTTCCGCTTGAAAGCAGCTCGCACATATCGTTATAGACGCCTTCGCCGAAGCCATACTTTTCCAACTCTCTATAAAGCACATAGCGCCAGTGCTTAAGGGAAAGCAGCTGAGCCGTGTCGCTCGTGCGATGCTCCAGATAGTAGTCGTTAGCGATTTCGTCTACCTGTTCGATGTGCGACATATCGGAAGAGAGAGTCTTTAGAAAGGATGGGTTAATCTCCTTAAATACAGGAAGAACCTTATGCCTCAGCAGGTTCCTTTTGTAAAGCAGCTCGGCGTTTGTCCGATCTTCGCGCCAGCCCAGTCCCTGCGAAGTCATAAAGGAGGTGATCTCTTCGCGCGAAGTCTTCAGAAGCGGACGCAGGATGCGTCTTGGAAACGCTCCCGAATCAGGGGACATTCCACGCATGCCGCGACTTCCGCATCCACGAAGCATATTAAGAAGCAGAGTCTCCGCATTGTCGTCGGCGTTGTGGGCGACGACCGTGGCGTCGAATCCGTACTCCGTGCACAAGTCAGCGAACCAGTCGTAGCGCAGTTCGCGGGCAGCCATCTCTATGCTGATTCCGTGCTCTGCGGCGTAATTGGCCGTGTCGAAATGGGCCGTGAAGAACTCGATGCCGTTATTCTCGCACCACTGCCGAACGAAACTCTCGTCGGCATCGCTTTCCTCGCCGCGCAGAGCGAAATTGCAATGCGCGGCGCAGAAGGTGAAGTCATAAGGAAAAAGGGCGCCGTCAAGTGCCCTTTTAGCCATATACATAGAGTCTATTCCTCCACTTAGTGCGAGAAGTAGTTTCATTATTATTTCTTAGCGAATGTGTAAGTGAAATTGAATGAAAGGAAGTCCTTAAACTGAACGCCGCGCTTTTTCGTTACCTCGCCCTCGGTGATGGTCACGTTCGGGTCGGATATGAGCCAAGTCTTGAACGCGAACTTGAGGTATTTGCTTAGCTGCCAGTTAATGGAGTTATCCCAGTTGACTCTGAAGTAAGGCTCGTTAAGGTAGTCGGTGAAGAGAACTCCCTGAGTCTCATAGGTGAAATTCTCGTTGATGACTATCTTGAAGTTCGCCTTAAGCTGAGCACCGAATTGGAACAAAACCTGGTTGTAATCCTTTCCGACAGGGTTTTCGATGTTCTCGTTCTTCAATTTCATACCATAGCTTGCACGGAGCGCCTCGTTAGTACAGATGGTGAAGCCACCGGTGAGAGGCGCGAAGTTCACGTTAAACCACGGAGATGGAGCCCACTGGATACCGAGTGCGATATCGGTGTATGCCGGAGATATGAAACCGGACTTGATGCCCTGCTCCGTCCATTTGCCGTTCTCGTCCTGAACGTATTTGTCAGGAGTGTCGGTGAACTGGCTACGGAAGTTGAAAGAAGCCGTGTAGTTGAAAGGTGAGCCGCTGGCTGTCTGATATGCCCATTTGCTCTCGAAATAGATGCGGTCGTTACTCTTCTGGAGAATGTCTTCCTTCTCATTTGAGTAGAGGAAACCATAGTCGAGCTGCAAACGGTTGTTCCAGCTCATGAGATTCTTCTTATAGTCAGCCTTCGCATCTACGTTAGTGGTAAGCGTAACGGTGTTATATCCACCTGCTGCCCAGTTACTTAGATTAGTCATATTATAACCGAGGTTAAACTGGATGGATGAGGCCCAGAGACTTGGTTTCGGAGCCTGCACTTCTTCTTTCGGAGCCTGCAGAAGTTCTGCGGCTGCGTCTGCGGCTGCTTTTTGAACAGCGTCGTCCTGTGCCTTAACCGTAAGTGCGGTAGAGAGCACGGCAGTTAAAATTAGTAACGTCTTTTTCATATTCTAGTAAGCTATTGCGAATACTACTCTTCCCTTCGAAGGCTTGCCTGAGTAGATGTCAAAGCCCTCTTCTTCGTTTACGAAACTGTCTACAGGGATGCAGCGGATAGTCGCCTTCGTCTCGTCCTTGATCTTTTGCTCGGTCTCGGCAGTGCCATCCCAGTGGCAGAGCAGGAATCCTCCCTTCTTGATCTCCTCCTTGAATTCGTCCCAGCTGTCGCACTTGCGCACCTTAGAGTCGCGAAGAGTCAGTGCCTTTTGATAGATATTATCCTGAATCTGAGCGAGCAACTCCTTAATGTACAGTTCGATGCCCTCGTCTTCGTGGGTAGATTTCTCGAGTGTGTCCCTTCTGGCCAATTCGACCGTCCCCGCAGCCAGGTCTCTCGCGCCCATGGCCAATCGCACCGGTACGCCCTTCAGCTCCCATTCTGCGAACTTGAATCCCGGACGCAGTGTGTCCCTGTCATCGACCTTCACGCTGATGCCCAGGGCTTCGAGCTTGGCCTTGATTTCGTTAAACTTGGCCAATATCGCATCGTGCTCTTCTGCAGTCTTGTAGATAGGCACCATCACTACTTGGATAGGGGCCAATGCCGGCGGCAGCACGAGGCCGTTATCGTCGCTGTGGGCCATGATCAGCGCGCCCATAAGACGGGTGCTCACTCCCCAAGAGGTAGCCCATACGTACTGCTCCTTGCCTTCCTTATCGGCATATTTTACATCGAATGATTTGGCGAAGTTCTGGCCCAGGAAGTGGGATGTACCTGCCTGCAGAGCTTTGCCGTCCTGCATCATGGCCTCGATGGTGAGTGTGTCGAGCGCTCCGGCAAACCTCTCGTTCGGGCTCTTGTGACCCACTATGACAGGCAGAGCCATAGTCTTGCGTGCGAAATCTGCGTAGACGTGAACCATCTCTACGGCCTTAGCCTGAGCCTCTTCCGAGGTGGCGTGGGCTGTGTGGCCTTCCTGCCACAGGAACTCTGCGGTGCGAAGGAAAGGTCTGGTTCTCATCTCCCAACGTACTACATTACACCACTGGTTACAGAGAATAGGGAGGTCTCTCCACGATTTGATCCAGTTCTTGTAAACGCTCCAGATAATGGTCTCTGAAGTAGGTCTTACGATGAGCTCTTCCTCGAGCTTAGCGTTAGGGTCTACTATAACTCCCTTTCCGTCAGGGTCGTTCATAAGACGGTGGTGTGTAACGACTGCACATTCCTTAGCGAATCCCGCTACGTGCTCAGCCTCGCGGCTGAAGAAAGACTTAGGAATGAAAAGAGGGAAGTAGGCGTTCTGTACGCCGGTTTTCTTAAACTCGGCATCGAGCGTAGCCTGCATCTTCTCCCAGATCGCGTATCCGTAAGGTTTGATTACCATACATCCTCTCACTGCCGACTGCTCTGCCAGGTCGGCCTTAACTACCAGGTCGTTATACCACTGTGAGTAATTTTCACTTCTCGGTGTAATTTCTTTTGCCATATTTTGTGTTGTCTATTTTCGATAAAATGCCTATAATTGTAAGCCGGTGGTCGCGCTCGATTCCTCGGGTACGATTATTGCGTGCAAAGATACAAATTTTTATTATAGGAGATTCACTATGAGACGCAGTTTTATTCTAATGCTTGTTTTGTCCTGCGCTTTGGTGTCCTGCGGAACTGCGGGACAGTATGCGGACAACTATAGATACCAGGACGGCATCTATTATCGCGGCGTTCCTGCGGGTGAAGAGGTCGCGTTAGCTGAAAATGAATCGGGGAAGCAGTTTAACGACAAGATAAAGGTTCAGTACGACGAATATGGCTGGAGCTCCGCAAAGACTTATAGCAGCATAATTCTCGTGCCTACGGTAGGCTGGCCGTATGGCTACAGCTCATGGTACTGGGGTAATCCGTGGTATTACGGAAGCTCGTGGTACTACTATCGAGACCCGTGGTACTATGGAAGTCCGTGGTATTGGGATTCGTGGTATTGGAACGACTGGTACTACAGGCCATACTGGCATTACGACCATTACTACTATCATCATCACTATCACCCGCACTATCACGGGTACTATAAGAGTACCACCTACACTCCTCACGCGGGAGTGTCGATGAGACAATCGCCGAATTCGACAAGAGTTCGCACTTCTTCTGCAACGCGAGGTACTTCTTCTGCATCTTATAATAATGGAAGGACTAACTCCTCGACTTACCGCAGGACGCCTTCTACGACAAACGGCAGCAGTTCTTCGTACAGACGCTCTACTCCTTCGAGAAGCAGCTCTTCTTCTACGCCATCGTATAACGGAGGCAGCAGTAGAGGCAGCAGTTTCAATAGCTCCGGAAGCTCTTCAAGCAGGAGTTCGGGAGGCTCGTTCAGGAGTTCCGGCGGCGGCTCATCCCACAGCGGTGGCGGAGTGTCGCGAGGACGCAGATAGTTAGCTTGTTATAATTTTTAAAAGAAAAGAGTATGAAAAGGTATATTGTATCAGGTTTGCTGGTGTTGTCTAGTCTGGGCCTAAGCGCTCAGTCCATGTACGACGCATATACTTTTGGCGCTACCGATTATTTGGGGACGGCTCGTGTGGTAGGACTTGGCGGCGCTGTAGGTGCTGTGGGTTCCGACCTGGGAACCATCGGAGTAAATCCTGCTGGTTCGGCGGTGGCTTCGTATTCACAGTTCGTAGTTTCACCTTCGCTGAGTATGTCTCGCACGCAGACTTCTTATGCGCTTAATCCTTCTTCGAATTACGGCGCATCTAACAAGATCGGGCGTAATAAGCTTAAACTCCCTAATATAGGACTCACGACCAGGTTTAATTCCATATTGTCTTCCGATGCCAGCGTGACCTTCGGCTTCGTGATGAACACCACTTACGACTATAACTACGAGCATTCCGGTTCGGGCATAAACGGGTATTCGTCGAAGTTCGCGGAGATGGCGCGTGCCGCACAGGGAATCACGAACGAAGCGCTGGGCAGCAGCTCGTTTTACGATAATTCGGCCAATTCATCCCTCTGGGATGTAGCCATGGGTTATAAAATAGGCCTTATAAACGGCTATGGCGCCGACGGTAATTATGTAGGATGTACGGAAGTGCTTACTTCTGATGGTCGCAGATATGTTCCGGGTAACCTTAACCAGCGTTCGCATCAGATTACTTCAGGAGTTAAGAACGACATTATCCTGAACCTGGCTTGGAATTTCTCTAACAAATTCTATTTGGGATTCAACCTCGGCCTTCCTTATCTGGGTTATGATAATGTGGAGCGCTATAGCGAGGTGGCTCAGGTAGTGGAAGAGTTCCCTATACAGTTCACCTATTCCGACGGAAGCGTGCAGAACACTTATTTCGATAATGCTACCTATCAGTATAATTATACAGCAGCAGGTTCAGGTATGTACGGAAAGGTAGGTGCCATCTACCTTCCTGTCGCAGGGCTGAGACTCGGATTTGCGTACCAGACTCCTACGGTTATGGACATTACCGAGACTTGGATGCATAGCGGTAGGGTAGCCTATGCCGACGGCTCCGCTTATTCGGGTTCCAGTCGTGAAGGCTCTTATAAATACACTGTGATTACTCCTAGGCATTTCGACTTCGCACTCGCATATACATTTGGACGTAAGGGACTTATCAGTGCCGACGTGTCCATCGAGGATTATGGCTCGGTGCGTTTCATAGATAGTTACGACGATTCTGCCTTTAATTTCGTAAATGCCGCTACTTCGGCTTTCAGCGGCAAGGCATATAACTATAGGATAGGCGCAGAGTTTAACTTGACGAGTAATCTCGCCATCCGTGGTGGCGCAAACATCCTTACATCTGCCGAGAAGTACTATATGGTAGGTGGAGAGAAGTTCTACTATTCAGACTATAACGACGATTATTACTACGGAAGGAAGGAACTTCCGGGTAATGGTAGCTATGTTAATGATATCCGATACAGTTATTCCTTAGGTTTGGGATATAATCCTACAGGCTCATTCTTCGCGGACTTCGCAGTTCGTTGGACGACGATGCCTTCGACTACTTACCAGCCTTACTATAACTACACGGATAGTGGTGTGGAGTATTATTCACCTCTTTACCGCGTGAACAAAACGCTTTTGAACGCAGTTTTGACGCTTGGATGGAGGTTTTAACCTGAGATAATGAAATTTACTGCTAAAGAGTTGGCCGAGGTGTTGCACGGCAGCGTAGAGGGAAATCCTGCTGCCGAAGCCACTTCGTTTGCTAAGATTGAACACGGAAAACCGGGGAATTTGTGTTTCTTCGCTAACCCCAAATATGAGCATTACGTTTACACCAGCAAGGCATCCATCTTGCTGGTGAATAACGATTTTAAGCCGTCTGCCGAAGTCGAGCCCACGCTCGTGCGTGTGGAGAATGCCTATAGTGCATTGGCAGAATTGCTTGACTATGTAAACAAACAGCACAAATCATATAAGCGCCACCGCGGCAGGTGCCGATTGGCATTCAGCTCGAAGATAGGCCGAAAGGTGTGGATAGGGGATTATGTCACTGTGGGTAAGAAGTCCGTAGTAGGCGATTATACTCGCATCTGCGATAATGTCAGCATCGGGGAGAATGTCCGGATAGGGTCGAAATGCGTCATCTACCCGGGCGTGGTGATATTCCCGAATACCGTTATCGGGGACAGGACCATTCTGCACGCAGGCTGTGTAATCGGAGACGATGGTTTCGGCAATGCACCGCAGCCGGATGGCACTTGGAAGAAAATCGAGCACGTGGGTAATGTGATTATCGGAAACGATGTGGAGATAGGCTCGAATACCACCATTGACAAGGCTCCTATGGAGTCTACGATTATCGGCGATGGTGTAAGGATAGATAATCTATGCCAAATCGCCCACAATGTGCAGATCGGTGATAACACCGTGATGGCTGCGCTGTCGGGAATAGCAGGCTCAGCGGTGATAGGCAAGAGTTGTATAATAGCCGGTCAGGTGGGTATCGTAGGTCACGTGAAGGTGGCTGACAAGACCACTGTGGCAGCACAGGCCGGAGTTATAGGAAACGTCAGAAAGAGCGGGCAGGTCCTGGTGGGTATGCCGGCCATTCCTCATTCTACTTTTATGCGAGCATACGCAAAGTTTAAGGCTAGTGGAGAGGAGTAATTAAAAATATTAAAAAAATATTTATATCTTTGCGCCCACAAAAAACAGAGAATGAATCAGAAAACGCTAAAAAACACATATACTTTCGAGGGTCGAGGCCTTCATTCCGGCAAGATGTCGCATATGAAAGTGTGCCCCGCACCTGTAAATACAGGCATTCGCTTCCATCGCACCGACTTGGGTGAGGATGCATTCGTAGACGCCATCGCCGAGAACGTGTCGCTTACTTCCAGAAGTACGACCATCTCTAAGGGAAAGGTTTCGGTGAGCACCATCGAGCATTTGCTTTCCGCACTTACCGGATTGGGCGTGGATAATGCTTTGATCGAGGTAGATAACGTGGAGGTTCCTATTCTGGACGGAAGCGCTGAATATTATGTAAAGGCGATTTATCCGGATGGACTTGAGGAGCAGGATGCCGAGAGAAAGTATATCGAGATAGGCAGTGAGTTTACATATAAGGATGAGAAGACAGGGTCTTACATAAAGTTGATTCCGGACGACCATCCTAGCTACGAGGTTACCATCGACTTCAATTCGAGGGTGCTGGGCGTTCAGACCGTCAAATGGGACCCGTCTATGGACTATGTACACGAGATAGCTCCTTGCAGGACATTCTGTTTCCTTCACGAGATTCAGCTCCTCGCGAGCTTGGGACTCATTAAGGGCGGCGACGTGGAGAATGCCATCGTGGTGGTGGAGAAGCCGGTGTCCGAGCAGAAGATTGCCAAATTGGCCAAGACCTTCGGACATCCTGAACTGAGGGTGACCGAGCAGGGGTATCTCAGTAATCTCAAACTGCATTTCCCGGACGAGTGCGGAAGGCATAAACTCCTGGACATCATAGGTGATTTGAGACTTGTCGGCGGATTCTTGAATGCGAAGGTTGTCGCATACAAGCCGGGACATAAAATTAATACAAAGGTTGCGAAACTTATATAAAAATTTTAGGAAATGACTAATATTCATCCACTTGCTACGGTTCACCCGGGCGCTAAGATAGGCGATAACGTCGAAATTGGACCTTATGCCTTTATAGATGATAATGTAGTGATAGGCGATGGCTGCAAGATCTACCCTCACGCTACGATTTTTTCGTATGTGAAGATGGGTAAGGATTGCTGCGTATTCCCTGGCGCGGTAGTCGGTGCTGTTCCTCAGGATTTGAAGTTTGACGGAGAGGTTACTTACGTCGAGATTGGGGACAGAGTGAACATTCGTGAGTGTGCCACTATCAATCGAGGCACGAAAGCAAGCGGAAAAGGTGTTACGAGAATCGGTAACGACGTGCTCATTATGTCTTATGTTCACGTGGCTCACGACTGTACGGTGGGTAATCACTGTATTTTGGTAAGCTATGTGGGTATAGCAGGTGAGACCGACGTAGATGATTGGGCTATCCTGGGCGGAAGCACCGTGGTTCACCAGTTCTCACATATCGGTAAGCACGCTATGGTAGGCGGCGGCAGTAAGGTTAACAAGGACATCCCGCCGTATTCGCTTTGCGGAAGAGACCCTATCAGCTTCGCGGGCATTAACATCGTAGGTCTTCGTCGTCGCGGATTCGATTCAGACACGGTTCGCTTCATCAGGGACATCTACGATACCATCTATCATCAGGGTAATAACGTAACCGATGCTTTGGCTAAGGTCGAGGCCGGGTTCCCTGACACACCTGAGAAGTTTGAGATCGTTAATTTCATTAAGAATTCCAAGCGTGGTATCGTTAGGTCTAACGATGGCAACGATAAGGGATTTGTAGAATAATGCTGCTTTCCACAGCTTATTTTCCACCTATAGAGTATTTTGCCTTAATGGCGAAATGCTCTATTGTTTATATGGAGGGGTGCGAGAGTTATGCCAAGCAGTCCTACCGTAACAGGTGCAGGATTCTTACGGCCAATGGGGTCGAGGACCTGCGGGTGCCGATAGTGCACGGCCCTTCCAAACTAATCACAGACATCTGCGTCGACTACAAGACCCCGTGGGTTCGACAGAGCGAGTACGCCATAGAGTCGGCCTATTATAACTCGCCATTTTTCGAGTACTATAAGGATGAGTTGTTCGCCATATTGGACGCACACCCGGAAAGGCTCTGGGATTTGAACTTGCAGATTATCGAGTTCTTCTGCAGGAAGATAGGCATCGCCCCGCAGATCGTTCGAACTTCGGACTTCACTATGCCTTCGGATGATTCTCAGGACCATCGTTTCTCGATTCATCCTAAAAAGGAGTCGTCTTACGAGGCTCGTCCATACTATCAGGTATTCCGCGACAAATGGGGTTTCGTCCCTAATCTATCCATAATGGACCTTCTCTTCAACGAAGGCTCCGAAAGCATCTGCTATTTCTAGGTGGGTGGAAGCAGAAACTTCCGCCAATTCACTTTGGCAGGGCGGACGGCGTAGAGTGCATTCAAACTCTCTCCACCTTGGCAGGGAGGTATCGATATACGCGTTTTGTGGCACATTGGCTGCCAAAGTGAAATTGACGAACTAGTCTCAATGGCCTCCCGTCTGGTATATCGTGGTTCTTGTCGGAGGAGATGCTTCTCGACGTCGTTTTATCCGGTGAAAGGCCACTTTGGCTGGATGGGAACGCTCCCAATGACGTTTTGTCCGGTGAAAGGCGGGTTTGCCCGGATGGGGCGCTCGCAGAAGGCCCGCATCATTATTCTGGCAGATGGTCGCCCTGTTGCTTTGGGTGTACTTGTTGATTCGCGGAGCCTCGCAAAATGCTGTGGGGGCTTCCGCCAATTCACTTTGGCAAGGAGGATGGCGTAGAACGCACTCTGTTAAGGGTGGCTTGCCAAAGTGAGACTTATTTAGCTTCACTTTGGCAGGGAGATGCCAGTATACACACTTCTGGGGCACAGTCGCTGCCAAAGTGATTTTGATGAGGTAGTTTCACTGGCCTCCCGTCCGGTGAGAAGGGGGTTTGGCCGGATGAAACGCTCTTGGAACTTTGTCGTCGCAGCTTTTCGTTCTGCTTCATTGTCTCGCTAGCAGCAAGAGCAGTCACCCTCACTTGCGGCCCGCGCTACCTTGTCGCGTCGCAGTGGCTCCACGTTTATAAACGGATAACGGCTCCCTATCACAAGGAGCCGTTATCGTGCGGGCGAAGGGAATCGAACCCATACGCCTCTCGGCACTAGATCCTAAGTCTAGCTTGTCTACCAATTTCAACACGCCCGCGTTAACCACATAATATAATTACTTTCGCCTCTCGGCGATATATGCAAATATACTAAGATTTACTCGATTTTACAAAATTTTAGAGAATTGATATGTTAACCCACCAATAACCCATTCTTTTGTAGAATAATCAAATAAAGAAGACTCACATCTTACTTTGAAAGTGCATTCATCATAGTCAATGTCCTTAATACTAGCAAATTCAATTCCTTTTACGCCTTTAGGGACATATGGATCAAACGATTCTATCGTAGTATACCATACTTTTCCGGACGATGTCTTATTTGGCCTTACCTTGCATTTAATCTCATAAAATGTTACCCAAGAGCATAATAAACCATCCTTGTCTTCTTTTGTTAAGACCACCGGCAGGCAAGCCTCAAATGACAAATTATCTCCATATTCAAAGTGTTTCACATTAGCGCTAATCAACTGACTAATATATCCAGGATATTCTTCAATACGACTTTTCAAATCTTTACTTTTAAATCCACTATCGTTTATGTCAATATCTTGGAACCATTCAATTTCTCCCAATTCGTAGTTGCCGCATAGTTTCATAGATGTTCTCTGAATCTCATCTAAATCGACATCAGGTGTGCACGCACACAATGCGAAGGCAAATACAATAAATAATAATCTACGCATAATCATGGTCATTAATTTTTAATTATCTCCTTCGAAGATAGGCTATTAATTGATAGAAAAAAAACATAATCCACGAAGGGGACATTTTGGGGAACGAAGCCTACATTTTTGACCACGAAAAGATTTGGACTACTTGATTTTTTATTTCAGGGGTGATTTTTATGCTTAGTGATTCGTATGGCGGTTTTAGCGTCACATCATAGTTACGATCAATCCGTCGTGTAATTTTATTGATACTGTTAACATTGACTAACATCTGACGGTTAACTCGAATGAATATCTGAGGAGAGAGTGTTTTTTCAATGCTCGTCAAAGAATAATCTACACTTCCCCATTTACTATCTTTCAAGTGAACACGAATACCTCCGTTATCCGCTTCAATGTAGGCAACATCATTTATATCGCATAAATGGATGCTGTCATTTATTTCCATACATATGCCATTGCGATACTTTACATTATGTGTACAGTATTCCATTACGACACGTGATATATCCACGCCAGATTGGCCAAATTTAATTCTGTCATATTTGTCAAGAGCCTTTGCCACACTCTCGACGGATATCGGTTTTAATAGATAATCAACACAATTATAGTCAAAAGCCATAAGTGCATATTCATCAAAAGCCGTGGTAAAAACTACCATTGCATTGATGTCAACCCCGTCAAAAATGCTAAAAGATAATCCGTCCTCCAAACGGATATCAGAGAATATCACGTCTATATTATCATAGGTTTCAAGCATCGCTTTCGCAGCCTCTACACTGGGTGCAATGCCCATTATTTCAATACCGGGCCTTAATTTGTTCAATATGTCACACAACTTTAAAGCAAGCGCATTTTCGTCTTCAAACACCAATACCCTCATAATCTAACACTGTTTTTCGTTAATAATAGAACTTTTACTTTAAAATTACTCTCATCTTTTTCTACATCCACTCCCTGTTTTCCACAAATTAGTCGATATCTATCTTCCAAACTACTCAGTCCCGTCTTACCGCCACTCACATCAGAGACCAATGGCAGTAAATTGTTTTCAACTATCAAATAAGAGTCTTCACGATAGATTTTAACGTTCAAAACTTCTCCACTACCGTGCCTGTTATGCTTAACTGCGTTTTGAACCAGATGCTGGATAGATGAAGGAAACACAAAACACGTATTCTCGTAATCTAAATCGTTATCTATATCTATTTTAAGGAAAGAATATCTAAAAGAAAGCAATTCTGCGTAATTACGAACGAACTTAATCTCGTCAGATAACGGAATAATTGTGCTCTTTGAATTCAACACTAATTGCCGATACATTTGAGAAAAGGTGGAAATAAACGCCTCTGCAGCATTCGGATCAGATGTAATCAACCCGTCCAGTGTCGCCAAACTATTAAAGACAAAATGATTGTCGTTATGTATGGACATCGCTTCCAAACGTGACTGTATGCTTAAATTCTTTTCCTCATTATATCGATTCATTATAAAAATGAACAAATAAGCTGTTGATAAAATAGAGACAGATACAAAATAAGAAAAAGAAACATTATCTATAAAGTTCGAATCGTATGGACTTACCCAGTATTCTATCATAGTAAATACCACAGTTGTCAATCCGTTAAGAAGCACAACTAGAATAATTAGTATGATTGGCATAAGCACCCTGTGCTTTTGTCTCCAAAACCACTTGGATAGCAATTTGCAATACTGAATTGACAACTCAGCCATTATAACAGAAACAATCGCACCACCCAAGATATCCTTAAACTGACTAGTGCTAGTATAGAAGTCCGTCCTAGGCACCGGAAGGTAAAAGTCGTATTCGGCAAAGCCCCACACGATCATTCCTATAATAATCGACAAGACATCATAGATAATATGATCGACTATTCTGTTTTTACTAAATAAATACCGCATTATAGAAATAAATGCTCTTGCTTACAAGAGGCAAGAGCATTAACCTTACAAATTTACAAGCCTATCTTCTTGAAGAAATCGTTTCCTTTGTCGTCGACGAGGATGAAGGCTGGGAAATCTTCCACCTTAATCTTCCAGATGGCTTCCATTCCGAGTTCCGGATATTCCACGCATTCGATGCTCTTTATGTTGTTCTGAGCGAGTATCGCTGCAGGTCCTCCGATGGAGCCCAGATAGAATCCGCCATGCTTCTTACAAGCGTCTGTAACTACTTGGCTTCTGTTACCCTTGGCCAGCATTATAAGGGAGCCGCCGTGCTCCTGGAATTCGTCTACATAAGGGTCCATACGTCCGGCCGTGGTAGGTCCGAGCGAACCGCAAGGCATTCCCTGAGGAGTCTTGGCAGGTCCTGCGTAATAGATAGGGTGATTTTTGAAGTACTCCGGCATAGCCTCACCAGCATCGAGACGAGCCTTAATCTTCGCGTGAGCGATGTCACGAGCCACGATGATGGTTCCGTTAAGGCTGAGACGTGTACTTACAGGATATTTGGTTAGCTCTTTAAGAATCTCTGGCATAGGCTGATCCAAGTTGATCTTAACGGCATCGCCTTCACCTGCATTACGAAGGCTTTCCGGAATGAGCTCATACGGCTTGTCGTCGAGTTTCTCTATCCACACACCGTCCGCGTTGATCTTGGCCTTGATGTTTCTGTCGGCAGAGCAGCTGACTCCCAGGCCAATAGGACAGCTGGCACCGTGACGCGGAAGCCTTACCACACGGATATCGTGTGCCAAATATTTGCCTCCGAACTGGGCGCCAAGTCCGATTTTCTGAGCCTCTTTCAACAACTCCTGCTCGAGTTCGAGGTCTCTGAATGCGCGACCTGTCTCGTCGCCGGTAGTCGGCAGCGTATCATAATAATGGGTAGAGGCCAATTTGACCGTCAGCAAGTTCTTCTCGGCCGATGTGCCTCCGATTACGAATGCGATGTGATATGGAGGACAGGCAGCCGTGCCAAGCGAGCGCATCTTCTCTACTAAGAAAGGAACGAGCGTTCCGGGGTTCTGGATGCGGGCCTTAGTCTCCTGATAGAGATAAGTCTTGTTAGCGGAGCCGCCACCCTTTGTGACGCACAGGAAACGATACTCATTTCCTTCTACGGCCTCGATGTCGATTTGTGCAGGGAGATTACACTTGGTATTCACCTCGTTATACATATCGAGAGGTGCATTCTGAGAATAACGCAAGTTCTCTTCGGTATAAGTCTTGAATACGCCTAATGAAAGAGCCTCCTCGTCGCAGAATCCGGTCCATACTCCCTGGCCTTTCTCTCCGTGAACGATGGCGGTACCCGTATCTTGGCAGAGAGGAAGTTTTCCCTTGCAAGCCACTTCTGCATTACGAAGGAATGTGAGAGCTACATATTTGTCGTTCTCCGAAGCTTCCGGGTCGCTGAGAATCTTGGCTACCTGCTCGTTATGAGTACGGCGAAGCATAAAGCTGACATCGCGGAAAGCAGTATTGGCCATAATGGTAAGGGCCTCCTTGCTAACCTTTAAAATCTTGTGCCCCTCGAAGTCAGATGTGCTTACAAGTGACTCGGAGCCTGGAATCTTGTAGTATTCAGTCCGGTCTTCGCCTAACTGAAACATAGGTGCATACTTAAATTCTACCATAGTCTATTCTGATTTCATTAGATATTCTTTCATAAAAGGATTAAGGTCTCCATCGAGAACTCCCTGAGTGTCGGCTGTTTCATAGCCCGTGCGAACGTCCTTCACCATCTTATAAGGATGGAGCACATAGGAACGAATCTGCGAGCCCCACTCGATTTTTTTCTTTTGGCCTTCGAGTTCCGCCTGCTTTTCACGGCGCTTCTGGAGCTCTATGTCGTAAAGTCTCGATTTGAGGATGCGGAGCGCATTCTGTCTGTTATCCTGCTGGCTGCGAGTCTCGGTATTCTCGACGGTAATTCCGGTAGGTATGTGCCTCACGCGCACTCCGGTTTCGACCTTATTTACGTTCTGTCCGCCGTGACCTCCGGAACGAAAAGTGTCCCATTCGAGGTCCGATGGATTAATCTCTATGTTAATACTGTCATCTACAAGAGGATAGACAAAGACCGAGCTGAAAGTGGTCTGACGCTTTCCCTGTGCATTGAAAGGTGAAATTCTCACTAGTCGATGCACTCCGGATTCAGACTTGAGATAACCATAGGCATACTCGCCTTCGAAAGATATGGTGGCACTCTTGATACCCACTTCATCTCCCTCCAGATTCTCCGTAATGGTCATCTTGTAGCCATTACGCTCACCCCATCTCAAGTACATTCTCATAAGCATAGCGGACCAATCGTTCGCTTCCGTACCGCCTGCACCGGAATTTATGGTGAGAACTGCGCCTAGATTGTCTCCTTCCGCTCCCAGCATATTCTTCAATTCCAAATCTTCCACCAGGGAAAGAGCCGTGGCATAGCCGGAATCGAGTTCCGCTGAATCCTCTTCTGTGGAAAACTCCTGAAGCACATCCAGATCGTCTACTGCGCTGAGCGTTTTGTCATAAGACGTTACCCAGGATTTTACAGAGTTGAGGGCTTTCATAAAAGTCTCGGCTTTCTTAGGGTCGTCCCAGAAGCCCGGAGACTGGCTTACTGCCTCTTTTTCAGCTACTTCCTTTCTCTTTTCCTCTATGTGAAGACACTTTTCGAGAGCAGAGACTCTCGAATGCAATTCCTTTATCTGTTCGGCGGTTGTCATATCCCACAAATTTAATAAAAATCGAAACAATAACCTATATCATTTTAAGGTATCTTCTCGGTTCAGTGGGATAATCCTGTAATGAACTCACAATTGTCTTCGGACAGTTGACATTATGTTTGGTTTCTGGTGCAAAAGTGTCGTTTCATCCGGCGAAAGGTCAGTTTGGCTGGACGATGTCCAAATTATAGGTAGTCACAGCTACCACAATTATTGCTTGTTCCAATATTTTTCAGCCATAGGCTTTAGCCTATCTGTGATAACTTGCATTACCACATTAAAGCTGAGTTCTTCTTTCCATTGAATCTTCCGAAGAAACAGTTTCCATTGCATCTGCCGATTGGCATCATTGACAAACTCGGCTGTGAAAAGTTTCAGTTTCGGATTATATTCAAGTTCACGATTGTCAAATGTTGCCTTGATTGCGTCATATAGTGTTTCATCGTCCAATTCTCGTTTTGTCAACAACTGGTAGCAATCGAAGAAATCTTTCATTCGACTGTTGTACTCGTCACGGTCCAACATAGTGTGGAACTTCTCGGCAATAACAGTCTCCAACGAATAGGCTTGGAGATTGACTGACGGAATGTTCGGCAATAACAAAGGAAAATCAATGGAAGCAGGATAAGGTGACACGACATCTCCGAAGCCTATGTCCACGGACATTTTATGGATAATGCTGTCCATGTGTGCCGTGAAAAAGAACCTTGTACCGGGATATTTCTTTTCTACAGTGATAGGCTCCATCGTTATGTTTTCCGTGTCAAACGTAACACCATCCTCATCACAGACTATGCCCAAAATTTCCTGAAACACCTTTGTTAAGAACTCTCTATCACGGCTTATTTTTTCTGCCATGAAGTCCACATCTATGGTTGGACGAGCGTTAAGTCCATCCATCGCATAGAGCAAAGAACCGCCTTTAAGCAGAAAGTTGTCCTTGTACTGACTTACAGATACCCTGTACAGCAGTCGCTCGTTGAAGTATCTTGCAAGAAGATACATATATTTATAGCCTGTCTCGTTCATTAGATTGAGCAGACGAGTCTTGACAGACTTGCCATAGTTTTTCTTTTCCATTTTATTCTATTGCAATTTCAAGATAATTTTTCAAAATATTGGCAACCCTAAGCCGTTTTGCGTATTCTGCCAATTGGCTTAGGTTGCGGTTCTGTTTCTTCAGATAATTTCGTATCACCTCGGAGCATACTTCCAATCCGATTTTGTTACGATACTTGACGGCATCACATACGCTACGTTCCATATCCGTCATACGAATGTTGTAGCCCGACATTTCCACATCCATAACACCAAACTCCAAATTCTCCTTTTTCCAATAATAAAGTTCTATCGGTAGGGTTGGCGGCATTGCCACCTTTCGCTTGGCTTCTATGGCAACACAAAAGGAAGGTGGAACAACAGTGGAGAGCTGATGATATGCCCAAGCATTGTACAGGCATACAATTCCATTGGGAACGATTCGTTCAATATCTATCATCGTATTGAAAAGAGCATCAGGAACAGCATAGACCCCATGTCGAACCCGAATAAGTTCTCCACGTTCCTTAGCCCTCACAATTTTCTGATAATCTGATTGGTTTGGGAACTCTGCGGTGGTTATTATTCCACCTTGCGAGGTTGCCTTATACATAATCTCATTCATGCCTTTACCTTAATATGGTTATTTATCGGTGCAAAGATACAACTTTATCTTCAAAAACAATATTTTTCTACGGAGAATATTTGTTTTATCCGTTCAAAACTATCATACTCGACATCCGTAATCTTGTCAGTCTTGAGAATGGAATTAAGAAATGAAATTAAAATGTTTTTTTGCCCGAAGGCGCGCTTGAACATAAAGTCCGAGCGAAGGTCAGCGAAGACCTGGTTATTAAGGAAGCTCCTCATTGTTTAAATTTTAAAAGTTTCGCAGAAATAGCTCTGCTTGAGGGCGAATATAGTAATTACAATCGAGAAAAGCTTTAAAAACGACTGTTTCTTTGTGAAAGAAAAATTCTTTCGTCCGAAAATTATGGACAAGAGTCTGACGCTGAACCCGAAAAACACCTTTTGAGTCAGGGTGCCGTAGAGACGCTTCTAGATGGTCCGGTAGCTAAAGGTGTACAAAAGTTTAGTACACCTTTAGGTTACACCCTTAGTAGAACGCTGTAGAATGCGGCAGGTGTTCAAAGGTGTTTTTCGGGTTGCGAAATAATGACGCCTATGCTTTAGCGAGCAGGCAATACACCCTGAGGGCACCAGCCCCCTGACCGCGACTAACGTGGCTACCCCTGGCGGCCTACCTGCCTTTCCATATTTTGCTGCCGCAAAATACACGGCCCGGCCGGCGCACTGATGTGCGCTCCTGATATAGTGGGTAGGTGTCCGCCGGAGACAAGTTCCGCGTAGCGGGACGCAGGAAACGGTGGAAGTTCCCGAGCTGTATTGTGTTTTCGCGTCCAAAACATTACAATGGAAAGGCCCATCCAAGGGGTGTCTTTGCTGGCGAGCGAAGGGACTTGCTGCAAGGGAAAACAAAATTACAGGGAACTTGAACCCTTCTAAATAGAAAATGCATCAAAACCGCCGTCAACGACACACACGGTGCCGGTAACTGCCTTCGAGGCATCCGAGGCGAGATAATGCAAAGTACCTACCAATTCGTCCGGCTCGAGGAACCTTCCGAAAGGAGTGTGCGCCAGAATGGTATGCGAGCGATCCGTAAGCGAGCCATCCTCATTGGTGAGAAGGGCGCGATTCTGATTCGTAAGCAAGAAACCCGGAGCGATGGCATTCACCCTTATCCCCTCTCCGAACTTGATGGCCAATTCCGCACACAAATATTTGGTCCAATTGGCCACGGCCGCCTTGGCCACCCCATATCCGGCCACGCGAGTAAGCGGGCGAAGGGCAGACTCCGAGGCGAAGTTGATGATGGACCCTCTACCGGACTCGGCCATAGCGCGGGCGAAAACCATAGTAGGGATAATGGTTCCGAAAAGGTTAAGTTCCGTTACCCTTTTCACGGCATCGACATCGAGATCGAAGATAGTCTTATCGGGAGGAACGGTAGCCGAAGCCATATTTCCCCCGGCGGCATTCAAAAGCACGTCTACCCTTCCGAAACGAGCCATCACCTCGCGATAATTCTCCTCAAGCACCTGTTTGTCAAGCACATTGGTCGCTAAGAACATGGCCTCTCCACCCTCGGCGGCGATTTCCTTCACCAGGGCCTCGCCTATCGAAGATGCACGTTCCAAATCCAAAAGCACCACCTTAGCACCCTGCGAAGCGAAGTACTTCACGATGGTTCCACCCAGCACCCCGCAGGCACCGGTCATCACCACCACCTTATCCTTAATGTCAAAAAGATTCTCTTTCATTATAATCCACTTTTAATGATTCCCTCTTCTAGACCGCGCAATTCGGCTAGACTCCTCATTCTTCCATAGCAGGAATAACCCGGGTTCGACTTGCGATTCAAGTCGTCGCACATCTGATGTCCGTGATCCGGACGCACGGGGATGCTGATTCCGCGAAGCTGTTCCACCTCCAGAAGGGCGCGCATCATTCCATACATGTCGACATCACCCTCGAGCAGATTGGCCTCATAAAAATTACCGTCCGCATCGCGCTTGGTCGTGCGGAGATGCACGAATCCCACCCTGTCGCCGAACTCACGCATCATCGCTACGCAATCGTTATCGGCACGAACTCCGAAAGACCCCGTGCACAGGCACAGTCCGTTCGAAGGATTTGGCACGGCGGCCACCAGGTCGCGAAAATCCTGCGCCGTAGACAGTATGCGCGGAAGTCCGAAAAGCGAGTAAGGCGGGTCGTCCGGATGAATCACCATCACCGAACCGCATTCGTCGGCCACAGGACA
>ENA-UEQL01000660-UEQL01000660.1-human-gut-metagenome-genome-assembly--contig:-NODE-660-length-24783-cov-16.114628_pt1 | contig 24783 bp, 15 predicted proteins | sample MGYA00242905_ERZ507926 | MGnify/ENA primary metagenome ERZ507926 (study PRJEB26167, sample SAMN06115531) | human gut metagenome | host: Homo sapiens | place: China:Henan | collected 2015-09-09...
CATTAAGCATCCGGTTCGCAAGATGGTTGAGCTGAGGCGATAAGTCTTCCCCAACAGCGATGACCCGACGATGCACCATATTTCTATTTCCGAATCCTGGCTTCTTATGCACAACTGGCTCGATTTCACACTGCCTCAGCTGCGCAAGATGTTGGAAAACAGCATTGAGGCCGCTTGGGTCAGCGACGAGCAAAAAACCGCTTGGAAAAGAGAATGGCTCGAAGAATTTGATCGCTTAGCCGCTGAACTGCCGCCTGTAAATTAAGGAACCATTCAACTCAAATTACCCGAGACCGGAAATTCCGGCTCGGGTTTTCTTCTTAGAAGCTGTATTTGATTCCGGCCTTGCAGGACAGGTCGACATTCAGACGATTACCATGCTCTCCGCCGATCTGAGCAAACGCCTTCCATTGGTTTCCAATGACGAGCTCACCGCCAACGCCGAAATAAAAGCGCGTTCCCAGCGAACGGGTTTTGAAGTCAAACTCGTTCATTCGGATTTTTGTCTTACCTAAAAAGTCGTGGTTCACACCGGCTTTAACGTACAGATTTCCGACATTTTGTCCGTCAGGACGATTGAACGAGCGGCCAGCCGTCAAGCCAAGGCGCATATTCAAGCTGTCGGAGTCATCAATTTTTACCTTCATACCGTGAGAGAACGATAGGTCTTCCCCGAGCAATCGGTAATAAGAAAGCTGGACTTGAGGCTCTATAAACCAATTGGATCCGTCCTGGTTCTTCAGGAAGTTAAAACGAATGCCCCCTTCGGAAGAAATACCGAAGCCAAGGTTATGGTATGGCGCATGAACACTTGTGCCTTCCATTAGGTGGGCTCGAATTTTCTGCTTATGGCGATTAAAGGTCAAAACCGTATCGACATAAGCATTCTCATCAAACCAAGTCAGGTAAGCCTTACCGCCGATAGAGTGAATGTCAGTTTTACCGGCTCCTCCCTTCACTCTCACGTCTCCGTCGGTAAAGCCCACTTGAGCTCCGACAATCCAGTTCGGATCAATCTTTTTATCTGTGCCGAGCGAAACTGTGGTGTATCTCAGTTTGCTGTGTACGCCGGCATAAGGATCAAACCGGCCTTTTTCGTATCTGCCCAGAACATAGGCGCCGTCAGATGAACCGCGTCTGATCTCGCCGGTTCTTTCTCTCAAATCAGCCAAAGAGCTGAGGTATTGAACCACGGAAGCACCGGAGCTGACCACCGACAGAACCGTTTGTCCGGTACGGGATAATCCGTCAGGCACAGGCGGGTTTTGAGAGTTGTCGGGGCCTGTCGGCGGAGTGACAGGCACACCTCCCGGTACAGATGGAGGAACATCCGGATTCTCCGAAGGGCCGTTTGAGTCCGGAGGAAATACGGATGACGTCAGTTTTTCTTCTTTTTCAGCTGTAATCAGCCAGACACGTCTATCGTGGTAATCAAACGGCTGTAGATCGAGCTTGTATTGGTAGGGACCGGCATCCACAAGCCCGTCGTTGGCTAAAATGAATTCCGCTCTGCCGGCGTTCGAAAGTGAATCATCATAACTGAAAACATGTTGAACCAACTTTGTTTCAGTAATGCTGGCGCCGCTCGTTCCGAGATAAACCGAGTGCTTGCCCTCGCCGCCCTGCGTCTGATTAATGCTTCCGGCTCTTCCGCCGGGAAGGTAAAAGGTCGCGCCAGATCCCTTGAGCTGTTGAATCTGAAGCGGACGGAAACCCTTTTCGCTTCCGACTTCAATGACAGCGCCTTCAGAAACCTTCAATTCAGTGACGTTGGAATGCATGGCGTTTTGCCAAACACTTCCCGCGCCCAAGGAAATAAAGGAACCTCCGGAACCCGTCTGATCATCGGTAAGACTCAGCCTAAGTTCCAGGGAGGTTTTGGTCTTAACGCTACATATAAGTGGTTTGACCTGACTGCCAACTTCAACTTCGTAGTTGGTAATGACGTTTACAACCTTGACAAGATGGTTACATCACAGTCATACCGTAATACATACGCAAGTCTGCGTCAGGAAATGACTCCTGTAACTTTAGGAGGTAAGGCATGGACTTACATGGATCAGACAACAGGTGAAATCGTAACTGACTACGAGACATTGAAGAACATGAATGCAAATGCTTCTATTTGGAGTGCAGCAACATTATCAGACAACAACCCTGTACCTTCATCATGGGCTGTTGAGGATGGTTCTTTCCTGCGCTTGCAGAACCTAACAGTAGGTTTCACATTCCCTAAGGAGTGGACCAAGAAGTTCGCATGCAACTCACTGCGCATGTACTGCACATTGACAAACCTGTTCTGCTTGACCAACTACTCAGGTTATGACCCAGAGGTTAACTCATCAATCCGTGGCAGCAAGACCAGCGGTTTGACTCCAGGTGCCGACTTCTCATCATATCCTAAGTCATTCTCTTGGACAGCAGGTGTAAACATTTCATTCTAATAGAAAACAAGATACAAATTATGAAACGTATATTTCTATATATATCAATGTTCATTGCAGGAGCAAGTTTTAACTCTTGTAGTGACTTATTGGACACAGAGACTTTGTCTACAGACAATTTGAACTACCTGTGTTCAAACGCAACTGATGCCCGCAAGATGGTAGACCATGTATATGCCTACTTCTGCGAGGATACTTATACATCACGTATGAGCACCAACTGGATGCAGAATACCGACGTAGAGATCGGTTTCGTCAAGAAGGCTCAAGCTTCTGAGACTACCCGTCGTGGTATCTGGGCACTGAACCCATCATACTTCGGTGATATCAAGAACTGCTGGAACAACACCCAGAAAGCCATTGATTTCGCAAACCAGTGTATTGAAGGTATTGAGGCAAGCGATGCTTACAAGAACGGTGATGCTGACATGAAGCAGCTTCATGGTGAGGCTATCTGTCTTCGTGCATACTGGTATTTCCTGATGTGTAACTTCTGGGGTGACGTGCCATTTGCTACAACTCCTACATCTAAGGACGATATGCACAATGATCCACGTACAGACAAGAACATCATCTATACTCACTTGATTCAGGACCTCATCAACAATGAGGGTGAGATGCAGTGGAGCAGCAAAGCTACAGTAGAGCGCATGAACCGTGAGTTCGCTCTTGGCTTCATCACCAAGTTGGCTATGTTCCGTGCAGGTTACTCTATGCAGGCTAATGGTACCATGGCCCGCAGCACAGGTACAGGCGACGAATATACTGTACATTATGTAGATGAGAATGGTAACGAGGCTACAGCTACTTCAGCAGACGATTACTACAAGGTTGCTAAGGCTTATGCCAAGAAGTTGATTTCCTTGAAGGACCGTCAGCTCAACAACAACTTCAAGCAGATCTTTGATAATGAAATCAACGGCTGCAACCCAGCTAATGGCGATGTATTGTTCGAGATGGGTTATGTTCCAAACTCAGGTGGTGACATCGGTTGGTGTCTTGGCTTGAGCGTAGTTTCAAGTTCTAAGGGTGCTGGTACTACTTATACCAACCTGACTCCAAGCTATGCATGCTCATTCAATGCACAAGACCAGCGTCTGAAGGCTACATGTGCTAACTACCGTTGGTTGTACGACAACAAGCAGGCAGCAGTGGATGGCGTCAACATCCAGCCAGCTAAATGGTGCCGCATGGATTTGAGTGTCAACAACGTTGAATCTAAGGGTACAGGTATAAACTTCCCTATCCTGCGATATGCTGACGTATTGTTGCTCCTCGCTGAAGCTGATAACGAAATCAACAATGGACCTACTGCTGAGGCAAAGGAGATGTTGAAGCGAGTTCGCAACCGTGCCTTTGCAAATGCAACCAACAAGAACGAGATGGTGAATGAATATGTTGATAATCTCAACGATCACGACTCTTTCAAGAAAGCTATCATCAACGAACGTGCTTGGGAGTTTGGTGGCGAGTGCATCCGTAAGTTCGACCTCGTTCGTTGGAACTACTACTCAGATGCCATCGTTAATACTTTGGAGTGGGTCCGCGACGTAACTATGAACTATAACCAGCTCCGTCTGGAGAATGGAGAATTCATCTACGACAAGACTAAAGAAATTGTTGATATGGGCATAGCACCACGCCTCTACTACAACTATGTAAATGGCGAGATTCAGTTCGAGAACAACTATTTCACTTATCGTGATAACAGCGCAAGCCCATACAAAGAGGCAACAACACTTGCAGATGATGACATCAAGACTGCGGGAGCTTCTTTCGATGGTTTGAAATATATCAAGTTCTTGGATACATACATGTCAGTCAGTGATACTGATCCAACAACAAACACAAAGTATGGAACCGACGCAGATGGCAACACTATCAAGAAGGGTGTCATGAATGAGGCTTTCTTATACTCATGGTTTGGTCTGACAGACGGAGTTGTGACAACAGGTGCAGAAGACATGGAGCCTCTCCGCAAAAAGGTAACTCCATATATCTTGCCTATCCCTAAGGACAACATTGCTTCTTCAAACGGCGTATTGTCTAACGAAGGTTATGCTATTCGCAACAAGTAAATCGGGTTATGTAGTCCATAACAAATAAAAGTAAGTAATTATGAAATACAATAAATATATATTGTCTATGCTTTTCGCTGCTACAGTTGGTACCACAATGGTAAGCTGTAGCGACGATGACAACTTGGGCGATGCACCTCGTTTGTTCCGTCCAATTGCAAGCGCAACGGTCAACTCAAATAACTTGAAGGTAGAATGGGATAAAATCCAGGGTGCCACCAGTTATGAGTTGGAATTGGGTCTTGTGACATCTACAGATGAGGATGGCACAAATCACCTGAAAGTAATCAAGAAAGCCACAACAGAGGATGATACCTATACTTTCGATGACTTAGGATGGGACGAGAAGTATGGTGTAAGAATCAAGTGTATTGGCAACAACAAGGAATCTGAGTATTATAAGGTAAAGGCTCAGAGCATCAACTACCCAACAAAGGTTTCTGGTGCCAAGACTATTGATAACGCTGCTCGTGTATCCTGGGCTGAAGGTGGTCAGAAAATCAAGTATGTAATGGCTTGCCCTGCTGAAGACGCAGAAAACCAAGACATTATTAAGGTTAAAGTTAGCGATGCCGAATATGCTCAGGGATATGTAGATGTCTATGGCTTGCAGCCAGAAACATCATACACATTCAAGACATACGACAGTTCTTCTGACTTCAATAATACTACCTATGCAGGTAAAACAACAGCTACAACCAAGGCTAGCGTCAACTTCGACGAGAAGTATGGAGAAGGCATGTGGCTCGATACCCGCAACTGGGATGCTAAGGAAGCTAAGGATACATTGAAGACTGCTGAGTTCTGGAATATGGTAAAGGACGGTATGACTATCATCCTCCGTGGTGAACAGGAATACAAAATCAGCAACGCTATCAATCTCGACCGCAATGTAACCTTCATTACCGGTATGACATTGGGCGGTAACGCTCAGTTCACCTTCTCCGGCGGTATGAACGTCAAGAAGGGTGTTAATATCGATAAGGTGAAGTTTGAAAGCATCGATATGATTAGCGATAAGCAAGCCGATAAGGATGCGTTCCTCGCTGGTACAGATAAGGGCTTCGGTGGCCGTCAGGTTATCAATGTCAGCGGTACTGGTTCTACCATCAGTGAACTCATCTTCAACGATTGCTACATCCGCGGTTTCCGTGGTGTAGTAAGAGGTCAGAAGAACAACGACAGCTTCTTGAACGTTACCTTCAAGGGTTGTACAATTGATGGTGTCGGTGATCAGGGTGTTGTAACTATCGCAGATAAGGGTGGAGATTTCCGCAACGTAACATTCGATGATTGTACTATTACAAACATTGTTATGCTTTGCGACTTACGTAAGACAGCCCAGACTCCTACTGTAAATGTAAACAACTGTACATTCTGCTATGCTCCAATAGAGACTACAGCAAATGCTAACACACCATTGTTCCGTTTTGCTACAAATGCAGCAAACTTGAACATCACCAACAGCATCTTTGGTCCTTCTATGGCTACAGACGGAAGTGCAGGAGCAAAACTTCAGCTTTACACACCAGGCGCTAAGGGAAGTGTTCTTCTGAACGGTGCTAGCGCAGTGCTTTCTGTAGCAGGTTCATACAAGACTAACTTTGCCTACACACCTATCGGTGCTGACGCTGTTACATACGGCATAGATGGTCTCATCGACTTCAAGGGTTCTGAGACTGATCTTTGGACAAATCCAGCAAATGGAGAATTCAAGTTCAACGCAAGTCTTGACAGTGAAGCAGGTGCTTCCAAGTGGAAGTAATCCTACTATCAATCATATTAAAGTGCAATGCCCCATCGGCGTTGCACTTTTTTTGTTATCTCTCCCTCTCTCCCACCACCCACAAAAACTTTTTTTGTTAATTTCTTGGAAGTTACGAATAAAAAGCGTATCTTTGCAACGTAAGTTCATAATGAAGAGTGTACTACGTTTTTAGATTGTTGGATTTATAATTTGAAGCATATGGAGACTTTAGAAAAAATGCCTTTCGAGGCTCAGCATAAGATATTCAAGAGATTGGCAGAAATCGCCGACTCCAAGAGCCTGACCAAAGAGGAACAGGAGAAATACGACAACAGTATGATGGTCATGTGGGACAATTATGCTGTATATAAGCATGCAGAAGAGAAAGGTATGGAGAAAGGTATGGAGAAAGGTATTGAGAAAGGTAGGAAAGAAGGCAAGGAAGAAGGTAAAGAAGAAGGTAGAAAAGAAGGTATAGAAGAAGGTATTGTAAAAGGCGTGAAAAAAAGAAACAAAGAGATTGCTTTGAACCTATTGGCATACAATACTCCAATAGACGTCATTGCAAAATCAACTGGCTTATCTATTGATGAGATTAAGAAATTGGAACAATAATACTATACGAATAATAGAGAGGGTGTGTCATAAGTGGGATGACATGCCCTCTTTTTTTTTCGCTATTTCAGTCACTTCTGTCAGCTAACTCAGCCACTTTAGTCAGCTAATTCAGCTACTTCATTCTGCAAACAAATCCGTCTCATTCTGCTTACGAATTCGAATCTTCGAGCCAACGCAGTCGAATCTTCAAGCCAGCGCAATCGAATCTTCAAGCCAGCGCAATCGAATCTTCAAGCCAGAGCAGTCGGATGTATCAGCTCAATGAAACGTATGAACTTGCGCAATGAAGAACATGGTTTCATCAGCGTAAGCGGCTCCGCTTACCATGGGCTGCTGAAATTACGTCTCGACGTAGCATTTGCTGCGTCCCGACGTAATAACCAGTGCGTCGCGACGCAGCAACAGATACGTCGTGACGTAATTCCGGCTACCTCCTGCCCCATCAAATAAGCCTCACTTACCCGTCTGAATCAATACGACGAAAAAACAATATTGTAGAAACAACACTTCCGAAAACGTTTACGTTAGATTTTTCGTTTATTTTATTCAACATTTAAAAATTTTAATTACCTTTGTAGCAGAAATCTAAGATTATAACCAAAAATCGAAGATTCCTTATGATCTATTGAGAATCAAACACGACAACAACTAATCGCTAGTAAGTTCAATTAGACCAGAGAAACTTAATAAGATATAATAATAACCTACAAAACAAACATCGTTATGTATCAACAACTGAAACGTGCCAGCATGGCACTGACCTTGAGTTCGGTTTGTTTCCTCGCTTTTGCGCAGAAAACAATCCAAGGTACCGTTAAGGATGCTAATGGCGACCCAATGATTGGTGTAACCATTACTGACCAGAATGGCAAGGCAGGTGGCATCACCGACCTTGACGGTAAGTTTACCATTCAGAACGCAGACCCTAATGCGGTCTTGACTTTCAGCTACATCGGCTGCAAGCCTAAGAAAGTAAAAGTAGGAAGTCAGAAAACATGGAACATCGTACTTGAAGATGACAATGCAGCCCTTGACGAGGTCGTTGTCGTTGGTTATGGTACTATGCGTAAACGCGACGTAACTGGTTCTATCGCATCTGTCAACTCAGAAAAGATTGCCGCTCGTGGTACTACCAATCTTGCAGAGTCTCTGCAGGGTTCTGTTCCTGGTGTCAACATCACCCAGTCTGGTAGCCGCGCAGGTGCAGGCTTCAATATTCAGGTTCGTGGACAGGCTTCTATCAACAAGCAGGCACAGCCATTGTATGTTATCGATGGTGTAGTTTGCGACAACATGGACTTCCTCAACCCTGATGATATCGACCGCATCGATGTATTGAAGGATGCTTCTTCTACCGCCATCTATGGTTCCCGTGCCTCTGCCGGTGTCATCATGATTACCACCAAGGGCAGCAAGGGTGCAGACAAGGCACAGAAGGCAACCATCTCTTATGACGGATATTATGGTATCAAGAAGTTGGCGCGCATGCCTGAGTTTATGGATGCCAACGAGTTTATGGATTATCGTTTTGCCAGATATACCACACTCGATGGTAAGAGCTACGATGGCTCTAGCCGCAAGGGTGTTGATGCCGAAGGACATCCACACTACATCATCAAGAATACCGACTTGAATTCTGCTTTCCTGACCCGCAAGGGAGCAACCAGCTACAAAGACTCCAAACTTTATGATCTGATGATGGATCCAAGTTTCGACGGTTACGACTGGAAGAAGATGGTTACCCGCACTGCCGCCCAGCAGAACCACTTTATCAGTGCTGCCGGTGCTACAGATAAGATCAACTACCGTGTAGGTATGGGTTATCAGGGAGAAGAGAACGTATTCAAAGGCAACGACTATGAGCGTTTTAACTTCAAGGGAGCAATGGATGCCAAGCTCTCCAAGATATTCGAGGCAGGTTTCTCTACCAACATGTCAATGAGCCGCACCCAGGACGTATGTACTGATGGTACTTATTCTCCATATGTGAATGCATTCTATTTTAACCCATTCGTTTCTCCAACAGATGCAGATGGCAACCTGATTCCTAACCCAGGAGCAAAGGCAGCCTTTGGTTCAGATGCACAGTTTACATCTACATATAACCCGCTCATCGATTTGAATGACGGCAACTATACCAATGAGACCAAGATGTACCGATTGATGGGTAACTTCTACCTGCGTGCCAACATCATCAAGGGATTGAAGTTTACAACCACCTTCTCTCCTAACTACTCTCACAAGCGTCAGGGAATCTTCTACGCAACAGGTCTGAACGAGGGTAATGATGTAGGTTCTACTTACTACCAGAAGAACAAGACCAACTTCGGTTCAGTAGCCAATACTACCCGTGTAGACTGGACTTGGGACAACCAGTTTGACTACAACCGCACATTTGGCGACCACACCGTTGGTGCTATGGCATTGTTCTCACTCTATAAGAGCAATACAGAATATCAGTACGAAGAAGGCAAGGGTATCGCCAGCGACCACACTACATTCCACAACCTGGGAACAGCCAGTGGCGACAAGACGCTCTCAAGTTCTTATACTGAGTCATCACTGGAGTCATTCGCTTTCCGTGCCAACTATTCCTACAAGGGACGTTACATGGCTACAGCTACACTCCGTACCGATGGCAGTTCACGCTTCGCAGACGGCAACCGATGGGGCTGGTTCCCTTCTGTAGCTGCAGCATGGCGTATCTCTGATGAAGCTTGGATGAAGCAGTTCAACAACTGGTTAGACAATGCTAAACTCCGTCTTTCATATGGTGTTACCGGTAACAACAATGTGGGTGACTATGTAACTATCGCTTCTGCTACAGGTCCATCTTATGTAACCATAGATGGCAAAGAGGTACAGGGTTATTATCCTAACGGATTGGTAAATACAGAACTCATCTGGGAGAAGGTAAAGGAGTTTGATGTAGGTCTCGACCTGAGTTTCCTGAAGAACCGCATCAATGTAACAGCCGACTTCTACAACCGTCTTTCTGATGGTCAGATTATGTCACGTTCAGTGCCTATCGAAACTGGTGAGAAAACTTCAACCTTCAATGTAGGTTCTGTCCAAAACAGAGGTATTGAACTCGGTTTGAACTTTAACATCATCAACAAGAAAGACTTCTCCTGGAGTGCGAATGTAAACTTCGCCCGCAACTGGAACAAGATTAAGGAGTTGAGTAATGGTAAAGTTGATGAGGTAGCCAACAATTGGTTTATCGGCGAGCCACTGAATGTACTCCGTGACTATACCCATACCGATGTCATCACCGACAAGGGTGTAACCATGCACACCATGAATGGTGACAAGCACTATACCCTGAAGGAATTCTACGAGAAGTATGGCACTAAGTATAAGTGGTATGAAGGTCAGATGGCAGTAAACGACTGGAACGATGACGGTAAGATTGACGACAACGATAAGCAGATTTATGGTTGTACCGATCCACGCTGGACCGGTAGTTTTACTACCAATGTTTACTTCAAGGGCTTCGACTTCTCCATCATGTTCTATACAAAGAGCGGATTCTGGTCACGCAGCTACTTCCATGAGAAGTATATGAAGTTTAGCGACCGTGGTAATGCCCACATGCAACTGGATTACTACATACCAAAGGGAGCACCAATCATCGATCATGCAACAGGTGAGATTACAACCGCCACAGAGACCCACTACGGAAAGTATCCTTATCCAAACAACAGCGATACATCCTTTGGTGGTTACTTCGGCGACAAGGGTTCAGCCAAGGGAGAAGGTTTCCAGTATCAGAAGACCTCTTTCACCAAGGTTAAGAACATTACCCTGGGTTACACATTACCTAAGAGCGTAGTAAACAAGGTAGGTATAAGAAATCTCCGTGTTTATGTAAACGTTCTGAACCCATTCTGCTTCACCAACTACAAGGGCTTCGACCCAGAGTGGGCATCACAGAATCTGCAGAATGGCGGTCCATCATCTGTAACCTACCAGTTTGGTGTAAATCTTAAGTTCTAATCTCATTAAATGAAGTAAACAATTATGAAAAAGATATTATATAGCGTAGCATTGGCGGCCTGCTGCATGGGAACCATGACAAGTTGCAGCGACTTCCTGGATGCCAGCAACAAGTCGAATGTAACTGCCAAACAGAGTTTTGCGACAAAAGAGGGATTAAACAACCTCGTCAATAATGCCTATCAGCATCTGCAAAACGTTTATGCAGCTCCTCTGTTCACTAGCTGTTTCTCAGCAGGTACAGACATGTATGCCGATGCCCGTAACAAGATGAACGAGGCATTGAACACTTACGAGACCTTGACTCCAGAAAATACGGATATCAAGAATCTCTATACTTACCTCTATTCAGGTATACGTGCAGCCAACTCTGTGTCATATTATGCACAGACAGCCCAAGTTGATGAAAAGACTAAGGGGCAACTTGTAGGCGAAGCCCGTGTATTGGCAGCCTACGAGTATTATCTCCTGGTAAACAACTTCGGTGGTGTCCCTATCATGAAGGACTTCCTCACCACAGCAGACACAGGATATCCTAAGTCTTCTGCTGCAGATGTATACGCCTATATCATCAGCGAACTCGAAGATGTTATCGACAAGAATGTGCTTCAGGCTTCAACAGCTACCAAAGGTGGCGGCAGAATCAGCCAGGAAACAGCCAAGGCGATCCTTGCCAAGACCTACCTTTCTGCAGCATGGGACCTCAACAAACAAGAATACTTCTCCAAGGCTGCTGCTCTTGCCGATGAGGTGATTGCGGGCAGAAGACTGACTACCCCATTTGCCAAGCTCTGGAAGGCAGACGGATCGGGCGATGACAACGAAGAGTTCCTTTGGGATGTGGAATATGATTTGGCTACAGCCAACAATACAACATCAGGTGGTACAGAATGGAGCGGTTACTACTGCAACTATCTGGGTGGAAACGAGGATAACATCAAGGCTACAACCTCCAGCTATGTACCAACCCTCTATGCCTTGCATTGCTTCAAGAAGGGAGACCAGCGTTACGATGCTACCTTCATGAAGGAATTGCCAGATATAAACAAGGGAAATGCTGCAAATACCGGTTACTGGACCTGGTACAAGAATGGTGAGAGTCTGGTAGGTAAGCCAGTAACGCGATACTATTCTGCATGGTATGAAACAGATGCCGACTTTGAAGCATGGAAGGCTATAGATCCTGCAAACAGAGCAAACACCTATCGCATTCCGATGGATTCACAGAGCAAGGAAGCACAGAATATGGACGGCAGAGATATGGAATATTACGATAACCAGCAACTGGTATATGGTTCCAGTCCATGCAAGAAGTTTGACGACAGCAAGACTGCTAAGACAGAGAAGAACACCTGCTATCGCGACATCCATATCATCACTTTGCCAGAGATGTATCTCGTAGCAGCTGAGGCTTATCTGAAGGCTGGTGATAATCCTAAGGCATTGGCACGACTCAATGAGGTTCACCAGCGCGCTGGTCTTTCTGCACTTACAGGAACTATCTCTATCGATGACATCCTTGATGAGAATGCCTGCGAGAACTTCGGTAATGAGGCTCGTTGGATGGATCTTCGCAGAACCCAGACTCTGGTAGAGCGTTGCACCAAGTATAACCATGAGATGGGAGACAAGGCTGCCCAGTATATCGGCAAGAAGCTTCTTCGCCCTATCCCACAGGCTGCAATTGATGCCAATGACCAACTGACATTAGCCGACCAGAATCCTGGTTACTAATCAAAGTCATTATGTTGAAAAGAAAACCTATCAGGACATACGTTAATCATTAGGTTTAAGACCGTATTCTAGGGAGATAATTCCTGATGGATACGGTCTTTCTTTTGGTTCTATCGGTAAGGTATACGTAATCGTTTTCGTACTTTTTTATTCACAATCTGCATGTGATAAGCAAAAATGTCGTAACTTTGCAGAAAATCTTATAGAAAAGAAAATAATAAAATAAATAAACCTAAGAAGAAATGAAGAAATCAATCATTAAGTCAGTCGTGCTTGCTGCGCTCATGGCTCTGCCAATGTTCACTAAAGCACAAACTTTCGCTGGTATCACAGCCGAGCAGAACGCACAGAACACTCCTGAAGGATGGACTGCCGTAGAACTACCACAGTTGCCTACCATCACTTCGGCAAACACATTTAATATCAAGGATTATGGTGCCTCGACATCTGCTGCAGACAACACCAAGGCTATCCAAAAAGCACTGGATGCTGTGCCTTCTACCGGTGGTATGGTCGTGATTCCTGCCGGTACATGGATGTTTGGTAGTACAGACCAGATGACAAGCAAGACCGAGGTACTCAGCATCAAGTCAAAGACTGTACTCCACCTTTGCGCAGGAGCAACTCTGAAACTCGTTGAATATGGTAAGGCACCTAACAACAAAACGCTCTTTATAGGTTGCAAGAACAAGAACCAGAGCGACATTGTTATAGAGGGCGAAGGTGAAACTTCTATCATCGATGGTCAGGGAACCCGCTGGTGGAAGGCTCGCGACAACAAGGAGACATTCAATCCTGGAGCCATGATCCGATTCGAGAAAGGCAGCCGATTCCTGATTCGCAATCTCAAGGTTCAGAATACTCCGGGTGTCAACATCACCTTGAGTAACAGCAATGGTGCCAGCAATGGTACTGTTCATGATGTAACCATCTATAACCCTTCTTCTGAAACCAAGACTGAACAGCCTTCTCATAACACAGACGGTATCTCTATCTGGGGACATCACATGAACATCTATAACTGCAACATCAGTACAGGTGATGATAACGTAGTTTGCGATGACAATGCACAGTATATCCATGTTTGGAACTGCGACTTCGGTACAGGACATGGTGCTTCTATCGGTAGTTTCACCAAGAACATCAAGCATATATGGTTCGACAACATCAACATGAACGGCACTACAGCAGGTATCCGCATGAAGACAGGTATCAACAGCGATGGTACGCTGCGTGGCGGTGGCGAGGAGGACTGGAAGTTCACCAACTTCACCATGACCAAGGTGAAGAACCCATTCTCTATCGACTGCTTCTACGACAAGAACTACAACAGCGATCCTGCCGTAGACAAGGCAAATGCCAGAGCCTTGGATAGCACTACCCCAACCTACACCAACATTCTGCTTCAGAACGTGAAGACTACAGATGTTTGCGATGGTAACGCTATCTTCCTGATTGGCCGCCCTGAGAGCCACATCAAGAACGTGACTCTCGACAACGTGCAGATTTCTGCCAAGAAGGGCATCGATATCCGCTTCGTAGATAATCTCGTGTTCAAGAACAACTCTAAGATTACATGCCAGTCTGGCAAACTCTGGATTCGCCAGTACGATTCTACAGTAGACGACCAGTGTGATGCTACAGGGGCAGGTACAAATCCAAATCCCACTCCCAATCCAGGTGAGACAACAGAAGTAAGCTATATTCTGGATGCATCAACCAGCACTTCTTCAAGCACAGCTCCATCTCCATGGACGTTCAATAATGGTTGCAGCATAGAGAGCAGCAAAGGTTATGCTACAGCTAAAAGCAATACCATCAAGTATAGCAAGGGCGTACAGTTTACCATCAACCTGCCTGAGAATATTACCATTACATCGGCTATATTTGCAGGATATGCCAATGAAGACAACAAAACCTGCTATCTCGGCGAACTGAACGGAGCAACCTTTGCCAGCGACAAATACGTATTTCCTAGCCGTTTAACCCAAACGGATACGAGCACAAAGTTTGATATTACACTTGACACTCCTGCTACTGGCGTTCTTACCTTCACACCACAAGGGGCACAAGCCGCTTGGGTTATCACACTGAAAGGTGTAAAGGTAACAAGTTCAGGTATCAACAATGTTGTTTTAACCGCCAAGGTAAACAATAACAACATTTACGACCTCAGCGGTCGCATGGTAAAGCTCAATGCCAAGGCAGAAGACCTGCAAGGTCTCAAAAAAGGTATCTATATCTACAACAACAAGAAATACGTAGCTAAATAATTCATTTTAACATCGGTAACAATGAAAATAAAATCGCATTCACTCCTGTGCATTCTCGCCACCATCGCATTGAGTTCTCCGCTCTCTGCACTGAGCGTGAATGCTCAGAAGGCGGTATCCAAGACATGGAATCCGAACCTGAAGAACGGAATGTACCGCAACCCGGTTATTGACGCCGACTACTCAGACCCTGACGTATGCCGTGTGGGCAATGACTACTATATGACTTCCTCTTCCTTCCAATGTTTCCCTGGCTTGCAGATTCTGCACAGTACCGACCTGGTAAACTGGGAGATTATCGGTGCAGCCCTACTCGATAACTATCCGGTTTTGCCTGAATACCAGGGCACCGAACTGGATTGGCGCAAGAAGGTTCAGCATGGTAACTACGTGTGGGCACCCTCTATCCGCTACCATGACGGATGGTTCTATATCTACTGTGGCGATCCTGACCAGGGTCTCTTCATGACCAAGACACAAGATCCACGCGGTCCTTGGGAGCCTATCACCTGGGTGATGAAGGGAAAAGGTCTTATCGACTGCTGCCCTCTCTGGGATGAAGACGGCAAGGCTTATCTTTCGCATGGATGCGCCGGTTCAAGAGCCGGTATCAAGTCAGTACTCTTCGTAGCTCCGATGTCACCTGACGGCACCAAGGTTATCGGTCCTTCACGCATCGTATATGACGGTCATGAAGACCAGCCAACCATCGAGGGTACTAAATTCTACAAGCGCAACGGATATTATTATATCATGAGTCCTGCGGGCGGAGTAAAGTATGGCTGGCAGGTAGAACTGCGTTCCAAGAATCCATACGGTCCTTACGAGGAGTATGTGGGTATGGCACAGGGAAAGAACAAGAAGGTGAATGGTCCTCACCAGGGTGCATGGGTAGATACCCAGAACGGCGAAGACTGGTTCCTCCACTTCCAGGATAAGCACGCCTACGGACGTGTAGTTCATCTGCAACCAGCCAAATGGGTGAACGACTGGCTTGTCATCGGTGACGACAAGGATGGCGATGGCTGCGGTGACCCTGTTCAGCAATGGAAGAAGCCAAACCTGCCATCAAGCGGTAACTTCCAGCCTAAGGAATCGGATGATTTCAACAGCGTAGATTTAGGTCTGCAATGGCAGTGGAACGGTCCTTACAGTCAGTACTGGTACTTCTGTGATGCCAAGAACTCCAAGTTGCGTCTCTATGGTGTGCAGCAGGCTGAAGATGTAAAGAACCTGTATGATTTGCCCAACCTCCTGCTCCAGAAACTCCCTACCGAGAACTTTACTGCTACTGCCAAGGTGAAGTTCATACCTAACCGCACCGAGGCTTACAAGGAAAATGATAAGGTACTGGGCGAAAGCGCCGGCATGATCATGCAAGGCATGGACTATGCGGCACTCAAGTTTGTTGATACCAAGGAAGAGGGGGTTGTATTGCAATATGTAACCTGCGAGAAGGCTGAGAAGGGAAAGGCTGAGAAGGTGGTAAAGCAAGTGACCATCAAGACCAGCAGGCAGCCTCAACCTTACACCGTGAAGTATGCCGTAGATGATATTCCTTCTTCCCGCATCGCTACCCAGGATGTATGGCTCCGCGTGAAGGTTCATAGCGAAGGCATCGCCAACCAGATACAGGCTATCGCTGAATGGAGCTACAGTCTGGATGGTAAGAAATTCACCAAGATAGGCAATCCTTTCACTGTGCGTGAAGGCAAGTGGATTGGTGCCAAGCTCGGTTTCTTCAACACCCGCACAGCCAAGAAGAACGATGCTGCCTTCTTCGACGTAGACTGGATTCATTTCGAAAAATAACGCTTTCCAACTAACGCGTTATTTCAGAAAATATTTTGGGAAACAAAAAATCCCCCTCATTGCAAATCAATGCAGCGAGGGGGATTAATCATTATGAGTAATCTAAAAATTCTAATCTTTCTTTTCTTCTGTAGGCTCTGCCTTTACTGTCTTCTTAGCAGGAGTTTTCTTGGCAGAAGTCTTCTTTGCTGCAGGCTTAGCTGCGGTCTTCTTGGCAGGAGCAGCCTTAGCAGGCTTCTCGCCATGGTGCTTCTCTGCCTCCTTCTCTATCTTTTCAATCTTAGCCTGAAGACGGACAATCTCCTTGTCCTTCATCTCAATCTCTTCATCCTGATTCTTGATGGTAGTAAGCAGGCTCTCAAGCTGATCGTTATCAACATCAGCAGGATAGAGGTCGTTTACTCGGGTGATGAAGTCGCCAAGAATGTTCATATAGTTAGTGAAAGCATCGAAAGGACTTGAATAGATACCTCTGTCAAGACCCACATTGCTTGGCTTGGTAGTCATGAAACGGAAGTTGTTACTTGCCTGCAGGTAATCCCAGTCCTGATTGATACGTGGATCGTTGGCGATACGTACACGGTCTGCCACACTGTAAAGCTTGTTGAAAGCCTCACGCTGCATCGGGTTACCCAACCATGAACTTACATCACGCTCCTCGTCTACCCAACTCAAGGTATCAGGCACATTCACCTCGCCTACCGACTTGATTTTCTTGCAGATTTCTGAAGGTGTTGAGAAGGTGATGCCACGGTCCTTGGCACACTGAGGCAAAGCCTTCATAAACTCGAGGATGTTGCTTGACAGAGGCTGGGCAATACCAAGAGCAGAAAGCTCCATGAAGATATTGATAACCTGCTCCTCCTCTGGGAAGGCAGCAATCTGGTTCATATAGTTGTCGGCAAAGAGTGGATAACCGTCCCAATCACTGTTGCTGAAGCGCAGAGAGATATCATCGCTCAGGTTCACATCGCGCAAAAGGAGCTTCAACTTAGGGTTCAGGGCGCAATGGTAAACATAGTGAGGAGATTTCCAGCCGAGCACGTGCTTGGCACCCTCGGTGAGCATACCAATGAATCCCATGTTGGCAACATCGTTACCGATATCATCGCTGTAGATGAGCGAAGAGTTGCGCAATACGGTAGGTTTCTTTCCGAAATATTCCTCAATCTTAGTACACTGGCGCTTCACCTCATCCTTGAAACTTGCCTCATTAACCAGAGAAGCAAGTCCGTGAGAGTAAGGCTCAGCCAGGAACTCTACACAACCCGTATTGTTGAGCTGCTGAAGCTTCTCCAGTACCTGAGGAGCATGAAGTTCCAACTGCTCCATACCCACACCCGAAAGCGAGAAAGCTACCTTGAAATACTTGCCGTTCTTTTCAATCATCTCCTGAAGGGCATTCAAGGCTGGCATATAAGAGCGCTCAGCAATCTCGTTGATGCTACGGTCGTTCTCGTAGTCATCATAGTAATAATGGTCGGTACCGATGTCAAAGAAGCGGTAGCGTTTCAGATGGGTAATCTGATGTATCTCGAAATATAAACAAATTGTTTTCATAAAAATTTGAAATTTGAACGTTTAACTTGTAAGATGAGTAAAGCCTCAAAATTATTCATTCTTCGTTCTTCACTCTTCACTTAACCTACTTCCACCCTAAGGTCTTGAGGTACAGGTCTTTGATGCGGGCACCCACTTTCTCCCAGGTAATCTGGTCTACTTCTTTCTTGCCTTCCTCTGAGAGATAATCGAAAAGACTCTCGTTGTGACAGATGCTGTAGATGGCATCGGCAAGGGCATGGATATCCCAGTAGTCTACCTTGATACAGTTGGACAGGATTTCTCCACATCCACTCTGCTTGGAGATAATGGTTGGTGTGCCGCACTGCATAGCTTCCAAAGGTGAGATACCGAACGGCTCGCTCACAGATGGCATCACGTAGACATCACTGTCTTTCAGACATTCATAAACCTGTTTGCCGCGCATAAAGCCAGGGAAGTGGAACCGGTCGGCAATGCCTCTTTCGGCAGCGAGATAAATCATCTGATCCATCATATCGCCCGAACCTGCCATACAGAAACGCACATTGCGGGTACGGTGCAATACCATGTTGGCAGCCTCTACGAAATATTCAGGTCCCTTCTGCATGGTAAGACGTCCCAGGAAGGTTACTACCTTCTCCTTGCCCTTATGATTTGGGCGTGGAATATCCTGCCACTCCTGCTTCAATGGGTATACGGCATTGTGCATGGCGAAACACTTGCGTGGATCCTGGTGATACTGGTGAATCACCGTCTGGCGGGTCAGTTCGGATACACACATGATGCAGTCGGCATTATCCATACCGTCTTTCTCAATAGCATAAACGGTAGGGTTCACCTTTCCACGGCTACGGTCGAAATCAGTAGCATGAACGTGGATGCACAGTGGTTTGCCACTCACGCGCTTGGCATGAATTCCGGCAGGGAATGTAAGCCAGTCGTGAGCATGGATAATATCAAATTCTTCTGAACGAGCTACAACTCCGGCAATGATGCTATAGTTATTGATCTCGTCATGAAGATTTGACGGATAACCACCGGCAAATTCCATACAGCCGAGGTCATTTACATGCATATAGTTAAAATCGGCATAGATGTGGTCACGGTAGCGGAAATAATCGTCCGGATTCATGATATTGCCTACGCGCTGCTGCACATAGTCGTGATTTACATCTCGCCAGGCGATAGGCACACTGTTCATTGCCACAATCTTGCAGGCACTGCGGTCCTCATCACCGAAAGGATGAGGCAGACACAATGTGATATCAACATCGCCCTGGGCATGAAGTCCTTGGGAGATACCAAAGTTGGCAGTTGCCAAACCACCAAATACGTGAGGAGGATACTCCCATCCAAACATTAAAACTTTCATATAGCAGTCCTCCTATTATTAATATTGATATTTTTCAAGTAACTCGAGCGCACGCAGAATCTCAGCCACATTCATGGCGAAAGAGATGGCACCACGACCTGCGAATGGAGGGTTTCCATCGAAGAGTTCGCTGATGGTACCGAGACAGTGGGAAGACATTTCGTCCTCATAACCTACCATCTGACGCTCGATAAAGCTCAAACGGGTACGCTTATAGAGTTTCAGACTTGCCTCCATATAGAAGCCACCGAGCCATGGCCATGCCGTACCCTGATGGTAAGCATAGTCGCGCTGGGTCTGCGGACCTACATAAACAGGATTATATCCACCGCTCTTTGGCGAGAGTGAACGCAATCCCTTAGGAGTAAGGAGTTCGCGTGTACAGATATCAAGAACCTGCTTCTTCTGGTCTTGCGACAATGGAGAATAGTCGAAAGCCACTGCAAATATCATGTTCGGGCGAACGCTCCAGTCCATCATATTTCCATCAACATAATCGTAGAGATAGCCATATTCATTGAGGAAGGTATCGAGGAACGCCTGCTTGGTTTGCTCAGCCTGAGCCAGGAGTTTCTGCTGGCTGTCTTCTTCACCTACTGTTGCAGCGAGAGAAGCACAGAAACACAAAGCGTTATACCACAAAGCATTAAACTCTACGATATATCCGGTACGTGGAACCACTGGTCTGCCGTTGGCAGTAGAGTTCATCCAGGTAACAGCCTTGTCCTTACCATCGGTATAGAGTAATCCGCTCTCTTCGAGCTTCAGGTTCGGATGCTTGTTATCCTGGATAAAGCTGATAACATCCTTGATAAACTGTCCATACTTCTTGAAGCATTCTTCCTTGCTGGTTTCCTTGGCATACTGCTGCAAAGCCCAGATAGCCCACAATGGCACGTCAGGCTGCTCTATCTCAGCAATATGAACGCTGACCGGCTTGCCTTCCATAAACTCGTAGTATCCCTTCATGGCAGTCTTCATCACCAGTTCGAAGTAGTCATCTTCCTCGATAGAGAGGGTGAGACCCGGAAGAGCGATGAATGTATCGCGGGCTCTGCACTTGAACCAAGGGTAACCTGCCAGGATGTAACGGTCATCGTTCTTTTCACGACGATGGAACTGATGAGCTGCATTGACCAGACAGTGGAAGAAATTGTCACGAGGCGAACGCTCATCCACTTCCTTGTCGAAGAGCTTCTTCAGGCTGACCGCCTTGATTTCTGATGTAGAAGCAGCAAAGACGATGGTTTCGCCTTTCTTGATATCCATTTCAAAATAGCCAGGAACATAGAGGTCTTCGTTAGAAGCATAACCTCTCTCCTGCTCCTTTGGATATTCCACGCCACGATACCAATCTGGACGGAATTTAAACTCGTTCTTCTTGGAGAACTGCATGTAGAGATCAGGATAACCTGCATACATACAGGTCTTGATGCCATGATCTACCTCAGCATAATCACGAGATGCGGTAGCATTCTCATGAGTAAACTGACGGACACTGCGGAAAGCCAGAAAAGGACGGAAACGAAGGGTTGTAGCCGAATGACCGTCTACCAGCGTATAGCGAATCAGAATGCGATTCTCATAATGCTGGAATACAACTTCCTTTTTCAGGATAACACCACCTACGCGATAAAGGGTAGTTGGCACTTTATCACAATCAAACTCACGAATGTACTTGTGGCCCATCGGACTGTAGTTGTTGCCCTGGTACTTGTGCAAGCCGAGGTTAAACTCTGCTCCATGCTGAATCACCGTAACATCCAGCGAACTCAAGAGCACATGATTCTCATCGTCCAGTTCAGGAACCGGCACGACAAGTAATCCGTGATACTTGCGGGTATTACAGTCTACAATCGTAGAGCACGAATATGCACCCGATCGATTTGTCCTCAACAACTCCTTAGGCAACGACTCTTGAAGATTCGTCATAAGGGCCTTTTCGAATTTTAGATAACTCATAGATCTACATTAAGGTTCTAAATTTTTGTTGACTAAATTAATTGCTTTCAAAGGTAACACTTTTTTGTGGTATAACAAAGTTTTTTGTATGCCATTTTTAGAAAAAATTGCCTTTTTATGTTTTAAAACATATTTTTAGACAAAAATGCTTGATTATTTCGAGAAAAAGCATTACTTTTGCACTCAGTTTTCAGTTTAAAAGATTTGTACACATGGCAGCTAGAGAAAAATACGATAAAGAAAATATAGCAATGCTGATTGCTAAGCTATGGGGAGGCATCACTGATGACCAGTTCGATTTACTGAAAGAACATCTGGAAATCAAGAAGTATAAGAAGAACGAAATCATCTACAAGAACGAGGGTACTCCCGAATATGCACTATGTCTCATAGCGGGAAAAGTGAAGATATACAAAGAAGGTATCGGTGGCAAGAGCCAGATTATCCGTGTTATCAAACCGATTGAATTTTTTGGTTTCAGAGCCTATTTTGCAGATGAGATATACAAGACGGCAGCCATGTCGCTGGAAAACTGCGTCGTTGCCCAGTTCCCGCTGGCAGTTCTCATGAAACTGATCTCCAAGAGTTTCAACATCGGCTTCTTCTTTATCAAATATCTCAGTGTGGAAATAGGTAAATCGGACGACCGTACCGTGAACCTCACCCAGAAACATATCCGTGCCCGACTTGCCGAGGGTCTGATATTTCTGAAAGACTCTTATGGGTTAGAAAAAGACGGAAAAACTCTTGACATCCGATTGAGTCGTGAAGATCTGGCAAATCTCTGTAATATGACAACGAGCAATGCCATCCGTACGCTCTCAGCATTTACGGCAGAAGAACTCATCAATACTGAAGGAAGGAAAATCAAAATCTTAAAGGAAGAAGAAATTATAAAAATAGCAGAACTCGGATAAAGTTCTGCTATTTTTTATTTATATGTTTTACATTATACGTTTTTCTTGATACATTTCCCTTATTACGGGCATACTGGTTATACGGGTATCAGGAAGTTGATAACCTCCTGAATTACAGTAATTTGAAATGGGCCTACCGGTGTATTCATCAATCTGCCATCAATACCTATCAGGGCATGCTGGGCATCGAGCACCTCTACCTCTCGGGTACGGTAAGGATGCACACTTTTATGGTTGAGGAACTTACCTTTCACAAAAAGATAGATTCCCTCGAAGAGCTGGGTTGTCTTAGGATGAGATACCACCGACACATCGAGCAGTCCGTTATATGGCACAGCATTCGGAGTCTGTCCATATCCTGTTCCATTGCCTATACACATCGTCATCACTCTACGCTTGATAACATCCGAATTGATTTTCACATGCATCTTATAGTCCAGACGCTGCAATATCATCAGGATGAAGGAACAGAGAAACGACAGGGTACGTGAACCGAAGATATGATGGGTTTTTCGTCTCAGGTTCATAATGGCAGCGATGAATCCGATATTGATACAGTTGAGGAAATAGCGACGGCATTTCTCCCCCTTCTTGTTCACATAGCGGATACAACCGAGGTCAATCTTTCTGATACGACGTTTTTTCAGCGACGCCACCGTCTTCTCGATATCGCTGTCGCTGAATCCCCAGAAGTGGGCAAAGTCGTTCATCAGTCCGTTAGGAATAACACCCAGTGCCACCTCTTCTCTTTCTTTCGGATCTATCTGCATCAGACAGTTTACGGCATCATTGAGCGCAGAATCTCCACCAACGATGACAATGGTCTTATAGCCATTGTTGATAAACATTCTGATGAGCCTTTCTACGCTCTTCTGATTCTCGCTCTGCACAAAGTCGTAATCCACGCCCTGCTGCTTGAGCACCTTCTCTATTTTTTCCCAGCGCTTGTTACTTCGCCAGCCTCCTCTAGGGCAATAAAGCAGCCCCCATTTATTCTCGTTTACCATTGTCTCTTCTTTGTAATTTGAAAGTTGTAGAAATATTACTTCCGCCTAGCCAACGTTGCATCCGATTCCATCGGATGCCAGACCAAGCCAGATTCCAGGCTGCAGCCTAGCTCCTCATCAGCTCCAAAACCGTCTCCACCTTTTTCTCCATTGGCTGCAATGCATCTACCCAATGAATAGTAAAGCCTCTGCGCTCCATACCTCTGAACCACGTCATCTGCCTTTTGGCAAACTGATGGATTGCTATTTCCAGACCGCGATACATCTCATCGTATGAAGTCTTACCGATCACATATTCTGTAATAAACTTATATTCCAAACCATAATAGATGAGATTTTCAGCAGGAATACCACGATCTAGCAGTCCCTTGATTTCATCTACCATTCCCTCATCCAATCGCTGTTTCAGTCTACGTGAAATTTTCTCCCTTCTTGCGTCCCGGTCTATACTGACACCGATAATCAGCGAATCAACCGCAGGGAGTTCACGTTCGGGCATCGGATGCTCCAGATTATAGCTTTCAATCTCTATCGCCCGGATAGCTCGCTGTGCTGTATCCACGTCTGTGCGATTATGCATATTAGAACCAGTTTTCGCCTTCAGCTCTTTCAGTATCAGCGTAAGTTCCTCTAAACTCTTATGAGCCAATGACTCACGGAGTTCCGGGTTCTGCGGAACAGGTGAGAGATGATAACCTTTCAGCACCGACTCAATATAGAGTCCTGTACCTCCACATAATATCGGAAATGCCCCTCTCTTCTGAATATCCTGATAGGCATCATAAAAATCCTGCTGATATTCAAAGAGATTATATTTCGTACCAGGCTCACAGATGTCAATGAGGTGATAAGGTATCTGCTTGCCATGAATGGTATAGTCAGCCAGATCCTTACCCGTACCTATATCCATGCCGCGATATACCTGGCGGCTGTCAGCACTAATGACTTCAGCGCCCTTGGCAGGGGTACCCGACAAATGGGCACCCAAGCTATTAATCCTGGCTGCAAGAGCGGCAGCAAGACTCGTCTTACCACTCGCCGTAGGTCCCAATATGGTTATCATCGAATATTTCATGCCGCAAAGTTAAATGAAATTATTGAGAAAACAAAATAAAATGAAAAGAAATTCTCACTTATAAAAACAAAAAGCCGTCCAGCATTGAAAAAATGCTGGACGGCCATATACTTAATCGTTAAGAGACAACGAATTAACCGTTGTGCTTCTTCATGATCTTGATCAACTCAACAACCTTGTGTGAGTAACCAATCTCGTTGTCA
>ENA-UEQL01000663-UEQL01000663.1-human-gut-metagenome-genome-assembly--contig:-NODE-663-length-24759-cov-6.009359_pt1 | contig 24759 bp, 20 predicted proteins | sample MGYA00242905_ERZ507926 | MGnify/ENA primary metagenome ERZ507926 (study PRJEB26167, sample SAMN06115531) | human gut metagenome | host: Homo sapiens | place: China:Henan | collected 2015-09-09 | study...
GGCTGGGAACAGCCCCCTCTTTTCTTACCAAATTTGTGTGATAGACGGGGAACGCCCCGTGTAGGATAGAACGAAACTGAAATAGCGGGAGGTATTCCCCCATGCCGGAAGAATATGTAATCGAAATGAAAGGGATCACCAAGGTGTATCCCAACGGCACAGCCGCCAATCAGGATGTCGATTTCAGCGTCCGTAAGGGAGAGATCCACGCCCTGATGGGCGAAAACGGCGCCGGTAAATCCACCCTGATGAAAATGCTGTTCGGCCTGGAGCAGCCCACGTCGGGCGAGATCCGGGTGAACGGCGAAAAGGTCAATCTGACCTCACCCACGGTCGCCATCTCCAAGGGCATCGGCATGGTGCATCAGCACTTCATGCTGGTCCCCAGCCTTACCGTTGCCGAAAACATGGTGCTGGGCATGGTTCCGAAAAAATCGGGCCTGTTCATCGATGCCAAAAAGGCGGTGGAGATCACCAAGGAATATTCCGAAAAGTTCAATCTCCATGTCGATCCGGACGCCAAGGTCATGGATATCCCGGTCGGCATGAAGCAGAAGGTCGAGATCCTCAAGGCGCTGGTTCGCGGCGCACGCATCCTCATCCTGGATGAACCCACCGCCGTGCTGACGGCACAGGAGACCGAGGAGCTGTTCAAGGAGCTCATCAACCTGAAAAAGCAGGGATACACCATCATTTTCATCTCCCACAAGCTCAATGAGATCATGCAGATCACCGACCGCATGACCATTCTGCGGCGGGGACGCAGCATGGGTGTCCACAATACCGCCGATGTCACGCCGGAGAAGATCTCCCGCCTGATGGTCGGCCGCGACGTCATCCTTTCGGTACAGAAAGAAACCGCCTGCCCCAAGGAGGAGGTCCTCCGGGTGCGGGATTTGGAATATGTAAACGAGTGGGGCAAAAAAATGCTGGATAAGGTGTCCTTCTCGGTGCGTTCGGGCGAAATTCTGGGCATTGCCGGCGTAGAGGGCAACGGCCAGAAGGAGCTGGTGGATATGCTGTTCCACCTGGATATCCCCAATGCCGGTACCGCCACCGTCAACGGCGAAAACATACTGGGCGTCTCCCAGCGGGCCATCCGTGCCAAGGGCGTTTCGCTGGTGCCGGAGGACCGTATGCTGTACGGGATCGCCTCCGATGCCACCATCGAGGAGAACATGATCTCCGACCGCTGCGACGCCAAGCGCCTCAATAAGGGCCTCCTGTTCGATATGAAGGCCATCCACAAGGAAGTGGACCAGCTCATCGCCGATTACACCGTGTTGTGTAAATCCTCCCGGCAAAAGGTCGGCAGTCTTTCCGGCGGCAATATCCAAAAGGTCGTTGTCGCACGGGAATTCTCCAATAGCCCCTGCCTCATCATCGCCGACCAGCCCACCCGCGGCATCGATGTCGGCGCCACCGAATTCGTCCGCAAAAAGCTGGTGGAGCTTTCCCGTTCCGGCGTGGCGGTGCTGCTGGTCTCCGCCGACCTCAACGAGGTCATGGAGCTTTCCGATAGCCTCATCGTCATGTACGGCGGCCGGGTCGCCGCCTACTTCGAGGACACCAAGGGGCTTTCCGACTCGCTGATGGGCGAATATATGCTGGGGCTGAAGCAACAAACACCCGAAGAGGTCAGGAGGGTCTGCCATGAATAAAAAGAGAAGCCTGATGTTCACGCTGGTGCGTGGTACGGCAGCGATCCTCATCGCCCTGCTGGTCGCCACCGTGCTCATCTTCATTTCTGCCGAAGGCGCCACCTTCGGCGCCAAGATCGCCCAGACCGGCAGCGCCCTGCGGCAGCTGCTCATCGGCCCGGCCTTCCGCAATAACGGCACCGTCAGTGTCAAAAACCTCACCGACGTACTGGCCGCCATGATCCCCATCATCTTCACGGGTCTGGCCACCTGCGTCATGTTCTCCGCCAACCAGTTCAACCTCGGCGCCGAGGGCGGCATCATGCTGGGTGCCTTCGTTTCGGCGCTGGTGGCGGTGTACTTCCCGCTGCCCGGTGCGCTGCTGCCCATCGCAGCGGTGCTTCTCGGCGGTATTTCGGTCGGCATAATGATGCTCATCCCGGCCGTATTAAAGGCAAAGCTCGGCGTCAGCGAAATGGTTAACTCCCTGATGCTCAACTACGCCGTCATGTACTTTATCAAATACCTGCTCAATACCCATCTGGCCGATAAAACCAAGGGTCAGATCATGACCTACGAGTTCCAGCCCAATGCCGCCATCCCCCAGTTGGTGGATAACGGCTCCAAGCTCTCCTGGGGCTTTGTGGTCGCGCTGGTCGCCGTGGTGCTGTGCTCGCTGTTCATGTACCGCACCCGCTGGGGCTATGCCACCCGCATGATCGGCATCAACCAGCAGTTCTCCAAATATTCCGGCATGAATGTCGCCGGGATCATCATTCTTTCGCAGGTGCTGGGCGGTCTGCTCGCCGGCTTCGGCGGCGGCATCGAAATGCTGGGCCGCTACACCTCCTTCAACTGGTCGGCGCTGCCCGGCTACGGCTGGACCGGCATCACGGTGGCCATCCTTGCGGGGAACAATCCCATCTATGTCCCGCTGGCAGCCTTCTTCATTTCCTACCTCAATAAGGGCTGCAGCCTGATGTCCACCTATTCCGGCGTGCCCTCGCAGCTTATCGATATCCTGCAGGCAGTCATCTTCCTGTTCTTCGCCGCCAAGCAGTTCCTGGCCCGTTACCGCCAGCGTCTGGTCGTCAAGAGCACCGAGGAAGAGCTGAAGCTGGCGGCTGCTGCGGCCGCTGCCGAGGAAGGAGGCGCAAAGTAATATGTTAAAACTGTTCCTTACCCCCGATTTCTTCTTCTCCATCCTGCGGATCTCGGCGCCTATTCTGTTTGCCACGCTGGGCGCCGTGGTGGGTGAAAAGGCCGGTGTCTCCAATATCGGTCTGGAGGGCACCATGATGGTCGCCGCCCTGTTCGGCTCGCTTTCCACCTACTGGAGCGGCTCCTGGGTGGTCGGCCTGCTGGTGGCGCTCATTTTCGGCGTACTGGTCAGTATGCTCATGGGCTTCTTCGCCTTCAATCTCAAAACCGACATCATCCTTACCGGTGTGGCGGTCAATATGATCGGCTCCGGCGGTACATTGTTCCTCGTCAAGGTCATTACCAACCTCACCGAGGGCAAGCCCCTGGCCTCCACCACCTCTCTCATCACCAAAAAGCTCCAGATCCCCGCCGTCGAGATCCCCCTCATCAAGGACATCCCCATTTTGGGCGATATCCTCTCGGGGCATTGCCTGCTTACCTATGTGGCATTTATTCTGGTGTTCGTTACATGGGTGCTGCTTTACAAGACCCCCTTGGGGCTCAATATCCGTTCGGTGGGTGAAAATCCCAATGCCGCCTCCTCGGTCGGCGTCAGCGTCCTTCGCATCAAGTACATCGCCATCGGCTTTTCCGGCCTGATGGCCGGCTTCGGCGGGGCGTTCATGTCCATGTACTATGCCATGGGCTGGTCGCTGGATATGGTCGCAGGCCGCGGCTTTATCGCACTGGCGGCGCAGGCCATGGGCGCCGGGGAACCCTTCGGCTCCATGCTGGCGGTACTGGTATTCGGCTTTGCGCAGGCCGCAGGCATCAAGATCTCCTCGGTCGGCATCGATTCCAACCTTGTTTCGCCCATCCCGTATGTCGTCACCATTCTCGGCCTTGTCGTCTTTGCACTGGTGGTACGCCGCCGCGTCAAGCGTCAGCACTCCTCCGCCGCATTGAAGGCCACCGAATAACCGCTGCACAATCGGTATTTGCCGCCCGTTTTCAGGCGGCAAATGCTTTATCCGGAAGAAAGGACATCACCTATGAACGAGTTTAAGAAGCTGCCGGTTCTGCTGGATGGCGACCCCGGCCACGATGACGCCATCGCATGGATGCTGGCCAAGGCCAGCCCGCTTTTGGATATCCGCGGGATCACCTCGGTCGCCGGCAATCAAACCATCGAAAAAACCACCTACAATGCCCGCCGTGTCGCCGCCCTTCTGGGCATCGATGCCCCCATCGCCATGGGTCGCCCCGGCCCCCTGCTTTCCGATCCCATCACCGCAGGGAACATCCACGGGCAAACGGGACTGGACGGCCCCCGGCTGCCGGAGCCGGCGGGAGAATTATCCCCCCTCGGCGCGGTGGAGCTGATGGCCAAGGTGCTGCGGGAAAGCGAGGAGCCGGTCACCATCGTTTCCACCGGTCCGCAAACCAATGTGGCCGCCCTACTGCTGGCGCACCCGGAATTGAAGGAAAAGATCGCCCGCATCTCGCTGATGGGCGGCGGCATCGCCACCGGAAACTGGACGCCTGCGGCGGAGTTCAACATCCTGGTGGACCCCGAAGCGGCACAGACGGTCTTTCAATGCGGCCGGCCGGTCATCATGGCGGGGCTGGATGTCACCCTCAAGGCGCTCATCTTCCCGGAGGACTTTGAGCGCATCCGCAGCGTGGGCAACCAGGTGGCCCATGTGGTGGCGGAATGGCTGGAATTCTTCTACATCTTCCACCGGGAGATCGGCTACGCCGGCGCCCCCCTGCACGATCCCTGCGCCGTGGCGGCCCTCATCGCGCCGCAGCTTTTCGAGTCGCAGGAGCTTAATGTTCAGGTGGAAACCGCCGGGGAATACTGCCGGGGCGCCACCATCTGCGATAACCGCGGCTATGGCGAGTCGATCCCCAATGCCCGCTGCCTGACCGGCGTTGACCGGGAAGGCTTTGTAGACCTGCTGGTGGAGGCGGTACGCCATTATGACGGATGGGAGGCAGCCGTATGAATAAAATTCCTGTTTGGTTCGATACCGATATCGGCGTGGATGACGCCGTAGCCTTTTTGGTGCTGCATCGCCAGCCGGAGCTGGAGGTAGTGGGGATTTCCGCCGTTTCCGGCAATGTCGGGCTGGAGCACACCTACTCCAATGCCCGCAATATCTGCCACCTGGTCGGCGCCCGCTATCCCGTCTATAAGGGTGCGGACCGCCCCCTTTATGCCGAGGTGGAGCACGCTTCCTATGTCCACGGGGAGGAAGGGCTGGGCGGCGCCCGGCTGGAAAGCTCCCCCGCCCCGCACGAAAACGAGGCCGCATGGGACGCTTTGTACCGCACCGCAGTAGAATACGGCGGGGAATTGCAGGTGCTGGCGGTCGGCCCGCTCACCAATATCGCCATTGCGCTGGCCAAATATCCCACCCTCAAAACCCTCATCAAGCGCCTGCTTATCATGGGCGGCGGCGCGGCCCGGGGCAATACCACCCCCGCCGCAGAGTTCAATATCTACGCCGACCCCGAAGCGGCGCAGCTGGTGTTCAAAAGCGGCATCCCCATTGTCATGTGCGGCCTGGATGTCACCCTGCAGGGTTACCTCACCGCCGAGGAGATCGAGGAGATCGGCGGGCATGAGGGCGCCGTCTGCCGCTTCTTCCGGGATGCCACCGTTTCGGTGCTGCCCTTCTACCACAAGGCCAATCAGCCCGGCCTTTGCGTCCATGACGTCTGCCCGGTGCTGTATATGACCCACCCCGAGATTTTCGGGGGGCAGCCATGCGGTGTCTATGTGGAAACACAGGGCAAGATCACCTGCGGCAAAACGGTCACCGACCTCTGGAGCGACAAAAAGTTCCCCGACCGCCATGTCTTTGCGGTGCTGGAAATGGACCGCGAGGCCTTTGTCCGGGAGATTCGCAAGGCCATCTTGAGCTATTGATCCACCCATAACAAACGCCCTCACGGCACATCGCTGCGGGGGCGTTTTGGCGTTTTGCTTATCCTTTTTCCCATGCAGGGCAAGGCTTTGCGCCCCCCCACCGGCCGCAGGCCGTTTCGACTGCGTCGAAACACACGGGCTTCGCCCGTGTCGGCGGCTTCGCCGCCGGGCCTGCGGCCTGTCCGCCCTCCGCACATTCCCGCCCCCTGCACCCCCACCCCCATCCAACCCATTTTCTTCCACACAATCCCTTCCAATTCGCCCCCGGTTTCCCCCGTGTCCCCGCCCAATCGCACCCAATTTCCCCCAGTATTGTAAACTTTCTGTGAACACTCCGCGTACATATGTTCTTTTTCGCCGTCATATGCTACAATAAAATCAGACTGGATAAGTATACACCAAGGGAGGCCCCGCCATGAAGCTGCTCCATCTCTCCGACCTGCACCTCGGCAAGCGGGTCAATGAATTCTCCATGCTGGAGGACCAGCGATACATCCTCACCCAAATCCTCCTGATCATCGATGAGGAGCGCCCCGATGCCGTTCTGATCAGCGGCGACGTCTACGACCGCACCGTCCCCCCGGCCGAAGCGGTACAGCTGCTGGATGACTTCCTCTGCCGGCTGGCCAAACGGCAGCTGCAGGTCTTTCTCATCAGCGGCAACCACGATTCAGCGGAACGGGTGGCCTTCGGCGGCCGGCTAATGGAACAAAGCGGGTTGCACATCTCCCCGGTCTACACCGGCCCGGTGCCGCCCCTCCCGCTGCAGGATGAATGGGGAACTGTTAATTTCTACCTACTGCCCTTTATAAAACCCGCACACGTGCGTGCGGCGTTTCCGGGGGAAGAAATCGAAAGCTATACCGATGCGCTGCGCGTGGCGATCTCCGGGCTTTCTTTGGATGAAAATACCAGAAATGTCCTGCTGACCCACCAGTTCGTCACCGGCGCCCAACGCTCGGAGTCCGAAGAAATTTCGGTGGGCGGGGCGGATAATGTGGATGCCGCCGTTTTTGCCGGCTTTGACTACGTGGCCCTGGGCCATCTGCACGGCCCCCAGTGGGTGGAAAAGGAAACCATCCGCTACTGCGGCTCCCCCCTCAAATACTCCTTCTCGGAGGCCAACCAGCAAAAATCAGTCACGATCGCCGAGCTGCGGGAAAAGGGAAGCATCACCGTTCGCACCGTCCCCCTTTTGCCGCAGCACGACCTCCGGGAGCTCCGCGGCAGCTACGAGGAAATCACCTTCAGGTCCTTCTACCAAGGGACAAAAACCGATGACTATCTGCACATCACCCTCACCGATGAGGAGGACATCCCCAATGCAGTCGCAAGGCTGCGGACCATCTACCCCAACCTGATGCGGCTGGATTACGACAACCAAAGGACCCGCCGCACCGCCCATTTTGAGGACGGGCCGCAGGTGGAGCAGCAGTCGCCGCTGCAGCTGTTTTCGCAGTTTTACGAAGCCCAGAACAACCAACCGATGACCGAGGGGCAGCAGCGCTTCGCCCGCAGCCTCATGGAACAAATTTGGGAGGACGCCGACTGACCCCGCAACCCGCAGTTTTCGGGGCTGATTTTCGGGACGAAGCCGCCCCATCAAGCCGCAGGTTTTTGCCGGATGGCGGCCCCACCGCCCCTAAAAACCCGCAGTTTTCGGGGCTGATTTTCGGGACGAAGCTGTCCCATCAAGCCACAGTATTTTTTGCCGGATGGCGGCCCCCCGCCCCCAAAACCCCACAGAATTTCTGATTTTTTCCGACCGTTTTCGGGGCTGTTTTTCGGGACAAAGCAACCCCATCAAGCCACAGTATTTTTTACCGGATGGCGGCCCCACCGCCCCTAAAAAGCCGCAGTTTTCGGGGCTGATTTTCGGGGCGAAGCAGCCCCATCTGACCGCAAAGAAACCACAGTATTTTGCCGGGGAACGGCATAGATTTGGAGGGAGAACAATGAGACCGATCCGACTGACGATGACCGCCTTTGGGCCGTATGCCGGCAGAACCGAGCTGGAGCTGGATCAGCTGGGGACGGCGGGGCTGTACCTCATCACCGGGGATACCGGCGCCGGAAAAACCACCATTTTCGATGCCGTCACCTATGCCCTTTTCGGCGAAGCCAGCGGCGACAGCCGGACCCCGGATATGCTGCGTTCCAAATATGCCGAGCCGGAGACCCCCACCGAGGTGGAGCTGACCTTCGACCACGCCGGCCGGCACTACACCGTAAAACGCAGCCCGGAGCAGGAGCGCCCGGCCAAGCGGGGCAGCGACCGTTTGGTGAAAAAGCCCGCCGAAGCCACCCTGCAGCTGCCGGATGGCAGCATTGTGACCCGGCAGCGGGATGTGACCGAAAAAATACAGGAGATCCTGGGGATCAACCGGGAGCAGTTTTCGCAAATTGCCATGATCGCCCAGGGGCAGTTCCGGCAGCTTTTGCAGGCCGATACCAAAAAACGCATCGAGATCTTCCGGGGGATCTTCAAAACCGAGCGATACGAAAAATTGCAGCGCCGGCTGAAGGAGGAGGCATCGGAAGCCAGAAAGCAGTGCGATACGCTGCGAAACAGCGTCCGGCAGTACCTTTCCGGCATCTGCTGCGGGGAGGACGACCTGCTGCTGCCGAAGGCAGAGGCTGCCCGAAACGGCGAACTGCCCGCCGGGGAGATCCTGCCGCTTTTGGATGAGCTGATCCGGCAGGAGGAGGAGAGGGAACGGCAGCTGGACGAGACCGGGAAACGGGTCGAAAAAGAGCAGGAAGCGCTCACCAAAAAACTGGGCGAGGCCGAGGAACGGGCCAAATGTGAAGCGGGAAAAACCGATTTGCAGGAGGCGATAACCGGGCAGCAGCAAGCCCTGACGCAGAAAAAAGCCGAGGCCGAAGCCGCCGAACAGGCTCTGCCGCAGGCCGAAGCAAAGAAGGCCGCCCTGACGCTGCTGAAAAACGAGCTGCCCCGCTACGGGGAGTTGGAGGAAAAACGCGGGACTTACCGCGGAATACTGGCCGAGCTGGCGCAGGCCGCGCAGAATAAAACAGCCGCCGCTGGGCAGGAGTCTCTGCTGACCGGGGAGATCGACGGGATGCAGCGGGAATGGAACGGCCTGGCGGACGTGACCGCGGAAACCGAAAAGGAAAAGGCGCTGGCCGAAAAGCTGAAAACCCGTGGGGAGGATCTGGAGAAGCTGCAAGCCCTGCTGCGGGAGGAGCAGGACTTAACGGAGGCGCTGCGGCAGCGGGAAACCGAAAAAAAGCGGGCGGAAGCGGCTACGGCAGCCCTGGAGGCCGAGCTGGAAACGCTGGCGGACGCCGAGGAAACCGACCGCCGTCTGCGGGAGAGGGAAAAGGAATTATCCGACCGGCAGACCGAGCTGGAGAACATCCGGGCGCTGCTGACGGCATACCGGGCCGAGGAAACGCTGCTGGAGCAGACCCGCAGAGAGTATCTCCGGCTGGAGGACGAGGAAAAGCGCCTGACCGGGGCTTACGAGGATAAATTCCGGCGGTTTTTGGCGGCGCAGGCCGGGCTGCTGGCCCGTGACCTGACCGAGGGAGAGCCCTGCCCTGTTTGCGGGTCGGTGCACCATCCGGCCCCGGCCGAGACCCCGAAGGACGTCCCCGACCAGGCGGAGGTGGACCGGGCCAAAGCGCTGGCCGAAACGGCAAAGGGACGCTTGAGCGAGAAGGCCAAGGAGGGCGCCGAGGTGCGGGGTCGCTACGAGACCAAAAAGGAGGCGCTGAAAAAGGCCTTGGGAGAGGGCCGGGACGTCTGCCCGCCCGAAAAGGCAGAGGACCGACTGACCGAAAGCGGGGCGGCGCTTGCCGAGGAGAAAACGGCGCTGACGGGGGAGATGGAAAAATCCCGGCGGAGATGCAAGCGCAAAGAAGAGCTGACCGCAGCACTGCCCGAAAGGGAAAAGGCCGAAAAGCTGGCCGAAAAGGAGCGCGCGGAGACGGATAAGCAGCTTTCGGCGAAGAGGGCCGAGGGGAGGACTGTTGCGGCGAGGATAGCGGAGCTGACCGAGACGCCCCCCGCCGACCTGCCCCGCAAGGCAGCGGAGCTGCTGCGGGAGAACGTGGACGGCAGAAAGAAAGCGGCGGAGCGTCTGGCGGCCCTGCAGGAGCAGCAGCGGCGCCGCGGAGAAATAGAGGAGCAGCTGCCCCGAAAACAGGAGGAATTGCGGCGGGCTGCCGATGAAAAGCAGCGGTGGGAGAAGGAGCTCACCGCCGGGGAGGAACGGCAAAAGGCCGCAGAGGGGCAGATCGCCGAGCTGGAAAAGCAGCTGCGCTATCCCGACCACCAGGCGGCAGAGCAGCAGATCAAAGCGGCGGAGGCAGAGATCGAGCAAATCACCGGGGAATACAAGGCGGCACAGGCCGCCGCAGCCGAGGCCGAGAAAAAGCTGGGGAATTTGCAGGGGCAGATGAAGCAGCTTGAGGACCGGCTGAAGGCCTTGCCCTGCCACGACACCGAAGCCCTTGCGACCGAGCAGGAGACGCTGCGGCAGCAGAAACAAAATCTGACCGAACGGGGCAAGGAAACGGCGACCCGCCTGAACGGCAACCGGTCGGTGCGGGAGCATTTTTCCCGGCAGAGCGCCCGGCTGCAAAAGGCCGAGGAGAGCTATATTTTGCTGCAGCGATTGAGCGAAACGGCCAACGGGAATCTTTCCGGCAAGGAAAAAATAATGCTGGAGACCTATGTGCAAATCACCTATTTCGACCGGATCTTGAGCCGGGCCAATGTGCGGCTGATGGTGATGTCCGACCGGCAGTATGAGCTGAAGCGGCGCACCACGGCGGCCGATGTGCGTTCCCAAAGCGGGCTGGATCTGGACGTCATTGACCACTACAACGGCAGCGAGCGCAGCGCGGAGTCGCTTTCCGGCGGCGAGGCATTTCTGGCGTCGCTTTCCCTGGCGCTGGGACTTTCCGATGAGGTGCAGTCGGCGGCGGGCGGCATCCGGATGGAGACGCTGTTTGTGGATGAGGGGTTTGGTTCCTTGAGCGAGAATGCGCTGGATCAGGCCATGCGGGCGCTGGCCGGGCTTTCGGAGGGGAACCGTCTGGTGGGGATCATTTCCCATGTGGCGGAGCTGCGGGACCGCATCGACCGGCAGATCGTGGTGCGGAAGAATAAGGTAGGCGGCAGCGAAGCAGAGATACGAAGATAAAGGAAACCGCCCCGGCTGTCCATTGGATGGCCGGGGCGGGTGATGCTGTGGGGAGACGCCCGCCGGTGGGGCAGGGACGGCCGCAGGCCCGGCGGCGCCCGGCGCCGCCGAAACGGGCGGAGCCCGTTTGCCCGCCGGAACGGCGGGCGGCCTGCGGCCGGATTTGGCGGGGAGATGGGGTTCCGGATAGGGGAACGAATTTTCCGCAGTTCCGAATAAGGGGTTGTTTTTTTCCGGAAAAGCCGCTATAATGACATTGGCCATTATTCTTTACAGAGTCAAACGGGAAGGACGGTGCGGTCATGCCGGAGGTAGGCGGACGGGTACAATCGATAGAGAAGGCGGTGCGGATACTGGAACTGCTGGCCGAGGGCGGCGAGCCGATGCCGCTGCGGGAGATCGCCCGGCGAACCGGCCTGCCGAAAAGCACCCTGCACGGGATTATTTCCACCCTGCGGGAAACGGGCCTGGTGGAGCAATCCGCGGTGGATGGCTGCTACGGGCTGGGGCTGCACCTGTTCGAGCTGGGGTGCGCTGCCAGCGGCAGCCGGGATATCACCGCATTGAGCCGTCCCTTTTTGCAGGGGCTGGCTTCCCGTGCGGGGGAGACGGCATTTTTGGCGGCGCTGGACGGCACCGACGCCCTGCTGCTGGAGGTGATGGAGGCGCCCAACCCGCTGCGGGTGGCGCTGGCGCCGGGGACCCGTCTGCCGCTGCACTGCACGGCACAGGGGAAGGTATTTTTGGCGTGGAACGAGAACACCCTGCGGCTGGTGTGCCGCAGCGAGCCGGTGGCCTATACGCCGCATACCCACATCACCCCGGAGCAGATCCAGGCGGACGCCGCTGCGACACGGGAACGGGGCTATGCCATTGAGGACGGTGAGCACCGGATCGGGCTGCGGGCCATTGCCGCGCCCATCCCCGATGCGGATGGCCGGGTACGGTATGCCATCGGTGTGGTGGGAATGTTCCGGCGGGTGCAGTCGGAGGAATTTTTGACTGCCGCGCATCTTTCGGTGGAGGCCGCCCGTGCGATTGCGACCTCGCTGCAACGCAGGCTGTGACCATGATGAAATAACAGAGCCGCTCCCGGAAGGGGGCGGTTTTTTGCGGATTTTTTGACAGCATGTGACAGATTGAACAAAAAGACGAAGAAAACTTTGGCAGATAAATACACGGCAAAACTGGAACGGCGTGCATTTTCATGTTAAAATATAGGTACGGGAAACCCCATGGGGTTTCCTCGTGTTTGCACACAAACACGAACTCCCCTGTTGGCAAAAAACCAAAAAGCGAAGGAGAGGTTAACATGAAAAAAGTAATAAGCATAGCGCTGGCCCTGCTTATGGTGGCTGTAATGCTGCCGGTGATGGCGGCTGCGGAGGATGCCGAATATGACATCACCACAGAAGAGGAGCTGCGCAGCAAAGTAAGCGCCATGACCGCCGGTGCCAATGTTACCGTGCGGCTGCAAAACGATGTGACCATCAATAGTGCCCTGACGGTGAGCACCGGCACGCTGACCATTCTGGGGCAGGGACACACGATAACCTTTAGCCATCACTCTTTAGTATTAAGTGGAACGGCTATACTGAATCTGGGAACCAAGGAGGGAGAAGGAAAGCCGGAGAACAAACTCATTCTTACCTCCAAAGATAACACAAGCGCCGTTATAAACATGAGCGGTTCGGCGGTACTTAATATGTATCACGGCGTGGAAATTAGGGATTCCCGCGCGGGCCTGCTGGCCGGCGGTGTGCAGTTGATTGGCGACAAAACGGTCTTTAATATGTACGGCGGCGTGATTGATAATTGCGAAAGTCTTTCAGCGGTTGCGGGTGGCGTATGTATTGATGGCGGAGCTTTGTTTAATATGTACGATGGCTTGATCCAGAACTGCTCGGGATGGACAGGCGGTGCAGTTAGTGTTTCCGGGGGACCTGTCATTGGCGAGTATTTAAGCGGCTCGACCGGTTTCCACATGTATGGCGGAACCATCAAGAACTGCCACGATAACTGGCTGGGCGGCGGCGCCGTCTGCGCATATACAGTGGAACCGGTTTCGTTCATTATGGACGGCGGCACCATTACCGGCTGCAGTGCGGATGGTGAAGGTTATGGCGGCGCTATATTCATCTACACTACGCATCGGGACGCTGTGATTGAAATCAATAAGGGTGAGATTACCGGAAACAGCGGCGTTTATGGCGGCGGAGTGTTTGTCTACAAAGGAACGGTGAAGATTGCCGACGGTGTGGCGCTGCACAGCAATAAGGCCACAGTTGAGGGCGACGACCTCTACAATGAAAGCGGCAGCGTCACATTAGGAAAGCTGCCTACCGGGCTGAAATTGAAGGCATGTGGGTGCAGCATCGATGGCTGGTACCACGATAAAGACGGCGCACGGTGGAGCAGCACCAAATGCGGCGGGGGAGAGGACCGGATGGAAAAACACACGGATGCTGAGTTCACAGACGGACGTGCCCTGAAGGCCGCCCATGGTGAAGCATCGGCACCTCCGATTATTATTGTGCCGGAGGCGCCGGAGCAGGAGGCCCCAAACCCGACAACCGGGAGCCGTGACCTTGTGGGCGTGGCTGCGGCCATGGCGGTGGTTTCGCTGCTGGGCGCTGCTGCGGTCATCCGCAAGAAATAAACTGAACTGAAAGCCGGACGGGCATTTGTGTGCGGTGCCCGACCGGCAGAAGCAGAGAGGCTGCGGTATTTGCCGCAGCCTCTCTGTTTCTTTGCAGGGGGCGGGGGCGGGCCGCAGGCCGCCCGCCCGCAGGGCGGGCAAGCGGGCGGAGCCCGCTTCGGCGGCGCGGAGCGCCGCCGGGCCTGCGGCCCGTGTGCGCCCCTTGCAGGGGGTGAAAAAGGAAAGCGGCGCAGGCGACCTTTTCCGGCCGGATGCACCGCTTTATGCTATTCGGGTTTTTGCTCCAGGGCGGCAAGGGCCTCGGAGATGGTTTTGTCGTTGGCCTCCATGCCGTATTTGTCTACCTCGGCGCGGCTGCGGGGGCCGTGGGTAAGGCAGCCCGCCCCGCCGATGCATCCGCCGGTACAGGCCATGCCCTCGATGAAATTGGCGTCCAGCAGATTTTTGCTTTTTTTAAGCAGGGCGATACGGCATTGCTCGATGCCGTCGCAGGAGGTGGCCTTCAGCTCGAAATCGGTGCTGCCGTGCTCCCGGATGCCCTGTGCCACCGCTTCCGCCAGACCGCCGCAGCGGGCAAAGATGCGCCCGAAGTAGGAGGCTTCATCCAGCACGCCCTCCTCCAGTGCGGTGATGTCGATCTCCCGGCTGTCGAACAGCGCCTGAAGCTCCTCGAAGGTCATGGCGGCGTCCACGTAGGGGCGCACCTCCGGCTTTTGGGCTTCGCCCTTTTTGGCGGTGCAGGGGCCGATGAATACCACCTTCGCCGTTTCGTCACGCTCCTTGAGGTAGCGGGCGATGGTTGCCATGGGGGAAAGATTGTGGGAAATGTAGGGCTTCATCTCCGGGAAGGCCTTTTCGATGTAGCTGACGAACCCGGGGCAGCAGGAGCTGGTCAAAAAGCCCTTTTCCACCAGCTCACGGCTTTCGGCATCCGCCACCATATCGGCGCCGAGCGCCGCTTCCGCCACCGCGTAAAAGCCCAGCTGCTTGAGCCCGGTGACCACCTGCCCCAGCCGGGCATAGGTGAACTGGCTGGAGATGGAGGGTGCTATGACGGCGTAGACATGGTATTTGCGGTTGTTCTCGCTTTTTTTGATCATGTCGATGACATTGAGGATGTAGGATTTATCGGTGATGGCGCCGAAGGGACACTGATAGACGCACGCCCCGCAGGAGATGCAGGTATCGTTATCGATGGCGGCCGCCTTATTTTCGTTCATGGTGATGGCCTTTATCTTGCAGGCGTTTTCGCAGGGGCGCTTGCGGTCCACAATGGCGGAATAGGGGCAGACCCGGGCGCAGGCGCCGCAGTCCACGCACTTGGATTTATCGATGTGCGCAACGTGGTTATGGAAGGTGATGGCGCCCTTGGGACAGACGTCCTCGCAGCGGCGGGCCAGACACCCCCGGCAGGAATTGGTCACCTCGTAGCCGCCCATGGGGCATTCATCGCAGGCGATATCGATGACCTCGATGACGTTGGGGTTCTGCTTATTGCCGCCCATGGCCAGCCGTACCCGTTCGCTTAAAATGGCCCGTTCCTTGTAGACGCAGCAGTAGATGGTTTCGGCATTGCGGGGCGCCAGCTCCCGCGGGATGGACAAGACGTTATCCAAAAGCGTATCGTTCCACGCCTGCCGTGCCACCTCCCGCAGCACCTTGTATTTGAGGTACTGTACCTTGGTATCGAATTTTCTCATGGGCGTTCCCCCTTGTTTTTATCAGAAATACATGACCTTGACCCGCTTGCCCATTTCCCGCAGCAGCTCCGAAAGCTCCTCCACCAGCTTCATTTTGATGTGAAAGCTGATGGGCAGGTTGGGGTCCTGATGGGCGGGATTGACGGCCCGGCCCACGAAAAAGTTGATGTCGGTCGCTTCCTCGAACAGCATGCGGCTGATGAGACTGGCGCCGTCGTGGCCGCAGTCCCATTCCTCGTGGCGCTCGTTCTGCTCCAGCATATCCTTGGCGTAATCGATGACCCGGCTGACGGTGATGATGCCCTCGGTGACCAGATCCACGCCATCCATGTGGCCGATGGGCGGCACGTCCCCGCCGGAATATTTGAGCTCGGTGGTGATGGGCGTGCCCAGATACTGCGATGCGATGGCGGCGGTGGTCCCGCCGCAGATGACGTGCTTGCCCCCCTTGGAGAAGAACAGCGTCATCATTTTGGCGTCGTCCTCCCGGCTGCGGGGCGGCCCGAAGGCGATATTCACCGGCTCCCGGCGGCGCACCCTGACCACGCAGGCGGTGGCGTCATCGCCGGGCTTGCCGCCGTACAGACGGTCACATTCCGCAATGAGCATGGTGGAAAGGGTTTTGGCATTGTACCCGGCCACCGATGCCGTTGCGACAAAGTCGGCGATATCCCGCAGCTGCCAGCCGAAATTATACGCCACCCCGATGCCGGCATGGGGGCAGCCATCGCTGACCGCCACCAGAATATCCCCCTCCTGCAGGCGCAGCTCGCTGCGGTGCACCTGCTTGCCGCCGACGATCATATCCCGGCCGGGCAGCTCGGTGGGGGCGCCGTCCCGGATGAGGATGACCGGGGGGTTATCGTAGCAGATGATCTCCGCAAGTTCATTATTGATGAGGCGGAGGATGGTGAAGGTGGAGTAGGCCACCCCACGGGAGGAGCAGATGGGCAGCGTGGCGGCGATGGCCTTGACACATTCCTCCAGCGGCAGCCCCTCGGCGATCATGGTGGAGATGATGCGGGAGGTGAGGATGGAAAGGATATTGGCCTTGACGCCGCTGCCCAGTCCGTCCGCCAGCACCAGCACCTGCGAATCCTCGCCCTGTCCGGCGGTTTCCACATGGTCACCGCACAGCTCCTCGCCCACATGGTTTATGCTGTTATAGCCCAGCTCTACACACAGGTCATTCATCGGATACCGAACCTTTCAGCTTATACAGCGCGATCTTGGTTTCCGCAGCGGTTTCTCCCAGCAGAGAGGCGATCTCCTGAACGATGCGCATCTGCTTTTCCACCACCCCGTCGGCGATCTCCGCCGTCTGGCGGGAAAGCTCCTCCTTCTGGCGGCGCACCCGCTCCTCCTCGGTCACATCCCGCAGGATGCAGATGATCTGATGGAATTCGTGATCCGGGATGATGGTCTCCTCGGCGTAGCGGTCGTATTCCGAAAGATAGACACGCTTTTTTTCGATGCTTTGTCCGTTTTCCAACACCGCAAAGAAATCACCGGGGTCCAGCACCCGCACCACCGGCTCGCCCAGCACGTCCCCGGCGGCCCGCAGGTTCATCATGCCCAGCGCCGACCGGTTGATCTGCTGGATCTCCAGCTTTTCATTGAGCACGATAAAGCCGTTGGGGGAGTGATCGAGGATGTTGCCGGCCAGACGCTCGCTGCGGTCCTTCAGATAGGGCAGGCACATGCTGATCTCCGCCTTGCCCTGATAGACCGCCACGGCCTTTTCCCGGCAGGTATTGTAGCCGCAGCTGCCGCAGTTGAGCTCATCCGAGGGCTTCTTTTTGCCCATCTGCCGCAGGATCTCGGTAAGCTCGCGATCCCCGGGCAGGTGGCGTTCCTTGATGAGCGGCAGGCGCTCGGTGTAAAGCTGCTCCGGCGCCGGCTGCGGGAGGGTGAAATCCGCCGCCCCGGCGCTGCGATCCACCGCCTGATGATCCCGCACCGGGGAACGGTGGAATTTTTCCATGACCGGGCCGCCGACACAGCCCCCGGCACAGATGGACATTTCGATGAAGCAGCGGTGCAGCCCGCCGTGCATCAGGTCATCCAGCACCTCGATGCAGCTTTGGGCGCCGTCCACCGAGAGGTAGGTGTAATCGGGGTTGGGCTTTTCCATGCTGCGCAGGATGCCTCCCGCCGTGGGGAACAGCCGTGCCCGGCCGCCCTTTTGCGGGGCGGGGGAGGACTCCACCGGGATGTTTTTTTCCTTGAGCCAGTCGGTCAGCTCATCAAAGGTGAGAACGGCATCTACCTCGGGACATTCCTCGGCTTCGCTCTTTTTGGCGACGCAGGGCCCGATAAAGACGGTTTTTGCCCCGGGGATGCGGCGTTTGATATCGGCACAATGGGCCTGCATGGGGGACATGACCGGCGCAAGATACCCCAAAAGCGACGGGTAGTACCGCCGGATGAGAAGATTGACCGAGGGACAGCAGCTGGAAATGATGATGTCACGGTCGGCGGCCTGCACCATGCGGTCGTATTCCCGCTTGACCACGGTGGCGCCCAGCGCCGTTTCCTCGGCATCGTAAAAGCCAAGCTGCCCCAGTGCACGGCGCAGCTCGGCGATATCGCTGTCGGCATAGTTGGCGATGAAGGAGGGGGCAAGACTGGCCACGACCGGTGCGCCGCTTTGCAGCATCACCCGGACCTTATCCGCCTCGCTGACGATCTGCTTGGCATTTTGCGGGCAGACGACAAAGCACTGGCCGCACATGATACATTCATTGCCGATGATATAAGCCTGATTGCCGGAAAACCGGATGGATTTGACCGGACAATGGCGGATGCATTTATAGCAGTTTTTGCAGTTGGATTTTTTGAGCGTCAGACATTCCATGCAAAGCATTCCTCCCTGCGGGTTATTGCTTGTTCAGCGGCTTTCGTACCTTTTCTTCGAAAAAGGCGGCGGTGCCCTCCGGGGTGACCGAGCAGAATTCGTCATCTACCGTGACGCACACCCCCTGCTGGCAGTTGCCGATGCAAAAGGAGCCGCACAATTCCACCTCATCGCCCAGGCCGTTTTTGCGGATGAGGTCCTGTAATTGCTCCACCACCTGACGGGAGCCCCGCACATGGCAGGAGGAGCCGATGCATACGGTAATTTTCATGCGTTATTTCCCTCCGTTTCCCATTCGCCCTCCGGGGCGTCGATCCATTGCTGCAGCACCGTGCGGGTGCGGGCATTGGCGGCCACCGTTTGGGAGGCGGCCACCAGCGGCATCCACCGGCGGATATAAGGCGGCTCGATGCCGCTTTTTTCACAGAACAGGGTAAGGTACTGCTCGGCGAGGTCATGGCGGCTGCGCATCCGCAGCAGCAGGTAGGTCAGGGCCGCATCGGCGGCGGCATTGCCCTGCGTGGCGTGGAACCAATCGATGATGTAGGGCTTTCCCGTTTCGGCGCTGATGATGACCTTGGAAGGGATGAAGTTGCCGTGGCAGACCTCGTTATATTTGGGGATGCGCTCCAGCCGGGAGTAGAGATCGTAGCGGTCGGTGGCGCACAGCGGGGAGGCATTGATGCCCCGCTGTAATTCATCCTTGAGCTTTTTGAAGGCGGGGCAGGACTGCTGATGGATGCGGCAGTGCAGCGATGCGAAAAGCGCCATGTATTCTCCGGTTTTTTCGGGGTGCTTGGCGATGAGCTGCTCCAGATTTTCCCCCTTGATGTATTCCGAAACGATGGCCCATTTGCCGTTTACCTGCCGCACCTCCCGGATCTCCGGGACGGTGACGGTGGTTTCTTCCATCCGGGCCTGATTGAGCGCCTCATTGAGGACGTCGGCCTTGGCGCAATCGGGATTAAAGACCTTCACACAGCGGTCGCCGTCCCGGTAGACGGTGATGCTGTTCTGCACCGAGATAATGCGGTCGAGGTTCATTTGCACCCCTCCTTTACAATCTTGCCTTCAGGTGCGCCAGCGAAAGCGCCAGATTTTCATACTGGATGACGGCATCGGGCGGCAGCTGCAGGCGGCAGGGTGCAAAGCACCAGAACGCCCGCACCCCGCTGCGGTACAGCACATCGGTGACGGCCTGCGCCGCTTCCTTCGGGACGGTGACGATGCCGATGCTGACATGGTTGGCGATGCAGAAATCCGCCAGCATGGACATGGGGTAGATCGGCTTTTGCTCGCTGCGGTCGCCCCCGGCGGGGAGGTGCAGATCGAAGGCGGCAAGGATATTGGTGCCGTATTCCGAAAAACCGGCGTAATCCAAGAGGGCACGGCCCAGCTTGCCCGCCCCGACGATGACTGCTGCCGCGGGACGCCCGCCCAGACAATCCTCCAGGCTTGCGGTCAGCTCGGCACGGTCGTAGCCCACACGGGGACGCCCCGCCCCGCAGACGGCGCCCAGGTCCTTACGAACCTGAACCTCGCCCAACTCCAGCGCCTTGGCGATGCCGGTGGCGGAAACGGTGGTGATCTCCTGCGGGAGGGCGGTGATATACCGCAGGTACTGCGGCAGGCGGCCGATGGTGGCTCTTTTGATGTCTTTGTTGCTCATATTCTCTCCTTTTCTGCCCCTGCGGGCGGCAGGGGTTCCGGCTCTTTTTCTGTTCTGCCCTCATTATAATACTTTGTTAAATCTTTTTCAATCTATTTCGATATAGAAAATATCGATATTTGACGGATGAATTTTGTGACAAAAAGAAAAAGCCCGGCCGGGGGCGGGCTTCGGTGTGGGGGCGCGGGGGTGTGGATGGAGATTGCGGCAAAAGAAAAAGCCCGGCGGGGCAGGGGGAAGTGCAGGGGGAGGGACTGCAAGGGGAGGCGGCCGCAGGCCGCCCCGGCTTCGCCGGGGCCGGCGGGCGGAGCCCGCCGAAACCGTCCGGAGGACGGTTTGGCCTGCGGCCGTCCGGGCCCGGTTACAGGAAAAACTTTTTATGCAGCGATTCCCGCAGCGGGCGGCAGCAGCCGATGACGATGAGCATCAGCCCCAGCAGGATGCCGGCAGCCAGCGGGTAGATGGACCACAGCAGGGCATCGTGCAGGCCGAAGGTGAGGTTGAGGAGGAATTCCACCAGCACCATAAGGCCGCCGGAAAGGATGAACGCCCCGCCGAATACAAACAGGTGTCCCCCCGGCAGGTAGCGCAGCAGAGCGACCATGGCGGTGATGAGCAGTCCTGCCGCACCCACCACCGGGAAAGCAAAGGAAAGGAACCAGTGCCCGCCGGAGGCAAGATCGATATACAGCAGGTAAAGCCCCAGCACCGCAAAATCGATGGGGACAAAGATGACGGGATTGCCGCGGCGGAACCACAGCGGCAGCACGATGACGGTATAGCTGACCAGCAGGGCGCCGGCCACATAGCCCGACCAGACCAACCGGTCGTTGATGCGCCAATCGCAGAGGATGCAGATGACAATGGGCAGCAGCGTGAGCACCGTTATCACAAACAGCGCCCCGCTGGGGCTCACCTCCTTATGGAGGTGCTCCTCCGGGGGGTAGGGGCCGTCATCTTTCGGGGGCTCCATTTCCGGGTGGAACACCGTGGTGCCGCACAGCGGGCAGGTTTTTTCGCTGTCGCCTAGCTCCACGCCGCATTTTACACAGTACATATGAGACCTCCTTTGGCCTTATCTTCTTCCGTTGCTTTCCGCCTTGACCGGCAGGCCCATCCAGTGCAGCACCTCGTAGAAGTGACGCTCCAGCTCCGGCTCCCGGATATTGCGGATCATGTTGATATAGACGGTATCGCCCCAGGTGATGATGCCGCAGTTGTGCGGCGCCTTGGCCTGTACCCCGATGATGAGATCCGCGCGGCGGATGTAGGGGCGCATGACCTCCGGGACCTGAAATACCCCCAGATTGGAAAGGCACAGGCAGCTTTTACACTCGCCTACCGTATCGAATACCGCCTTCATGGCAAGGTTTTTCACAAACAGCGGCATGATTTTAAGAATGGGGATACGCTCGCTGTTGACATTGGTGGCGATGCGGGCGCTCATGTTTTTGCGGGTGACCTCCAGCCCCATGCGGTGATGCACCATGCGGCACAGCTCATCCAGCGAATAGGCGCCCAGCCGGGGGTCGGCCTCCGGGGTGACATACTGGGCGAAGTTCCGCAGGGAGCGGCTGGGGAACAGGCTGCGCAGATTGACCGGCACCAGCACCTTGACGGGGCGGCGACGGCGGCGGGACGGTACCTTTTCTGCCTGAAGATTGAGGATGGCTTTCATCATGGCGGCACAGAGCAGCTCGGTCACGGTCACGCCGTACTCTTTGGATTTGGCCTTGAGCGCGGGGGCGGGGACCATCAGCGTTACCAGATTGAGGGCGCTGCCCGGCTCCGGCGTCCCGGTGAGGTGATAGGCGGTGGCCTCCTTGCGGCTGGCCTGCACCCGCCCGGCGTATTTCTGGAAGCTATCCTCCATTTCCTCCTCCCGGGGCTGGTCCAAACGGCGCAGCACACCGCTTTCCGGCGGGACCTCGATGCCGTATTTGCGGCAGAGATATTCGGCCAGCAGCGTTTTGAGGAAGATGGTGCCCCCGGTGCCGTCGGTGAGGGCGTGGAAAAATTCCACGGCGATGCGGTTTTTATACACCAGAACCCGGAAGGCGCACTTTCGGATATCGTCAAACGGCATATGCACCAGCGGGTAGCTTTTTTCGGGCTGGATGGCCGGAGCCGCCGGGATCTGCTCCAAATAGTACCAGAACATCCCCCGCCGCAGCCGCACCGCGATGGAGGGGAACCGCCGGACCGTTACATCCAGTGCGGTTTGCAGCGTGGGCACGTCTACCGCCTCGCTCATGGTGGCGGAAAGACGGAACAGGTTGTTCCAGTTGCGGCGGCGGGCCGCCGGGTAGATCTTTGCGGCGTTATCCAGCTGCATCCAGCGCAGCTTGCGTTCACAGACTGCGGTTTTATTGAGGAACCTGCCGATCTCCTCGAAGTCGGACATATTTTCATTGAGGCAGTAGAGGACATAGGCGTGCCAGCGCTCCGGCGCGGTGATCATTTTGCTTTCGCAGCCGCAGTCCAGCAGCCTTTGGTGCAGGCGGCGGGTGTCGTCCAGCAGGATCTCATCCCCGCCGACAAAAAGCAGACTGGGCGGGAAGCCGGTGAGGTCGCCGAACAGCGGAGAAACCAGCGGCTCCTCCTTGGGGGTGCCCCCGGCGGTGTAGCAATCGGCATAGAACCGCAGCAGCTCCTCCGAGAGGGAGGGGTCCTTTTCCCGGTTGAATTCGTAGCTTTCCGCCGAGCAGGTCAGATCGACCCACGGGGAAATGGCGATAAGACCGGCCGGCATCGCCATTCCCAGCTCCTTCAGCTTGAGGCACAGGGCGCAGATGAGCCCGCCGCCGGCGCTTTCGCCGCACAGCACGATCTGCTCCGGGCGGTAGCCCTTATCCAAAAGATAGCGGTAGGTTTCCAGGGCGTCCTCCACGGCTGCAGGGTAGGGGTTTTCCGGAGCCAGCCGATAGGCGGCACACAGCACCCGCACCCCGAATTCATCGGCCAGCGTAGCCCCGAAGCCCTTGGCGTAATCCAGATCGCCGCAGGTATAGCCGCCGCCGTGCAGATAGAGAATGACGCCGCCGCGGCGCTCATCCCGGGGGATGAGCCAAGCACCCCCGAACCGGGAAAAGAGATAATCCCGGACGATGACGTCCTTTTTATGGATGGCCTCCATCAGCTCGCCCAGCTTATCCTGACCCTTTCGGGTCACCTCCAGCGAACAGTTTGCCACAAAGGGCTTGAAAAAGGCGAGCTGCGAGTGGACCAGTTTGGCGGGAAGTCCCATAGGCAACGCCTCCTTTCTGCGGATCTCTAAAAAATTATTATAGCATACGGGCGCAGGCGATGTAAAGATATCGGGAGGGCGGCAAAGGGAGGTTGGGCATCCCGGCGGGGGGATAAACGGGCAGCAAAAAAGAGCCGCCGGGGGGCGGCCCTTTCGGATGGAGAGATTCGAACTCTCGAACGGGGTGGAGGGACGTTAAGCAAGGTGGGAGCGAACCATTTGCATGCACTTGGCGGTGGCGAACATGATGAACTCATCCCGTTCCTCGGGGGCGAGCCACAGGCTTTCTGCCGGGTCGGCGGCGGCTTCCCGCGCCAGACGCTGCGGGATATCGTGCACCTGCGTTTCGATATCGTCCTTTTCGTAATAATCAAGATAGCGGTTGGGGAAATCCCGGATGCCGCGCAGGACCTCCAGCGGGGCGTAATCGGGGTGCTGCCGGTAATCGGCAAGGTCGGCACGCTTCAGGTCGGTGCGCATGGCCCGGATATTCTCCTCGGTGGGGTCGACGAGCGCTTTTCTGCGGGGGCGCAGCACCTGCTCCTGCCACATGGCATCGGTGACGAGGTGGATATAATAGCCCCAGTAAAAAGAACGGGCTTCGGCATCGGCGGCAGCGGGCATGAGGCTATGATAGAAGCCTTCGAAATCGATGAGGTAACGGTCCAGCGCCTCATCCTTTTTGAGCCAGTGGGTCACCACACGGCCGGGGAGATAGCGGGGCGTGCCGTTTTCATCGTACTCGGTGCGGCCGCAGTCCGGGGCGATGGCGCCGGCATAATAGTGGGGAAGGGAAATATCCTGCGGCAAAAGGCGCAGCAGCGCTTCGGCTACGCGCAGATGGGTCATCCAGTATGCCATGATTATGCCTCCCGATTGGTGTAAACTTTGATGGTGCCGCCGTCATCCTGCAGGTAGCTATCGGCGGGTTGGGTGAGCACGATGGCGATGCCGACAAATTTGCCGCCCCAGCCGGAAAGGGAGACGAGGAACATCAAAAAGGGAACCCAGAACCACTGCTCCGACACGGCAAAAGCGGCGGCCAGCAGCAATCCGCACCAGACGACGGCGGGCATGATGGTGGCGGTGAGCCAGGCGTTCCGGCGGACATAGGCGCGGCCGGTGCAGGCGACAATATAGAAGCCCATGGAAACGTACTCGATGGGGCAGCCGCAGACCTTATACAGGCAGAAGCCGTGGAGCTTGGCCTGCAGGCGCATGGAGGCGACCATGAGCAGGAACGCCACGAGGCAGTAGATGAGCGAGAACAGCGTATTTTTGGCGGAGAAAAGCAGGTTAAAGGGGTGCTTCGGCAGCACCAGCAGCACCGGGCCGACCAGCAGCACCAGAGTGAGCAGCAGGCCGATGACATTTTCGGCGGAGAAATTGACGAAATCGATGGTACGGGTTTGGCGGTATTCACCGGGCAGTACTTCGCTGGAATTGCGGTTCATGGGGTAGGCCTCCTTGATGTAAACTGAAATGGGAAAAGCAGGGCGGCAGGCGGGTTCGACGGATTCCTGCAGATAGATGTATTATACCACAAAATACAGATGGTGCCAAAACATTTTTTCCGATGGATTGCTATTTGCGGAAAAATAGATTATAATAGGGATGGCGATACGCCGCAGAAAGGAGAAAATGCCATGAGAAACAAGAAATGCTGGGATTCGTTAGCGGAAAGGTCGTTTCGTTATACGAGGGGACGGCGGTTGTCGAAAACAACGGTCTTGGT
>ENA-UEQL01000664-UEQL01000664.1-human-gut-metagenome-genome-assembly--contig:-NODE-664-length-24746-cov-8.254044_pt1 | contig 24746 bp, 20 predicted proteins | sample MGYA00242905_ERZ507926 | MGnify/ENA primary metagenome ERZ507926 (study PRJEB26167, sample SAMN06115531) | human gut metagenome | host: Homo sapiens | place: China:Henan | collected 2015-09-09 | study...
GGAACACCCCCCACGCGGGCGGGAGGGCGCGCAGGCGCGGCGAGCGCCTAGCGCGCGAGCTCCCGTAAGAGCGCATCTTCCACTTCCCGAAGCGAAAGGGCCCCGCCTCCCTCGGCGGGACGGGTGACCACGACACAGCGCGCTCCCACGGCGCGCGCTGCGGCGAGCTTCTCGGCCGTGCCGCCTACGGTTCCCGAGTCCTTGGTCACAAGCCACTGGGCGCCCACCTGCCGAAGCATCGCCTCGTTGAGCTCGCGGGTGAAGGGCCCCTGCATGCCGATGACGTGCGACGGCGAAAACCCCGCGTCGATGCACTTCGTTATAGCACCGGGCAGCGGGAGCACACGCACGAAGAAGCGCTCCGCGAAATCGGCGACGTGTGTGTAGGGAGCAAGCTCCTTGCTCCCCGTCGTGAGAAGAACGCGACCCGGGTTCTCGGAGAGAAAGCGCGCCGCGCAGGCGATCGACGCGACCGGCACGACGCCTTTGGGCAGCGCCTCGACCGGGCGCGCAAGGCGCAGGCATCGTGCACCCACGGCGAGCGAAGCGGCCCGGATGTTGCCGCTTGCGAGCGTAGCGAAGGGGTGCGTGGCGTCGACGATGATGCGCGCGCCGGAGCAGCCGACGGGGTGGCCGATGGAGATGGCGCCGCCGTTGACGTTGACCTTGCTCATGTCGAAGTGCAGCTCACGCGCGACGGCGATGGACTGCGCGGCGAAGGCTTCGTTGGCCTCGACGAGGTCGATGTCGTCGATGGTCACGCCGGCCTTGGCCATGGCCTGACGGGAGGCGGGAACGGGACCGACGCCCATGATCTTGGGATCGACGCCGCCCTGGCCCCAGCCGATGAGCTTCGCCATGGGCTTGAGGTTATACTTCTTGACGGCCTCGCCGGAGGCGAGAACGATGGCGGCAGCGCCGTCGTTGATGCCGGAGGCGTTGCCGGCGGTCACGCGCTGAACGTGCTTGCGGGTATCCGCCTCATGGATCTCGGTGGGCTGGAAGGTGTGGACGATCTGGTCCTCAACGCCCTCGGGACCGACCGGGAACGCACCCTTGAGCTTGGCAAGGCCCTCGGGCGTGGAGCCGGCACGGGGGAACTCATCCTTCTTGAACTCGACGATCTCCTTCTTGACCTTGACGGGAACGGGAACGATCTCGGCATCAAAGCGGCCGGAAGCCTGCGCGGCCTCGGTCTTCTGCTGGGAGGCAGCACCGAAGGCGTCAAGCTCCTCGCGGGTGATGCCCCAAACGTCGCAGATGTTCTCGGCGGTGGTACCCATGTGGTAGTTGTTGAACGCATCCCACAGGCCGTCCTTGATCATGGTGTCGACGAGCTTCTTGTCGCCCATGCGGGCGCCCCAGCGGGCGTCGGTAGAGGCATAGGGAGCGGCGCTCATGTTCTCGGTGCCGCCGCAGACGATGATGTCGGCGTCGCCGGCAAGGATGGCGCGGCCGGCCTCGATGACGGACTTCATGCCGGAGCCGCAGACCATGCCGACGGTGTAGGCGGGAACGGAGTAGGGCAGGCCCGCGCCCACGCCGACCTGACGGGCGACGTTCTGACCGAGGCCGGAGGTCAGGATGCAGCCGAACATCAGCTCATCGACGTTCTCGGGAGCGACGTTGGCACGCTTGAGGGCTTCCTTGACAACGATGGCGCCCAGCTCGGCGGCGGGGGTATTCTTCAGGGAACCGCCAAAGGAGCCGACCGCGGTACGGCAGCAATTCACGACATAGAGTTCTTTCATGGGATATCTCCTTTTTCATAAAAATTTTGGTATTCCGCAGAGGGAATCATTTTCATCTTGATTATACAACAGGCGCGTATGAAAAATCAACTGCAAAATTTCATTTTCCCGTGCAAAAATTGACGCTTTTCCTGCATTTTGTTAAATAATTAACAGTTTTGCAGCATTTCCTGCGTCTTTCTCAGCTTTCGGCTGTTTCCTGCCCGTTTTCCGTCGCGGTGTCGTCTGCCGTATCGCCGTCCGCGTCGGTGTCCATCAGCAGCGAAAAGGCGTCATAAATATCGACGAGGTCCAGCGCCTCGACCGCCGGATTCATCTCCACCGCGGCGTCCTCGATGCGGCTTTCGAGCAGGCCGCTGAAATAGGTCTCGCGCACCGCGTCCACAGCCTTCGCCTCGTCGAGCGGCTTGCGGAGAATGATGTGGTAGCCGTAGTAGCTCTCCACGATCTCGCTGACCCCACCCTCGCCGAGCGCGGCGGCGGCACTCTCAAACTCCTCGACCATCTGGCCGGAGCCGAAGGTGTAGCCCTCGGGGTTGCCCGCGCGGCCGGAGTCCTCGCTGTACTCGTCGGCAAGCTCGGTGAAGTAGCCGATCAGATCGTCACCCGTGTAAGCGTCCAGCTTGGCCTTGAGTTCCTCCGCCAGCGCCTTCTTCTCCGCCTTGGTCTCGTCGTCCAGCTCCTGATAGGTGGACATATCGCGCGTGAGCAGCAGGATGTGGTCGGCGGTCATGTAGCCCTGCTCGGCGGCATAGGCGACCAGCTGCTCGTCGGTGGCGTAAAGGCTGCTGCCCTCGGTCGCCGCCAGCTCCTCGAGCGCACTGTAGAGGTAGTCCGAGCGGCACATCCGGTCATAGGTCTCCTCGCTCAGACCCAGCTTGGCGAGCTCGGCGCGGTAGCTCTCCTCGCCGCCGAGGCTCTCGACGGTCTCCGCGCGTTCGGTCTCCAGCTCGCTGAGCGCAGCTTCGTCAAGGATGACGTTGTTCTCCTGCGCCAGCTTCTCGATGACGGCAAAGCTCTTCGTGTTCTCTAAAATGCTGTCCTTCGTCACGTCAAGCACCGTTTCGCCCTCCTGCAGCTCCATGCTCCAGTCAAGGTCCATGCCGTACATATTCATGTAGCTTTCCATGTAGGAGGCGGCATAGCAGAGGTTATAGAAATACATATCCATCGGCACATCGATGCCGTCCACCTTCATTGCAACAGCGTCGGGAGCGATGCCGGTCAGCTGATAGCAGACGCCCTCCTCGACCTTGCCCGTGTCAAAGGGGTCTTTGCCGCCGCAGGCGGCCAGCGAGCCGAGCAGCGCCAGCGAAAGCGCCGCAGCCAAAATACGTTTCATCTTCGTTTCCTCTTTCTTCTGAGTTTTGTGGTATCGCACCCCGCCCCGGGGCGTGGCGCTGCGGGGTCAGGCGCCCTCCGCGGGCGCGATGCTCTCGACCAGCTCAAGTGCCGCGTGAAGCGGCTTCTCGCCCCCTTCGAGCCGCAGCGCGAGCTTCGGCTCGATGCCGGCGGAGAGCGTCAGCCGGCGCTTGTTCTTCCCCATCGTGCAAACGCGCATCACCGCCTCGACCGGCATCTCGCCGCCGAAGGTAAAGGTGATCGTGTCGCCGCGCTGGGAAATGTCGCGGATGCCCGCCGCGCACGCCTCGCCGCGCAGCATGGCGACGTCGAGCAGAGCGAGCGTGCTCGCCGGCGGCTCGCCGTAGCGGTCAAGCAGCTCGTCGAGCAGGTCCTGCGATTCCTCGCGCGTGCGCACCGCCGCGATGCGGCGGTAAATATCCATGCGCTGCTCGGGAGAGGGAATGTAGCTCTCCGGCAGGTTGGCCGAAACGGTCAGGTCCGCCGAGCAGTCCGTGCGGCTCGCCTTCTTCTCGCCGCGCTCCTCGAGCACGGCCTCCTCCAAAAGCTGCAGGTACATATCGTAGCCCACGCTCATCATATAGCCCGACTGCTCGGGGCCGAGCAGGTTGCCCGCGCCGCGGATCTCGAGGTCACGCATCGCGATGCGGAAGCCCGAGCCGAACTCCGCGTATTCGCGGATGGCGGTCAGGCGCTTGGCGGCGACCTCGGTGAGGATCTTGCCCGGGCGGTAGGTCATATAGGCGTAGGCGCGACGCGCGCTGCGCCCGATGCGCCCGCGGATCTGGTGGAGCTGGGCGAGGCCCAGCCGGTCCGCGTCCTCGATGATGAGGGTGTTGACGTTCGGAATGTCGATGCCCGTCTCGATGATGGTCGTGCAGACGAGGATCTGCGCTTCGCCGTCGGAGAACTGCTGCATCACATGGCTCAGACCCTTTTCGTCCAGCTTGCCGTGCGCGACCGCAATGCTGACCTCCTCGCCGAGGAGCTTTTTGAGCTGCGCGGCGCAGCGGTCGATGGTCTCCACACGGTTGTGCAGGTAGTAGACCTGCCCGCCGCGCGAAAGCTCGCGCCGGATGGCTTCGGCGATCACGCCCCAATCGTGCTCGAGCACATAGGTCTGCACCGGCTGACGGTCCTGCGGCGGCATCTCGATGGTAGACATATCGCGGATGCCCGACAGCGCCATGTTCAGTGTGCGCGGAATGGGCGTCGCGGAGAGCGTGAGCGTGTCCACCTGCTTGGAAAGCTCCTTGAGCTTTTCCTTGTGCGTCACACCGAAGCGCTGCTCCTCGTCGATGACGAGCAATCCGAGGTCCTTGAAGTGCAGCCCCTTTTGCAGCAGCGAGTGCGTGCCGATGAGCAGGTCGATCTTCCCCTCCGCCGCGCTTTGCAAAATCTTTTTCTTCTGCGCCGGCGTCTTGAAGCGCGAGAGCACCTCGATCGTCACCGGAAAGCTGCGGAAGCGGTTGATGGCGGTGGCGTAATGCTGCTGCGCCAGCACGGTGGTCGGCACCAGAATGGCCGCCTGCTTGCCGTCGAGCACGCATTTCATCACCGCGCGCAGCGCGACCTCCGTTTTTCCGTAGCCCACGTCGCCGCAAAGCAGGCGGTCCATCGGGCGCGAGCGCTCCATGTCGCTCTTGATCTCCGCGATGGCGCGGAGCTGATCGTCCGTCTCCTCATAGTCGAAGGCGTCCTCAAACTCGCGCTGCCAGGTGGAGTCCGGTGAAAAGGCGAAGCCGGGGCGGCGCTGCCGCTCGGCGTAGAGCTTGATAAGCCCCTTGGCAAGATCCTTCGCCGCGGCCTTAGCGCGGGATTTGGCCTTCGTCCAGTCCGTGCCGCCGAGCTTGTTCAGCTTGACGTGCTCGCCCTCCTCCCCGCCGCCGTGGCTGCCGATGTACTTCGACACCATATCGAGCTGCGTCGCGGGAACGTACAGGCTGTCGCTGCCGGCGTAGGCGATCTTGATATAATCCTTGTCCGCGCCGTCCACGCGAATGCGCTCCATGCCGACAAAGCGGCCGATGCCGTGGCGCTGGTGAACGACGAGGTCGCCCGGCGTCAGGTCGGTGTAGGAGCGGAGCTTCTGACGGCTCGAATCCTTTTTCTGCCGCACCGCGCGCGGCGCTTTGCCGCTGACCGGCGCAAGAAGCTGCCCCTCGGTCAGAATGGCAAGGCGGAGCTGCGGGTATTCGCAGCCCGCGCTCAGCGCGCCGAGGCCGATGACGGTCTCGCCTGCGGCGGGCAGCGTCCGATCGGTGAGATCGAGCCGTGCGCGCACGCCGCGCTCCTCCAGAAGGCGGTGAAAATTCCTCGCGCGCGTTTCGTTGCCGCAGAGCACCAGCACGCCGCTGCCCGCGGCAAGATAGTGCTCCATGTCCGCGGCGGCGGTCTCAAGGCTGCCGCCGTAGGACGGCAGCTGCCGCGCGTTGATGCTGCGCATCGCCCGCGGCGGGGCCAGATAGCGCGAGGTCGGCAGGCTGTCGCACAAAAGCAGCGGGAAGCTGCCCCGCAGCCGCCGCGTCAGGTCCTCAAGCTCGACCGCGAGCGAGGCGAACTGCCCCGCGAGCGTGCCCTCCTCCAGCAGGATCTTCAGGTCCTCGCCCCATTCAAAGGCGCAGCCCTTCGCGCGCTCCATGACGCGGCTGCCCTCGCAGACGAGCACGATGCTCCCCTCCGGCAGGTAGTCCGCCGCACAGACGGCGGTCGGGTAGGCGGCGGCAAGGTAGCGGTCCATGCCGCCGAGCGGCAGGCCCTCGCGCAGGCGGTCCATATCCGTGCGGATCGCTGCGGCGGTCTTTTCCGTGGTCACCTTTTTTGCCAGCTGCGCCGCGGCGTGCTCCATACGCGCGAGCATCGCGTCCCGTCCGCCCTCGGCGGCAAAGGGCAGCACCTCGGCGGCAGGCAGAACGGTCAGCTCCTCGAGATTTTTCGTGCGGCGCTGCGTGGCGACGTCAAACTCGCCCATCGCGTCGATCTCGGTATCGAAAAATTCGACGCGCACCGGTGCGCTCATCGGGGAATAGACGTCTAAAATGCCGCCGCGCACGGCGAACTGCCCCGCGCCCTCGACCTGCTCGCAGCGGACATAGCCCGCGGCGGTCAGGCGCTCGGCGAGCGCACGCAGGTCGTGCTCCTCTCCGAGCCGGAGCGTGAGCACCGCGTCGCGCAGCGCCGTCGGCGGCAGCGTGCGCTGCATCATGCCGTCCACCGTCGCCACGACGATACCCGTCCTGCCGAACGCCATGCGGCACAGCGCGTCCAGCCGCTCCTGCTCAAAGCTGTGGGAGGCGGAAACGCGGTCGCGCAGCTGCCATTCGCGGGCAAAGAGCGTCACACATTCCTCTCCCGTCAGGGCGGCGAGATCCGCGGCCATGCGCCGCGCCTCCTGCTCGTCGGCGCAGAGGACGGCGAGGGGACGCTTGGTCTCCTGCCGCAGCGCCGCGCCGAGCATCGCGCGGTGTACGCCGCTCACGCCGCTGACCGCCGCCGGTCCCGTGCCGAAGCGGATGATCTCCTCCAGCTCCCGCAGCTCCGGCAGCGCCATCATTTGCCGGTTCAGCTCCTGCATGAATGTCCCCCCTCCTTTTTCGCCGCAACGCGCAAAAGGGCGCAGATCGTCCCCGGTCGGACGGTCTGTACCCACACACATCGTTTTCCATGTTCTCCTGAGATGTCCGAAAAGGACTTCTCCTCCGGCAGTATACTACGCCGGAGGAGAAAAGTAAATGAACGAATGATAAACTTTTCGTGCAGGCAGCATTCTCTCAGTTGAAGCGGTTCTGCGCCTCGGTCACGCCGCGGGAGATGATGCACTCCGCCGCGTCGAGCGCGCGGTCGAGCGCCTCGTCCACGATCTTCTTCTCCTGCGCGGAGAAGCTGCCGATCACCCAGTCCACCATGTCATAGTCCGGATGGCTCGGCGCGCCGACGCCGACCTTCACGCGCGGGAACACATCGGTGCCGAGGTGGGCGATGATGTTCTTGATGCCGTTGTGTCCGCCGGCGGAGCCCTTGTCGCGGATGCGCAGCTTGCCGAGCGGCAGCGAAACGTCGTCGTAGATAACGAGCACATGGTCGCTCGGGATCTTATAGAACCGCGCCGCCTCGCCCACCGCCTCGCCGGAGAGGTTCATATAGGTCTGCGGCATCATCAGCAGCACGCGCGCCCCGCCGAATTCGATCAGCTCCGTGAGCGCGCGGAAGCGCAGGCGGTTGCAGCGCAGGCCCTGCTTGTCAATGAGCCGCTCGGCGGCCATGAAGCCGATGTTGTGGCGCGTGTTCTCGTACTGCTTGCCGTAGTTCCCCAGACAGACGAGCAGCCATTCCGCGGGACCGGTGACTTTCTTTCCAAAAAACATGACGATAACCCTCGTATAAAAAAGAGCGGCCTTCCGCCGCTCTTTTTTGAAATGCCCTTAGTTGAACAGCTTTGCGATGGAGATCTCCTGATAGGTGCGCTCGATCGCCTCGGCGAACATAGGCGCGACGGTCAGGTACTTGATGCGGGCCTTGGCCAACTCCGCTTCGCCGACGGGAGCGGGAATGGTATCGAGCAGGGCCAGCTCCTCGATGCAGCTCGCCTCAAGGCGCTCAAGCGCGGGACCGGAGAGAACGCCGTGGCTCGCGCAGGCGTAGACCTTCTTCGCGCCGCCGACTTCAACGACCGCCTTGGCGGCGTTGCAGAGGGAGCCGGCGGTATCGACCATATCGTCGAAGAGGATGCACTCCTTGCCCTCAACGTCGCCGATAACATTCATGACCTCACACTGGTTGGCCTTCTGGCGGCGCTTATCGACGATGGCAAGGTTCATGTGCAGCTTCTGGGCAAAGGTGCGGGCGCGGGCAACGGAGCCGACGTCGGGGCTGACGACGACCATATCCTCGCAATGCGCGCCGAACTTCTTGGCGTAGTAATCAACGAAGATGGGGTTGCCGAACAGGTTATCCACCGGAATATCGAAGAAGCCCTGGATCTGGTTGGCGTGCAGGTCCATGGTCAGCACGCGGTCAACGCCCGCGGCGACGAGCATATTGGCAACGAGCTTGGCGGAGATGGGATCGCGGCTCTTGGCCTTGCGGTCCTGACGGGCATAGCCGAAGTAGGGCATGACCGCGGTGATGCGGCCCGCGCTGGCGCGGCGGCACGCGTCGACCATGATGAGCAGCTCCATGAGGTTGTCGTTGACGGGCTTGCAGGTGGACTGGATGAGGAACACGTCGCTGCCGCGCACGGTCTCATACAGAGAGACGGAGGCTTCGCCGTCCGCGAAGCTCTTGACCTCGCTCTCGCCGAGCTTGGTGCCGATGATCTTGCAGATGTCCGCTGCGAGCTTGGGGTTGGCGTTGCCGGTGAAGATCTTGATGTCCTTGCCGTGAGAAATCATTGTTTCCACTCTCCCTTGGTAATTTTTTTATGTAAAAGTTTTTACTTTTCCTTCTTGCCGAGCAGGGCGCGGCGGCGGGCCGCCCACCCCTCCTTGACCGTCTGCTTCGTGCGGGCGAGCGCCAGCGCGTCGGCGGGCACATCGTCCGTGATGGTGGAGCCGGCGGCAATGTAGCTGCCCTCGCCCACCTTGACCGGCGCGACCAGATTGGTGTTGCAGCCGATGAAGCTGTCGTCCCCGATGGTGCAGCGGTATTTCCTGAAGCCGTCGTAATTCGTCGTGACCGTACCGCAGCCAAAATTCACGCGCTCGCCGCAGTCGCTGTCGCCGACGTAGGTGAGGTGCGAGATCTTCGTGCCGTTACCGATGACGGAGTTCTTGATCTCCACAAAGTCGCCGACCTTGACGTGGTCGCCGATGGTCGAATTGGGCCGCACATAGGCGAACGGTCCCACGGTCGTATGGCTGCCGATGGCGCTCTCGTTCGTCTGCGAGGCGTTGATCTCCGTAAAGTCGCCCACGGTGCAGTCGCGCACCATGGCGTTCGGGCCGATCGTGCAGTGCTCGCCGATGACCGTCTCGCCGCGCAGGATGGTCCCGGGCAGGAGCGTCGTTCCCGCACCGATCTTCACGCGCGGGTCGATGTAGACGCTGTTCGTGTCCATAACGATCACGCCGTTCGCCAGATGCTTTTCCATGATTTTCTGGCGGCACATCGGCTGCGCGGCGCGCAGCTCCTCGGTGTCGCCCACCGGCAGGAAGCCCTTGGAGATCTCACAGCCCTTGGGGAACGCGGCAAACGCGCCGTGCTCGCGCAGCACGTCGCAGCAGGCGTCCGCCGGAGCGGAATACACCGCGCCGCCGGAGAACACGCCCACCGGCAGCACCACGCCGTTGACGATCAGAACGCTGCCCGTTTCGCCCTCAAGGAGCTTCAAAAGCTCCTCCGCGTGCTTCGCGCCGTCAACAAAGGTGACGTCCGCGTCCTTGGGCAGATAAGGCTTCATCCGCTCCTGCGCGGAAACGTCGGAGACAATAAAAAGCCGCTCAATGCCGCGCCCGCACAGCTCCGCACACATCCACGTCAGGACGGGGCAGAACAAAATGGGCTGCAGCATCAGCGGCGTCTTCTCTTCGGTACAGGCGATGTTGTCCGGCATGAAAAGCACGGCGATCTTCTGGTCCATCGGATAGTCCCCTCCTTTGCGTCCACTTCTATTTTTATCTGTATTATACCAAACCTTTTTGAAAAATCCACCTTTTCCTGCAATTTTCCCAAAAAGTTTTTCATGCTCTGCATGAATTCATGCAATGTGCAAAATAATGTTAAAGAAAGTGAGTTTTATGGTTGATTTCGTAAACTTTAAGAGGTATAATAAGCAGACTTTCGGAAAAAGGTGGGATGGTTCCGTGCTGAATATCGTGCTCGTTGAGCCGGAGATCCCGCAGAATTGCGGCAACATCGCGCGCACCTGTGCCGCGACCGGTTCGCGGCTGCACCTCGTCAAGCCGCTCGGTTTCGACATTTCCGACCGCGCCGTCAAGCGCGCGGGGCTGGACTACTGGCATCTGGTCGAGGTCAGCACCTACGAAAACCTCGCCGACCTCTTTGAACAGCACCCCGAGGCCGCCGCGGACTGCTGGCTCGCCACGACCAAGGCGCCGCAGGACTACTGCGAGGCGGAATTTCACGACGGCTGCTGGCTCTTCTTCGGCAAGGAGACCTCCGGCCTGCCCGAGGACTTCCGTCTGGCGCATTATGAACGCTGCATCCGCCTTCCCATGCGCGCCGAGGCGCGCAGCCTGAACCTGAGCAATTCCGTCGCCATTCTGACCTACGAGGCTCTCAAGCAGCTCGGCTTCCCCGGGCTCAAGGGCACCGGCGAGATGGCGGAGCAACCGGGCTGATCCGTAAACATTCACATAGAAGGAGCGTCATCATGAACTACAACAAGAAAACTGTGTACGACATCGACGTGGCGGGCAAGAAGGTCCTGCTGCGCTGCGACTTCAACGTCCCCCAGGACAAGGTCACCGGCGCGATCACATCGGATAAGCGCATCGTCGCCGCTCTGCCGACCATCCGCTACCTGCTCGGGCAGGGCGCGGCGGTCATCGCCTGCTCGCACCTCGGCAAGCCCGAGCCGAGCTTTGAAAAATGGGTGAAGAAGCAGACGGAAAAGGGCAAGGACCCCGCCGAGCTGACGGAGGAGAAGTGGCAGAAGTCCTTAAAGAAGCTCACCCTCGCCCCCGTTGCCGAGCGTCTTTCCGAGCTTCTCGGCAAGCCGGTCGTCTTCGCGCATGACGTTGTCGGTCCCGACGCCAAAGCCAAGGCCGCGGCGCTCAAGGGCGGCGAGATCATGCTGCTCGAGAACACCCGCTTTGAAAAGGGCGAAACCAAGAACGATGCGGCGCTTGCCAAGGAGCTTGCCTCCATGGCGGAGGTCTACGTCTCCGACGCCTTTGGCTCCGTCCACCGCGCGCACGCCTCCACCGCCGGCGTGGCGGCGTACCTGCCCGCCGTCTCCGGCCTGCTGGTCGCCAAGGAGCTGGAGGTCATGGGCAAGGCGCTCGACGATCCCAAGCGCCCGTTCGTCGCGGTGCTCGGCGGCGCAAAGGTCAGCGATAAGATCGCCGTCATCAACAACCTGCTCGAAAAGGCTGACACCGTCATCATCGGCGGCGGCATGGCCTACACCTTCGCCAAGGCGCAGGGCGGCGAGATCGGCAAGTCTCTGCTCGAGGAGGACAAGTGCGCCTACGCGCTCGAGATGATCGAGAAGGCCAAGGCAAAGGGCGTCAAGCTCCTGCTGCCGGTGGATACCGTGGCGGCGAAGGAGTTCGCCGCCGACGCCGAGCCGGTCGTGGTGGACGCGATGCACATTCCCGCCGACATGATGGGCATGGACATCGGTCCCAAGACCATTGAGCTTTTCTGCGCGGCGACGCGCGGCGCGGGTACCATCGTCTGGAACGGCCCCATGGGCGTTTTCGAGTTCCCCGCCTTTGCCAACGGCACTAAGGCCATGGCCAAGGCGCTCGCCGAGAGCGGCGTCGTGACCATCATCGGCGGCGGCGACAGCGCGGCGGCCGCCGAGCAGCTCGGCTTCGCCGACAAGATCACGCACATCTCCACCGGCGGCGGCGCGTCGCTCGAGTTCCTGGAGGGCAAGGAGCTGCCGGGCGTCGCCTGCCTGCTGGATAAGTAACGGCATCGTTTCGCCCGTGCAGCGACGCGACCGAGCGTCAGCGCAGGGAGCCGCGCGTCAGCGCGTGTTCCGATCAGGGGCATCCCCATGGGGGATGCTGCCGGGCGTCGCCTGCCTGCTGGATAAGTAAGGTTTTCAGAAAACATTTTTATATATTTAGGAGAGCATTTACCATGAATCGCAGATATCGCAAAACCATCATTGCCGGAAACTGGAAAATGAACAAGACCGCCACCGAGGCCAAAAAGTTCGCGGACGATTTCAAGGCTCTGCTGCCCAAGACCAAGTGGTGCGACGTGGTCGTGTGCGTGCCGAGCGTGGACATTTCCGCCGCCGTGCGCGCCTTTAAGGACAGCCGCGTGGCCGTCGGCGCACAGAATCTTTTCTATGAGGATCACGGCGCTTACACCGGCGAGGTCAGCGCCGCCATGCTGTGCGACCTCGGCGTGAAGTACGTCATCGTCGGCCACAGCGAGCGCCGCGCCATGTTCGGCGAGACCGATGCCATCGTCAACAAGAAGGTCCACGCCGCGCTGAACGCCGGCCTCAACCCCATTATCTGCGTGGGCGAAAGCCTTGACCAGCGCGAGATGGGCGTGACGATGGAGCTCATCGCCCTGCAGGTCAAGTCCGCGCTCGCGGGCGTGGCCGCGGAGAATATCCGCCGCTGCGTCATCGCCTACGAGCCCATCTGGGCCATCGGCACCGGCAAGACCGCCACCGGCGAGCAGGCTGCCGAGGTCTGCGGCTTCATCCGCGCCACCATCCGCGCCATGTACGGCGCGCGCATCGCCCGCTCCGTCACCATTCAGTACGGCGGCTCGATGAATCCCGCCAACGCTGCCGAGCTGCTCGGCCACGAGGACATCGACGGCGGTCTGATCGGCGGCGCGTCCCTCGACGCCAGCAAGTTCATGGACATCGTCAACGCAGCTAACCAGGGCTGAGCGAAAGGAGTCCTTGCGATGAATAAAACCCCCACCACCCTTATCATTATGGACGGCTTCGGCCTGAGCGATGAGGTCAAGGGCAACGCCGTGCGCGGCGCAAACACGCCTGTGCTCGACCGTCTGAACGGCGAGTACGCGCATACGCGGCTCTCCGCCTCCGGCCTGGACGTGGGTCTGCCCGCCGGTCAGATGGGCAACAGCGAGGTCGGCCACACCAACATCGGCGGCGGCCGCGTGGTCTTCCAGGACCTGCCGCGCATCTCCCGCGCCATTGAGGACGGCACCTTCTTTGAAAATCCCGCCTACAACGCCGCGATGGATGCCTGTCTGGAAAAGGGCACGGCGCTGCACCTCTACGGACTGCTCTCCAACGGCGGCGTACACTCCACCGTGGAGCACGTCTGGGCGCTTTTGAAGATGGCCGGCATCAAGGGCCTCAAGCGCGTGTACCTGCACTGCTTCCTCGACGGGCGCGACGTCTCCCCCACCTCCGGCGCGGACTTCGTCGCCGAGGCGCAGAAAAAGTGCGCCGAGCTCGGCGTCGGCAAGATTGCGACCGTCATGGGCCGCTACTACGCCATGGACCGCGACAAGCGCTGGGACCGTCTTGAGCGCGCCTACGACGCGATGGTCTACGGCGAGGGCATCCAGAATCCCGATCCCGTCGCCGCCATCCGAGAATCCTATCAGAACGGCGTGACCGATGAATTTGTGGAGCCCGTCGTCTGCGACAAGGAGGGCACCATCTCCGACAACGACGCCATCATCTTCTTCAACTACCGCCCCGACCGCGCCCGCGAGATCACCCGCGCGTTCGTCGATCCCGCGTTCGACGGCTTCCAGCGCGAGTATTTCCCCGTCACCTACGTCTGCAACACCGAGTACGACGCCACGATGCCGAACGTGCTCGTCGCGTTCCCGCGCATCACGATCCATAACGGCCTCGGCGAATACCTCAGCAAGCTCGGCCTGACGCAGCTGCGCATCGCGGAGACCGAGAAGTACGCCCATGTCACGTTCTTCTTCAACGGCGGCGTTGAAGCGCCCTACCCCGGCGAGGACCGTGTGCTCGTCGCCTCTCCCAAGGTCGCGACCTACGACCTCCAGCCCGAGATGAGCGCCTACGAGGTCACGGAAAAGTGCGTCGAGCGCATTGAGTCCGGCGCGTATGACGTCATCATCCTCAACTTTGCCAACTGCGACATGGTCGGTCACACCGGCAACTACGACGCCGCCGTCAAGGCCGTCGAGACCGTGGACGAGTGCGTCGGCAGGGTCGTGGACGCGACGCTCAAGATGGGCGGCATCGCCATGATCACCGCCGACCACGGCAACGCCGAGCAGATGCTGCAAAGCGACGGCGTGAGCCCCATGACCGCGCATACCACGAATCCCGTGCCCTTTATCCTCTGCGGCGCGGGCAACGAGCTGCGCGAGGGCCGCCTTGCCGACATCGCCCCCACCATTCTCGACGTGATGGGGCTCGAAAAGCCCGAGGAGATGGACGGTCAGAGTCTTATCCTCCGCTGAGCGCATAAGACCCCTCAAAATCAGCCATACTTCGGTATGGCTGATTTTTTATTTTTCAGGAGGTCATGCGATGAACCGCTCCATCGTACACATTCACGCCCGCGAGATCCTGGATTCCCGCGGCAACCCCACGCTGGAAACGCAGGTAAGGCTGGAGGACGGCTCGCTCGGCGTCGCCGCCGTGCCGTCCGGCGCCTCGACCGGCGCGCACGAGGCCGTCGAGCTGCGCGACGGCGACCGTGCGCGCTACGGCGGCAAGGGCGTCCTGCACGCGCAGGCGCACGTCAACAACGAGCTATTCGATCTGCTGCGGGGCTTTGACGCACGGCAGCAGGGCCCGCTCGATCAGGCCATGCGCGAACTGGACGGCACGGAAAACAAATCGAGGCTCGGCGCAAACGCCATCCTCTCCGTCTCGCTCGCGGCGGCCCGCGCCGCGGCGGCGAGCGAGGGACAGCCTCTCTGGCGGTATCTCGGCGGTCAGAACGCCTGCACGCTCCCTGTGCCGCTGATGAACGTGCTCAACGGCGGCGCGCACGCGGGCAACCCGCTCGACATTCAGGAATTCATGCTCGTCCCCGTCGGCGCGGACACCTTCCGCGACGCGCTGCGCATGGGCGCGGAAATTTACCACACGCTCGGCTCGCTCGTCGATCATTGCGGCGTGGGCGACGAGGGTGGCTACGCCCCCTCGCTTGCAAGCCACGAGGAGGCGCTCGACCTGCTCTGCCGCGCCATTGAGGCGGCGGGCTATCACCCCGGCGCGGACGTGTACCTCGCGCTCGACGCCGCCGTTTCCGCGTGGTACGACGCAGGCTCCGACCGCTACCGGCTGCCGAAAAGCGGCAAAACACTTACGCGTGAGGAGCTGCTGACCTACTGGCAGGAGCTTGCGCGGCGCTATCCGCTCCTCTCGCTCGAGGACGGTATGGGCGAGGACGACGAAGCGGGCTGGCAGGCGCTGAACGGTTCCCTTGGTGAAAGGATGCAGCTCGTCGGCGACGACCTCTTTGTCACGAACCCCGCACGCATCGCCCGCGGGGTGGAGCAGAGGCTTGCCAACGCCGTACTCATCAAGCCAAATCAGATCGGCACGCTCACGGAGACCATCGAGGCCGTCCGCGCGGCGCAGGCCGCAGGCTGGTCCGCGATCCTATCCCACCGCTCGGGTGAAACGGAGGACAGCACCATCGCCGACCTCGCGGTCGCGCTCGGCTGCGCGCAGATCAAGGCCGGCGCTCCCTGCCGCGGCGAGCGCACGGCAAAGTACAACCGTCTGCTCGCCATTGAACAGGCGCTCGGCGGGAACGCCCGCTACGCGGGCCGCGCGGCCTTCACGGTATTGCCTTAAAATTTCCCGAGAAATATGGTTTAGAAAAGGCTCCGACGGCGCACAATACCGTCAGAGCCTTTTCTATTTCGCAGCGCCCGCCACGCGGGCAGAAAGGACACGCTTATGAATGAACCGAAACGCCGCGCCGCGCGGCATTCCCTGACCGGGACGGGCTTATACATAGCCCTGTTCCTCGGATTGACGGCACTCGCCGTCGCGGGCTATTGGATGCTGCTCCCCTCTTCTGCTGACAAAACACCGACCAATGCGACCAAGCCGCCGGTCACGACTCCCATCACCGCGGAGCCGGTCACCCCGGACGTTCCCGAGGTCAAGCCGGAGGAGCCGGCCGAGCCGGTGCAGTCCGTTGTGGAGGTCACGGTCCTGGAAAAGGAGCCGGAGGCCACCGAGCCGGTCACGCCCGTCGCGCCGCGGCTCATTGTCTCTCCCCTGAGCGGTGAGACCGTCGCCGCCTTCAGCATGGACGAGCTCGCTTACAGCGAAACGCTCGCCGACTGGCGCACGCACGACGGCATCGACATCAAGGCGGACGCCGGCACGCAGGTGCTCGCCGCCAGCTCCGGCACGGTGCTCTCCGTCGCGGACGACGACCTGATGGGCACCACCGTCGTCATCGCGCACGACGGCGGCTACGAGACCACCTACTCCAACCTTCAGAGCGTCCCGACCGTCGCGCCGGAGCAGTACGTCTCCGCCGGACAGGTCATCGGCGCGGTCGGCACGACCTCGCTCGCTGAGGCTTCCATGGCGCCGCACCTGCACTTCTCCGTCACAAAGGACGGCGAGATCATCGACCCGCAGGAATTTCTCAAATCCTGACAAAAGAGCCGATCCAACGGATCGGCTCTTTTCTTATATTCGCTTATCGGTACGCCGTCAGCTGATCGCTTCACTCAGTCCGCGTCGGGCTTCGTAGCCTCCTCAAAGATTGCAACAGCCTCCGCGTTCGGGGCCTCGGTGAATCTCGCCACGAGATAGGCCGCGAGGAAGCTGACGATAAAGCCGGGAACGATCTCATACACACCCGTCGAGGCGGTGAGACCCGTCAGCAGCCAGCCAAGGTCCACCACGAAGCCGGACACCACGCCCGCGACCGCGCCCTTGTAGTTGAAGCGCTTCCAGAAGAGGGAGAGCAGAATGGTGGGGCCGAAGGAGGAGCCGAAGGCGCCCCAGGCGTTCTCCACCATGTCCATAATGGCCTGCGCGCCGCTGCCCTTGGAGTTGGCGATGGCAAAGGCGATCAGGGAGAGGACGAGCACCAGCACGCGGCCGACGAGCAGTGTTTCTTTCTCGCTCGCACCCTTGCGGAAGAAGGGCTTATAGAGGTCCGCCGTGAAAGAACTGGAGGCGACGAGCAGCTGGGAATCCGCCGTGGAGATGGACGCCGCGATGATGGCTGCGAGCAGCAGACCGCAGATGCCCGCCGGGAAGAACTTGCGGGACATGGCGATGAAAACGAGCTTCTGGTTGCCGTGGGTGAGCAGCTCCTCGCCCATGATCATGCGCCCGAAATAGGCGATCATAACGGTGGAGAAGAGGGAAATGACGACCCAGATGATGGCCACGATAGAGGACTTCTTGATCATCGAGGGCTTCTCGATGGACATGAAGCGCACAAGGATGTGCGGCATACCGAAGTAGCCGAGACCCCAACCGAGGCCGCTGACGATGTCCTGCCAGCTCGCGTTGAAGATGCCGCCGCCGAAGGCGCACTGCGTCACCGCGCCGGTCGCAGCGTCGGTATACTCATAGGCCGTCTCCAGCGCCGTGGGATCGAGCAGCTCGCTGTGGCCGAAATAGACGACGATAGGCACCAGCATCAGCGCCGCCATCATCAGAAGGCCCTGGAAGAAATCCGTCCAGCACACAGCGGCGAAGCCGCCGAAAAAGGTGTAGGCCACGATGATGAGCAGGAAGGCGAACATGGCGATCTTCGGGGAAATATCCGGGAAGAGCGTGGTAAACACGGAGGTGCCCGCCACCAGCGCGGAGGCCACATAGATCGTGTAGGCAAAGAGGAAGATGAGCGCGCACATGAGCTGCAGCGCGCGGGAATCGACCGCGAAGCGGTTCGTCAGGTACTGCGGGAGCGTGATGGAATCGTTCGCCGCCTTGGAGAAGGTGCGAAGGCGCTTGGCGCACAGGATCCAGTTGGCCGCCGTACCGATGGCAAGGCCGATGCCGATCCACATCTGGCCGAAGCCGAAGGCGAGGATCGAGCCGGGCAGGCCCATCAGCAGCCACGCGGACATATCGGACGCCTGCGCGGACAAGGCGGTGACCCAAGGGCCCATGGAGCGTCCGCCGAGGAAGAAGTCCTCCGAATTTTTGTTCGTGCCGTTGAAGTAGAACACCAGCGCCACGCCGAGCAGGATAACAAAGTACGCGATAAATGTTGTGATCTCCCAGTTCATAAGCTTTTGTCCTTCCGTCTTTCTGTTTGAGGCAGATACCTTACGGAAAAGCCGCGTGAGGCAAAATAAAGCAAGAGGGGCACAACGAATGTCGTGCCTCTCTTGCGCTCCCGGTCGGTCCATGATCCGTCCGCCGGCAGCCGCCGGCAGATAAACATACAGCTTTTCACGACAATATCAATTTAATATTAAATGCCAAATGATGAGATTTGTCAAGGGATGTTCCGGAAAATTGTTGCGTTTCTGCACGTCAGGGCTAAAGCTGCACTCATCCAGCCGCAGTCCGAGCGTGAAGCGGTCCTGACGGGCTGTGAACCGCCGCAGGGCAATGGGGGCGATCTGCGAGAGCCGCAGGGGTGTGAGGCTCCCGTGCAGACGGTGCCGGCCATCGTCCGGTTTGTCCCTGAAACCACATCCGTATTTAGCGTTGGACAAAGCGGATGGCATAGCTATCCTCACGCTTGGAACGGTCGAACCACCGCCCTGGGCGCGCAGCAGAGACACCAAGTCGGTATTCTGCGCCCGCGCCTTTTCCTCCGGCGTGAAATAAACAAATTTAGCCATCCTTTTTTCTCCGTATGGATCGATGTGGTCCCTCTTGCCGCCAGAGGGACGCTGTGGTACAATTTCTCTCCGTGATATTCTGTGAGAGAAGGAAGAAGCAAATGAACCAGAAAGAACTCAACGAAATTCGCCGGCGCTTCCGGCTCGATAAAAATAACTTCAGCCGCATCTTCGGCTGCTATGTCAACTCCAACCGCGAGGTCATCTCGTGGATCGACGCCTCCCTCGGCCTCATGCGGCAGGAGGAGCAGGAGATGTATCTGGGGCTGCTCAAAAAGACGCTCTCCGGCACGCTGGGGCGCAACCTCATCGACATTGAATTCTCGACCGCGCAGGTCGCGGACAGCGACGAGCACCGTCTGCTCCAAACCCTGCGCCAGACGGAGTGCAAGGATGCAAACGCCCGCGAAATGCTCTGCCGCAGGATCATCGAATCTCTCAATATGGGCGAGACGAACTGCCTCATTCTCCTCGCCGCCGACGCCTATGATGTTCCTTACCGCGGCAAGGACGACGAACTGCAGGCGGACGCCTCCGGCGACGTCTACAAGTATTTTGTCTGCGCCATTTGTCCTGTGAAGGCGCCGACGCTCGAGCTGCGCTACGATACCGACGAGAATTTCTTCCACCCCAGCTCCACCGGACATATTGCCCTTGCGCCCGAGCTGGGTTTCCTCTTCCCCGCCTTCGACGACCGCGCGGCGAACATCTACAACGCGCTTTTCTACAGCAAGAACGTCGAGCTCATCCACGAGGAGGTCATCGACGCGGTGTTCCGCGTGGAGCCGCCGATGTCCGCCGTCGAGCAGAAAAATGTGTTTGATACCGCGCTCGCCGACACGCTTGAAAAGGATTGCAGCTACGATGTGGTGCAGTCCGTCCACGAGCAGCTGCGCGGCCGCATTCAGGAGCACAAGGAGAGCCGCGATCCCGCGCCGCTGGAGCTGACCGTCGGCGACGTCGGCGGCATCCTGTCCGAGAGCGGCGTGAGCGAGGAGAAGGTCGAGAGCTTCCGCCGCGAGTGCGAGAAGCAGTACGGTGAGAATGCCGCGCTGAATCCGAAGAACATTCTTGGCACGGGCAAGTTCGAGATCACCACGCCGGAGGTGAAGATCACCGTCGCGCCGGAAAACAGCTATCTCATCGAGGCCCGCATGATCGGCGGGCGCAGGTACCTGCTCATTCCCGTCGACGATGGTGTGGAGGTCAACGGCGTGAGCGTGAGCATACCAAACGAAGAGCATAACTGATCACAGAGCCGCAGCACCGGTCATCACCGATGCCGCGGCTCTGCACTATGTATACGATATCTCTTCATGATCGTCGGGCTTGTGTCCCATGGCAAGGCGTTTGCGTTGGAGCTCACGGCGGCGCTTGCGGTCGATTCGCAAGCCATAGAGCGTACCGTCAGCCTTGCTGTTGTCCTCGAAGATCCTGCCCATGTGGTGAAGCATCTGCACGACCGACTCGCCAAGGGAGAGCGAACGGTATACCGCATCTCTTTTTGGCACCCTGCTGTCGGGCGGTACATCCGCCTCCTGTTCCGGCGTGTCGTTTGGCGGCTTGCCGGTATTCTCTTCCGCACCATCTGCTGCACTCGCCCTTTGCACAGGTTTGTGGTCCACCGGCACGCCATCCCTTGGCCGCGGGTCAGGATCTATCGGTGCTGGGTTCTCCTGCACAGGCTGTTCTTTCGCTTGCCTATGGGACATTGGACACGCGCCAACGCGGAGATTTGCTTACTTGCTGTTAGGGGCCATCCGAAGCGACAAGCGAAGGACGTCCATCAGGTCATTATTTCTCATATGGAAGAACACAGTAAAAAGCCAGATGAGGTAGGGGAACGAATCGAGAGACTTATGGGGGATGTGCCGCGCATTGAGTTATTTGCCCGTCAGAAAAGCTGATGGCTGGGACGTTTGGGGTAATGAGGTCATCAATGATGTGGAACTGACAACGTAACACATCTCACCATAGCAAGCATGAAGGAAGCATCAGAACATGGATGTAAGCGAGACGTTCTAAAGTCCGCTTACTGATTTATATGACGTGGCGCGGCAATGTAGGTGTGTGAGATGGGAGATGGAAGCGGTTTCAGGCTGTAGAAGAATAGAATCCAGTCTATACCCATCATAAGATACCAATCAAGGCGTAGACGACAGATGCTGCGATCCATGCGACACAGCACTGCATCAACACGATGCCTACCGTTTTCAGCGTTGAGCCGAATTCCCGCCGGATCGTGGCTACCGCTGCGATACACGGAGTATACAGCAGCGTAAAGACCAGAAAGCTCGCGGCGGAGCGGTTGGTGAACATTGTAGAAAGCGGGGTCCCGCCCAACAAAACCTCCAGCGTGCTGACGACGGATTCCTTTGCGATGAAGCCGGAGATCAGGGAGGTCGCGCAGCGCCAATCCGCAAAGCCCAGCGGCGCGAACACCGGCGCGATCCATCGGCCGATGAGGGCCAAAAGACTGTCGGCGCTGTCGGCCACCACGTTCAGCCTGATATCAAAGCTTTGCAGGAACCAGATGATGATCGTAGCCAGAAAAATTACAGTAAAGGCCCTCTGCAAAAAATCCTTGGCCTTTTCCCACAGCAGAAGCGCAACGCTCTTGAGACTCGGCAAACGGTAATTGGGAAGCTCCATGACAAACGGTACCGGCTTCCCGCGGAATGTGCTCCAGTTCATGATAAGCGCGGCAACGATCCCAATCAGAATGCCCAGCAGATACAGAGAGATCATCACGAGCGCGCGGTGCGTCGGGAAGAACGCCGCGGTAAAAAACGCGTAGATGGAGATCTTCGCCGAGCAGCTCATATAAGGCGTGAGCAGGATGGTCATCTTGCGGTCGCGGTCGCTCGATACCGTGCGCGTTGCCATGATGGCCGGCACGGAGCAGCCGAAGCCGATGAGCATGGGAACGATGCTGCGGCCGGACAGGCCGATCTTACGCAGGGGCTTGTCCATCACAAATGCGACGCGCGCCATGTAGCCGGTATCCTCCAGAATGGAGAGGAAGAAAAAGAGCGTCACGATGATAGGCAGGAACACCAGCACGCTGCCTACGCCCGTAAAAATGCCGTCGATGATGAGGCTATGTACCACAGGGTTGATGCCGTAAGCGGTCAGGGCATGGTCCACCGCGGCGGTAAGGGCGCCAATGCCGACCGCAAGCCAGTCGGACAGCCGCTGCCCGATCACATGAAAGGTGAGGTAGAATATCAGCAGCATAACGGCAAGAAAGGCAGGGAGCGCCGTATACCGGCCGGTAAGAAACCGGTCGATCTTCATCGAGCGGGCGTGCTCCCGGCTCTCGTGGCACTTTACCACCGACGATGCCACAACGCTTTCAATGAAGGTGTAGCGCATATCGGCAAGCGCCGCGTTGCGGTCAAGCCCCGCTTCGCTCTCCATCTGCACGATGCAATGCTCAAGCAGCTCGCGCTCGTTCCGATCGAGCGCCAGACGGTCGGCGAGGTCATCGCCGCCTTCGATCAGCTTTGTTGCGCAGAAGCGTGCCGGCACACCGATGCGGTCGGCGTGGTCGGCGATCAGGTGCGTGACGGCGTGGATGCAGCGGTGGACGGCGGAATCATCCGCGCAGAAGTCCGTCACCTTGGGCAGAGTTTTGCTCCGGGCCACGGCAATCGCCTGATCCACCAGTTCGCTCACACCCTCGCCCTTTGCGGCTGCGATCGGTATGACAGGGATGCCGAGCGCGGCGCTCATCTTCTGCACGTCGATGGAACCGCCGTTGGAACGGACCTCATCCATCATGTTCAGCGCCAGCACCATCGGTATCCGCAGCTCGAGCAGCTGAAGCGTCAGGTACAAATTGCGCTCGATGTTGGTGGCGTCCACAATGTTGATCATGCCGTCCGGCTTCTGATTGAGGATAAAATCGCGGGAGACGATCTCCTCCTGCGTATAAGGCCGCAGGGAGTAGATGCCGGGCAGATCCACCACGGCGCAGCCTTTTTCATCTGTGATCTCGCCCATCTTCTGATCTACCGTGACACCGGGAAAGTTGCCGACGTGCTGGTTGGAGCCGGTGAGGGCGTTGAAGAGAGTCGTTTTGCCGCAGTTCTGATTTCCGACGAGTGCAAAGATCATTTCAGCTCACCCTCCACTTCGATCTTCTGAGCCTCCTCTACGCGCAGCGTCAGCTCGTAGCCGCGCACGCGGATCTCGATGGGATCGCCCATCGGCGCGACCTTCTGTAATGTCACGCGGGTGTGCGGGATCAGCCCCATATCCAACAGACGGCAGCGCAAGGCTCCGTCTCCGCCCACGGCGGTAATGACGGCGGACGTACCGACCTTCAATTGATCAAGTGTCATCTATTTTTCTCTCCCGATGATTTTGATGTGCTTATGGTAACATTCCCGCCGCGGCCTGTCAATACAGCTGCGGAGGAGAGGTCTTTCGTTATATGAGGTGATTTGTATAACGGCATCAACTGGACGCTGATTGCGGATGTAATCTTCGATGACATGCATTGAATGGTGGTCTCAAGCTCTTCGGTGAAGTTATCGGGATAGGTCACGAGGGTGACGTTCTCCTCACCGTAGAGCTGCTGGAAGGCCTCGGCGCCGCGGCGGTCGTCCTCAGACTGAGAAACGGAACCGGTCACGATACCGATGTGGATGGTCTCCTCCTGCTTGTCGGGAGTGTCGGGAGTGTCGGGGGTGTCGGGCGTGTCAGGGGTCTTCTTGTCGCCGCAGGCCACGAGCGAAAGCACCATGACCAGAGCGAGCAGGATACTCAGGAATCTTTTCATGCGGAACCTCCAATTTTATTTTTTGCGATGTATTACCAGGGTGTCTTATTACTATATACAAAAATATTCACCTTGTCAATGACAGAAATTAAACAATATAGCGCAAAGCGGTGCAAAAAGGACTGCGGCACCTGCGGAGACGGGGCCATTCCGCACTCAAATGGAGAACCGAGCTTGAAAAATCCGAATGAGGTGCACAGCGTCCACGGCATGAAAGAAAAAATTATCGCATATCCTCTACCAAAATAAAATGGGGAGGATATGCGGATGTTTTTGTATTTTAAGCGGAGAGAGAAGCGCAGGAAGAGGGAGGCGCCGCGGCCGCGATTTCTTGTCCTGCGGCGCAAAACACTGACAGTTGGCGCTGCGCTGCTGGCTGCGGCAGCCATTTTCGGTGCTGTGAATGCGCCCGCTGCCGTGCGGGCGTCAGTTGCGACGCGCCAGCTGCCCATCTACTGCGTGGAACGCGATCAGAAGGTGTGCAGCATTTCCTTTGATGCCGCATGGGGGGCGGACAACACGCAGAAGATCCTGGATGTACTCGCGGACTACGGCGTCAAGGCGACCTTTTTCGTGGTCGGCAACTGGGCGGACCAGTATCCGGAGCAGGCCAAGGCCATCGTAGACAGCGGCTGCGAGCTGATGAACCATTCCAACGCACACGACCACTACAATTTTCTGACGGCGGAGCAGATCATCAAAGATGTGAATACCTGCAACGATAAGCTCGAGGCGCTCACAGGGGCTCGTCCGACGCTTATTCGCTGCCCCTTCGGCGAGTATGACGACCATGTGATCTCCACCATTCGCTCCATCGGCATGGAGCCGATCCAGTGGGATGTGGAGCGATACCATGCAGCTCAAGCCCCTGCCGGGGCTTGCCTTCGGGAGCCTAACGGGCAGCGGAGCGTCCGGAGCAGCCGGGCAGCCGATCCTCAATGACAATGCGGCTATTACGGAAAACATGAACCAAGGCGCCTTTGCAATCAACCAAATTCTCGGAGAAGGTATTGAGAATGTGCAGGAGCGCATCGCCAATGATTTTGCCGGAACAGACGGAGATCACTATGAAGTAGTCAATCCCTATGAGGGGGATCTCATCAGCAATGCCAACCTGTTTATTTCTCAATACTGCGCGGCGAAAAATCTGGACTTTGCCGCCATCTCCCTCACCGACATGGAGTAGATCCTGCGTGCGGGCCTCACGCACCATTACAGCTTCAGCCGAACGATGGAGGTGCGTACTGTCCCTGCGGAGGAGGACGGCGAGGAAGATACGGCGGAGACATGGTACATCTACACGATCCGCTATAATGGTGAAGCCTACTTTGCGGACACCATCTTTGCGCTGACTGACGAACAGAAAGATCTGGCGGAGAATTATGCGGAAAACCTCAGCCTGTTTCTTGGCGACGGCCTGTTCCAATACGCTCCCT
>ENA-UEQL01000667-UEQL01000667.1-human-gut-metagenome-genome-assembly--contig:-NODE-667-length-24716-cov-8.229149_pt1 | contig 24716 bp, 25 predicted proteins | sample MGYA00242905_ERZ507926 | MGnify/ENA primary metagenome ERZ507926 (study PRJEB26167, sample SAMN06115531) | human gut metagenome | host: Homo sapiens | place: China:Henan | collected 2015-09-09 | study...
CAAATTCTAACTCTGTTATTTTATCACAATCCACCGGCGCGTTCAAGCCTGAAAAGCCTGATTTTCGCCCGGATGCGTGTAAATCTGCGGTTTACAGCAGCCGCAGTGCCTTGGGGTAGTGGTTTTTCACCCGCCCGCCGGACACCTTGCCGCCGCCCAGCGGCCAGCCGTCCACGGTCACGCAGCACCAGCCGTCCGCTGCCGTGCGGGCTTCCACCTCGCGGCCGGAGAGATACTCGGTGCAGCGGCAGTCGGCAAGGGTCAGCTGCTCGCAGTTCGTGCACAGGCTGCCAAAGGCCGTGAACAGATGATGCTCCGGCACAAAGCGTCCCTTCTGCACACTGCCTACGAACACCCCCGCCCGCAGCACATGGAGCCCCGTCTGCGGAAAGGCCACCGGCAGCAGCACACCGCCGCCATGCACCACAGCCGGGCGCTGCGCCAGTGCAGGGAAATACTGCCGGGCAAACTCCTGCCATGCGGCAAGGCTCTGCGCCGGGGTGGCTTCCCCTGCCCCGGTGTCCCGGGTGCGGCGGCTCGTGCCCTGCACAGCGTCCCGGCAGGCACGGCTGTCCGCACGGCGAGTGCTGCGGGCATCTGCCGCCTTGGCAGGCTTTGCCTTACCCTTGCCCTTTTTGCCCGCCTGTGCAGCAGCGGCAAGCCAGAGCTGCTCCTCCGGGGTGTATTCCCCCTCCGGCGGCAGGGTGCGGGGCGTGCCCGCCTTGACCAGCCGGGCCATAAAATGCCCCTCGCCGCCCTGACAGGGCCAGATGCGGCGCACCTTGCTCACGTCCAGCGGCAGTCCGCCGGTGCGGTTGGCCTCACCCTCGCTGCCGAAGGTGTAGTCCACATGGCCCAGCACGTCGGCCAGCGCGAACTCCGGGTGGCGCTGTAAGAACGCTGCCACCTGCCCCTCGTCCTCCTCGGGCGCAAAGGTGCAGGTGGAGTAGACCAGCTCCCCGCCCGGCGCGAGGGCCGCAGCGGCGCTGTCGAGGATGTCTGCACCAAGCTCCGCGCACTGCTTCACCAGCGCCTCACAGTGCTGGGCCAGCGCAGCAGGCTCTTTGCGGAACATCCCTTCGCCGGAGCAGGGCGTGTCCACCAGCACCCGGTCAAAAAACTCCGGCAAGTGCGTTACAGTGACCATACCGTAAGGGTATATACCTCCTATTTCCGCGATTTCGAGGTTGCTCTTCAGGATCTCCGCCCGGGCCGCGACATATTCGTTGCTGACCAGAAGCCCCTGCCCCCGCAGGGCTGCGGCGAGCTGGCTGCTCTTGCCGCCGGGAGCAGCGCACAGGTCCAGCACCCGCATCCCGGGCCGGACGCCCAGCAGCGGCGCGGCGGACGAGGCCGACGGCTCCTGCGAGTAAAAGACGCCTGCATGATGGTAGGGGTGGCGTCCCGGCCTGAACTCAGGACGCTCCACCACGAACGCCGCCTTGCAGAAGGGCGAGGGCCGGAGCGGGAAGTCTGCCCGGGCCGCAAATTCCTCCGGGGTCGTGCGGAGCGCAGAGACCGTCACGCCCCGGGCCGCCGTCTCCTGCGGGGCAGCGTAGAGCAGCTCGTACCGTTCGCCCAGCAGGGCGCGTTCCCGGGCTTCAAAATATTCGGCAGGCATTTTTGCAAAACCTCCTTCGGGCTGCGGTGCATAAAGCCGCCGCAGCCGGTCAAACTATGGGCAGGGAGCGCAAAGCGCCTCCCGAAATCGAAAGGAGCGACGATACGATGGAAAATCGCAGCGAGAACCGCAGCACCAACTGCAAGAAGCAGAACCGCACCACCAATCAGACGAACAGCCGCACCACCAGTTCCAGCCAGAACTCTGCCACCAACGAGCACAAGCACCCCAACCAGTACACCAAGGGTGCCGACGATGAGGGCGGCAAGAACTCGGCCCACAACTCCGCCCGCAACAGCCGATAAGGCGGAGTGACCCCAAAAAGCCCACTGCTCTCTTTGCACTGTTCCCCAGTGCAGAAAGCAGTGGGCTTTCGCGGTTTATCTTACTTCTCGTTGGGGTCGAAGGACTGCCACAGCGTCTCGAACAGCTCCCGCACCCGGCCCAGCTGGCCGTTCAGATACAGCCAGCCCAGCAGGCACTCGAAGCCGGTGGAAGCACGGTATTCCTCCGGGGAAGCGTGCTTTGCCACGCTGGCCTTGCTGGCGTTGCGGCCCCGCTTGAACACGGCCAGTTCGTCCTCAGTGAACAGCGGCTCCAGCAGCTGTTCCTCCCGGAACTGTGCCCGGGCCGAGACGTATTTGACCTTTTCTGCGTTGAGCTTTCCGGCAGACAGGCGGTGGTGCTCCACCAGACGCTGTCGCACCAGCAGTTCCAGCACGCTGTCGCCCACAAAGGCCAGCGCCAAGGGGCTAAGCTCCCGCGGGTCGATCTTTTCAGGTTCGTTCATAAATATTCTCCAACCCTCTCAGACTCGCATCCGCTCGCCAGCTCCCCCGAAAGGGGGAGCTTTTATTGCACGTACTTTTTAGATGCGTGAAACCTCGCCCTTCGGGAGAGGTGGCAGCGCGGCAGCGTTGACGGAGAGGGTTCTTCTTTAGAAGATATAATCGAACTGGTAATCGCCAATGAGAATGGTGTCGTTCTCCTGCACGCCCTTTGCCACCAGAGCGTCCAGAATGCCGCTCTCGCCCAGCTGACGCTGGAAGAACTGCAGGCTTTCGTAGTCGTCCACATTGCTGCCGGCCAGAATGTATTCCAGCCACGGGGCTTCCACGCTCCATACATGGGCTTCCATGCGCTTGATCTCAAACGCACGGTCGTTGGCCTTGGGTTCGGGCTTCTTGTACTCGGGAGCAAACACCGGCACCGGCGGGATATCTTTCAGGCGGTTATACACGAGGCCCGGCAATTCCTTCACGCCCTGCATCGTAGCGGCAGAGATGGGCACAAAGGTCAAGCCCTTGCCCTCCACATACTTGCGGAAAGCTTCGATCTGCTCCTCGGTGGCCAGATCGCACTTGTTGCCAATGACGATCTGCGGGCGCTCAGCCAGCACAGGGCTGAACTTTGCCAGCTCCTCGTTGATCTTTTCAAAATCCTCAATGGGTTCACGGCACTCGCTGCCAGAAACATCCACCACATGCAGCAGCAGGCGGCAGCGCTCCACATGGCGCAGGAAGTCATGTCCCAGACCGATGCCCTCGCTGGCACCCTCGATCAGGCCGGGGATGTCGGCGCAGACAAAGCTTGCGCCCTCCGCCACGGATACAACGCCCAGCGTGGGCACCAGCGTGGTGAAGTGGTAGTTTGCAATCTTAGGCTTGGCTGCGCTGATGGTGGAAATGAGGGTGGACTTACCCACATTGGGGAAGCCGATCAGACCCACATCGGCGATCAGCTTCAGCTCCAGCGTCACCTGAATGTCTTCGCCGGGCATACCGGGCTTTGCAAACTTGGGGATCTGTCGGGTGGGAGTGGCAAAATGCGCATTGCCGTAGCCGCCGCGGCCACCCTTTGCAATGGTGACTGGGGTGTGGTCGGACAGATCCGCAATGACAAGACCGCTCTCGGCGTCCTTGATGACGGTGCCCAGCGGCACCTTGATGACAAGGTTCTCCGCGTTTTTGCCGTGGCACAGGCTTGCACCGCCCTTGCCACCCTCCGGGGCCACATACTTGCGCTTATAGCGGAAATCCATCAGGGTGGTCAGGTGATCATCCACCACAAAGATGATATCGCCGCCGCGGCCGCCGTCGCCGCCGTCCGGGCCGCCAGCGGCCACGAATTTTTCACGGTGAAAGCTCACCGCACCGTCGCCGCCCTTGCCCGCGTGGAGCCATATCGTGGCGATGTCGATAAAGTTGGTTTGTGCTGCCATACAGCCCCTCCTTCATGTTGTATGTTTTCGTAACGTCCTCGCCCTCTCCGTCATTGCTCACGCAATGCCACCTCTCCCAAAGGGAGAGGCCTTGGCAGTCCACACAAAGCTTGTCATTTTGCCAAGGGCTCCCCCCTTTGGGGGAGCTGTCGCGTCAGCGACTGAGAGGGCAAGGGTCATTCTTCATCAAAAAGAGCCGGGCCAAAACGGTCCGGCTCTGCGGTTGCAGTTATTCAGAAAGAAGTTACTGCTTGACGCTGCACTTCTTGCCGTTCTTGCCCACGCGCTCAAAACGGACGGTGCCGTCCACCAGAGCAAACAGGGTGTCATCGCTGCCCTTGCCAACGTTCTCACCCGGCATGATGTGGGTGCCACGCTGACGAACCAGGATGTTGCCGGCCAGAACGAACTGACCGTCTGCACGCTTGGTGCCCAGACGCTGTGCTGCGGAATCGCGGCCGTTCTTGGTGCTGCCTACGCCCTTTTTATGTGCCATTGTAATTTACCTCCTTAGCCGTTGATCGCAGTGATCTCAACCTTGGTGTAGGGCTGACGATGGCCCATACGGCGAGCACTGTGCTTCTTTGCGCGATAGGTGATGATGTTCAGCTTCTTGCCCTTGCCATTCTTGATGACCTTGGCAGTAACGGTAGCACCCTCAACAACGGGAGCGCCAACCTTCACAGAACCCTCCTCGCCAATAGCGAGAACCTGATCAAACTTCACTTCGGAGTCGGCCTCAACGTCCAGCTTTTCGATGTAGACGATGTCGCCCTGCTCCACGCGGTACTGCTTACCGCCGGTAACAATGATTGCGTACATTTTGTTCATTCCTTTTCGTTGTACTCGCTGGTCGTAAAGGCAGGCCCCTACGGGGGTCATTTCAGGCGCCCACACCACGCGGCTAGAATATTATAGCAAAAAAGCGCCCGGATTGCAAGAGGAAATTTCCGCTTTATGTGAGATTTTTTACGACACGATCCAAATCCCGGCTTCCATGCACCACCCGAAGGATGTAGACCGTCCGGGTTTCCGCATCCGTCTGGTAAAACAGGATATCATTTCCAACCAGTTTTTCCCGGATCCCTGTCTGCGGAACATAACCATTCTGCACCAGGCTGCCGCTCTGCGGGAACATCCGCAGTGTATCCAGACATTCCATCAGGCTCTTTTTAAAGGAAGCCGCTGCCGTCGGGTTTGCCAGATCTCCTGCCAGATAATCTACGATCCCTGTCACATCTGCTGCGGCCTGCCGGGCAAAGCGATAGCCGTACTCAAAGCCCATACTTTGCTCCCAATTCTTTCATGAACGTTTCACCGTCCACGGTACGGCCCTGTTCCACATCCCGCAGGCCCTCCACGATAAGTTTTGCCTCTTCCATCTCTTTCATGGTCCGGTCATAGTAGTCGATATCCATGACCACAAGGCGGCCATAGCCGTTTTTGGTGATGAACACCGGGCCGTTTTCCTCGGCGCAGCGGCGCTCGATCTCCACGGTATTTTTCAGTTCACGCATCGGAATGATCTGCATACAGTTCACCTCACTTCGCCTGTGGCTATATTATACACCAAAAAGAGCCACAGAGCAAGCACCTGCCTGCTCTGCGGCTCATAAGATTTCACGTTCAGTGGTTCTTCTGCTGTTCTTCCAGCTTCTGTTTCACCTCTGCGTTGTAGCGCTCGGTCTTTTCCACGAACTCCTTGCGGGAGGCGCTGGCCGGCAGCTGGGTGCCAGCACCCGCAAAGGCGATGGGGCCGTCCAGTTTCTTCATGGCGGCCTTGTTCTCTGCCGTCATGGCCAGCGGCACCATCAGCGGTTTGCCCTTATATTTCCGGGTAAAATAGATCTCGGCGGCAATGCCTGCCACCACGGCAATGCCGGCCAGCAGCTGGGACACCCGCAGGCCGATGGAGGGCACCAGCATCAGGCTGTCGGTGCGCAGCGCTTCGATCCAGAAGCGGCCTGCGCCGTACCAGATGAGGTACCGCAAGGTGATGTCGCCGTTGAATTTCCGCTTTTTGATGTACCGGAACAGCAGGATGAAACCCACCAGGCACCAGATGCTTTCATACAGGAAGGTGGGGTGCACCGGCAGGTTGGGGTCGATGGTCACACCGTTCTGCACGGTGACCGTGCTGCCCATCAGGTAAGAGCGGGTGCCTTCGCTGTACATGCCCCAGGGCAGGGTGGTGTTGCAGCCAAAGGCCTCCTGATTGAAGAAGTTGCCCCAGCGGCCGCAGCACTGCCCGACGAGAAAGCCCATGGCGGTCAGGTCGAACATGGGCAGAACCGGCACCTTGCGCCACTTGCAGGCCAGCCCGCCGAACAGAAAACCGCCGATGATGCCGCCGTAGATGGCAAGGCCGCCGTCGCGGATGGCGATCATCTCCCAGATGCTCTGGTATTTGAACGGTGCCATGGCCACATAGTAGGCCCGGGCGCTGACAATGCCCAGCACCACGCCGATGAGGATCACGTCCACCATGCTGTCCGGGTCCACGCCGAACTCGATGCTGTGGCGGAACGCAAACACCAGCGCCAGGCACAGGCCCACTGCGATGCACACGCCGTACCAATAGATATGGACCCCACCGATGGAAAAGGCCACCCGGTTCAGATGAAAGCTGAGGCCCAGGCCCGGGAACTGCACCAGATTTGTCAATTGCGTCATTCTTCTTCCTCCTCGTCATCCTCTCCGGCCTGCGGCGCGGTGCCGTCGGGCTGGATGTACATGGTGGCCATGCGGTCGGTGCACAGGATGTGCTGCAGGGCCGCGTCCGCGTCCTCCGCCGTCAGGCCTGCCAGCATGGTAATCTGCTGGGCCACGGTCTGTCCGCTGAGGGCAAAGTCTGCCATCTGGCTGGCCGAGTCCTCCACGTTTTCCAGATTTTCGATCAGCTGGCCGTATTTTTCGTTCTTGCACAGGGTAAAGATCTCGCGGTCCACGCCCTCGGCGCGGATGCGGGCGACCTCGTCCAGCAGCAGCTGCCGCACGGTGTCCGGCTCGTCGCTCTCGCCGGTGAACAGGATGCAGCAGCAGCCGTCCACCCGCAGCACCTCCCCGCCGAAACCGGGATTCACAAGACCTTCGTCGTACAGGCGGCGGTACAGCGGCGACATGCCGCCCACGATGCAGCAGAGGATGAGGTCATACAGCGCCTCGGTGCGCAGGTCGCCCTCCGGCAGCGGCTCTTCCTTGAAACCGAGGCCGAAGCAGGGCTTGGACACCGGCATTTTCAGGGTCGTTTCGGTGGTGACAAGGGTCATGGGCTCCGGCGTCCACAGCCGCTGCACCCGCTCGGTGCTGCGGGGCTCCATCAGGCCGTGGCGCGCGCAGGCGGCCAGCACCCGTTCCATGGTGGTGTCACCGGCGGCGGCCAGCACCATGTTGTCCGGGGCATAAAAGGCCCGGCAGCTGTCGTAGAGCATCTCCGGGGTGATCTGGGCAATGCTTTCCACCGTGCCCGCAATGTCGCTGCGGATGGGGTGGCTGTGATACAGGCACTCGAACAGGCCGGTGATGAGCCGCCAGTCCGGACTGTCGTCGTACATTTTGATCTCCTGCCCGATGATGCCCTGCTCCTTGGCAATGGTCTGCTCGGTGAAGTAGGGGTGGGTCACCATGCCCAGCAGCACGTCCAGACTTTCGTCCAGCTGCTGGGTGGCGGTGAACAGGTAGCAGGTGCGGTCAAAGCTGGTAAAGGCGTTGGCGTTGGCACCGGTCTTGGCGTACTTGGCAAAGGCGTCGCCGTCCTGGTCCTCGAACATCTTGTGTTCCAGAAAATGCGCCACACCGGCGGGCAGATGCACCTCTTTGCCGTCCAGCCGGAAATCCCGGTCAATGGAGCCGAATTTGGTAGCAAAGATGACGTGGGTGCTGGAGTAGCCCGGCATGGGCCGCACCAGCACGGTCAGGCCGGAGGGCAGCACCTTCCACTGGTCGGCCACGGCCTGTTCCAGCACGGTCTGTTTGGTATCAGGCATGGGTCGGTTCCTCCTTTGTGAGCAGATAGCTGACCGACAGGGTCAGCTGGCGCAGGATGCTGCGCACGTCCTCCTTGGTCACCGCCTGCAGGGCCGCGCGGGCCTGGGCCGGGGTCTGGATGGGGGCCGCACTGTTGGCACCGGCCCGCAGCACCTCGATGTAATACCAGGTCTCCATGCCGCCCAGGCTGTCCTCCACGCCGTTCATGCCGCTGAGCAGGCCCCGGCGGCAGTCCTCCAGCTCCTCGTCGGTGATGGGCCCGTCGCACAGGTCGGCCAGTTCCTTGAGGATGGCCTGTTCGGCGCGGGCCGCGTCGGCGTGCTCCACGCCGCTGTTCACGGCCATGCTGCCGGTAAAACTCTGGAAGGAGGCCGAGCAGTAGTAGCACAGGTGGTCCCGCTCCCGCACATTGAGGAACAGGCGGCTGGTCACGCTGCCGCCGTACAGGGCCATGGCAAGGCGCACAGCGGCCAGCTGCTGGGGCTGCATGGGCTGCCCCAGCGTAAACAGCATGCACAGCTTGGCCTGCACCATGTCAAAGGTCTCGGTCTTATGCGCCGGTGCCTGCCGGGGCATGGCCATATTTTCCACCAGCGGCTGGGGTGCCCGGTCGATGGCGGTCAGCTCGGCCAGCAGCGCATCCCGGATGGCCGCCGTCTGGGCATCGTCGCAGCCCAGCACGATGAGCTCGATGCTGGCGGTGCGCAGCATTTCGCGGTAAGCCGCGGTCAGCTGCTCCGGGGTCAGGCCGTCCACCTCTTCCAGATAGCCCTCCTGCCGCACGGCGGCGGGGCTGTCGCCGAAGAATTCCCGGTTGGCCTGCCGCAGGCAGTAGATGCGCTTGTCGTTCAGTTCATCTTCCAGTGCCTTTTTCAGCATCTGCTTTTCGATCTCCACGGCCTGCGGGTCGAACACGCCGCCCACGAAGGCCGGGTGGAAAGCCGCCCCCAGCGCAATGGAGGCATATTCACGGGTCAGGGGCTCCCCTTCCAGCGCAAACCGATCCTTGATGCCGGTCACGCTGACGCACAGGTTGTGGTTGCAGCCCATGGGGCGGGCGTCCACGGTCAGGTCTGCGCCGTACAGCTTTGCCAGCTTCTTGGTCAGCAGGGTCATGTCCGGGCAGTCGGCGTAGCCGCGCTCCAGCACCAGCGGCAGCAGGGCGTGGGCGGTGGCCGTGGCCCGCTGTGCCGGGAAGGCAAAATGGATGCTGATGCGGCAGCGGTTGAATTTTTCCGCCGGGTCGCAGGAAAGATGCACGCCCGGCGCAATGAGAGTACGTTCCAATTTCAGTTCCTCCGTCTCCGCGCCAGGGCGCGGAACGTTTTATTTGCAAAGGTCACAGGGCCTTCTGTTCGGCCAGGAATTCCTCCAGGCTCAGGCCGCTGGCACGGATGGCCAGGGCGTTTTCCACCCCCACATACCGCCAGTGCCACGGCTCGAACACCACCCCGGTGATGGCCTGCCGGTCCTCCGGGTAGCGCAGGATAAAGCCGTACTCGGCGGCGTAGGCCGTGAGCCACTGGTAGGCGCGGATATCGGCAAAGCCGGTGTCCTGGGCGGTGTAGTCCGTGCTGAGGATGTCGGCCGCATAGCCGGTGCCGTGCTCGTTGGCGTCGGCCTCGGGCAGGATGGCAGCGGCCCGGGCAGATGCTTCCTCTTCCGACTTGTGCCGGGCAAGGTAGGTCTGTTTCCGCGCCTCATAGGCTGCGGTGCGGGTGTCGGCATCCTGATAGCCGGTGACCAGCGTCAGGGTGATGCCGTCGGCCTGTGCCGCCGCGGCCATGCTGCGGTACTGCTGCGCGGCCTCCGCTTCCAGCTGGGTGCCCGCCTCGTCGGCGGCATCCAGCGTGGGAGAAGGTTCCTCGTCAAAGGGCAGATTGGCGTTCACCAGCACAAGGCGCGGATCGTCGGCATCAAAGAAGTAGCCGGTGCTGTTGTAGGCACTGGCGGCAAAGGTCTGGGGCCCGTCGGCACCGTGCAGGTGGGGCAGCAGCCAGAGGATGCCCTTGGTCAGCAGGAACACCACCAGGGCGCACCCGGCCAGAAACAGCCCCCAGTTGCGGGCCAGGCGCAGCTGTTTGCGGCGCTTCCATTCACGGTAGGTCAGGGGCTGGGTCTTTTGCGCCCGGGGCGCGGTGCGTTTTTGTTCCATCCTGCGGCGTTGCTCCTTTTCGGTCCGATTTGCAGCGCACAGCGCCGCACAGATACAGCATTTATTATACACCCCTTTGCATTTTGTGTAAACGCCGCCGGGTGTAAAAAAATTATGACCGGCGGGTTTCTGTCGGAACCCGCCGGTCATGATCATCGCATTCTTTGCAGAAAAGATCAGTCAAACAGCATATCGTGGATCGCGCTGACAGCCTTGTCGGCGTCGTCACGGTTGATGATGCAGGAGATCTTGATCTCGCTGGTGGAGATCATCTTGATGTTGATGTTGTTGTTGGACAGTGCCTCAAACATCTTGGAAGCAACGCCGCTGTGGCTCTGCATACCGGCACCCACAATGGAGACCTTGGCGCAGGTGGTGTCCACGCTCACATCGTTGAAGTGTGCGCTCTCCTTCAGCACGCGCATGGCCAGATCGGCTTCGCCCTCAGAGCAGGTAAAGCTGATATCCTTCTTGCCGTCGCGGCCGGTGGACTGCAGGATGATGTCCACGTTGATGTTCTTCTGGGCCAGCAGACCGAAGATCTTGAAGCTCATGCCCGGCTCATCGGGAACGTTCAGAATCGTGATAACAGCAACATCAGTGTCCTTTGCGACACCCTTGATCAGCATACCTTCCATGTCTTTTGTAACCTCCTTGACCACCGTACCGGGCACGGGATTCAGGCTGGAGAGCACCTCCAGCTCCACATTATACTTTTTGGCCAGCTCCACGCTGCGGTTGTTCAGCACCTGTGCGCCCAGAGATGCCAGCTCCAGCATCTCGTCAAAGGTGATCTCATCCAGCTTGCGGGTGTTGCGCACCTTGCGCGGGTCGGCCGTGTAAACGCCTTCCACATCGGTAAAGATCTGGCAGCGGTCTGCGTGCAGGGCTGCTGCAATGGCAACAGCGCTGGTGTCGGAACCGCCGCGGCCCAGAGTGGTGATGTCATCCATCTTGTTCAGGCCCTGGAAGCCCGCCACAACGACCACACGGTTGCGCTCCAGCTCAGAAGAGATGCGCTCTGTCTCCAAGCGGGTGATGCGCGCCTTGGTATAGGCGCGGTCGGTGCGGAAGCCAGCCTGCCAGCCGGTCAGGCTGATGGCATGGCAGCCCAGCTCATTCAGTGCCATGGCCAGCAGCGAAATGCTGATCTGCTCGCCGCTAGCCAGCAGCATATCCATTTCACGGGCCGAAGGGTTGTGGGTGATCTCCCCAGCCTTGGCGATCAGGTCATCGGTGGTATCGCCCTGAGCGGACACCACCACAACTACGTCATTGCCCGCGTTGTGGGTGTTTGCCACAATGCGCGCCACGTTGAAGATACGGTCACGGTCCTTCACCGAAGAACCGCCGAACTTCTGTACGATCAACGCCATATCTTGTCACTCTCCTCTTTTTGTCCCTTTGTCAAAAGGGGTACACCGGGCGGAAGCGGTCAGCAGCGCCTTGCACTTCCCTTACCCATTTATCATTCCACCGTTGCGCCGGTGTTATCGGCATCCAAACGCAGCAATGTAAATGCTTCACATCCGTCCAGACCTTCCAGCAGCTCCAGACCCTTTTCCAGCTTGGAATAGAACTTTTCGGCCTCCGCCTTTTCCGCTACGGCCATCACGGTGCTGCCCGCACCGGAAACGTAAACAGCCTTTGCACCGCACAGGCGTGCCATATCGAACACTTCCTTGGAGCCGGGCATCAGCGGCATACGGTAGGGCTGGTGCAGCTTATCCTCGGTGGCAATGGCCAGCAGGTCGTGTCTGCCCTCGCAGAAGGCGGCGGGCACCAGCGCAGCGCGCGAAAGATTATATACCGCGTCCTTGTGGGAGACCTCTTTGGGCAGGGCCGCACGAGCGGCTTCCGTCAGCAGCTTGTAGTCCGGCACGATGGCGGCAAAGCACAGCGTTTCATCCACATTGCGCTTGACCGAGTACACCTTGCCATCCTCAAACACGCTGCTGGTCAGGCCGCCCAGAAGAGCCGGGGCCACGTTATCGGGGTGGCCCTCGATGGAGGTGGCCAGCGTGAGCAGCTCCTGCGTGTTGAGCACATCGCCCAGCATCCGGTTTGCACCCAGCAGTCCCGCAATGATGCAGGCCGAGGAAGAACCAAGGCCGCGCGCCATGGGGATGGGATTCGTCTGGGTGATCTTGAGGGGCGGGATCTGCTTGCCCACCTTCTCAAACAGCCCCTTTGCCGAACGGTACACGAGGTTCGATTCACCGCGCGGGATGCGGGTACCGTCCGCAGACGAGATATCCAGCACTTCGCTCTTTTCAAAGGTGACCGTATTATACAGCGTCACCGCCAGACCCAGCGCATCAAAGCCGGAGCCGATGTTTGCACTGGTGGCCGGGACAGAAACCTTGATCTTCATAGCCGCCGCACCTTTCCTTATTCCGTTATCAGTTTTCTTCCGGCAGACGCTTGAGCACCAGCTTCACGCTGCCGCCCACGGCTTCCACCTTGCGGGCTGCTTCGGCCAGTGCCTTTTCGTCGGCTCGCTCCACAAAGTAAGCGCAGCCTTCGTAGCGTTCGTCCACCACCCTGCCATAGCCGTAGATGGCTTCCACCACCGCCGGAGCAATGCCTGCTACACGCACATAATATGCAGCAGGAGCCGGGTCGGTGAGCATTCCCTCCACCGGCTCAGCAGGCTGCCAGAACAGGCTGTCGTGCACCTTGGAGCCATGCTTCAGGGCATCCACAACGTCGGCCACCACGGCGCTGGCGGTGGGCAGCTTGCCTGCGCCCTTGCCGTAGAACACCACGTCGCCCAGCATATCGCCCTTGACCAGCACTGCATTGAACACATCGTCCACGCTGGCCAGCTGGTTTGCCTTGGGCACCAGACACGGCTCCACACCGGCAGCCACGCTGCCGTCCTTGCCGCGCTTCATCCATGCGATCAGCTTGATCACACAGCCCAGCTTTTCCGCCGCTTCCACATCTGCCGTGGTAATGGCACGGATGCCGCGGGTGGGAATGTTCTGGGGGTAGATCTGATGGCCGCACACCAGCGAGGACAGAATGGCGATCTTGCGGCAGGCATCACGGCCGTCCACATCGTCGCTGGGGTCCTTCGTCTCGGCGTAGCCCAGCTCTTGCGCGATCTTCAGCGCATCGTCAAAGCCCAGATTTTCGCGCACCATCTTGGTGAGCATGAAGTTGGTGGTGCCGTTGACGATGCCCTCCACCTCGGTGATGACGTTGGCCGCGAGGCACTGGTGCATCGGGGTGATGATGGGGGTGCCGCCGCCGACCGAGGCCTCGAACAGGAAAGCGCAATCGTGCGCCTTGGCCAGACCCAGCAGCTCGGCACCGTAGGTGGCCACCATCTCCTTGTTGGAGGTGCACACGCTGCGGCCGCTCTCCAGGCAGGCCTTCACGTATGGGTAGGCAAAACGGGTGCCGCCGATGGTCTCCACCACCACCCGGACCTCCGGGTCCTGCAGGATGGTGTCGATGCTCTTGACGAACAGGTTTGCAGCCGGGTGACCCGAAAAATCCTTCGGGTCCAGGATGTACTTGACCTCCACCGGCTCCCCGGCACGGCGCGACACGCCCGCAGCGTTGCGGCACAGCACCTCATACACGCCGCTGCCCACCGTGCCAAAGCCCAGAATTGCAATTTTAGCCATTTGCGTTCCCTCTCCCTCTGTTACAGATTGTACCCGCAGTGCACGCCCACCACCATGCGCTGGCGGGAGAGCTTTTCAGTCAGCTCCTCCGGGGTCATCTGCATGGTATCGGTGCGGATGGTCACCGCCACAAGGGCGGCACCGTTTTCCGGCGTGGACTGGTTGATGGTCACGATGCTGGCCCCGGCGGCACTGATGCCGGCCAGCAGGCTCTGCAGTGCACCGGTCTCGTCCCGCAGGGTGGCCATCACGGTGACCACCTCGCGGTCGTTCTCAGAATCAAAGATGCAATCTTTATACTTATAAAAAGCGCTGCGCGACAGGTCCACGGCGCGGGTCGCAGCCGAAATGCTGCGCGCTTCCCCGCTGGCCAGAAGCTCCTTGGCGCGGACCACCTTGAGAAATACCTCCGGCAGGACCTGTGCGTCCACCAGATAAAAGCGGCGTTCCAACTTGTTCACCTCACAAACACAAGTGTTCTTGCAGAGAATATAATAACATCCGACCCCCTGCAATGCAAGAGGCCGGATGTGATTTTGGCAGATTATCCAGTTTTGACTCGTGAAGTACCGTTTTTCCTTGCCGGTATTGCGGCTCCGGGGGCGCAATAGTGCGACTTTTGTTGTTCTTCGTCCACACTCGGCGCACAGATCAGTCGGTATCGAGGTTGCTTGTATCTGTGGGGATGACAGTCTGCTGGGGAGCTTCCTCTGCCGGGGCCGCCGGATCCGCTGCCTGCGTGGGGGCACCGTGCGAGTAGGTGCAGGTGTCGGGCAGGTCGTCGGCACGGTAGTAGCCCACTGCCGTGCTGGGGCAGGAGCTGCCGGCCAGCAGGCCGCTCTGGGTGCAGTAGCGGCGCTCCACCACCCCGGACGAGGCCGGGAAGGCCTTGTACGGCAGGTCTGCCTGAGCCTGTTCCATCAGGGCCTTCCAGGCCATGACGCAGGTACGGGTCTTAGCCTGCTGCTTGGTCAGGGTCCTGGTCATGTCATAGGGCGCATCGTAGCCCCACCACACGGCCGTGACGTAGTAGGGGGTGCCGCCCACGAACCACAGATCCTTTTCGTCGCTGGCCGTACCGGTCTTGCCAAAGGCTTCCATGCCGTTGGAGTTGGGGTAGCGGCCGCTGGCGGTGCCCACGCTGGAGTACAGCACGTTCTTCAGCAGGCGGTTCATGACATACGCGGTGTCGCTGGTCAGGGCCTGATAGCTGGTGGCGTTGTTTTCCAGGTAGATGTTGCCGTCCCGGTCCAGCACACGGGTGTACAGGTGCGGGGTGGTATACTCACCGTCGTAGAAGATCTGGAAGGCCGCCGCCAGTGCCATGGGGGTCACGCCCTTGGTCTGGCTGCCCATGACCATCTGGGCCAGACCCACGTCATTGGTGGGGTCCAGCGTGGTCAGCTGCAGGGTGTTGTACAGGAAGTTGAAGATGTTGCTTGCGCCCACAAGGTCGCCCACACGCACCGCAATGGTGTTCAGGGAGCGGGCCAGGCCGTTCCACAGCGGCACATCGCTGTTGTCGCCGTAGTTGCCGCCGTAGTTGCGGGGCCAGCTGCGCCAGGCGTTGGGGTAGGCACGGAGCTGCTTGTCGGAAAGGCCCATCAGGCCGTTCTTGCGGCAGTAGTCCTCATCCCGGATGACCATGTCCTGCTTCTGGTACAGGGGCGAATTGTTGAGCATGGTGGACCAGTTCACCAGCCCGTACTCCACGCCCAGTGCATAGGCGCCGATGGGCTTGATGGTGGAGCCGGTCTGCCGCTCCACGCTGTAGGCGCGGTTCAGCGAGAGGCTCTTGGTCTTTTCGCCCAGACCGCCCACGATGGCCACCACGTTGCCGTCGTAGTCCAGCGTGACCATGGCCGCCTGGGTGCGCACGTTGCGGTAATAATACACGGTGCCGTCCTCGGCAACGCGGGTCTTGGGGGTGCCGTCCTCGTTCATCACCTGCACGTCGTCGTCCGAAATGGAGGTCACCTCTTCCTCATGCCAGCCGGCCGGGAAGTAGGCGTCGTTGGTGTTCAGCATCAGGTTTTCCATCTGGGACTGCAGCTTGGTGTTCACGGTGGCCTCGATGGTAAAGCCGCCGGTGTACAGCATCTTCTGGGCGTCCGCCTCCGAGATGCCCTCCTTGGCCATGATGTCCTCCACCACTTCCTGGAACAGTGCATCGGTGAAGTAGGAAGTCACGGAGGTGTTCTTCTTGTCGCTGTCGTCCTCTGCCAGCGTCAGGGGCTGGGCGGCGGCGTTGCGGTAGTCCTCCTCGCTGATGACCCCCTGCTGCCACATGTTGTACATGATGAAGTTTCGGCGGTTGATCAGGTTCTCAGGGTTGGTGTAGGGGTTGTAGTTGGTGGGGTTCTTGGTGATGGAAGCGATGGTGGCACACTCCCACAGGGTCAGCTCGCTGACGTCCTTGTTGAAGTACTCGTTGGCCGCCGTTTGAACGCCCTGGATGGTGCCGGTGAAGCTGATGGTATTCAGGTACGCTTCCAGGATGGTCTCCTTGGAGTAACTGCGGCTCAGGCAGAGCGCACGGTAGATCTCACGCAGCTTACGCAGAGCGCCCTCGATGCCGCTGGCGCTGTTGTCATCGGTCAGGTTCTTGATGAGCTGCTGCTCCAGCGTGGAAGCACCCTGCTTGGAGCTGTAGATGGGCAGCAGATACTCATTGACCATGGCACCAATGGTGCGTTTGAAGTTGACGCCCGGCTCGTTGTAGAAATCCTTGTCCTCGGTGCAGATGAATGCATACTGCAGGTTGGTGGGGATCTGCTCCAGGTCGGCCCACACGCGGTGGCTGTTGGAGGAGCGCAGGGTGGCATACTCCACCTGTGCACCGGTGTCCGGATCGTTGGCCATGACCACGCTGGACTGGCTCAGCTGGATGTTGTCCAGGTCCAGCAGGTCGCCGTCGTTGGCCGTGGCCTGCACCACATAGAACACCATACCCACGGCCAGCAGGCTGCCGGCCATGATGCCCAGGCACAGCAGGGTGGCAATGGTGCGGCCGATGAACCGCAGGATCGGGTGCTTTGCCTTTTCCTTCGGTTCCTTCGGAGCCTTTCCGGGCTTCCCGGGTTCCCTGACCGGCTGCTCCCGGCGGCTCTGGCTCACATTTACCTTACGTCCCGCCGCAGACTGCGAAGAACTGCCTTCGCCGCCCCGGTGGATCTTTCTCATCTCATTGCTGGAGATAGGGATCGCCTCCTGACCCATACTGGTAAACTGCAGCGCACGCGGCGCTGTGATCTTCCTTTCAAAAAACCGCTGGTCACCCAGCATACGATACCATATTATAGCACGCCGGCCGGATGCGGGCAAGGACCAATCTTCTGCCGCGGGGCCGGTGTCCCATTCAATCATGGTCAGTATACCACATCCGGCCCGGCAAAGTACAGCATTCCACCGCAAAAAATGATTTTCCGGCGCACTTCCGGGCCATACTTCCGGTAAAACCACGAAAGGGGTGTTCCCTGCCCATGCGCAAATTCGGTCTGTGCCTGTTCTACGGGCTCTGTGTGTTCACCATCGCGTTCAGTCTGTTCTGGATGGCGCTGCCCCGCCTCCCCCTGCCGGAGGCCCCGGCGGACGAAACTCCGCCCATTTCCGGCAGCGTCAGTTCCCTGGTGCAGGCGGCAGCTCCCACGGCAGCGGGCTACTACCTGTGCGACACCGGCGGCCGGGTGGCCGTGTATGCCTGCAATGCCGACGGCACCCCCGGTGCCCTGCAGCAGCTCACCGGCATCTATGTGAACCTTCTGCCCGAAAACGACGTACTGCGCATCCGGCGCGGCATCCGGGTGCACAGCCTGCCGGAGCTGCAGGCCCTGCTGGAGGACCTGGGCGGGTGATTTTTCTCAGTTTCTTCCAATTTTTATTGACATTGATGCATTAGAATTATATAATCAGAGTATCAAAGCAAAGATTCTTAGTTCCGGGCTTCCGGAGGGAAGGAGTGCATCCAAATGTCTGAACCGGTCAGCATCCGCTACAAGTGCAAGTTCTGCGGCAATCAGCAGAACAAGAGCCTGCGCTCCGGCCCGCCCAACCCCGGCGTCTGCCTCAAGGCACCGGAGGACGGCAAGGGCTGGCATGGCCCGCACAAGTGGGTGGCCGTGCCGCACTGAGCCCGCACCTCATTTCCGGCATCCATCTGCGCAAAACAGCCCCGGACCGAATGGTCCGGGGCTGTTGTTTTTGGGGGGTCAGGCTTCCATCTGCTCCAGCGGCACAAGGTACTCCTTGCGGCACTGCTCGTACTCCAGCATGTAGTCCTTGGTGGGGTTGTGGTGCATGATGCTCTTGAGGGTGTGGGAGTCGTAATCCTCGCCGCCCTCCATGCCGATCATACGCACGGCCACATTGGAGCAGTGGTCGGAGATGCGCTCCACATTGTTCAGCACGTCCAGGAACACCACACCGGTGTCAATGGAGCACACGCCGTCCTTCAGACGGCGGATGTGCTGGTCGCGCAGGCGCTCCACCATCACGTCGATCACCTCTTCCAGCGGCTCCACCTGCATGGCCTTCTGGGTGTCGTCGCCCTCAAAGGCCTCGCCGGTCACGGTCAGGATGCGCTCCACGGCCTTTTCCAGCAGGATGAGTTCCTTCTGGGCGCTCTCGGAGAAGGAGGCCTCCTTCTCGTTCAGCTCCTCGGCCTTTTCCATGATGTTCACGGCATAGTCGCCGATGCGCTCGAACTCGGTGACAAAGTTCAGCAGCTCGGTCACGGCATGGCTCTCGTCATCGCCCAGCTCCTGATCGGTCATCTTAATAAGGTAATTGGAGATGGCCACCTCCATGCGGTCGATGAGGTTCTCCCGCACCTTGATGGCGCTCACGGTGTCCTCGTCCATCTTCAGCAGCAGCGGCGCAGCCAGATTGACGTTGCGGGCGGCACGGCGGGACATTTTGACCACCGCGTTCTTGGCTTGCTGCAGGGCCACGGCCGGGCTCTTGAACAGACGCTCGTCCAGCACCGGCATGCTCAGTTCCTGCGCTTCCTCAGCGTTGTCCGGCACCGTGAGCATGGCCAGCTTGGACAGCACCCCGCTGCACGGCAGGAACAGCAGCATGGCACACACACTGGACAGGGTGTGGATGTTTGCGATGGAGCTCTTGTTCATCACGTCATGCCACATGGGGATGCCGAAGGTGAACTGCACCGCATAGATCAGGGCCAGCAGTACGATGCTGCCGATCACGTTGAAGTACAGGTGGATGAGGGCGGCGCGCTTGCCGTCCTTGGAGGAACCGCCGATGGTGAGCAGCGGGGTGAAGGCCGTGCCGATGTGGGCACCCAGAATGATGGGGATGGCCGAACTGAAGGTGACCAGACCCGTACTGGACAGTGCCTGCAGGATGCCCACCGATGCCGAGGAGGACTGGATGAGCACCGTGACCACCAGGCCCACCAGCACGCCCAGGATGGGGTTGGTCATGGTGACGAACAGATTCTGGAACGCGGCGCTTTCCCGCAGGGGGGACACGCCGGTGTCCATCAGGCTCATGCCGGTGAACAGGATGCCGAAGCCCAGCATGATCTGGCCGATGTTCTTCTTTTTGGCGTTGCGCAGGAACACATAAAAAATGCAGCCGATAAACGCCACCACGGGCGCAAACGTCTTGGGCTGCATGAGGGTCAGCCACAGGCTGTCGCCTGAGATATCCGCCATGCGGATCAGCTGACCGGTCACCGTCGTACCAATGTTTGCACCCATGATCACGCCCACCGACTGCGTCAGCGTCATGATACCGGAGTTGACCAGACCCACACAGATCACCACCGTGCCAGCCGACGACTGGATCACGCCCGTGATCAGGGTGCCAAAAATGACACCTTTGATGGTGGAGGAGGTCAGTTTTTGCAGCACCCCCTGCATTTTGCCGCCGGCCAGCTTTTCCAGGCCCGCGCCCATGATCGACATGCCATACAAAAACAACGCAATGCCGCCCAGCAGAGAGGTAATGTGTGTGATATCCATAGCGATACTCCTAAATACGATCTTCCTGTTTCTTCCAATAACAGCACACAGCCGCCGGGCCCTGCCCCGCCTTTGGCGGGACCCGTACCCCGGCAGCCGTTTTTCCTTTGTCATGCAGCGCCCCCATGCGTCCACGCGCACGGCTCCGTGTCAGCGCTCACACTGTGCTTATTATACCATCAATCCCCCTGCCACAACAAGGTTTATTTTACAAGAAAATCACTTTTTCCACACATTTTGCTGGTTTTCAATCGTTTCGTCACGGTTCCTTTTCAAACATTTTACGCAGATTTTACATTAGTTATTTCAAACCATGTCACTCGGCCAGCTCCTCCATCGCCTCACGCACGGTATCGGCCGAAAAGAGGAACACCCCGCTGCCGGTGTACACCTCCACATGGCTGCCCACATAACGCATCTCAAAATCCTTCATCGTGTTCCCCTCCTGTTTTGTTCTGTCGGGAGCCTGCCTGCACCGGGCGGTTCCCGCTGCCGGTGGCTCCCTGTGACTGTATTATCGCACATGCGGCATCCCATAAATCGGACTTTCAAGGCTTTTCCGGGGATTTTTGCACAAAAAATGCTCCACCCTCCCAAAAATGGGAAGGTGGAGCATTGCAGGTCCGGTTGTTTTCCGGCGCTCAGTGGGCGGCGGCGTATTCCGGCACCACACGGCCGGGCTGCGGCGCTTTCTCCTCGCGGGACTTTTCGTAGCAGTAGCGGATGATGGCCTGCCGGCGCACGATGCCAATGAAGATGCCCCGGTCATCCACCACGGGCACAAAGTTCTGGTTCATGGCGGCTTCGATCAGCTGGTCCATGCTGGTGGTCACGGTCACCGCCTTGTAATCCCGCTTGTGGGGAAAGGCCGAGATGGGCACGTCCTCTGCGGCTTCCAGATCCAGCCCGTGGTATTTTTTCAGCCCCCAGAGGATGTCTCCCTCGGTCAGGGTGCCCACATACTCGCCCCGGCGGTTGAGCACCGGGATGGAGGCGTAGCGGTTGTTCTCCCATTTTTCCAGCGTCTGCCGGAGGGTAAAATCGTCGTAAACGTACATCAGATCCTGCTTGGGGGAGAGGAAAAACAGAATGTTCATGCCAACAACTCCTAAATCGGTATTTTATGCACGGCGTGTGCGGCCGGATGGATGATTTGGGTCTGCTCGTTTTACAGGGGACACACACCGCCCGGTGCGCATCCCCTCTCTCTGCTTTCATTTTAGCACTTTTTCATAGAGGGATAAAGCATCCGGAGGGAGTTTTTATAATTTTTTTACAGATTGTTTGCAGGCATCCGTCATACTTCTGCCGCAGCGCGGCCGCTGTGCACCGGACAGCATATCACACCCGGACGGTCATGCCCTGTCGAACGAACGCACTGCTCTGCCCAGCCGTACAGTTTTGCCCGCAAATTTGTGGGCAAAGGACGCAAAACAGCCAAAAAAGCCCCGCTGCCAGCAATTTGAACTGTACAACCGCGCATCGAAGTTGTATAATAGAGTGGGTGTTTCTCGGTGCAGTCTGCGGTTTTGGCCCGCCTGCACGGCCCCAGACCCTGAATGTGTTTTCTGAAAAATAACATAAAGGAGCAGAGCGATTATGATCACTTCCCGTTTCCCGCTGGGAGATGTCAGCTTTACCGCCGGGTATTTTTCGACCCTCGTGGGTGAGGCGACCAAACACTGCTACGGCGTTGCCGCAATGGCACCCCGTGATATGACCGACGCTGTGCGCAGCCTGGTCCATGGTTCCGATTATTCCGAAAAGGGTGTCCGCGTCACGCAGGAGAATGGACGTCTCGTGATCGAGCTGCACATCGCTGTCAGCTATGGGCTGAACATTTCCACCGCTGCCCGCAGCATCTCGCACCGTGTCAAGGACGAAGTCGAGCAGGCCACCGGCCTGAAGGTCGCCCGCGTGGTGGTCTCGGTGGACGATGTGATCGCCTGATGTCCGTCTGTATCCCCGGCTGCCGGAATTTTTCCGGCCTGATAAGGAGTTTAAAACAATGATTTCTGGTAAGATCCTGCGCGACGCCATCATTTCCGGCGCCAACAACATCAACAATCAGCGCTCCCGCGTGGATGAGCTGAACGTCTTCCCCGTCCCGGACGGCGACACCGGCACCAACATGGGCATGACCGTGGGTGCTTCCGTGCGCGAGCTGGAAGCCCTGGATGACAGCTGCACCGTGGGCGAAGCCGCCAAGACCGCTGCTTCCGCCATGCTGCGCGGTGCCCGCGGCAACTCCGGCGTCATCACCAGCCTGCTGTTCCGCGGCTTCTCCAAGGCGCTGGAAGGCAAGAAGGAAGCCGACGCGGCCGACATCGTGGCTGCCCTGCAGAAGGGCGTCGAGGGTGCCTACAAGGCCGTGATGAAGCCCACCGAGGGCACCATTCTCACCGTGGCCCGCGTGGCCAGCGAAAAGGCTGCCGCCAGCGATGCCGCCGACGTGCCCGCCCTGTGGGACGTTGTGATGGCTGCCGGTCAGGAAGCCCTGGACGACACCCCCAACCTGCTGCCTGTCCTGAAGAAGGCCGGCGTCGTGGACGCAGGCGGTCAGGGCATCCTGATCATCTTTGAGGGCATGGGCAAGGTGTTCCACGGCGAGCCCATCGTGGCTGGCGGCGAGGCTGCCCCCAACAAGGCAAAGCTCTCCACCGAGAACGCCGGCAAGGGCGTGTTCACCGATGACCTGATGAAGGTGGAGGACATCAAGAACGGCTACTGCACCCAGTTTCTCATCAACAAGTACGAGGGTGCCAGCGCCGCCAAGATGCGTGCCTTTGCCGAGTCCAACGGCGACAGCGTGGTGTGCATCGAGGACGATGATGTGATCAACCTGCATGTCCACACCGCCGACCCCGGCAAGATCCTGAGCGAGGCCATCAAGTACGGCTACCTGACCAACTTCAAGATCGAGAACATGCACGAGCAGTTCCTGGCCCGCCAGAAGCAGGGCAAGAGCCTGGAGAAGCAGGCCTCTGCCGAGAAGGCTCCCTCTCAGGCCAGCGAGTTCGTCTACGCTGCTGTGGACCCCAGCCGTGACTACGGCTTTGTGGCCGTGGCTGCCGGTGAGGGCCTGAAGTCCGTGTTTACCGACCTGGCTGCGGACGCCGTGGTCTCCGGCGGCCAGACCATGAACCCCTCCACCGAGGACATTCTGGCAGCCATCCAGAGCGTGCCGGCCAAGACCGTGTTCGTTCTGCCCAACAACAAGAACATCATCATGGCCGCCGAGCAGGCCGAGAAACTGGCTGACCGTCAGGTCGTGGTTCTGCCCACCCGCACCGTGCCCATGGGCATCACCGCCATGCTGAACTTTGACCCCTCCGTGAACGCCGAGACCAACACCATCAACATGATGGCAGCTGCCGACAAGGTGTCCACCGGCCTGATCACCTACGCCGCCCGCGACAGCGAGTACGACGGCAAGCGCATCAAGAAGGGCGAGATCATGGCACTGGAGAACGGCAAGATCGTTGCCACCTCCACCGACATCACCAAGGCCACCTACCGTCTGGCCCGGGGTATGTGCAAAAAGGACTCTTGCTTTGTCACCATCATCTCCGGCTGCGACGTCAGCGATGAGGACGCCGAGAAGGTCACCGAGATGGTTAAGGCCAAGTGCCCGAACCATGTGGAGGTCAGCCACATCCGCGGCGGCCAGCCCGTGTATTATTATATGATCAGCGTGGAGTAAGCAATTCCTCCGGCTGACCTGTTCCCTGAAAAACAGCGACTCCCCCTGCCGTGAGCAAATGCCCACCGCAGGGGGAGTTTTTGTTGTGTCGCTGTCCGCTTGTCAGCCCGCGTGCAGAGCGTCGTTCTTGGCCAGCAGATACACACAGTATTGGTTCATGCTGATGCCCTCCTGCTGGGAGTGCTCTGCCAATGCGCGGTGCAGGCTGCGCGGCATCCGCAGCTTGAACTGTCCGGAGTATTTTTCCAGACTGTCCGGCTCCTGGATCATCACACCGTCCGCAAGGGCTGCTTCCAGCCAGGCTTTTTTGGCATCCTGTGCGTTCGCCACAGCGGTTTCCAGCGTTTCGCCGCAGGTAATGCAGCCCGGCAGCTCCGGAAAGGAAACCACGAAACCGCCCTCTTCCCGGTCCTCCACGATCTCCATCCGATAGGGCATGGCAAGATATTCATTCAGCGTTTTCATCGTTCTTCGCCTCACTCTCTACGATCTGCCTCACCATCTCAACGTATACCTTTTTGATCGGCTCATGCTTCGGGATCGTGATCGGCTGGCACCCCGCCTTGCGGAAGGTGCAGTGGCTGCTCCCGCTCCGGGGCGCATACATCTTTCCAGCACCTTGCGCAGCTCATCGAACCGCATATCTTTGGAAAGTGCACAGATGCGTGCGATCAGTTTATCCCATTTTGACATCGTTCATGCTCCTGCTTCTATTATATGTGGTGTCACATATGGTGTCAAGTTTTTTTATCAGAAGAAGCTCACCTGGCTGCTCTCCGGCAGGTCGCCCAGGGCGCCCACCTGACGCAGACGGTCCAGGATGCCCTGACCGACGCCGGAGGCCTGCTGCAGCTCTTCCACCGAGAGGTACTCTTCACCGTGGATGGTCACCCGCTCCAGCGCGTCGGCAGCAGCACCGCCCAGACCCTTCAGAGAACTGAAGGGCAGGCGCACCTTGCCGTCCTCCACCACATATTTGGAGCCGCGGCTCTTGCCCAGCTCGATGGGCAAGAACTCGTACCCGCGCACCAGCATTTCGTTCACCAGCTGCAGGCTCACCAGAACGTCCTCGTCCTTGGCGTTCTTTTCCTCCTTCAGGCGGCGCTTGACCTCTTCCATGTGAGCACGGGCCACAGCAGCCCCGCCGATGGCGGCCTCATAGTCGATGTCGTCGCCGCGCACGGTGAAGTACACCGCATAGAAAGCCTGCGGCTTGTAGATTTTGAACCACATCAGACGGATGGCACTCATCAGATAGGCCACCGCGTGGGCCTTGGGGAACATATACTTGATCTTGCGGCAGCTCTCGATGTACCAGTCCGGCACATCGTGCTCCCGCATGGCTTCCTCCCAGCCATCCTTGAAACCGCCCTTGGCCACCTTGCCCTTACGCACGGCCTCCAT
>ENA-UEQL01000673-UEQL01000673.1-human-gut-metagenome-genome-assembly--contig:-NODE-673-length-24632-cov-6.652698_pt1 | contig 24632 bp, 15 predicted proteins | sample MGYA00242905_ERZ507926 | MGnify/ENA primary metagenome ERZ507926 (study PRJEB26167, sample SAMN06115531) | human gut metagenome | host: Homo sapiens | place: China:Henan | collected 2015-09-09 | study...
GTTTTGCAGAAAGGCTTTAATCAGAAACTTTCTGTATATGGCAGGGAGATTGTCATTCAGCCTCTACATAAGAAAACGGACGGATACTATAATCTGGCCAGTGGAAACGACCTGCTGTGGTGGTCGAGGGCGGTGACAGCCACCACGCCTAATGCCAACGCACGACTGACAGCCGACATCGACATGGAAGGCATCACGATGACTCCCATCGGCGAAAAGCAGGAGATGGCCTTCAGAGGTACCTTCGACGGCCAGGGACATGTGATAAGGAACCTGAAGATAACGGGTACCGACAGAGTGGGACTGTTCAGATTTGTGACAGGAGGCTCTTATGTGAGAAATTTCATCATGGACTCTTCGTGCTCCATCTCCGGTGAGGTCTATTGTGGAATCATCGCCAGTGTCGTGGGCAGCGGTTCTGTCAACATCGAGGGCATCGGTCAGGAGGGTACCGTGACTGCTACCGGCATCAATGCAGCCGGCATTGTGGGTGTCAACCCCAGTGCTTGTGCCATCCTGATGAGTGACTGCTATGTGACGGGCAAGGTGACGGGCGGCTCAGAGTCAGCTGCCATGTGTGCCTGGGTAGGCGGCGGTGCCAAGCTGGACAACCTGTGGGCATGTGGCGAGGTAGAAGGCATGGAGGGTGAAAAGTACCTGTATCGTGGTGACGTGACATGGTTCCGAAACAGCTACGGAGTGCATGGCAACCAGGGTACCATCATCACTCAGGATCAGGTGCAATTCGGTGCGCTTGCCTATATGCTCAACCAGGGGCGGGTGACCAATCCCGTGTGGCGTCAGACTCTGGGTACTGACCTCCATCCCGTGATGGACAAGAAGAGCGGTATCGTCTTCTGTATCTCTTATAATTCGTACGGTAGTCTGAGCTCTGCCAGCGAGATACCCGAGCTGGGAGCTGCACTGAAGGCGAGGGTCGAGAGCTATTGCAGCGACCTGAAGGCCGAGAAGGCACTCTTGGATGACTTTTTGGCCAAGGCCGCCAAGCTGCCTGTGTGTGAGGAAGTGGCTGTTTTCTGCGACATCTATACCGAGATGATGGAGCTTGACGAGCGCATAGTGACCAGTACAATAGCGTATGAACGCTATATGGAACGATGCGCTGAGATAAGCAGGTATCTGGAGGAGAACGACCACTTACAGGGCGAAGGCATCGATGCCTTGCTTGATTATCTGACCGGTGACGAGGCACCTTCTGAGGCATCTCCATTGGGTCAGTACGGCTACATAACGGAGCAGCACGTGGCTTCAGCCGAGCAACTGGAGGCAGAGATGGAGCGTGTGGAGAAGATGTACAACGCTGCTCTGGCAGGAGCATACGAGGTGGGACAGGATATCACCAACCTGATGGTGAATGCCGACTTCAGTCAGAAGCCCGACTGGACTGGTTGGGAAGGCGTGGAAGGCTATGGTCTGGGCGCTTGGACCACTAAGGACAACCGTGTGTTTACCGCTTGCGAGAGTTGGCAGAAGCCCATGGACCTGCATCAGACCGTGAGCGGACTGCGTCCGGGATACTACCTGGTGAGCATGAACGGTGCTTATCGTCACAACAATGACCGCTATAGCGTTGCCTATTCGGCACAGCTCTATGCAGGAGGCAATAATGTGTATCTGCCCACTTCCTACGAAACACGCATCAGTGCAGACGAGGCTGTGGATGATATGAACTGCAACATCGATGGCTCGGGCGTCATTGACCTGCCCATTTATGCCGATGGCGGAACCGTTTCAGAGGAAGCGCCCATCGCTTATGCACTGCACGGAGTGGCTGGTATGGCCTATGCCATTGCCAGCGAAAGAGCCATCAACCACGTGGTTGCCTATGTGGGTGCCGACGGCAAGCTCACCTTCGGAGTTCGCCTGGCCGACAACGGTGCGAAGGGCAACTGGATGGGATTCGGAAACTTCCGCCTGACCTTCTGCGGACAGGAGACTGATACGCAGGCTCAAGAAGCTGTCAAGATGGCTCTGGACGAGCAGACAAGCCGTGCCAACACTATCCTCACGCTCTATAAGGTGGATGACCTGAATCCCGAGGCTGCTCCCAACTATCCTTTGGAGCTCAAGACTGCCCTGCAGACTGCTGTGACAGAGGCCATGGCGGCTACCACCGTGGAGGACCAGATGAAGTGCATCGCACGCTACTCTGAACTCTTCAACCTCATCAACGAGGGTAAGACAGCTTATCTGTCGCTGTACAATACCGCCGGATTGCTGGAGGCTGCCGGAACGGTGCTCAAGGAGTCACTCAGCAAGGAGCAGTACGATGACATCATGAACGCATCGAAGACACTCTACGACGCATATGCCGATGGCATTTACTCTACTGCCGAGGCCAACCATCCCGCTTTGCTTGACATAGAAGCCATCAGCCAGAACATCCCCGAGATAGATGCCAACGGCGTGATATACATCAACAGCCTGCGTCACATGCTCTTCCTCAGCGGATATGTCAACAATGGCTTCCCCAATGCATCTGCCCGCCTGGAGGCTGACATCACAGGTGTGACCGAAGCAATGGTGCTCAAGGACTTCCGTGGAACGCTGGACGGCAACTATCACACCATCGAGTACAACATCAATCATCCTGCTGCGAACGCCGGCTTGATAGAGCTGCTGGGCGGTACAGTGAAGAACCTCTATCTGAAGGGTACGCTGACTACCGACAACAAGTTTGCCGGCTCGGTGGCCGGTAACACTGCCAACAGCGCTGCATACATCAGCAACGTGGTGAGCTACGTGACCATCAAGAGCAATGTGGATGGTGACGGCACCCACGGAGGCCTTGTAGGCCGCACAGGCAGCGAGCTGACTATCACGAACAGCATGTTTGCCGGCAGCATCGAAGGCGAGAAGACCTCTTGCTGTGGCGGCTTCGTGGGCTGGCTCGATGCAACGTCTTCCATTTACAACTGCCTGATGATGGGTGACATGAAGGTTATCGCCGACGGTGGAAACACCTGGGCACGTAATCCTGACCGACTGAATATAGCCGACAGCTACTATTTGACACCTCATGCAGCGGTGGCAGGTCTGCCCATCACCGCAGAGCAACTGGAAAGCGGCGAGGGATGCTATCTGCTGAATGGCAGCAAGAACAAGAATCCAGGCTGGTATCAGACTCTGGGTACCGATAAGATTCCTTATCCCGACCCATCACACAAGCGTCTGGGAGCCACTTACGACGGCAAATATACCAATGACGAGAGCAAGTTCGCCGTTGACCATACCGGCACCAAGGAGGATCCCTATGTGCTTGCAACGGCCGACGATTTGCTGAGAATGCATGGCAAGATGCGCCTGGGCGAGATAACCTACTTCGTGCTCAACAATGACATCGACATGTCACCCATCGAGAACTGGACACCCCTCAACCTCTACAACGACGCGATAAACGATCGTCACTGGCAGGCATGGATTGACCTCGACGGTAAGGGCCACGTGCTGCGTAACTTCAAGACCTCTGGCAGCGAATACAATAGCTTCTTCGGCATCTTCTGCGGTAACTTGCGCAACATAGGTTTCGAGGATGTGGATGTATATTGTGAGAACACCGGAAGCGGTGTGCTGGGCGGTTATGTGGGTCACAGTGACTACTCCGACGCCGACCGCAAGCTCTATACCAGTACCGTGGAGAATGTTTGGGTAACCGGCAAACTGCGTGCTATGGCTGCCTACAGCGGCGGTATGTTTGGCAACGTGGCTGGTCCCACCATCGTGCGCAACTGCTATGTGAACATCGACTTCACCAGTGAGGCTTCTATCAATGGCGGTATCGCCGGACGTGTTCGCGGTGCTCTCACACTGGAGAACTGCTATGCAGCCGGTACCATAAAGGCTGGCAGCTGGGGTGGCATCATCGGTGGCGGACAGCAGGCTGCTACTCCTGCATGCACCTATAAGAACATCGTGGTGTGGAACAATACCGTGGGCAACTTCGGTAAGACTGTCGACGGCGACAAGGTGAGCGGTGTGCTCAACTATGACGGCACTAACTTCGCCGAGTTGCAGAAGGCTGTGGTGGCCTGGGATCCCACTGTATGGAGCTGCACAATGGAGGAGGGTGCTTATCCCGTGCTTCTCCAGAATCTTGTGGGCGTGCAGCCTGCGGTGAACGATGGCCTCAAGCCTGGCCAGCAGAGTGTATATACTCTGACCGGCGTGCGCGTTCAGAAGCCTGAGAAGGGCATCTACATCGTGAACGGCCGTAAGGTGATGGTCAAGTAACAGACCTCTGACAGTCTGACATAAGCAGACCGCCAGGAGAGTTGAGGCTCGATGCCCTTGCTCTTCTGGCGGTCTTTCTTTGTTATGTATTCCCGCTTGTGGAGGCGGGAGAGGAGGTTGGGCGGAAGGAGTTTCTTCGCTCGAAAATTCATGGAAACACCTCGATTGGCTGTCCCTTACTGCTTCTTGGGTTGGGGGAGGGCTATCGGGAGGGTGACGGGATGAAGGTGCGGAGTGGCTTCCTGGCGCTCTTTGTTGTTGAGTTCTGTGGTTGAGATGTTCCAGATGAGCGAAGTGCCATCTGGGGAGAAGGCAGCCCACATGAGTTGCAGATCGGTCAGGATGCCGCGTGCTTCGCGTTTGAGTTCCTGGTCGAAGAATGCTTCGGGTGCCGGACGCTCCACAGCGCCAAGCAGTTTCCAGTCGGTATCATAGAGTGTCACATGACTGTCCTTGGTCGGTCCCTCATAGGTGTGTATCATGCAGATGCGCTGTGGAGTGTCGTCCTTGGCAGGCATCATGAGCAGTTCTATGCGGCTCTTGGGTGTGAGTCGGAGGCTCAGATAGTTGGGTGCAATGCTGTCGATGCGCGTTTTATCACCGGCGCGGTTGGTCACGTCCATGTCTGCATGTCCCTCTGCCAGGTCGATGCAGTCGAGCCTGTTGTTGCGTGTGAGCAGCGGGAAAAGGTTGTCGGGTGCGTTGGCAAAGGCATCGCGCAACGCCACTTGCCCCCATGCCAGGGGCTGCAAAGCCAGTGTGGCTGTCAGGATGGCCAGTATTCTTTTCTTCATATAATCATCTCCTATTTGGTTGCTGCGCAGGTGGCAGCAGTTGGACAATCAGTTTTGTCGGGCTTCGGCAGGATTCTTTGCGGGCTGTGTGGGCAGGCTTCTCTGCCAGGGGAACCCTTATCTGCTGGAGCCGATAAAGAGGAACACCATGCCCAGAAGCACCAGCAGAAGGTCGATGGCTTTGCTTCTGAGGTTCTTCTCACGGAACACGAACGCTCCCACCAGGAAGCTCACCAGCACGCTGCCTCGCCTCACCATGCTCACCACACTCACCAGCGAACCGTCCATGCTGAGGGCATAGAAATAGACGAAGTCGGCTGCGCTGAGGAAGATACTGATGAGCGGGATGCTCCACTTCCACCTGAAGGGAGTCTGGGAGTGGCGTCGGGGCCACCAGAAGAACAGTAGCACGCAGCCCATCATGGCAGCCTGGTAGAAGTTGTACCAGCATTGCACGGTGAGCGGAGCCAGTCCGGCACCGCCGTTCTGTGCCGATGCCATCAGGTATTTGTCGTACAGACCGCTCACGGCACCCAGTATGGCAGCTCCCACGATGCAGTATATCCAGCGGTTGTGACGGAAGTCTATCCCCTCGCGCTTGCCGCTCCTGCTCAGCATGAAGAAGCTTGCTACTGCCAGCAGAACGCCCGCCCACTGGTAGGCATTGAGCCTCTCGCCGAAGATGATGAGCGCTCCCAGCAGCACCATGACGGGTCGGGTGGCATTGATAGGCCCCACAAGGGTGATGGGCAAGCGCTTTATGCCGCAGTAGCCAAGTGCCCAGCTGGACAGCACGATGCAGCTCTTGAGTACGATGAACCTCTGCACCTCCCATCCGCCAAAGGGCGCTTGGGGCAGCAGGGGAACGAATATCATGGAGCAGAAGAGCGTGTTGAGAAAGAGCACGGGAATCACTGCGTTGGTGCCCAGAGCATGCTTCTTGCACACATCATAAAAGCCCAGAAGGGTGGCGCTAAGGAATGCAAATGCTAACCACATGATGCTTGTTGTCCTGATTTAATCCTATGAGTGTCAGTATTCAATGTTTGTGAGATAGAGAGCATGGCCGGGAACACTCTCGCCGGCACGCTGCCGGTCCTTGGCCTCAATGGCATGACGCATCTGGCTGATAGTCATGCGATGGCGGCCCACCTCTACCAGGGTGCCCACGATGGCCCGCACCATATTGCGCAGAAACCTGTTGGCCGACACCGTGAAGCGCCATTCGCCGGGCTTCAGTTGCTCCCAGCGCGCTTCGGTAAGCTGGCAGATGTTCGTCTTCACGTCGGTGCCCGTCTTGCTGAAGCTGGTGAAGTCGCTGTACTCAAGCAACACCTGAGCCGCCTCATTCATCAGCGCGAAGTCCAGCGGCACGTTCACCTGCCAACTGTAGCCGCGCAGGAAGGGGTCTTTGCGCGTGTGTATATAATAATGGTAGGTGCGTCGGGTGGCCGAGAAGCGTGCGTGCATCTCGGGGCCGACAGGCCTTACCGCCTGCACCGCCACGTCGGGCGGCAGCAGGCGGTTGAGTTTGTAGGTCAGTTGTGTGCAGTCCAGCGGCGCCTCCTCACAGCCTTCGCCCTCGTGGGCTGCAGGCCAGTCGAAGTGTGCCACCATCATGCTGGCATGCACTCCAGCGTCTGTGCGTCCGGCACCAGTCACCTCGGTGGGCTGGCGCAGCAGAGTGGAAAGCGCCTTCTGCAGCACTTCCTGCACGCTCACACCATTGGGTTGCACCTGCCAGCCGTGGTATCCTGTGCCGTCGTAACTCAACTGGATGAAGTATCTCATCGCTGCAGCACCTTCTTGCCATTACGTATCACCAGTCCGCGCTGTGTGCTGGGTACACGGCGGCCAGAGAGGTCGTAGGTGAATGTGGCCGTAGTCCAACCGTCCTCTACGGGTATCTCTTCGATGCCCGTAGGCCTTGTCACAGTCAGTTTGGCCGTCTTGATCTCCCATGTGCCGGCAGCATTCTCGGTGCTTGTATAGCGGAAGGCCAGACGTATGTGCTTGCCGCACAGGCTGGTCAGGTCTTGTGTGCTGCTGACGAAAGTCCAGTCCTGGCCCGTCATGTAGTGGCTGATGGTGATCTGCTGCCAGGTGTCTCCGTTGTCGGTGCTTGCCCACAGGGTGGCTTCATCGCTCATCGTGCCGAAGAAACGGCCGGTGTGCATGATGGTGAATTCTGCCGTCTCGGTACCCGTAAGGTCGTATTCGGGTGAGATGAGCCAGCTCTCTGCCTCATACTTCTTGCTGTTGAAGAAGGCAGAAGCCTTCATGCCGTATTCGCTGTCCTGCTTCCACACCCGTGTGAGTGTACCCAGGTTGACATTCTTGACGGTCCACTGGCCCTGTGAGGCGCAGAAGTCCTCGTCGCAGAGCACGTAATCCTGGTTGGGTACATCGGGTTCGTCGGGACCGATGGGAGGATTGGTGCCGCCGCTCTGCGAACTTCCGCTCACGCTGAAGGCGTATGTGATGCTGTCGCCCCAGATATATTCGGCCAGGTTAGGATAGTCGATGAAGGGGTTGCGGTTGCCCTGGATGCCATATACAGCCTCGTTGCGGTTCCTCTCGATGTCGTCCACAGGGTCCTGGCGAGCCCATTCGAGCAGCAGCTTATAAGCCCACGGCTTCAGGGTTGGCCATTCGTTCTTCTCCAGCATGTCCAGTCCTGCACTTTGCCAATTCAGGCCGCTGTAGGCAGTCACCATATAGAAGTAGTCGCGCGCGAAGTCTCCCTTCCACTTGTCAGCAGGCTCCCACACGGTGATACCGTCGTCGTTCTTGCCCACCTTGGTGCATCCGTTGTCGGTGGAGACCTTGCCTGTCACCTTGCCCATTACCCAGTTGCCCTTGCTGCTATTGATTTTCTGCTCGCTGGGCATGAGGTTGAACAGGTCCTTGTAAGCCTGGTTCGTTGTCTTGCCCCACCAGCTTTTGGGGAACGAGTGTTCGATGTTCATGCCGGCTGGCACCGAACCTCTCGATGTGAAGTAGCGCTTGTCGTTGCTGTAGCGGTCTATCACCTGCCCGTCTTCCATGCGGTCGGTCACGTAGAACCCCCACCATGTGCTGTGGTCTCCACTGCCGTAGCTCAATACATTGGCTTTGCCTACGATAGCCTTCATGGCCTGTTTGAGCGCCTCTTTCTTCTTGCCGTCGGCCTTTGTGTAGTAGCCTTCGGGGATGTCTGCCATCGCCTGCGCTGCACAGAGGAGCAGGGTGGCCAGGGCGAGCAGTCGTCCCTGGATGTGCATGAAACGAATATTCATGTGCCTTTTTTGCTTGTGCTTAGTTGTTGATAAAGTTTTGTTGTGCCAGAGTCATTCCGCTTTCTCCCCAATGGGACTCTGCTTCGTCTGTCTGGCAAAGTGCAAAGTTACGGCTTTTTAGTGTACTGACCCGTGTGGGTGAAGCATGTTTTTGTGCGGGAGAGAAGATTTCTTGGCGTAAAATTGTGGCTTGGCAAACAATATTTAACGCAAGTTGAACGTTATTAAGGTAAGTTAGTCGCCTGCAAGCACTGGCAATCAAAGGACAACAAAAAGTAATCAAAGGAAGGACAGAGAGTTATGCTCTACGAGTTTCTAGAGAAAACACATATCGACAAGAAGGTCTATTTCTACCTTCTCTTCATAGCGGACTTGTTCTGCACATTCTTTGCGTCCATCTGTGCGGTGGGCTTCCTCTCCATTATCACCCAGATATCTTATTCCACGGCATATATTCTGCTCTTCCTGGGCAGTTCGGTCATCTTCGGCATGATGTCCTATGCCGGACTGCGCACATGCAGTTTCGCCGTGCGCCACAGCACTTTCCACGAGATAGGCATCCTCATTGGGGCAGTATTGATAAAGAACATCCTCATGGGTGCGGCGCTTGCCATCATGCACCTTCACCAGGGTTTCTCCTTCCCCCATCTGGTGGCTCTCCTGCTGCTCGACGTGCTCATCTGCATGGCTCTGCTGCTCATCGAGCGCATAGGAGTGGTGGTGTGCTACGATGTCATGCGGCAGACCACCCAGCGCAAGCGCCTCTGTCCCGACATCCTGGTGTATGGTACCGAGGAGCACAGCGTGAGCTTCGTGCAGCTGCAGGCTCTTTCGCCCCGCTATAATGTGATAGGCTTTCTGGTGCCAGGCACGGTGCAGCGCCGCTACAGGATAGCCGACAAGCTGGTGTATGGCTTTGAGAGCGAGACCGCATTCCTGCGTATGGTGGATCGTTACCAGGTTGAGGCTGTGGTGTTCACGCGCGTGCAGGATATCAATGAAGAGGATACCCGACTGATGAAATACTGCGCTAAGGCCAATGTGAAAGTGCTCTTCGCGCCTCCTGTAGAGGAGTTGGGTGGCATGGGACACAAGACCAAGGTGGCCGTTCCACGTGAGATAAGCATCGAAGACTTGCTCGGTAGGCCCGAGATAGAAATCAATATGGAGGCCATCACAGCGCAGCTCGCCGACCGTGTGGTGCTGGTGACAGGTGCCGCAGGAAGCATCGGTTCGGAGCTTTGCCGCCAGTTGGCACTCATAGGAGTGAAGCGTCTGGTGCTCCTGGACAATGCAGAGACGCCTCTGCACAACCTTCGACTGGAACTGGCCGACCGCTTCCCGCAGCTCGATTTCGTGCCTGTCATAGGTGATGTGCGCTATGAGCACAAGCTCGATACCGTGTTCCGCACCTACATGCCGCAGGTTGTGTTCCATGCAGCAGCCTACAAGCACGTGCCGCTCATGGAGGAGAATCCTGCCGAGGCAGTGGTTGCCAATGTGGTAGGATCGCGCAACGTGGCCGACAAGTGCATGCAGTATGGGGTGGAGAAGATGGTCATGATAAGCACCGACAAGGCTGTCAACCCCACCAACATCATGGGTTGTACCAAGCGCCTGGCCGAAATCTACGTGCAGTCATTGGCCCGCTCGGTGGAGGAAGGCAAGCGTGAGGGATGCACACAGTTTGTCACCACACGCTTTGGAAACGTCCTCGGCTCCAATGGCAGCGTGATTCCACGCTTCCGCGAGCAGATTGCCCATGGCGGACCAGTGACGGTCACTCACCCCGACATCACACGTTTCTTCATGACGATACCCGAAGCGTGCCGCTTGGTAATGGAGGCCGCCACCATGGGCATGGTCAACAAGATCTTCATCTTCGATATGGGAAGAAGCGTCAAGATAGCCCATCTGGCCGAGCGCATGATAGAGCTGGCAGGATTTGAGCCGGGTGTGGATATCAAGATAGAATACACCGGCCTGCGTCCAGGCGAGAAGCTATACGAGGAGGTGCTCTCTAACGAGGAGAATACAATACCCACCGGACACGAGAAAATCAAGGTGGCCAAGGTGAGGGAGTATGAATACACACGGGTGGCAGAGAGGCTCGACAGGCTGGCACAGTTGGCCTTGGAGGGCAACGTGCCCGACACCATCAGGCTCATGAAGCACCTGGTGCCTGAGTTCAAGAGCCAAAACTCGGAGTACGAAAAGTATGACGCCGAGATAGAAGAGGAAATCATCAGGCTGCAGCACTAAATTACAGGCAGGGCAGAAGCGTCCTGCCTGAAACGTGTGAACAGGCTGCCTGACCGTTTATAGGACAGAAAGAAAACAAAGGAAAAGAATATGAAGACAGAAGACATACGCATCTGCGTGATAGGGCTGGGTTATGTGGGACTCCCCCTGGCACGCTTGTTCTCCACCAAGTTCCCTACGGTGGGCTTCGACATGAACCAAGCAAGGGTGGATGCACTGATGAGCGGGCACGATGCCACCATGGAGGTGGATGACACTCTGCTGCAAGAGGCCATCAGCCAGAACGGCTTCCTCTGCACTACCGATATGGAGCAGATACGCTCATGCAACTTCTACGTGGTGGCCGTACCCACTCCCGTTGACCGCAACAACCATCCCGACCTCACCCCGCTGCTGGGTGCCAGCCGCACCGTGGGCCAGGTGATAAGCCGTGGCAACGTGGTGGTGTATGAGAGTACGGTGTATCCCGGAGTCACCGAAGAGGAGTGCCTGCCCGTGGTGGAGCAGGTGTCGGGACTGAAGTACAACGCTGACTTCTTTGCCGGATACTCTCCCGAGCGCATCAATCCCGGCGATAAACAGCATACGGTAGAGAAGATAAAGAAGGTCACATCGGGCTCCACACCCGAGATTGCCCGGCTGGTGGATGACGTCTATAACGCCGTGCTTACCAATGGCACACATCTGGCACCCAGCATACGGGTGGCTGAGGCCAGCAAGATAATAGAGAACAGCCAGCGAGATGTGAATATAGCATTCATGAATGAGTTGGCCAAAATCTTCAATGCAATGGGGCTTGACACCAATGATGTGCTCGATGCTGCTGCCAGCAAGTGGAACTTCATACGTCTGAAACCGGGCTTGGTGGGCGGTCACTGCATATCGGTGGACCCCTACTACCTCATTCAGAAGGCTCAGGTATATGGTGTGCTGCCCCGACTGATGACCAATGCCCGACGCCTCAACGACGGTATGGGCGTGTATGTGGCGGAGCAGACCATCAAATGCATGAACAAGAAGGGCATACTGGTAAAGGATTCCAAGGTGCTCATCCTGGGCGTGACATTCAAGGAGAACTGCCCCGACATACGCAACACAAAGGTCATCGACATCTATCACACCCTGTCGGAATACACCTCCAACATCACCGTATATGACCCCTGGGCCAATCCCGAGCGCGTGAGAAAGGAGTATCAGGTGGAGGTGCAGAACACTCTTCCCGAGGAGAAATACGATGCCGTCATCCTGTGTGTGGCACATGATGAGTTCATGAAGCTCGATGTACGTTCGCTCACAAGGGACGGTGGAGTGGTGTATGACGTGAAGGGAGTGCTGGACAAGAGCGTCATCGACGCCCGTCTGTAATGCTCAATGCTTAATCTCATACGATGCAGGCAGAGGAAGAACAGAGCTTGAGGGACAGCGGCATGCTGTCGGTAATCATACCAATATATAATGAGGAGAAATACATAGAACTGTGCATGGACTCCGTATTGGCACAGGATTTCCCTCATGAGCGGCTCGAAGTGCTGCTGGTAGATGGCATGAGCACCGACCGTACACGCCTCCTGCTGGCTCCCTATATAGATCGCTATCCCTTTGTCAGACTGCTGGACAACCCCGGCCGTACCGCTCCCAAGGCCATGAACATAGGCATCCGTGCCGCCAAGGGCGACATTCTGATGAGGCTCGATGCGCACGTGCTTTATGAGCGCAACTACTTTGCCGTGCTCACGCAGGCTCTTGGGCGGCTGAGGGCAGACAATGTGGGAGCACCCTGCCACACGGATGTACTGCACCACACAGCACGTTCCGAGGCCATCAAGGCCGTGCTCAGTTGTCCCTTTGGAGTAGGCAATTCCACGTTCCGCACAGGCATCGACAGAGTGAAGGAGGTGGATACGGTGCCCTTCGGATGCTGGCCCCGTGAGGTCTTTGAGCGCTATGGCATGTATGACGAGAGGCTCACACGCAACCAGGACATCGAACTGAACAAGCGCATCAAGCGCGGTGGCGGGCATGTGTATCTGGTGCCCGATACCCATTGCACCTATCTGGCACGTGAGACTTACCGCGCTTTGGGCAAGAACAATTATGCCAACGGCCTGTGGAACATACGCACGGTGGCCATCACGCGGCAGTTCTCGTCACTCAGTGTGCGCCATTTCGTGCCCATGGCCTTCGTACTTTCGCTGGTTCTCCCATTCCTCTTCGGCTTCCTCTGGCATCCCCTCTGGTGGTTGGGACTGCTGTCCTTGCTGCTCTATCTGAGCGTCATCTCCATGGTGAACATACGCCTGGCACGTGCAGGCCGGCTCAGTGTCCCCTGCCTGCTGATGGCCTTCCTCACGCTCCACATCTCCTATGGATGCGGCTCGGTGGCCGGCTTGTGGCAGACGCGCATGATGCTCCGGGGAGAGTGAAATGATGTTCGTGCGGGAATGAAAGTGAGTTCCAACGAGAGTTGACAAGTGCTCCGTGGATACTATTATAGAATGAAACAGACAACACAGACATGATAAAATGGACCTTTGACCGCTTTGCCGCCTTTGCCGGACTGCTCCTGCTGGGCTGGCTTCTGCTGGTGGTGGCCATCTGCATACGCGTGAAAATGCCTGGCCCGGTATTCTTCCGTCAGAGGAGAGTGGGGCTTGGGGGACGGCTCTTTACGATGGTAAAGTTCCGCACCATGACGCTCAATCACGGCGGAAGCAGTGTGAGCGTGGCGGGCGAAAGCCGCATCACACCCCTGGGAGCGCGCCTGCGACGCTGGAAACTGGACGAATTGCCCGAGCTGTGGAACGTGCTCGTGGGTGATATGTCCTTTGTGGGTCCGAGACCCGACGTGCCTGGCTATGCCGACGCACTCACAGGCGAGCAGCGCGACATACTGCTCCTGCGACCGGGCATCACCGGTCCGGCCAGCCTGAAATTCCGCAACGAGGAGGAGCTGCTGGCGCAGGTACCCGATCCGCAGCGTTACAACGACGAGGTGATATTCCCCGACAAGGTGCGGCTCAACCTGCTCTATCTGCATGACCATACGCTTCTGCTCGACCTGAAGATGATATTGGCCACTGCGCTGGGCAGGCGTATCATGTATCACGGAGAACTGATTTGAGAGAAGGAAAAGATACTGTACATGGAACAGAGAAAGCGTATATACCTGTGCCTGGCACACATGAGTGAGACGGGCGAGGAACAGAAATACATCAAGGAGGCATTTGACACCAACTGGGTGGTGCCCCTTGGCCCCAATGTCAACGGCTTTGAGTCGGACCTGGAGCGCTTCATGGGTGAGGGGAAGAGTGTAGTGGCCCTCTCGGCAGGCACGGCTGCTGTGCATCTGGCACTGGTGGCCTGCGGGGTGGAGGCAGGCGATGAGGTCATCTGCCAGAGCTTCACCTTCTGTGCTTCAAGCCATCCCATCACCTATCAGGGTGCAACGCCCGTATTTGTGGATAGCGAGCCCGACACCTGGAATATGGACCCCGTGCTCCTCGAAGAGGCTATCCTCGACCGCATACGCAAGACCCGACGCATCCCCAAAGCCATCATCCCCGTGGCCCTCTACGGCATGCCATACCGCATAGACCGCATCATGAGGGTGGCCAACAAGTACAACATCCCCGTCATCGAGGACGCTGCCGAGGGCTTCGGCTCCAGTTTCTGCGGACGCCGACTGGGTACCTTCGGCCGGTACGGCGTGCTCAGTTTCAATGGCAACAAGATGATAACCACCAGCGGAGGCGGCGCGCTCGTGTGTTCCAGCCCCGAGGACAAGAACACCATAATGTGGTACGCCACCCAGGCACGCGAGGCTTATCCCTATTACCAGCACGAAGCGGTGGGCTACAACTACCGCATGAGCAACATCTGTGCAGGTATCGGACGCGGACAGATGACGGTGGTGGATGACCATCTGGCGCATCACCGGCACGTGCAGCGCATGTACGAGGAGCTGCTGGCCGATGTGGAAGGACTGAGTGTGCACACTGCCCCCTCGCCGGAATTCGATTCCAACTACTGGCTCTGCACGCTCACTCTCTCGCCCGGCTTGCGCATCAAGGGGCAGGCCAGCGCCTATTCGTCGGTGGTGACCGGTGCTGTGGGCGGCGCTGCAGGAGTGACCCACACGGGAGGCAAGGTGCGCACCGACTGCCAGCCCAACGATAACGTGGAGGCTCTGCGCGTCTATCTTGACGCTCGCCAGGTGGAGAGCCGTCCCCTGTGGAAGCCTATGCACAAGCAGCCGGTGTATAAGAACGCGCCAGCCTATGTCAATGGAGTGAGCGAGGAGCTCTTCCATGTGGGCATATGTCTGCCTGCCGGCCCCTGTGTCAGCGACGATGACGTGCGCTATATATGCGATTGCATCCACGAGGCAATAGATTGATGCCACGGGCAAAGCCGACTGCTTCGGCCAGCGTTGTGGGCTGATACGATAAGTCGGGGTAGTCTGATTCAGCAAGTATGGCATGCTGTCCCTGGAAACGCAGTAGTACTGCCGTCCGAAACCAACGGATTGAGATGAAAGCCTCAATACGACGGGAATCGGAGCAGTACCGCTGCGTTTCTTTTTTCCAGTCGTTTGACAGAAGCATACCCAAGTGGCTCGGTGGCTGTTTGCAGGGAATAATGCAGAGATGCCGGCTGCATCGGGCGGACTGCCGATGAGCGTTCTTCGCTGAGGCGGTGGCTGGTGCGTGGGGCGGTTTCCTGTGCTCCTCGTCCCATGGCAGTTCTTCCGGCTTGCTGACGCAGTGCGGTGCACTGGCCATCGCAGCGCGCTGCATCGGCTGTTGCAGCGTGCTGCGTTGGGCTTCGCAGCGCGCTGCGTCCGACATACCTCTCCTCATGCCATAGTCACGGGGGCGCTTCCTATGGGAAACCTACCTCTGTCCTGTATCCTCTTCATTCGCTCCTTCTGCTCCTTCCTTCCGTATCTTCCGTTCCCTCATCCACTCCCTACATCTTCTTCTGCCGCCCATCCCGATGCCCTTGGGCTCCCTTTCCTTTCCCTTCTAACCATACCAAAGAGTCCAGCCCTATCCAGTGCTCATGCGGCAGAATAGGGCTGGACTCAGTGTGTGGGTGTGATGTGTGTGACAGGGCGGGGCGGAGGCAGGGCTGTTCCTCCTGTCTGTACCCCCGCTCCCGGTTTATCTCGTGAGTGAGAACTTCATGGTCATGCCGAAGTCCTGGGTCACTGTGGGGTAGCTGCTACTGGAGAGCAGAGGCTTGGCACGCTGGCGGTCATAGTAGAGCGAGAAGGTTACCATACGGCTCATGGCGTAGTCTATCTGCGTGCTCGTCTTGATGGCAATGTTGCCGCTGGTGGCTTCACAGAGGCTTGTCTGCAGGTCTCGCTTGATGGCGTCCTGGTTTCGCAACGAGAAGTCAAAGCGCAGGTTGAGCGAGTGGGCAAACTTGCTGGTGCTGCCCTTCTTGCCTGAGGCGCTTGTGTCGTTGTCCTTGTTGGCATTGGCCTTTCCCTTGCCCCGCTGCGATGACTTGGCTGCCTTCTGGCTTGCTTTGTGTCCGCCGAAGAGAGAAGCGATGCGGAAGTCGCTTATCTTGTAGCCCCATCCCAGCACGAAGTCCTTTGACCCCGTCTCGGTAAGCTGTGCGCTGGTGGTGCTGAGCGACAGCACGCGGGTGGTCTTGTACTCTGCCTTCAGCGTCATATTGTTGAGGAAGGTGATGTTCAGTCCTATCAGCGGCGAGAAGGTCTCGTTTATGCTCACGGCACCGATGTCGTACATCGAGCTGGGAACGTACTGGCCGGTGGTGGTGTTCTGCATGAAGCCCAGTCCGCTGCCCATACACTCCACCCACGAACTGTAGGAGTTGTAGGAGCCCACGCTGTAGATGCTCTTGTAGGAGTGTGTGAGGGTAATGCTCTTGAAGTGGTCTCTGAGCCAGGGGAGGGTAGATAGGCCACGGTAGTTGACGTTCCAGTTGGGCAGCATCTTGGTGATGGCCGGGAAGATGTCAAGCCCCTGGCGTGAGGCGCTCTTGCCGGTGTAGGCGGCCAGGAAGGCGGGTATCATCACATCGGAACTATACATGCCCACTGTGCCGTTGTCGGGGTTGAACGTGCCGCTCATGCCTGTTCCCTCAGGGTAGGTGCGGCCTATGTACTGCCTCTCCACCCGCTGCTGGAAGATGGGCAGATAGCTCTGGAAGCGGCGGAAGGTGCTGCTGCTGTAGCCGTTGCGCACGTTGCCGCGCTTCTTGAAGGCCGTACGCAGGCTGATGGTAGTCATGTTGAACGAGCCGCTGCGTGTGGTGGGGCTGCCTTCATACATGTATTGCATGCTGCGGTTGCGGTTGTCGGTGCGGCTCATGTTGAGGTCTATCTTCAGGTCGGTAAAGGGCTCCAGGGCCATCTTCACCTGCAGGTCTTCGGTGGTGGAGGACGCAGCGGGGGTGGATACGCTGTCGTTGACGAGCAGCCAGCCGCGCTCCTTGGCCTTGTCGATATAGTTGTCGCCCACGGTGGAGAAGGCAAAGTCCAGTCCCGGAGAGAATGTGCCGTCCCTGCGCGTCTGGCCGAGCATGTCGCCCACAGCCGGCATGAAGCCGGGCAGAGTGAGGTTGTAGGTGTTGCGATAGCTGATGCTTGCGTTGCGCACCATCATCAGGAATCGGGCCGAAGCCTGCAGGAAGGAGTAACCCTTCATCTCTTCACGCTTGGGCAGGGCCACTACCCCCAGACGTATCTGTGTGGTGTCCTTGGGTGAGCGCACTATTCTGATGGTGTTCTCATCCACCTTCTTTATCTTCAGCTTCACGCTGTGCCCGCTCTTGTCGAGGGCTGTGATGCGCAGGCGCTTGGACTTCTGGCCGTGGTTGACGTTGATGGCCGAGTCGGGATAGAGCGTAAGCTCCTGTGTGAAGCCCTTGGTCTTCTTCTTCTGCTGTGAGATGCCGTTGGCATTTGACTGCTTTGCTGCGGTTCCTGCTTTCTGCTTGGCCAGTATGGAGTCCACGGGTACTCCTTGCTTCTTGGCCTCTTCTTCGGCCTGGGCACGCAGCTGCTTCTCCTTTTCCTTCTGCACCTTCTTCCGTTCGTCAGCCTTCTCCTTCTCCAGTCTCTTCTTGTTGGCCGAGCTCTTGGCGTTGCTTGCCGAGAAGCGTTTGTTGGCCTCGCGCAGGAAGGTACTGTGGTTGTATAGCTTCTCCAAGTCCAGTTTGCCGTTCATGTTGACGTTCCTCTGGGTGTTCACAGTGTGTCCCAGCGTGCTTCCATCCTCCATCTCTGCCCCGCGCTTCCACGAATAGTTTGAGGTGTAAGACACGTCCATCGATGTCCAGTCGAGCACGGGTATCTTGGAGAGGGGCACCTTGTAGCTCATCGTGGCGTTCTGCGAGTAGTCGAGAGGACGGCCAAAGTGGCGCAGGCTTCTGCGCACGCTGTCCTTCCAAGCCTCGTAGAGGTCGGGGTAGAGGTCCTTGTTGACCTGCATGTAAGGCTCCTCAATCTCGGCACGTGTGCCGCTCTGGAAGTTGAAGTGGAGCGCTTTGAAGATATCCCAACGCAACTGGAAGTTTCTGTTCCACAGGTAGCTCTGGCTGAATGTGGCCGGCAGGGAGTTCTTGGCATCCAGGTTGTCCAGGTCGCGCTCCTGCAGTTCGTAGTAGGTGCGGTTGATATCTGTGCTGAAGGTAATGTTCTGAGGCGCATAGGCAAGGTTCTGTGCCTTGACGATATCAAGCCATTTCGACTTTCCCTTCATCTTCTTGAAAGGCTCCCAGGGCTTCCAATTGGGGCTCCACGAATAGTTCATGCCGCCCTTCCACGACTTCTCGTGTTCATACACGGTGGTCTCTCCTACGGTGCTCTGACTGGAGTGGCTGTAGTTGAACGAGAAGTTGGCAGGGTCATAGGGCATTGGATGCTTGCGCGTGGCAATGTTCACCTTGATGCCGCTGAACGAGAGGTTCTTGCTCACCTCAGTGCGTGTGGTCAGGTTGCGCAGCGAGTCTCTCTCGCGCTCCGAGGCCAGTGCATCAAGTGCGTCGCTGAGCTTCATGTCCGAATCGAACGGGTTGTACTTGGGCTTCACAGTCTCCTTGCTATAGCTGTAGTATAGCGGTACCGACACCTTTGCTTTCTCAGGCAGGATGCGCCCAAGCTCCATGTTGGTGGTCACGGAGTAGTTTATGTTGTCCTCGTCTTTGCGTGCCTGCACGCTTTGCTCTATGCCTCCAAAGCCCGCTGTTTCCACGTGCGCATTCACTCCCACCGAACCGATATCGCTCAGTTGGACGTTCAGGTTGCCCTGTGCAGCCCATCCGCCATCGTTGGTGAACTCCTGCAGGCGCAGCTCGTTGGCCCACACCTCCACGCTCTTCACCGTGCGTCCGTTGTTGCGTATGCCTATCATGATGGTCTTCACTTCGCCCAGTGTGGGGTTGCCCATGATGGATACGCGGTTGGATGGATTGCTGTTGTCATACTCCGAGAACAGCTTTGTCATGCTGGCCTGGCCCAGACTGCTCTGCGTGTTGCGCGCCTTCTTGAGGCTGGTGAAGATGTTGAGGTCGATGTCAAGCATGTTTTCCTGAGGCCACACAGCGGCTCGTCCGCTGGGACTGTAGGTGTCGTACAGTCCCTCGGGAGTGAGTTTCAGGGGAACCTCATACTCGTAGAAGTTGCTCTTGTAGTCGGAGCCCAGGCGCAGGAAGATGCTTGTCTCGCCGTCGGCAGTCTCGGTGATGTTCTCGCTGAGCGCGTTGGCGTGCACAAACATCTGCAGGTGCTTGTAGCGACGCATGTCATAGGAGCAGTTCTTATAGACGGCTCTGGCATCGCCCGGACTCAGGTTGCGTGCCACCATCGACATGGCTTGTTCGTTGCTCTCGACCAGCTGCGTCTGTGTGGGGTCGGTCACTCGGCTGATGCCGGGAGGCAGTACATAGTTGACAGGAGTCTTGTCGTTGTTCTCCTCGATGTTCACTGTGCTGACCTCCAGAGTGGCCCCCTGTGCAGGAGCCTCGCCCGTGTAAAGTGCCTGCTCATAGGTTCGCCAGTCGCCATGAACCAGGTCCAGGGTGGCCAGACGCAGGATGACATCCTCATGGAAGCCCGTCAGGAACATGCGCATGAAGCGTATGCTGGTGAAGTCCTGTATGTTGCCCACCTTCTGCTCGTAGCTGCTCAGAGGGATGCGGAACAGATACCAGGTGCACTCTTCGGTGTTGCCGTTGCGCAGCTTCACGCTGGCCGTACGCTTGTCTGCTATATGGTTGCGTCCCACAACCATGTCCTCGGGACGAATGCTCACGTGATACTGGTAATACTTCTCGTATTCGTTGAGCGTGTAATCCTGGTTGATGTCCTCCACGTCAGGCGTGCTCTTCCAGGCCGTCTCGTATGACTCGGGGTTCGTATCAGAGTCGGCGCTGTTGCCCTGCGGCATGTTGACGCGCTTGTAGCGGTTCAATATGGACACCTGAGCGCGGTCAAAGTCGGTACCTCTATAGTAATGGTAGTTGTCGTTAGCGGGGTCGGCCTGTATGCTGTCGTAGGCTTGGGTGCTCACCTTGCCCTGTATCTGTTGCAGATAATTGGCGTATGTGGGGTAGGTCCGTTCCTCTTCGTCGTTCAGACCATTGAGTCCCACATCCTGACGCGCACGCGCTCCCTTTTCGTTGTTGAAGGCATAGGTGACGCTCGTAGTGTTGGGCACCCGTCCCCACAGTCCCTCGGTGTAGTAGTTGCTATTGCCGTCCACGGGCATTCCACTCTCGAAGTACTTCTTCCCGTCCTTCAGTATATCCTCGCTCACTTCGCCCAGGTTGATGTAGAAGTCGCCGCCGTGATTGCCCGGCAACTCCTTTTTATATATAAACGGATCCATCATCCAGAACTCGATATACTCGATGTTCTGTGCCTCGAAGTCCGTATTGTCCAGCTTGCGCATCATGCCTCCCCACTTGCCGGACGGGTTTCTGAGACGTCCGTTGGCGTCGAGGTCGGTGCTCAGATTATAGGCTCCGCGTTCGGTGGGGTAGAATGCGAGGTTGAGCACATTCAGGCTGCTGGCACTGGTGTAGCTGTTCTGTTGCTTCTGGGGATAGAGTTCGCGCTCATACACTTCACGCACATAGTGGTTGGAGAGCTGGTTGAGGTCGCTCTTGATGTGGCTTGGGGTGAGTGTGCTGCCGCTGCTGATCGCCATGACGGCGGGACGGCATGTGGCCGGCGATCGCGGCGGCGTGATTGCCGCCGTAGCGGTGATGGGCGTGATTCTGGGCAGCGACATCCCGATGTTCATCGGCGCCATGGCGATCGGGCCCTTTGCCGGCTGGGTGATCCGCTCCTTCGACCGCTGGGCGGAGGGACGCATTCCCGCCGGATTCGAAATGCTGGTCAACAACTTCTCGGTCGGCATCCTGGGAATCGTCTGCGCGCTGATCGGGTTCTATGCCGTGGGGCCGGTGGTTTCGGCGCTGACCGTCTTCCTGTCGGCCGGCGTGTCGCTGATGATCGAACACGGTCTGCTGCCGCTGGTCGCGGTCTTCATCGAACCGGCCAAGGTGCTCTTCCTGAACAATGCGATCAACCACGGAATCTTCTCGCCGATCGGGATCGAACAGGCGCGCCAGACGGGCCAGTCGATCATGTTCCTGCTGGAAACCAATCCCGGGCCGGGCCTCGGCGTCCTGCTGGCCTATTGGGCCTTCGCGCGCGGCGCGGCGCGTTCGTCGGCGCCGGGAGCGATCGTCATCCAGTTCTTCGGCGGCATCCATGAGATCTATTTCCCCTATGTACTGATGCGCCCGGCCATTATCGTGGCGCCGATCGTCGGCTCGGCCGCGGCGATCCTCTTCTATTCGCTTACCGGAACGGGACTGACCGCCGTCGCGTCGCCCGGCAGCATCATCGCCGTGGCGGCGATGGCACCGAAGGGGGAGACGCTGCTGGTGCTCGCCGGGGTGGTGGTCGCGGCAGCCGTGTCGTTCTTCGTTGCGGCGCCGATCGTCAAACGTGCGCATTTGGAGGAGGTGAAGCCCGTTCAGAAGCCTAACGGAACGGTTATCGGAGGAACGAGCCGTGCGCCCCGTGCGCTCGAAGGGCCGATCCGCACGGTCGTCTTCGCCTGCGATGCCGGCATGGGATCGAGTGCCATGGGTGCGACCCGTTTCCGCAAACGCATCGAACCGCTCGGCAGCGGCGTGCGTGTTACCAACAGTTCGGTCGACACGATCCCGGAGGGGACGGATGTCGTCGTGTGCCAGTCGCAGTTGTCGCAGCGCGCCGGGAAGGCTGCGCCCGCGTCGGAGGTGATCGTGATCGGCAATTTCCTCTCCGATCCTGCCCTCGACGGGTTGTACGGCCGGATCGAGGGCCAAACCAGAGCATCCGAAGCTCCGCAGTCGGAGGAGGTGCCCGCAGCGGCAATTCCCGCTGCACCGGCGTCGGAGATGCTGACCTTGCAGGGGATCCGTACCGGACTGGCGCCTGTGGGCAAGGAGGAGGCGATCCGTGCCGCCGGAGCGTTGCTGGCTGCCTGCGGTTATGTCGACGGGGAATACGCCGAGGCGATGGTCGCCCGCGAGCGTGTGGCCACAACCTATCTGGGCATGGGTATTGCCATTCCCCACGGGACGGCCGAGGCGAAGTCGCGCATCAGACGTTCGGGAATCGTCGTGATGCAGTATCCCGAAGGGGTCGATTTCGGCGAAGAACGGGCGCAGCTGGTGATCGGTATCGCCGGTGCCGGCGACGAACATATCGAGATTCTGGCGCGAGTGACGTCGGCGCTCGAAGACGAGGAGGTGCTCCGACGGCTTAAAACGACGGATGATCCCCGTTATATTCTGGAAAAATTGGCTATTTGAAATATGGTATCGAAGACTGTTACAATCGAAGCTCCGAACGGGATGCACGCGCGTCCCGTATCGGCATTGGTGGCGCTCGTCAAGGCGTCGGGACAGCAGGTGACGCTGCGTACGCCTGCCAAATCGGTCAGCGGGGCAAGCATGATCGGCATCCTTTCGCTGGGGTTGAAAAAGGGCTCGGAGGTGGAAGTCGCGGTCGAAGGCGACAACGAGCAGGCTGTACTCGACGAGGTGGTCGCCGCGATCGAGGCGATAACCGATTAGGTCGTCATGCTGCGGTTGCGGGTGAAACAAGCCATGGCCGATGCCGTGGCGATCGGGCGCGTGTGGCGTTATCGGGCCGGAGCTTACGCGCCTTCGGGCTGGGTCGTGCCGTCCGGCGAGCGGCCTGCGGAGCAGTCGCGTTTCGATGCGGCGGTGGCGGCGGCCGAAGGGGAGTTGGAGAAACTGGCGGCCGCGAACGAAATCTTCGCCGCGCACCTCGAACTGGCGGCCGATCCGATGCTCATGGAGAACGTGGCGGAGAAGATCGCGGAGGGAATGACTGCCGCCGATGCCGTCCATGCGGCCTCCGGCGAGTTGGCGGCGCTCTTCGCGCAGATCGACGACGAGTACCTGCGGGCGCGCGCCGACGATGTGCGCGACGTATGTCGCCGCATCCTGCGGCAGTTGGTGCCTTCCGAGACCGATCCTTTCGCCGCGATTCCCGACGGGAGCATCCTCGCCGCCGACGAACTGGCACCGTCGGATACGGCGCGGATCGATTTTTCGCGCGTGCGCGGCGTGGTGACGCGGTGCGGCAGCGCGACGAGCCATCTGGCCATTCTGGCACGCAACCGGAACCTGCCTGCCGTGGTGGGGTTGGGTGACGATTTCGACCGGTTGGACGACGGCACGATCGTGGTGCTCGACGGCCCGGCCGGCGAACTGCTGATCGCTCCCGACGAGCATACGGCGGCGGAGTATCGCCGGCGTATGGAGGAGGCCGAGGCACGATCCGCGGCTGCGGATGCGTACGCATCGCAGCCGGTCATGACACGCGACGGGCGGGCGTTGGCCGTGCTGGCCAATGCCGGCAGCGTGGATGAAGTGGAACGGGCGATCCGCAGCGGCGCCGACGGCATCGGGCTGTTCCGCAGCGAGTTCCTCTACATGCAGCGGCAGGACGGCTTTCCCGACGAACAGGTGCAGACGGCGGCCTATGCACGGGCCGCCGAGCTTTGCGGCGGCCGGCCGCTGGTGATCCGCACGCTCGATATCGGCGGCGACAAATCGCTGCCTTACTATCGATTCCCCGAAGAGGAGAATCCTTTTCTGGGCTGGCGCGCTATTCGCGTAAGCCTCGAATTGCGCGATATGTTCCGCACGCAGTTGCGGGCGATCCTGCGTGCCAGTGCCCGGGGCGGCGTGCGGGTGATGTTTCCGATGATCGTCTCGCTCGCGGAGTTGCGCGACGCGCTGGCGCTTTTGGAGGAGTGCAAGGAGGAGCTGCGCCGGCAGGAGGTGCCGTTCGACGACCGGATTCCGGTCGGGGTGATGATCGAGACGCCGGCGGCGGTGTTCATGGCCGACGAACTGGCCGCCGAGGTCGATTTTTTCAGCATCGGCACCAACGATCTCACGCAGTACGTGCTGGCCGTCGATCGGGGCAACCGGCGGATCGCGGCGATGTACGATACGCTGCATCCGGCCGTGGTGCGCGCGATGCGGCTGACGGTCGATGCGGCTCATAGGCATGGATGCGAAGTGGGCATCTGCGGCGAATTCGCCGGATGCGTAGCCCATGCTGAACTGCTCGTCGGACTGGGGTTCGACGAGCTGAGCGTGGCGCCGCCCTCCGTTCCGGCCGTCAAGGAACGCATTCGCGGGCTCGAAACGCCGCAGGCGGAACTGACGGCACGCAGGGCCGTCGAAGCGGCTACGGCGTCGGAGGTACACGAGTTGATCGGTGTCGGGTGACGCCGACTTGCAGAAGCCCTTACTCAATCCAAATTTCAATACGATGAAAAAACTGTTTCTAACTTGTTTCTGCTGCGCTTCCGCCGTGCTGGGGGCCCGTGCGCAGGATGAACACATCGTCATCTGGGACAATGCTTCCGCCCCGACGTCGAGCGGCTTGTTCGGGCCGACCGTCATCGAAAAGGAGGTCTTCGTGGCGAACAACAATGTCGCCGAGCTTTTCGTCTACAAGGCC
>ENA-UEQL01000681-UEQL01000681.1-human-gut-metagenome-genome-assembly--contig:-NODE-681-length-24526-cov-8.858808_pt1 | contig 24526 bp, 22 predicted proteins | sample MGYA00242905_ERZ507926 | MGnify/ENA primary metagenome ERZ507926 (study PRJEB26167, sample SAMN06115531) | human gut metagenome | host: Homo sapiens | place: China:Henan | collected 2015-09-09 | study...
AGTTGCATTTGTTTTGGGAAAAATGCTGCCGTAAAAAATGCATAAATCGGGAGTTTCGCCGAGCAGCTCATAAATGGTGTCAGAAGGATCGTCATCTTACGGTCTCTCTCCGAAGGCAGTGTCCTGCTCGCCATAACACCGGGAACCGTACATCCGAATCCTACCAGCATCGGTACGATACTCCGTCCGGAAAGTCCGATCTTACGGAGTAATTTATCCATCACAAATGCAACTCTTGCCATATATCCGCTGTCTTCGATAATAAGGAAATGAGAAATGTCTAAGAGATCATCTATTGACTCTCCGCTTACAATCGTACTTCGTCCCTTGCGCAAGTTTGGACATTCAAAAAACTCGTTAAGAGGTTTAGGTTCTGTACGATATAAAATTGTCTTTATTTTACCATATTTTTCAACTGAGTTCTTCAAATAATCGCGAAAAACAATATCAAAATCAATCTTGAATTGTTCCCATGCTTTCTTCACAGGATCTGTTAGCCCTTTAATAATGCGCCCAGCAAATTTATCTAACAAAGTTGTCGCAATGCCAGCATAAAGTTCGGATTCAGTCATTTGCGTTCACCTCCAATGAGTTATTACATATTTTATCAATTTATGACAAAGTTTTCAATAAAAGTTTAACACAAAAGACTCTTATCAATCGTTAACGCACTAATATAACGCCCGATTTGCATAACATGGTAAACATTATCGTTTTATGAAACCATGACACACTAAGGAGGATCAGCATGCACGCACAACGAATGCCGCCGCATATTACCACCCCCTTTGATGATTCCGCCGCCATGCGGCTGCGGCGGATGGGGCTGCTCACACCGGATGGTACTCCGGATGAACGCATTATCCAACCGCTGGCCTATGTCAGCGCCGGTCTCTATTACGACCAGCTCTGCGACTCCGTAGAGAGTCATAAGAGCGCGTCCGGCGTCTGCCAGCACATCATCAATGAGGAAGGAGAAAACCGGCCTCGCCAAGCACTGCTGGCACTATCCATGTCCTATGACGCCATGCGTCGCGGTCTGCCTGACCCCATCTGGTGGCTGTCAGGCAGCAAGGACATTCTTCCCATTTTCATGCGTGCCTTTGCCGCGCATTTATCAGATATCCTGCAAGAAAACGAACCATCTGCCACTATGGAGGAAACTGAATGAACATGAAAACCGCATACAAGGTCTATCTCTTTTGCTGTGTCCTGTTTTTGACAGGGCTTTTTTTATTGGTTCCCGTCTACGCCGTGGAGGATATGTGGACAGCGGCCAGCCGGATCATCAAGGACATCTATACCCACATCGCCTCGGTCAGCACAGTGCTGGCAGGTCTTATGACCGCCATCGCCGTGATCGGTGCGAAGATGTCCAACACTCAGCAGAAGTCGGATCAGGCATGGGACTGGCTGAAACGTATCTGGCTGGCGTGGGCCATTATCAACGGCATCGGCGCATTTATCGCCTATGTTGTTCCGCTGTTTCAGGGACTTGCCACGCTGGAGCCGTGAAATATCACATTCCTCGAATGGGAGGGGTGACCGACTATGCTTGAGCTGCTCTTTCGGGGCTTTTTTGAATGGATATACGGGCTGATATTAGAGTGTTGGGAATACTTTTCCTCGGTGCTCTTTGACCTGATGAGCCTCGACTTTGCCTATCTGGAAACATACATGCCCATCATCACGACCATCCGGCAGATCATGCTGGGCGTGGGCTGGGCACTGCTGCTGGGCAATCTGGTGTTTCAGGCCACCCGCAGCATGATGGCCGGTGTAGGCTTTGAGGCCGACGACCCCAAGCTGCTGTTCACCCGCACCTTTGTCTTTTCTTTCCTGCTGGTGGCCAGTCCGCAAATCTGCGACATCTGCCTGAATATGACCTCAGTTATCATTGACATGGTGCAGGTGCCGGACGCCGCGGCCATCAAACTGCCGGATGAAGGATTTTTCGTTGATCTGACCGCTTCGTGGCTGCTGGTCATCGTTTTCGGTCTCATCGTCATGTTTCAGACCTGTAAACTGTTTTTTGAGATGGCAGAGAGGTATTTCATTCTGGCGGTGCTGACCATTACGGCGCCGCTGGCCTTCGGCGTGGGCGGCAGCCGCAGCACCTCGGACATTTTCTCCGGCTGGTGCCGAATGTACGGCTCCATGTGCCTGCTGATGGTGATGAATGTGGTGTTCGTCAAAATGCTGCTGTCGATCCTGTCCTTCCACCCCAGTGGGATAGCGGTTCTGCCATGGATCGTGATGGTGCTTACCGTAGTCAAGGTAGCCAAGAAGAGCGATGCCATCATAACGCGGATCGGGCTAAATCCTGCCATCACCGGCGACTCTCTGGGGCGTACCTTCCCCGGTGTGCTGACCTATACGGTGGCGCGAACGATGGCCTCCCGTGTTGTGCAGACCGCAGGCAAGAACACTGCCGCAGGAAAAACCGGCGCACAGACGCAGACCAAGTCCGGCAGCAAGCCCGCCAGCGGCGGACGCTATTATGGTGGCGTCAACACAGTCAACACCTTTGCCGACAGCAGACGTTCCGAACAGCAGTCCGGCAGCTCACCTCGTCAGACTGAGCCGCGAACAGCCGGTACGGAACCGACAGTACAGCCGGCGTCCGCAGCGGCAGACCGCAGCTTTGTCATGCCCGGTACACGCCGTCCTGTAAGCCACGTTCCCGGTGAGCAGAAGATCGCCCCCTCCGATACCGCAGGAAAAGCGGGCCATACCGTCAGCCGCAGCAGCCATGTACAGGCGGGCGGGCAGCAGCATACCGCTTCTGCCGCCCAGCATCATACGGCTACCTCTGCTTTTGAGAGCCGATACAGCAGGAATACCGGCCCCGCCCGCTCCACTGTGGCGGGAAAAATCGCGCGTCCAGCTCCCGCGTCTGCCAATGCTCCGACCAAGGCACCACGCTCCAGCACGATACCGCAGGAACGGAGTGCCGCCCGCACTACATCGGTCACAGGTCAGCGCAGTGGAGTTCGTCCCGATACCGCAGGAATGAGCCACAGCACCCGCAGGCCAACCGTCAGCCCCACGAAGAATACCCAAGGTACGCCCAAGCAGACGCCGCATATCCCTACGCAGGTGAAACAGCCCACCGTATCGGGCCGCTCTGTCCCGAAGGACGCCAAGAGCAGCAAGCGGACCGACAAGAAAAAGGACGATGACCATGGAGGATAAGCAGCGCCAGCACAGCGGTATCGACACAGTAAAGCGCATTGTCAGTGCCGCGAGGATCGCCAAGGCAGCCGCAGCGGGCGGTGTCCACGGTGCCGCCGTGGCGGCGGCAAAGGAGGCCGCGCCGTTTCTCGCCAAGCTGGCAATTTGGGTACTGGTGGCATTGATCGCGCTGCCTATGCTGATTTTTGCCTATCTCCCCAATATTTTTTTTGGCTTTGCTTCCTCCGGGACAGCTTCCGTTTCCCGCATGACAGGGCAAGCCATGACGTTGGGCGGGTTCTATATGGATCTGGAGGACTTTGAGAACACGCAGATCGACGCCATCGTGACAAGCCTAATCCAGCAATATGAAGAGGAGGGCATAGAGATCGATGGGGTGGAGATCAACAGCGACTTTGATGAGGATGACCTGCGTCGGTTCATCGCTATCAGCTCTGTGGCCTATCAACAGGACTTGGAGGTAATGACCACGGAGGCCGTGCTGTCACTGGCGACCTCTCGGCTCCGCTATGAGCCGACATTGAACATTTTCGAGTTCGGCGGTCTGCTCAAGCGGACGCTGGTCATCAAAATCGACCACCTTGACCCGGAGACATTTATGGATCAGCTCTCCTTTGAGGAAGATGCCCGCACATGGGCAGGTGCGCTGTATGAGGTGTTGACCAAAAGTAACGCGCTGGAGGAATACGCGGAATACTACGCGCCATACCGTCCCAATTACAGCGGTGACACCGGCTATACCGGAGACTATGAGCACGGCGGCAGCTACGGCGACACCATTGATACGTCCGGTTTTGTCAGCCCCTCCACCAAGAATAACGTAGACCTTGCCGCCTACGCCATGCAGGCGTGGGAGAACAACTGGGGCTATTGCTGGGGTACCTATGGAAATGTCCTGACGGAAGCCCTGTTCAACTACAAGCTTCAGCAGTATCCGGAGGGCGTCGGCAAATATGAGGACTTTATCCGCGCCAACTGGCTGGGCCGCCGCACAGCGGACTGCATTGGGCTCATCAAAGGCTATGGGTGGCTTGATACTGCCAGCGGCTCCATCAACTACGGCACAAACGGAATGCCCGATGTGGGTGCTGACCAGATGTACGCCAACGCTCAGAAGGCCGATATGGCGGGAACAATGGACACCATGCCGGAGCTTGTGGGCATCGCTCTATGGAAACAGGGCCACATCGGCGTCTATGTAGGCAACGGCTACGCGGTGGAGGCCATGGGTACCAAGTACGGCGTGGTACGGACGGAGGTCGTTGGCCGTGGCTGGCAGGGCTGGTGCCGCATCCCCTACATCGAATACAGGGAGGCCGGATAATGTACGTTCCCACCCGCCTGCGCGTTCTGCGCATCAAATATAAGATCACACTGAAAGCTCTTGCCGGACGCATGAACATCAGCAACCAGCATCTCAGCCGCATGGAACTGGCGGATATTCCGCCCACCGAGTACCACGAGCATCTGCTCTGCCTCGGTATGGAGCGGCTGCTGGCGGAATGGGACGGTGCGCCGGAGGAGTTGAAGCAAGAATACGAAACCTATAAAGGGCGGCTTTTGCAGCCCGCGAAGGAGGTCGAGGATGAACACTGACACCTACTATATCCCTGTCAACTTTACCAATGCCGGACGGATCCTGGGCCTGTTTGAGATCCGCAATCTCATCGAGGCCCTTCTTTTATGCCTGCCGGTGCTGTATGTGTGCCTGACATATCTGCCCTTCTCCCTGACGCCGAAGATCATCGTGACCGTTTCGCTGGTCGTCCCCATCGGCGGCTTTGGGCTGATGGGCGTCAGCGATGACAGTCTGACACGCTGGTTGAAAGGCTGGTGGGCATGGCACTGCCGCAGGCGCATGATGTTTTTCAGAGGAGTGGTAACGGCATGAGTATCAAAAAAGCGCTATTTGGCGGCGGTGTGGAGACCCGCGCTACCGCCAGCTATCAGGGCAGCATTCAGGATTGGCTGCCTGTCAAGAATATCATCGGCGGCGTGGTTATCACAAAGGACAACCGCTTTATCAAGATCCTTGAGATCGTACCGGTGAACATCTACCTGAAGTCTGCTGAGGACCGGCAGGCCATCGTGGAAGCCTTTGCCGCATATCTGAAGATCGCGCCGGATCATATGCAGTTTGAGGCACGGACGCTGCCTGCCGACATATCACGCTACGTTGAGCGGATGCAGGAGTACGCAAAGAATGAGGACAACGCCTATTGCCGTGACATGATCCAGGACAACATTCAGGACATCGGCATGGGTGTGGCCAGCAATGCCTTGCAACACCGGTTCTTCATGGTATTCCAGTATGAATCGCAGATGCGGGCGTCCCCCAACACCGTACAGGGTATTATCCAGCGGCTCAATGAGGAGGCGGACACCGCACGCCGCTATCTGGATTTGTGCGAGCTGGAGGTGCAGGAGCCGCGCTATGCGGACGATTTTGCGCTGGAGCTGCTCTATGAGATCATCAACAAGCGCACCAGCCAGCGCATCAAGCTGCCGGAGGGCGTGTTTGATATGACCACGGCGGTGCATGGCGTATATGAGGCGCAGACACAATGAAAGGGCATCGCAGCAGCGATGCCCTTTCCCGTCAAATTAGTCTTAGTCCTTTAAGCAGCCAATCGGAATGATCTTCACCCCATCAGGCCGGGTATACGCGATTTCTCCGCCTGTAATGACCATTAACAAATCTGGTTCCCGCAGGCTGGTCGTGCCGTTTTCAATGGCTTGATGGACCAAATTCTTGATTTCAAGCAGATGCTGAGCGCCTTCTTCAATCTCACGGCTGCCCAGCTTAAATTCTATCAGCGCGTACCTTCCATCAGAAAGATGCAATACACAGTCTGCCTCCAAATCAAGCCGGTCATGATAATAAGATACCTTTCCACCTAAAGCTGAGGAATAGACCTTCAGATCTCGGATGGCAAGACACTCGAAGATAAAGCCGAAGGTCTTTAGATCCTGCTCCAGATACTCGGGGGTAAGCCCCATAGCGGCTACGGCAATGGACGGATCTGTAAAACCTCGTTTCTTACCGGATCGTATTACTGTTGCCGAGCGGATAGCTGGACACCACGCATCAATGTCCTCTATCACAAAAAGGCGCTCCAACGCGTTCAGATACGAATCCAATGTGGGGGCAGTTATACCGTCCGCATTGGCGGACACGTCCTTCAGGATATTGGTTTTCTTCGCCAGTGTGGAGATATTCCGGGCATAGGAACGTAGGATCAGGCTGGTCCAGACGGGGTTTCGTTGTACGCCATCCACTGTGGAAACATCAGACTCACAAATATTTGTGATATATTCCCGTGCAGTCAAAAGCTGAGCCTCTTGGCTCTTTCTGCGCAGTGTTGCTGGCCATCCTCCTCGGCATGCGGCAAAAATCAACTGCTCGATAGAGAGCGGACTTGTGACCCCATCAATATCCGCATCTGACTGGTCAAACAACGTTTTCAGCGAAATCTGTCCATTGGATTCGCCAGACTCGTACAGGCTCATGGGATACATTTTCAGGCGGGCGATTCGTCCTGTCCCCGTGTGCATGATCTTCTTATCATCCACGGAGGTGGAGCCCGTCAGAATAAACAGGCCTTCTTCCTGCCGGATGTCTACCGCAGTTCGCACAGCGTCCCAAAGGACGGGGGCAATCTGCCACTCGTCAATCAGTCTCGGGTTATCACCCTTAAGAAGCAACGAAGGTTTCGCCTCAGCAGTCGCAAGATAAGCTGCCTTTTTGTCTGGGTCTTGCATCCGCAGAATACTCTTCGCCTGCTGCTGACCCGTTGTTGTTTTTCCGCACCACTTGGGGCCGACAATCAAAGTCGCGCCAAACGCCTCTAACCTCAAGGCCAATTCACGGTCTACGATTCGTGGCAAGTATTGCTGCATAACGCTACACCTCCTGTTCTTCTATAGTATACGCATAAATTCTATTTTCGTCAATCTCGTTTTATGTTTTTGAAGGATTTTGTTTTATGTTTTTGATGTATTTCATTTTATGTTTTTGAAACGGATCGCATCAGCCACACCATCTATCATAGGAGTATCACCAATGAAAAAGCAAAAGAAACCCGTACCATCGGCAGAAGCCGAGCCTGTTATCAAGAAGCAGCCGCTTTTGAAACGGCTGCTGTTCGGCCCGGAAAATCCGGATCTCTCCGAGCTGGAAGCCGGCTCCACTACCATTCTGGACATTCTCTCCCCCACCGCCATTGATACGAAAAGCCGTGACTACATCGTAGTGGACGGCGTTTTTCATGCCTGCCTCTACATCACCGGCTATGGCTACAGCACCACAGTTGGCTCCTGTTGGCTTGCGCCGCTGGTGGAGGCTGGCGAGGGGGTCAATGTCAGCTTCAGCTTTACCCGTCAGAATCGGGAAAAGATCCTCTCCAAGATCGCGCAGACCACCATGCTCAACCGCAGTCGAATGCGGGACGTGGGCGATACCCGCCAGGACTATGAGGAACTGGACAGCGCCATCACCTCCGGTCTCTACCTGAAGGACGTCATGAACCGGCAGGGTGAGGACTTCTACTATATGCACACCCTCATCGAAGTGGTGGCGGATGATCCGGATACGCTGGAACAGCGCGTCACCGCCGTGGAGAAGCTGTGCGTATCGGTGGATATGATCGCTCGTCGCTGCGATTACGCCAACGAGCAGGGTTTTCTCTCCACGCTGCCGCTGGTCGCACTGGATGCCGACATTGAGCGTAAAAGCCGCCGCAACGCGCTGACTACCGGCGTAGCCGCGGCGTTCCCCTTTGTGTCCTATGAGCACAGCGATCGCAACGGCATCTTTCTGGGGCTGAACCTCTACAACAAGTCCCCAGTGTTCCTCGACCCTTACGACGACTACAAATACACCAACGGCAACTGGTGGATCGGCGGCAACTCCGGCGCCGGCAAGAGCGTAACGCTCCAATGTCTGGCCGGACGCCTGCGGGAGCAGGGAAAGCGTGTGGTGTGCGTCATTCCCAAGAAAGGCCACGAGTTCCGCCCCAACTGCGAGCAGCTGGGCGGCCTGTATCTGCGCTTGTCCCCCTCCTCGCGGGATTGTCCCAATATCATGGCTATCCGCCGTAGGACACTGGACGCCTATGCCGGAATACAAGAGCTGGCGGCGCGGGACGACTCCGTACTGGCGGACAAGATCTCCCGGCTCATCATCTGGTACTCCCTGCAAAAGAAGGATCTTACAGAGGAGGACAAGAACTATCTGGACGCCTCGCTGGTGGAGTGCTACGACCGCTATGGAATTACCTTTGACAACGCCTCCGTGGTGGATGAAAACGGCGCATTCAAGGAAATGCCCATCATCCCCGACTGGTACAATGTCCTGCTGGAAAAGGCGGAAACCAAGCATTTGGCGGTGGTACTGACCCGCTATGTGACCGGCTCTGCCGCCGCTATGGGCCGCCGCAACCACATCAGCATCGACAACAAGTATATCGTGCTGGACACCTCCGGTATGCCGGATGATCTGATCCTGCCCGGTATCTATTGGGCCATCGACGTGGCCAACGACATTATCATGAACGCGGGCGGCGAGCTGTCCGCCCTGATCGCGGATGAGCTGTGGAGTCTGGTAGGAGCCGGTTCCAATCCGCTGGCTGCCGCCTATGTGCAGGAGATGGTCAAGACCATCCGCGGCCTTGGTGGCATTGCCATCACCTCCACGCAGGGTATGCAGGATTTGTTTAGTCTGGAGGGCGGTAAGTACGGCAAGGGCATTCTGGACTCCAGCCGTATCAAATTCGTTATGCAGATGGAGGAGCAGGAGGCCCGCCTTATCCAGCAGATCCTCAACCTTTCAGAAGAAGAGGTACGGCAGATCACACGTTTCCGGCGCGGCGAGGGCTTGCTGTGCATCGGGTATAATCACGTCCCCGTGGCCTTCCATGTCACGAAAAAGGAGTATGACGCCATTACCACATCGCCCACCGACCGGCAGGCCCGGAAGAAAGGAACAAAATGAGCAAACGAACTGATTTACGGGAGATCCAGCGCCTGACGGAAGACGCCGCCATAGACGCCCGCAAGCTGCTGATCCAAGCGGACAATCTGCCGCCTGACACCTTTCAGAAAATGTTGGAGGCGTTATGTGGCAGCTTTGAGGATACCGCCTTGCAGCTTCGCCGCCTCTGCGAGCAGCAGAGTCCCGGCACAGGCGGGTATAAACGGGGCCGCGCCCTTCGTCCGCTGGAGGTGGTGGGCAGCGTGAAACGTATCGGCATCGACTGGCTTCATATCCGCATCAATACTCTGCTGCCCCACTGCCGGTTCCAGCCACCCACATGGCTGACAGAAACATTGGTGGAGCTGCTGGATGCCTATGAAGCCTGCGGTGGGCAGCTCCCTCACTTCAATAGCGCACTGCTGGTGATCGAGGAATACAGCGATGTGGATGGCCGCCACATCTTCGATCAGGACAACAAGGGCTGGAAAGCGGTCAGCAACGCCATGAAGGGCAGGGTGATCCCCGACGATGACCAGTATACGCTGTCGGTAGCTCTGCTCTCTACGCGGAGCTGTCAGAATGTGTGTCACATCACCGTACTGGATATGAAGGATGCACCGGATTTCTTCTCCGCACGGACGGGAGATTACAGCGTTACGGGGCTATATTGAGGCGGAAATACCCAACAGGTTTTCCACCAAAACGGGTCAAGGTGCTGTGCTTCCTCGGAAAGCAAAATCTGTTGGGTATATACGCCCCGCAAAGCCTCTTGCCGACAAGCTTTTCCGCGCTCCTGTGCCTGCCCACAACGGCGGAAAAACTGCCTTCTACGGGGAGCCAACAGATTTGATGCGAGAAAGGCGCCGAAAGTGACCTTACACCGGCACGGTGTAAGGGTGCTTTCGGCGTTCACAGGAACGAGGGTGCGAATGGTTTTTTGTGTGCGTGAGATCGAGGCACTGCGGCTGCTGGGATGGTGCCAGTATATCCGACCCGCCCAGCTGCTGCGGGTCGTCAGCGAGACAGAGCTATCGAATCTGCTGACGATGAAGCTCATCAAATACCACAGCAAAAGCGAGGCCCTGATCCTTACCGCAGAGGGACGTCGGCTGCTGGCGGAAACCATATGGCTGCCGGATACGCCGAGAACGTACCATGCGGATGCCGTTGTGCGGCGGCTGCGGCTTGCTTCTCTGCTGCTGACAGCCTATCAGTCCGGTATCAACGTCTATGCCACACAGCCGGATGAGCTGGCGGAGGGAAACGCCTTGTTTCTCACCTCTGCCGGCCGCGGCCGGGGGCGTAATCCATGGGGCAGCACCCGCACGGCGGCGCTGCTCCACATGGGCGATCTGCTCTGTGCCGCGCACTATGTCTGTCCGGACATCGGCTGCCTTTGCCCGATGGATGAGTTGTCCGCCTTTCAGAACAATACCGCAAGGCTAGCGGGAGTGCGCAGCTTCCTTTTTTGTGGCGAAAGCTATTCAGATATGCTTACCGAACTGGACAAGCCTATGGCGGAGGACGAGAGCAAGCTCATGACCTACGGCGCCGCTGCCCACTGGTTCCAGCAGCCGGTTTATCTTCTGCCCTGCGACGATACCGGTGTGACACAGCTTCAGATCATGGCTCAGCCGGATTACCGGCATAGACTGACCCGCTTGGCTCTGAAAGGCCATTACCGCTCTCCACCGCCTGACCGTCCCTGTTGGGACGCACTGTTTCAAGGCCAACCCTTCGTGCTGGCGGCGGACATGGAGCTGCGCCGCATGGATGCCGCCTACACGCTGGCGCAAGAGCAGGGCCATTCGCAGCTCGTATTGGCCGCCCTGCCGCAGCAGGTGGCAGAGGTGTGGGGCCCGCACTACAGGGACACCGGAAAAGCACGGGTCTTTACCTTGACCGAGGATGCCATCGCGCATCTGCTGGGTAAAGTGCCGAAGCCCTATCGTCCACCGGACACCCCCTATGTCACAGAAAAAGGAGAGATGATCTATGCCCCGCTTATCAAAGCTGTTGGAAAAGCTGGAGGATACCGTTGAAGCCCGCTGGGGCGTATGGTTCCAGCGGCATAAAAAGAAACTGCCTCTCTACATTCCCGTCGGGTTGGTGTGCTGGTATTTTTATGGGATGCTCCTGAACTCCATGCGCCTTGGTATTGACGCGGTCTTTCATAACACGGGGCAGGACGTGACCGCCATCTGGATATTCGATCCGATCCGCAACTGGCTGGCGATATTCTCCGGCTTCGGGCTGAAAGCTACCGCGTTCTTCGTGCTGATGTTCTGCCTTGTGACCAAACGCGGCTACCTTTGGTTTTCCGGCTATAAGTATACACGGGACCCACGGGGCTTCGATATTCTCCCGGACGGGACGCATGGCTCCTCCGGCTTCCTCACCAAACGGGAGATGGAAGCCTTTCTGGAGATCGGTCCCATACGCAGTGTCTCAGGGATGCTGCTGGGCAAGATCAAGGAGCGGTCGGAAGACCCCAACAAATACGCCGCCTATGTGGCCCACCGCATGGTACCCGGCGAGAACAACAACCTTCTCTGCATCGGCGCACCGGGTAGCTGGAAGACCCGCGGCCTGATCCTGCCCTTTCTGATGGGCTGCGCCCAGCGAAAGGAATCCGTATTCTGTGTCGATCCAAAGGGCGAGCTGTTCGAGCAGCTTTCCCCCTACTTCCGGGAAAACGGCCATTACGTCAAAGCGGTCAACTTTCTGGACATGGCACACTCAGATGGCTGGAACTGTCTCTATGGACTGGACACGGAAACGGATCTGGTGCAGACGGTGGCCAACACCATTATCCAGAATACCTCCAGTCCCAAGGAGGCCGACGATTTCTGGAGCCGTGCGGAACTGAATCTCCTGATGGCATTGATCCACTACGTCTGCAATCTGCGGGATGAAAAGGGTGATCTGCTGCCCATCGAGCAGCGGGGTTTGGGCGACGTGTATCAGATCCTTGCCACCATGAGCGTCAATGAGCTGAACCGCACACTGGCGTCGCTGCCGCCTGACCACCCCGCCAAAGGCCACCACGGGCTGTTCCTGAAGGCCCGCGAAAATCTATGGGGCAACATCATCACCGGCCTTGGCAACCGGCTTGCCATCTTCCAGAACAAGCTGGTGGACACGATCACCCGCAACCACGATGTAGACCTCGTGCTGCCGGGACAGCGGCCTTGCGCGTACTTCATCATCATTTCCGCGCAGGACAGTGCCTACCGTTTTCTCAGTTCACTGTTCTTTTCACTGGCCATGCCGCAGCTTTCCAACTACGCACGGCTCCACTGCAAGGGCGGGCGGCTGCCGGTACTGGTAAACTTCTGCTTGGACGAATACTGCAACATCGGCTACATGGAAGGCATTGCCGACGCGCTGAACAGTGTGCGCGGCTTCAACATTGCGTGTCAGGTGGTGGTGCAGAGCCTCAGCCAGTGGCAGCAGCGATACCCCGGCAAGGAATGGGAAAATCAGCTCAACACCTTTAACCAGACCATCTACATGGGCTGCAACGATCTGACCTCTGCCAAGTACATCTCGGAAAAGTGCGGCAAGGTCACCGTTGCTGTTACCAATAACCAGATGCCCATGCAGCCCCTGTTTTCACCCATCTATAACAGCACCCGGCCCTATTCCAAGACCCGCAGTAATATCCAACGGGACTTGATGCAGCCGGATGAGGTGCTGCGTCTGGATCAGCAAAGGTGCCTGGCACTGTTCCAAGGCCACCGGCCCGCGCTGCTTTATAAGCTGACGCCGGAAGAATTACCGGACTTCGCCGGACTTACGACCTGCCGCGTGGTGGACTATATTCCCGCATGGAAACAAAAAGCGCAGGAGACACCGACCACCGCGCCTCGGAAGGAAGAAAAGTCTCCTGCCGAAGAACGGACACCTGCCCCACAGGCAGAGCCGCCGATTTCCGCAGCAGAGGACGATGATTTTACCTATGAGGTGGATGGCGACGATCTCGGCATGGTGGAGTTGACGCCTGCGCCACGAAAACAGGCAGAATAACAAAATGATATGAGGAGGGGCCGGTATGAAAGCGGCAAAACTGAACCAGCGCCCTGCGTTTGCGCTTATGAAGCAAACGGATATACAGAGCGTCCACCATCTGCAAATGCCGCAGTGGTTATTTTCCGACCCACGATACGCGGAAATGAGCCTGGATGCCAAGGTGGCCTACACCTTCCTTCTGAACCGCTTTCAGCTCTCCCGCAGGAACGGCTGGGTCAATGACAATGGCGAGGTCTTTGTGATCTTTCCCCGCAAAGCGTTGGCACGGGAGCTGCGCATCTGTGAGCAGAGGGTGTCCGCCGCCTTCCGTAAGCTGGCGGAGCTTCACCTGATTTGGGAAAAACGCTGCGGACGCGGCGACGCCAACCAGATCTATCTCGCCTGCGTGCAGCCTATGGATGATCCGGATTACCAGTGTGCGCCATTTATGGAGCCGGAGGAATGCGGCGCAAGAACCACGGATATTGCGGCTCTTGATCCTCCAGAACCGCAGGATAGGCGGTTCAAGAACGGCGAAAACAGCAGTTCAAGAACCGCAGATGCTGCGCCTGTAGAACCGCAAAATCCGCGGCCAAGTTATACTGATAAGAGGAAGAACGATGAGAGTTATATTGAAGTCAGTCCATCCGTCACGGAGGGACCGGACGAAGAAGAGCTTACCGGCATTCTGGATGCCTGTGAGCTCTCCTCTTTTGAGCCGGAGATGGCCCGCATTTTTGAAACGGCCATCGAGCGGCTTTTTTATTCGGACAGCTTTCGGGTAGGCAACGCCACATTGCCGCAAAGCAGGGTGCGTCACAGGCTCCACGATCTGGACAACTTAACGCTGCGCGATACGGAGCAGCGGCTGCGGGCCAATCAGGAGCGCAATATCCGCAACTCGATCCAATACACCATGGCTGTCCTGTTCAACTGTATCACGGAGGGTGAAAGCGATCTGGTCGTCGATCCCTACCTCAACAGCCTTGGCGGGCCATAGGAGGTGATATAGCCATGCTTTTGACCAACCAGCAAAAGTGCATCATGGAGATCTTAGGCAAGGTCGGCTGTATCCGGCGCGACCAGCTTCTCGCGCTGCTGTATGGCAAGTACCGGGAACGGGTAATGACCATGCGTCCGGAGCATCTGACGCCCATGCTGCGGCAGCTCAGCGGGATCTCTCACGCTGTCTGTGTGGAGGATGATGTGATTCGTCTTATCACAAAAACGGCAAATCCGCTGCTTTTGGAGAGCATCGACGTGATGCTGGAAATTACAGGAGGGTGTCCGCTTCAATTCTCTATCCCCACCAGTCTGCCCGCTCTGCTCTGTTTTCTCTTCGGCGATGAGCTGACTGCTTACTATGTGGCAGCTTTGACCGCAGAACGTGAACCCTCTTTTCGCCGTATAGAGATCGGAGAAAAAGAGCGGCTCATCTGGCTTCCGGAACACGCCCTCGCCCTGCAAGGCAAGGAACTGCCGGATCGCCAGATCATTGCACAGAAGCAAAAGGACGGTATACACCGTTTCTTTGCGAATAAAAACACGACATTCTAAAACGAGGAGGTAACCAAATGCCAAGAAAGAAGACCGTTCCGACCGAACCAATGTCTGATCCCCCTGTGGAGGTCACGGAATCCACAGTAGAAACGACACCCGACCCCGTGGAGCAGCTGCCTTCTGACATCCTGACTGGGAGTACTCCGCCCGGAGAGGGCTTGGAGACTCCGTCTGTGCCGTCAGAAACTGATGTCGAAACCGAGGTGGTTTCAACGGAAGCATCTGAAGATGCAGAAGAACCGTCCTATGATGATACGGATATGACCGTAGACTTTGCGGAGGATCCCGCCACACAGAAAGGCTCTCCGCCCGATCCGGAAACCACATCAGAGGGCGAAGAAGCGGTTGTGGAAGAAGATACCTCGCCGCCTGCGGCTGAAGCTCCTCCCGCAGAGGAACGGGAAGATCCTGCACCGAAGCCGGAAATGAGTGACCGCGAGAAGTTCTTCCATCTGGATTTCCATAAGCTGGATCGCAATCTATCCGAGGAGGAACGCCGGGAATGGAATGCCATCTACGCGTCCTATCGCGGCGGCAGCCCCCTCAGCGGTACGGTGATCGGCGTGGATATGTTCTCGCTGAATGTGCGCAGCCGCAGGACCGGCGAGGTGCGAAAGCGGGAGCTGTCCTGCGCCATCGTCGTCCCTTACCGTGTGCGTATCCTGATTCCCGAAACGGAAATGTGGTCAGGAGCGGGGCGACCCGGAATGTCCCTGAATCATATCATGGGCGCGACGCTGTCCTTCAACATCATCAAGGTGGACAGGGAAAACGGCTTTGCGCTGGCTTCCCGTAAGTCGGCCATGAAAGCACGCCGTTCCTACTTTGCCCATCGGGCAGAACTGAACGCGCTCGGTACACGGCTGAAATGCCGTGTCATTGATGTTGGCCCCGTCCGCTGTACGGTGGAGTGCTATGGCCATGACATTCGTCTGACGCAGAAGGATCTCTGCTATATGTCCGTGTCAGATCTGCGCGCTGTCTACCGTCCCGGGCAGGAACTGGACTGCGTTGTGACGGACTATGATGCCGATGAGGATCGGCTCCGGGTTTCCGTGAAGGCGGCATTGTCCGATCCCTTTGAAGGGGCCGAGCGGCGTCACCCTGTCAACAGTCGGCGGCAGGCTGTGATCTCCGGCAAGTATGCCGGCGGTGTTTTTTGCAACCTGCCGGATGGCACTGTCTGCATGTGCTCCTATGCTTATCAGTATGAGGACAGCGACTTTGAGATCGGAGACACCGTGATCCTGACGGTCAAGCGGTTTGACAGCAACAAGCGTCAGATGTATGGAAAGATTCTTTCCAAGTGGTAGTGTCAAAAGGATTGTCAAGCTTTTATTTTAAATGCTTATGCCGCCCAAAATAAAGTCTGTGGGCCTATTGATTTCCGGGGATAAGCATGATTAAAATAAAACCAACAGGAAAAGAAGGGAGTGCAGAAAATGATAAAAAGACGATTAGCACTGCTCGCGCTGGAGGGCGTTCTGCTGCTCGCGGCCTGCGGGCAGACAAAGGATATCTCCACACTGACAACACCCCCACCGCAAAGCGCGGCGCAGGTTATCGCACCTGTGGAGGACAAGGCTGAAATGCCGCAGAAGGAGGAAAAAACCGAGGACAGTGCGGATGCGCTGCTGCCTGTCGAACGGGTGGATACGCCTACGGATGCAGAAGCGGAAAAGAATCCTGCACCCGCTGAAACGGCACCGTCCACTGCACCGAAAGAGCCGGTGACGCCTGCACCTGCGCCGGAGGATAAGCCTGCTCCCACACCGGCACCTGCACAGAAGCCGGCAAAGAAACAGGAGGAAGAACCTGCGCCTGCGCCCAAACCCGAACCTGCGCCCGCGCCTAAACCTGCCGCCAGCAGGAACATCTACTCCATCGCGGAGGCTGTCCGGGCAGGCAACGAGTATGCAAGAGCGCAATACGGTGTGACCATCGACACCAGCATGACCGCCGCTGACTCCAGCTTCTTTCCCGGCACGGCGGACAGCGTGGCATGGCTGGCAGAGAACGGCGGGCAGGCGGCACTGACCGCCGCTGTAAAGGGCAACGTGGACGCCACCTTCGCCTGCCTCGCCGCCATGGACGGCGCGGAAACGGTCAGCGTGTATGCGCGGTTCAACTGCACCGTCCACTACGACGCGGCATCGGACGAGTACATCGTGGTGGTGCTGTACGGATAAACCAACTGAATACCCGACCAAAAGGCCGACAGCGTATGCTGCCGGTCTTTTGCGTTGGGGGAAAGGAACGCTATGAAGAAAACCATTCCCAAGCTGCTGACACTTGCGTGCCTACTGGTGGCTGTCATGGGGCTGTCCATCGTGACCGCCCACGCCGCCACGGTCACAGGTGTCGTCAGCAGCGGCAACGAATACCGCTATCACGAGGACAAAACGCCGGTGCCCCAGTGGGGGCCGTACACCAGCAACAAACTCAAGTACTTCACCCGGAACGACACCGGGGAGACTGTCCCTGCCTACTGTATGGAGCCGGAGGTGCGCTCCGCCAGCGGCGATTTGCAGTATTCCTCCACATCGTGGAGCGACCTGACGTGGAATCAGCGGTATGCTGTGACGCTGGCTATGGCCTACGGTTATGGCGGCAATTACGGCTTCAATATGCACCCGGACTGCGCGCAGCTGGCGACGCAGGCGGTGATTTGGGAGTTCGTGTGCGGCTACCGCAGCCCGGTGTACCCTTACACGCTGTACGACACCACCTGCGCCAACCTGTTCCACTATGCGGGCGACGACGTGGCGGTGGCGTACAACATCATTATTGACCGCATTATGAACCACGGCAAGATCCCCAGCTTCGCGGTGAAGTACCGTAACCAGCTTTCGGACGCCAACGCTATTACGCTGACGTGGGACGGCAGCAAATACACCGGCACGGCCACCGACACAAACGGCGTGCTGCCGCAGTACTACTTCAGCACTAATATCAGCGGCGTGACGGTCAATCAGAGCTGGAACACGCTGACCGTGACGGCCACAAAGGACGCAGCGGCGCAGCTGAACGGCTATATCAGCAGCGACTACGGCTACTCGCTGGATGTGGCGGGCACAGAGTCCGTGCTGCTGGAGCCCAGCAACGGCAGCGACTACCAGGCGTGTGCGGCGCTGACCTCGCTGCCCGACCCCGTGTGGGCGTACATTCATTTTAAGGTCAAAATTGTGGAGGAAAAGGGCAGCATCACCGTCCGTAAGGTAGACGTAACGGGCAGCCCGCTCACCGGTGCGGAGCTGCTGTTGGAGACTTCCGCAGACGGTAAGACATGGACGGAGGTGGGCAGAGTGACCACCGACAACACAGGCATCGCCAAGTGGGAGAATCTTAAAATCGGTGTTCAATTCCGTATTACCGAAGTAAAAGCACCTGCGGGGTACACCCTGATGACCGAGCCGCTGTTCACGGGAACGCTGGACAGCAGCAACCGAGATGTCACCATCACCGCCTGCAACAATGCGGGATTTGCCCTGCCGTTCACGGGCAGTGCGGGATTTACAGCCTATTTTCTGTTTGCAGCACTCATGCTTTGCATGGGTGTTTATTTTTGCAAAAAATCTAACACCAAAAAGGAGAACACCAAATGAAAAAGATCCATCGCGTATTGGCCATGCTGATGGCCGTTGTTATGGCTCTGGGCCTCATCACCACAGCGTTCGCAGAACCTACCATCGATCCCAGCAAAAAAGCATCCCTGAGCATCTATAAATACGACATCACCACGGCCGGCAATGACGGCGCGTGGGACGCGGAGTCCTACGTTTCCACCGGCCTGCATGACGACGCGGTTATCGACAAGCTGAGCAAGTACGCCATTCAGGGCGTGGAGTTTACCTACCTCCGCGTCGCTGACATCACCATGAACAATGAATTGGTGGACGGTCAGCGCACGGTGGGCGTGCTGTATGGCTTCGACAGCTCTGAACGCTCCAATGCTGTACTGTCTGCCATCGGCCTGACCAACGCAGACACTCACAAGACCGACAATGGTATCAACTACTTCACCAGCGATGTGCTCAACAACAAGCTGGCCGCTGCGCTGGCTGGCAATGCCACGAACGTGAAAAACGCTCTGGAAACCGCCGTAAAGAACGGCGGTGTTGCCATGACCGAAACGGATGCCACCGGCCACGCCTCTGCTGACCAGATGGAGCAGGGGTTGTATCTCGTCGTGGAGACTCGTGTCCCCGAAAATGTTACCAGCACCTGCAATCCCTTCTTCGTGTCCCTGCCCATGACCACCATCGACGGCACAGCATGGAACTACGATGTGACCGTTTACCCCAAGAACCAGACTGGCAATCCTACGTTGGATAAGACTGTGCGCGAAGCAAAGAACTCCACCGGCAAGAACAACGGCAGCCTGACTGACATCACCGATGGGTACGCTCACACTGCCACCGCCTCCGTGGGCGACACGGTGGATTATCAGATCATCAGCACACTGCCCACCATCACCTCCAAGGCATCAGCTCTGAGCGAATACACCTACGTCGATACCATGTCCAAGGGTATCAAGTATAACAAAAACAATGTGACTATCGAGTTCTTTAAGGACGCTGGCTGCACCGACAAGATCGCCACATGGGATGAAAACTCCGGCAAATTCACCGTGGATTACGATGACACGGCCAACACCATGACCATCCGCATGACCGATACCGGTCTGGCGGAGATCAACGAGGCGGCCACCGTGTATACCGACAGCGTCAAGCGCGGGTATTCCGACTGCACCATGCGCCTCACCTACGCCGCCGCCTTGACCGCCGACGCCAAGATGGGCGATACCGACAACCCCAACGAGGTCGTACTGACTTGGAAGCGTACCAACACGACTTACTTTGATACCCTCAAGGACTGCTGTCATGTGTATACATACGGCATCGACGTTCTCAAGCAGTTCAGCGATAACGGCGGCAATGTGCGGAATGTAAAGTTCCAGCTGCACAACGACACCGATGATGTATTCATGATTGCCGACTTGAAGGATGGCGTGTACTACGCCAAGGGCTTTGCTGCAAAGAAAGCCGACGCTACTACGTTCGTTCCCAATAGCGGTGGTCACATCGTGGTCAAGGGGCTGGAGGATGATGCTTATTCCCTGACCGAAATTGCCACCGACAAGGGCTATGTGCTGCTGAAGGAGGCAGTCAAGATCGTCATTACCACCAAGGAAAATGGTGCCTGCGAGAAGTGCGGCGCCAAGCTGCTGACCGCCTCCGCCACCGTCAACGGCAAGGATGTCACCATGAGCGACGGCAACGCCATTGTGCCGCTGACTGTGGTCAATAATCCCGGCTTCGATCTGCCCAAGACCGGCGGCTATGGCACGTGGATGTTCACTATCGGTGGCGTGGCTCTGCTGGGTGCGGCTGCCTTCGTTGTGCTCCGCAGCCGTAAGCACAAGAACGAGCAGTGAACCGCTGGATACTGGCGGCGGCTTGCAGTGTTATGGCGGTGGGACTTCTTCTCTATCCGCTGATCGGTGAGCTGATAAGTGAGAAATACCATTCGGATGTAGAAACCACTTATACAGCCGCCATCGCGGACACCGATGACGTCGAGTTGACTGCCCAGCGTGAAGCCGCAGAGCGGTACAACGCTATGTTGCCCGGCGCAGCTATCACTGAGGGAGGGGCATCCGCTCCTCCCTTGGCGTATGCCCAGCAGCTCACCGTGGGCGGTGTCATGGCCTATGTGGACATCCCCAAAATCAACGTGTATCTGCCCGTGCAGCACGGCACAGACGCGGACACGCTGGAGCGTGCCGTGGGCCATGTGGTCGGCACATCTCTGCCGGTAGGCGGCAGCAGCACCCACGCGGTGCTGTCGGCACACAGCGGCATGGCAAGCTCCAAACTGTTTTCGGACATAGACCAGCTTGCAGTGGGCGACACGTTTTACATCCATGTGCTGGGTGAGGTGTTGGCCTATAAGGTGGACACCATCCACACGGTGCTGCCCACGGACACGAGCCTGCTCCAAATTGAGGACGGCAAGGATTTAGTCACGCTGGTGACGTGTACGCCATTTGGCGTCAATACCCACCGATTGCTGGTGCGAGGCCACCGTGTTCCCTACACCCCCGAACAGGAAGCGACTACCGCCGCAGAAAAACCAGCTGCATCCTCCTGGACGCAGCATTACCTCACCGGCTTGGGTGTCGGCCTTGGCGCGGTGGAGGTAATCGGTGGTACTTACTTTTTGGTAAGGAGGGTGCGCCATGCGTAAGACTTCTCTTGTGCTGGCGGTGCTGCTGGCTGCGGCGGGCATCTGCGTGATGCTGTGGCCGGTGTTCGCGGGGAACAGACTCCGAAGCAGCACCGCAACTGCTGTGCAGGAGTTCCTGGCTGACCGTGACGAGCCGGAGCAGCAGTACCCTGAACTGCTGGCAGAGCTACAAGCCTACAATCAGCGTATCTACACTGAAAAACAATCCGGCCTTGTTGACCTCAAAGCTTGCGAGGAACCCGCCGTCGATCTGGCCGCCTATGGCATTGACGATGAAATCATCGGTGTGCTGGAGATACCTGCTATGGAGTTGACCATGCCGGTCTATCTGGGGGCATTAGACGACCACCTCGCCGCAGGTGCGGCAGTGCTGGGTAATACCTCCGCGCCCATCGGCGGTGACAACGCCAACAGCGTTATCGCAGGCCACCGTGGATGGCGCGGTGCGGACTACTTCCGGCATATCGACCGCTTGCAGGTGAGTGATACCGTGAAGCTCACCAACCTATGGGAAACGCTGACCTATACCGTGGCCGACATTCGGATCATCCAGCCGCACGAGGTGGACAAGATCAAAATCCAGCAAGGACGCGACCTGCTGACGCTTATCACTTGCCACCCCTATGCCAGCGGTGGGCGACAAAGGTATGTGGTGTGCTGCAAGAGGTTTCAATCATATAGATAGAAAGAGCATAAACGCAGCTTTCAGGTGTAAGAGTATTTCAAACACCAGTATAAATGTAGTTGCATATTACGTTGAAAAATATGTCATATATTGTCTCATTTCAATATATCATATTTGTTTTCCCCAATACCCAAATGACCCTTAGAGAGGGGCCCTAAACACTACTACTTTTATCTATACGGAGGGTTCTAATCATGTCGCCACCTTCGGATGATGGGAGAAATAAACAAGAAACTGGAGATCGGAACTGACGGTGTGGCTCATAGAAAAACCATTGGCTCAAATTCTCTGGCAAGTCTTGGCCAGGCAAGTGTGCGACCAGCGGCTGTAACAATGCAGTCAAGCTGGAAGTTCATATCTACAAAACAAGTAGTCACGTTACAGGAAAATACATTGTACCAGCATGCGATTCTTGCGACAAGAGAACAAATAGATTTAACCTGAAAATTAGTGCTATATTGGTGCCTGCTAACAAGTAAAAAACCTGCGAATAGCAAAGAAAACAGAACAATTAAAAATTGAAAGATTGCTCTCTTCTGCAGCAAAAGCCGCATCTTAATTGTTTTAAGATGCGGCTTTCAATGTATACCATAACTCTATATAAATAAGCGTCAGCTTATCAGATGCACAGGGTTGTCGGCACATTTTTAATCCATTATGGCATTCCCGCCTAATTTTTTATACAGCCAAGTAAATCCTGCGGCATAAGTATCATCATTTAGGGATTCACGTTTCTTTTGGATGTTTTGAGAGAGCATTTCGTACTGCCGGATAACGGCAGCCTTATTAGCATCCTTAAAAACCCACATGGGGAGGTAGCGCCGTTTGGCTAATAACCCCCACTCATGGAAAAAATTTACGACTAAGGAAGCTTGTTCATCACGGATATCCATATCACATGGAGGAGTATTATAGACATGTTTACGAGCTCCTAAAAAGTCTGGGTCTCCGAACGCTTCCAAGTATTGTTTTGCAGCGATAAAGCGCTTGTCCCGATAGCTAAGACCCGCGACGACCATACCGATCGTACCAGTGGCTACGCCGATAATATCAAGTATTAATCCAATCATATTTTCTCCCTTTTGGCGGCTATTGTTTCTTATGTGTAAATGCTTTTCGATTCGGATTTTACAAATATGCTGATAGTTCCAATTTAAATTGGTGTGCTGTATCACAGATGCTTTTTGTGATTAGTTTTAGGCTTTTCCTTAATTCGGTCAATAAACGTTTCTGTAATGGGATAACCTCCCGCAGCATGTCTAAAATTAGCAAGACCATCACCTTTTCCGGGAATTCGCAGATATTCAAATTGTTCTTCAATAGTTGAGTCATCTAAAAGCCCTAAATGCCACGAAACGAAAACGGTTTCAAGGGCATTTAAATAAGAAACGACATGCCACCGCAATTCACGCAGTATTCGCCCGTCAACGATCCACTGACCGTTTTCGTTGGATTTCGCCAGTTCGCAGTTGTGACAGGATTGATCTTTGCTATTCTGTGCAAATCCACAAAACCTACAAATATCATTTTTGATATCATAAGTGACTTCAAAAGAATTTTTGTTATAAAGGCTTTGACACTGCGGTGAACTGAGCTGCTGCGCAACATCAACGGCCAAACTGGTGTTTTTCTCTAAGGAATTGCACCAGTTGTACATTACATCTACAGTGTTTTCTCTCCTGCGCTTCTCGTGTTCTTTTTTCATTTGTTTTCGTAGGAGAAGTGCTTGAATGGCCGTAAATATTAGTGTGCCAATAGTAACAAGAGCCTTTGCCAGTTCGCACCAATCTTTTAATTCCATGATTTTTCCTCCGAGCTACATAGTATTTGGGCAACTTGGATAAAGAAACGCTATTACAGTAGACACCTTTCGCCAGAATTTGCAACGCGAAGTGTTTGGCTGGCATAGGCCCTGCACCAGTCGTTGCACCATGTAGAATAGCTTTATAGATCTACAATTGTGCGCAAAATCTTGTCGGTTATAATCTACCATCTGCTGTTATATGTCAAAACCTGTTACATGCTGACAGGTTATAACAAAAAATCTGGAGGCGGCCATGGACGATGCCTCTATTGCCGGCTGACTTCACTCAGCCGGAATCTGCAAACAATTTTGCGCATAAATCTTGACGGGACCACAAAGAAACATTAATAATTGAAAATTGAAGAATACTCTCCTCCGTAGCGAAAGCCGCATCTTAATTGCCTTAAGATGCGGCTTTCGTCGTTTTGCGATGCTGTACCAGACGTAATTCTCTTATGTTGTATGTTGTGAATATCGTCGAATCTTACACAATTACTACGAGGACGGTTTCAAGTTCTCGAATACTTATTCATCACTCATCACAAAGCAGAAATGGGAGTAAAGTGCAACGTTCGTTCCCTAAGCGTCTCTGTAAGAAGCAAATACATCTTCCTGGATATGACCACTAAAGGATATCCGAATCCCCAGCCAAAGAGATCTTCTGTTTCATAAATATCAATTCCCTTGTCCAGAAATCCCCTTTTCAGGGAAATATAATCCAATCCAGCATGCTCAAAGTATATTCGCTTTTCGCCACAGTAAGGGCATTTTTCAAAAGTCACCCCTTTTGGAAGAATAACTGCTTCGCTTGGAAGGTGATGCAGAACACAAATTTGATACACATCTGAAATGGGGCACTTATCCTTTACACTCAACACGGGAACAAACTCTATACCGCCAAGCTGTTGCTCGAACGCTTCCTTTGCAACAGAGCTACAAAAAAACGTATGTGTTCCTCCATTTGTATCACTGTATATATTATGCTTATTGTTCCACTTTACGGTACGGCGCAAGCAGTAAGGGGCAATCTGTCCGAGCAATCCATGTA